>JADHEF010000070.1_pt1 | contig 121251 bp, 110 predicted proteins | sample 8952391 | NCBI WGS metagenome assembly JADHEF01 (sample SAMN16124439, study PRJNA663245) | bioreactor sludge metagenome | isolation source: sludge (nitrite) | place: India:Bengaluru | collected 2019-02-28 | reverse complement strand
GAGGTCGCAGATGACTACTGAAGCACTTAATAAGTCTGACTTAATAGAGCGTATTGCGTTAAAAAATCCGCATTTGGCTGAGCCTTTAGTGGAAGAAGCCGTTAAAATTATGATCGATCAAATGATAGAAGCATTATCAACTGACAACCGTATCGAGATTCGTGGATTTGGTAGTTTTGCATTGCATCACCGTGAACCGCGCGTAGGCCGTAACCCTAAAACTGGTAAATCTGTAGAAGTTGCTGCAAAAGCAGTTCCACACTTTAAACCAGGCAAGGCACTTCGTGACGCTGTGAACGAGTCTGCACAAAAATAATTGTAAATATTTTACGGGGTGTTCATGCGTTACGTTCTGGTCATTCTTTTATTGGTACTGTTTGGTTATTCATTAGCTTTAGTTCTGCAAAACGGTACCGAATTGTCAGTGGACTTGTTATTTACTCAAGTTCCCGCAATGCGCCTGGGATTATTACTTCTCCTCACGTTATCTTTAGGTGTCGTTTTAGGCCTCTTATTGGGCGTTCAGATCTTCCGGGTTTTTCAGACGAATTGGGAAATTAAACGACTGCGTAAAGACATTGAACATCTACGTAAGGAACAGTTGAATACAGCCAAGTTAATGGCCGCTGAAGCAGCAGCCCATACCCGGCATGAAAAAACTGTATTAGATATTACCAATGAAAATCAAAGCCCATTATAATGGGCTTATTTTTTGCCTATATGAAGGGGTAATCTCTTGAGTATCATCGTCGCACTAGATGCCAAAAGCCAATTTGATGCCTTAGCCATTGCAGAACAGTTAGATCCTGCCTTGTGTCGACTTAAAGTTGGTAAAGAGTTATTTACCCATGAAGGTCCAATTATTGTCAAAGCACTTCAAGATAAAGGCTTTGATGTATTTCTGGATCTGAAATTTCATGATATTCCAAATACAACAGCACAGGCAGTATGCGCGGCAGCAGATTTGGGTGTGTGGATGGTCAATGTGCATGCCTCAGGTGGCCGCAAGATGATGGAAACCTGTGTAGAGCGTTTGCAAGCGGGTAACTATAAAACTCAGTTGATTGCAGTGACTGTATTGACGTCAATGGGCCGTGAAGACTTGAAAGATATTGGTCTGGATATTGAGCCAAATGAGCATGTAAAACGTCTGGCACAACTGACAAAAGACAGTGGTCTAGATGGGGTGGTTTGCTCAGCTCAAGAAGCGAAAATGTTACGTGAAACGATTGGAAAAGACTTTGCATTAGTGACACCCGGCATTCGTCCAGAAGGGTCGAATGCAGATGACCAGAAACGTATTGTGACACCGAAACAGGCAATGCTAGATGGCTCAACACATCTGGTAATTGGTCGCCCGATTACCCAGTCTAAAAATATGCGTCAGACTTTGAAAGATATTTTGGCAACGCTTTAATGCGGTTTGAATGACAAAAAGCCTTTCAGTCGAAAGGCTTTTTTTATATATTGAAAAAATGGTTATAAAATAAAAAGGAAAAATGATGACTTCATCTGAACCACAATTAGAAAAAGTACAGAATGACGTGATTCAAAATATTCAACAGGCGGAACAGCTTAAGCAACAAGAATAGCAACAACAGCAGGCAAGCTCAGCAGATCGGACAGCGGGGATCGATGTGGTCAGTTTGGCATCTGATGCCATCAGTCTTGCTTCGGATGTTATTGAAACAGTAGGCGATGCCTTAAGTGATATTGATTTAAGTTTTTAGTCAGCCCTCTCGGCCTACTTGCTTGTGCTTCGTTTTAAAATTCTGCTTTTAAACTGAATCAGGGAGGAGAGTTCCTCTTTATAAAAGAGGAATTTAGTGAGATTGAGAAAGTGATAAAGTAATTAAATCGCTGCCAGTACACTCACCATGACTGGTGCTAACAGTGACAAAATAAAACCACTGACCATGGCATGTGGAATAAAATCATGCCCACAGGCCTGTTTAACCATCGGTAGAGTCACATCCATCGCAGTTGCACCCGCTGCGGAAATGGCGGATCTTGGGTATCTCCAGCCCATACAATACATGAGTAAGATGGCAAAAATTTCTCTAAACAGGTCATTCATTAGCGCGATACTGCCGAGTTCTGCATTTCTGAGTTCTGTTACGACAACACCTGACATTGAGTAAAATCCATAGCCTTGTGACAGCATGATCAAATCTTTTAGACTGATGTCTGTATTCCAGAATGAATAAAGCATGACTGCAAATAATGAACCAAAAATACAACCAATCGGAACTAAGAGAATTTTAAAATTTAACCAGGAACGATCTAAAGGTGAATAAGCCAGATCCAGGCCAATCATGAACATAAATACCAGCAACAAATGCCAGGTGCTGATTTGCACGGATAGATCAAATAGATTCAAGCCCGTATGTAAACAATATCCGCCTGCGAGAGCCAAAAAGGCATAGCTCATGTTCAGTAGGGATTTAAGCACCAGGTCGACGGATACCCGACCGGAACTAGGAGGATAACCTGCCCATTTAAATAGTAGATAGCAAAATGCAAAAGCACCGAGCGAGGTCAGAAAGGCAATGCTGATCGACGTACTCAAAATCTGGAGAGGATGCTGCAATTCATCTACCAATTGTGAAAATTCAAAGGCAATTGCAATCAATAAAACAAAGCTAAAATAGGGCAATAGCTTGAAACAGATTTTAATAATCGAAAGCGGAATTTGTTTTGCCATGGCAAAACCGAGTGCTAGACAGAATAGAAGCTGAAAGATAAGCCAAAGCGATTGCATAAATTTAATGGATTGAAAAAATTACCTATAAATTATGCCACCGCTTGATGTCAGATGGTAAAAGCTTTTAGGCGACTTTATTCAATAATCGATAATCTGTGGCATTTGGCTTTTTGGTTTTGAGCCAGTATTTCCAGGTATAAGTTGGCCATAAGGCAAAGTTCTTGCCGCCTTCCTGCTGATACCAGCTGACGCAGCCAGATTGCCACACAGTCTTTTCAAACATATGTTGCACCTGCTGATTAAATGCATCCTGTGCCTGGTCTTTGACCATGATGGCATCGCTTTGGGATCGATCGACCAGTTGCATCAATTGCAAAATATATTCGACTTGTGCCTCAATCATAAAAATGACAGAGTTGTGTGCCAATGGGGTATTTGGGCCCAATAACTGAAACAGGTTTGGGAAGTCTTTCACGCAAATGCCATAATAACTTTCAGCGCCTTGTTTCCAGACTTCATTCAGTTCTACGCCATCGAGCCCGGTACATTGAAAATTCTTCATATAGATGCGCGGATCGGTAATGAATCCAGTGCCATAAATCAGACAGTCAATCGGCCGCTCTTTTCCATCTTGTGTAATGATACTGTGTTCAGTCAGTTCCTGAATCTTCTCGGTCACTAGTTCTACATTGTGGCGGTTAAAAGTCGGAAAGTAGCGGTTTGAAACCAGAATGCGTTTACAGCCCATGATGTAATCGGGAGTCAGTTTTTTGGCCAATTCAGGATTTTTAACCTCATATTTAATCAGTAGTTCTGCCAGTTTTTGGGTGAATTTCATAATGCCCGGTTTGACAATCGGTACCACACGCGATTCATTTGACCAATATAGGCGCGTGCGATGTAACTTTCGAAACCAGTCATATTTTTTAAAGAGTTTCTTTTCAAGATTCGGGTAGGCGCGTTCATCACGAGGAATGACCCAGGCCGCAGTACGTTGCATGACATACAGATGTTTGCATTGCGGGGCAATTTCCGGAATATATTGAATGGCACTGCCACCTGTCCCAATCGATGCAACATTTTTGCCAGTCAGATCATAAGCGTGATCCCATTGCGCAGAATGAAAAACTTTGCCCTGAAATTTCTCAATACCGAGTATATGTGGGATTTGGGGAATATCTAATGGCCCGGAAGCGAAGATAACAAACTGGGCTTCAAGGATACTTTGATCCTGTAGCTGTAATTGCCATAGACAGCGCTCTGCCTGGTAATGTGCTGCCAGTACCTCGGTATTTAAACGGCAAAAAGCACGCAGGTTATAATCGGTCACCAGATCCTGAATATAAGAAAATATCTCGGGTGCTTCCGCATAACGCTTGGACCAATTACTTTTTGGACCAAATGACAAGGAATACAAATGTGATTGCACATCACAGGCTGCTCCAGGGTACTGATTGTCCCGCCAAGTTCCGCCAAAATCACTCCCTTTTTCCAGAATAATAAAGTCATAAATACCATGCTGTTGTAAACGTATTGCCATGGCAATACCGCCGAAACCGGCTCCAATAATGGCAACTTTGGTATGAGGGTGGGAGCGTGTAGCGGTGGCATAATCTAGCATCAGTAAATTCCTTACTTATTTTAATGTTGGATATTTATCGTAATTTGCTCCTTGATGATTAGATAGAAAATTGATCTAAACGGCAATAGCCGACACATTATTTTTATAGTACAACTAGAATAATCACATTGTATTTGTATGGTTATGAAACGTTCTGTTCTCAGTCTGATGTATTTGATTCAAGGAATGCGCAAGGCTGGCATGGAGGTCGATCAGAAACTGCAAAACATTGGGCTGCGTGTAGATGCCTTTGATCCAAGCTCGGTGATCCATCCGAGTCTGGAACATGATGTGCTTAAGGTGGTGGGACAGGAAATCCAACCTGAACAGGGATTATTGATTGGCCAGCATTATGCTTTGGCAGGTTATGGTCCCTTACTCATGTTGCTGGTGACCAGTCCTACGGTACGTGATGCATTGAATCAGGTGATCCGTTTTCAGCAGTTGACGCATTTGACCGGTCAGTTGGCCTTGCAGCAAAGCGAGTATCATAGCGCGCTATGTTATCGAGCCAAGCAGCAGGATGATCATTTGAGAATGTTGCTGGCACAGGCAGAGATTTCCGGAACGTTTAAGTTTATCCGGGAAATCTACAAATTGATGGGCTTATCCAAACCTGATTTGCGGATCGAGTTGCCATTTGCCTATCCAGAAGATCTGAATACCTTAAAGGTCTATCATGATTATTATGGAACACAGGTACAGTTTGATGCATCTCGGGCAGCATTCTGGTTTGATGAAGCAGTGTTGGATATTAAAATTCCTTCTGCAGATGCGGTCACTTTTGCTGTCTATGAAGCCAAATGTCTGGCTGAACTGGAGCGTTTGCAACAGGATGAGCAGACGCCGACTGTGGTGCAGCGTGTGCAGGATTATCTGGAAATCCAAAGCGGCCTGATGCCGAGCATGGCTGAAACGGCACAGGCGTTGAATATTCCGGAACGAACCTTGCGGCATCAGTTACAGCAGTGTGATACCAGTTATAAGCAGATTCGCGAAGAAATTATTAAAGATAAGGCTTTGCGACTGATTGAATATAAACAGTATTCGATTGAAATGATTGCAGAATTATTAGGCTATTCCGAGCCGGCCGCTTTTAACCATGCCTTTAAACGCTGGTTTGGGCAAAGTCCTCGGCAATATATAAAATAGCCTAAGTTAGTTTATGCCAAAGTGTTATAGCGTGTTGATTAAACTCCGCTATAATTAAATTGATCCCAAATAGTACGAAATTCTATGTCCGATTTTAATTCACAGCACAGCACCGCTTTTAGTCCGATTTCTCCTGCAGAACGTTATGCACAAGCGATCTCTTCGGGACAGTTTATGCCTGATGAAGCACAGGCAATGGCAGTACATGAACTGAATCGTGTCTGGCTGGAATTGATTCAGCGTTTTAAGGCATCGAAAAAAGCATTTCGCCGCTTTCGCCGTCAGACATCTCCGAAAGGGGTGTACATGTGGGGTGGTGTGGGGCGTGGAAAAACTTGGTTAATGGATCAGTTTTACGATTCGATTCCGTTTCGCCGTAAAACCCGGATGCATTTTCACCATTTTATGCAGCATGTGCATCGTGAGTTAAACAAATTATCCGGACAGCGTAATCCGCTAGATATCGTGGCGGATCGAATTTATAAAGAAGCTGTCATCATCTGTTTTGATGAATTTTTTGTGTCTAACGTGACGGATGCAATGATCCTGAGCGATCTGTTCCAGAAGCTGTTTGAACGTGGTATCACCTTGGTCGCTACTTCGAATATCGCACCGGACGGTTTATATAAGAACGGCATTCACCGTGACCGTTTTATGCCTACCATCGAACTGGTCAAGAAAAACTGTGTGGTCTTAAATGTTGATGCCGGAGTCGATTACCGTCTACGGGTTCTAAAACAGGCACAATTGTTTAAATTCCCGTTAACGCATGATCATAAAAACTGGATTGCTCAACGTTTTAGCGCTTTGACCCAGACTCAGACCTGTTCTGAAGAGCCGATTATTATCAACAACCGTATTGTTGAAACCGTGTCACATACTGAAGATGTATTGTGGTGTGAATTTTCTGAACTGTGTTTAAAGCCACGCAGTCCGGCTGATTTTATTGAAATCGCCAATATTTATAATACGGTTTTGGTGAGTAATGTGCCACACCTGACCGATTTCCTGAATGATGGAACGCGCCGTTTTATTTATCTGGTCGATGAATTTTATGACCGTGGCGTCAAGTTACTCTTAACCTCAGAAGATAATATCGTGGATATTTACCAGGGTGAAAAACTGGCCTTTGAAATTGAACGGACCCGTTCCCGTTTGCTGGAAATGCAGTCGGATGAATACCTGAATTCTGAACATCGCCAGATTGAGAAAATCGCCTCCGTGAACGGAGACTAAGAATAAAAGCGCTGGTCATTTACCAGCGCTTTTTTTATAAAAATAGGGACTTAAATTATCGACAAGCCTGATTAAACATGGCTTAATCTTGGTCTAAATGTGATCGTGTATAACTAGAATGCATAATTTTTACTCGAAAATCTGAACTTAAGTCTAATTTCTACATTTCGAAAACTTTATACACTGTCATTAGGGTATTTAGCAGAATGATATCTATTTGTAACTGAGAAAGATCAAATATGTTTATGAGGGTATTCATATTAGAAAAAATGCTCAGTATTTAGCAATGTGATAATACTATTCAGCTAGATTTTAATCGGTATACTAGAATCTCTTGTATAAAAAGTAGCAATATCAGGAAAGACAATGACTGCACGTATTCAAAAAGGCAAGTTAGCGATTGCTAAAGAACTTTACGATTTCATCGAAAATGAAGCACTACCAGGTTCTGGTTTAGACAGCGAAACATACTGGAAAAACTTTGAACAAGTCGTTGTTGATCTTAGCCCTAAAAATAAAGCACTTTTGGCTAAGCGTGATGACATTCAGGCGAAAATTGATGAATGGCACCGCAATAACACATTTGAATTACAAGCTTACAAAGCTTTCTTGACTGAAATTGGCTACTTGTTACCAGAAGTAGAAGATTTTCAAATCAGCACTGAAAATGTAGATGAAGAAATTGCAATACTGGCAGGTCCACAGTTGGTGGTACCAGTACGTAATGCACGTTACTGCTTGAACGCTGCAAACGCACGTTGGGGTTCTTTGTACGATGCACTTTATGGCTTCGATGTCATCTCTGAAGAAGATGGCGCGGAAAAAGGCAAAGGCTATAACCCGAAACGTGGTGAAAAAGTTGTCGCATTTGCAAAGAATTTCCTCGACGAAACTTTCCCATTGGCACAAGGTTCGCATGCAGATGCAACTCAATACGCAGTTGAAGCTAATGCACTGGTTGTTACCCTAAAAGACGCTTCAAAAACAACTGTGGCAGATGCAGCTAAATTCGTTGGCTACAATGGCGAAGCTTCAGCACCGACTGAAATCGTATTTAAAAATAATGGCCTGCACGCTATTGTGCAAATTGATGCCAGCAGCCCGATTGGCCAAACTGATGCCGCTGGTGTAAAAGATGTAGTTCTTGAAGCTGCGGTTACGACCATTCAGGACTTGGAAGACTCGATTGCAGCTGTTGATGCTGAAGAGAAAGTAGAAGGCTACCGTAACTGGTTAGGCCTGATGAAAGGTACTTTAGAAGAGTCTATTGAGAAAAACGGTAAAACTGTTACCCGTAAACTGAATGAAGACCGTACTTTCAAAAATGTAGAAGGTGGTGAAACTAAAGTTCACGGCCGTTCATTGATGTTGCTGCGTAATGTTGGTCATTTAATGACAAACCCTGCGATTCTGGTAGATGGCGCAGAAATCTATGAAGGCATCATGGATGCATTGGTTACGCCATTGTTGTCTTTTGCAGACATCAAAGGTGAAAACACGATCAAGAACTCGCGTCAAGGTTCAATGTATATCGTTAAGCCGAAAATGCATGGTCCTGAAGAAGTGGCATTTGCCGTTGAATTGTTTGAACGTGCAGAACAGGCACTTGGCTTACCTGCAAAAACTTTAAAAATCGGGATTATGGATGAAGAACGCCGTACTTCTGTGAACTTGAAGAACTGTATTGCACAAGCCAAAGATCGTACGATCTTCATCAATACAGGTTTCATGGACCGTACCGGCGATGAAATCCATACCTTTATGGAAGCTGGTCCATTCGTTCGTAAAGGCGAAGTAAAAGGCCAAATCTGGTTCCCGGCTTATGAAAACCGTAACGTGATGATTGGTCTGCAAGCAGGTTTACGTGGTAAAGCACAAATCGGTAAAGGCATGTGGCCAAAGCCAGACATGCTGCTTGACATGTACAAAACCAAAACTGAACATCCTGAAGCGGGTGCGAGCTGTGCATGGGTTCCATCACCTACAGGTGCGGTGATTCACGCGATTCACTATCACCAGATTAATGTTGCAGACCGTCAGCAAGAACTATTGTCGACTCAGCCTTTATCTCTAGATGATTTGTTGACACCGCCATTGGCGAAAGACACTAACTGGTCAGAAGAAGAAAAAACCAAAGAACTCGAAAATAACTGTCAAGGTATTTTAGGTTATGTGGTTCGTTGGGTAGATTTGGGTGTAGGTTGTTCTAAAGTGCCAGACATCAATGATGTCGGTTTAATGGAAGACCGTGCGACTCTACGTATTTCTTCACAACACGTTGCGAACTGGTTGCGTCACGGTATCGTAAGTCGCGAGCAAGTAGAAGAAGTTATGCAACGTATGGCGAAAATTGTGGATGAGCAAAATGCCAATGATCCATTGTATACGCCAATGTCTGCTGACTTTGCCAACAATATTGCATTCCAGGCAGCATCTGACCTGATCTTCAAAGGTGGTGAGCAGCCATCAGGTTATACCGAGCCGCTTCTACATGCAGCACGTTTAAAGTTAAAAGGTTATACAGGTGATTAATCCTGTCTAGCTTAAAAAAGCCTCTTCGGAGGCTTTTTTATTGTCTAATGGTAAGCCGCTGTCGTTCTGACTAGAAATTTTCCAGCCGAACTCTTAAAGTGGGGCAAAGCATGCGAGGAAACAATAAAATGACAACAGTATATCAAAATTTAGATCAGCAATTTATTCATGGCCAGTGGCAAGGCGGTACTTCAACCAGAACAATAAAAAATATCAATCCCTATACCCAGAGCGAAATTTTTAGCATGGCAGCTGCCAGTTCTGTCGATGTAGACAGTGCTTATACCGCAGCAGACCAGGCTTTTCAGCAGGGTGTTTTGAATTCCACTGAAGTACGAAAGACAGTGTTGCAAAATGTGATCACAATTATTCAGCAGCGTCGTGATGAAATCATTGACTGGCTGATTATTGAATCAGGCAGTACACGTATTAAAGCTGGCGTTGAGGTAGATGCTGCTCTGGGCATCATTCTGGAAAGTCTGGCTTTTCCAGATCAGATCCAAACTGAACAGCTGGAAAGCAAAGATCCAGCACGTAAAAGTTTAGTTTTGCGTAAGCCTTTAGGCGTGATTGCTGTCATTAGTCCATGGAACTTTCCATTTCATTTATCCTTACGTTCAGTGGCTACTGCAATTGCCTGTGGCAATACCGTTGTATTGAAGCCGGCCAGTGATACGCCGGTGACTGGCGGCACCTTAATCGGCAAGCTATTTGAAGAAGCAGGTTTGCCTGCAGGTACACTGAATATTGTTGCCGGTGCTGGCAGTGAAATCGGGGATTATTTTGTTGAGCATTCAGTGCCGAAAATGATTTCATTTACCGGTTCGACTGAAGTGGGGAAAAGTGTCGGTAGCAAAGCCTTGGCTAGTCCCCGCATCAAACGTCTGGCACTTGAACTGGGTGGCAATGCGCCTTTGGTCATTCTGGATGATGCCGATCTTGATCTAGCAGTTGAACTGACGCTGATGGGGCGTTTTATGCATCAGGGACAAATTTGCATGAGTACCAATCGGGTCATTGTCGATGCCTCTATTCATGATGCCTATGTAGATAAGCTTCTGGATCGGATCAAAATGATTCCGGTGGGTGATCCAAATCTGGAAGATACCATGATCGGTCCGATCATTAACCAGAGTCAGGTTAAAAAGCATCAACAGATCATTCAAACGGGCAGCGAGCAGGGCGCGCAACTGGTCTATGAAGGAGGCATTGAAGGGAATCTGGTTTCTCCGCATATTTTTATTGATGTTGCGGAAGATTCCGATCTGGCGCAGCAAGAAAGCTTCGGTCCGATTTTACCTATCTTAAAAGCCCGGGATGAAGCACATGCTTTAAACCTAGCCAATGCGACCGAGTTTGGCTTATCCAGTGCAGTATGTACCTCAAACATCGAGCGAGGCACTGCTTTTGCCGCACAACTGGATATTGGGATGACACATATTAATGGCGTTAGTGTTGCAGACCAGTCAAATGCACCCTTTGGCGGCGAGAAAAATTCAGGATTGGGTCGTTTTAATGGCCGCTGGATTTTTGAGGAATTTACCCGGACACATTGGTTGACTGTCCCGAATTCATAACAGTCAACGCGCCTAAAACTATAGAAATACGACAGGCTTCGACTTGGCATCACGCTATAATCTTATGGTCGAATGATTTACATATATGAACCATGTGTGCCAACTTTAAGCCTTTAACCTTAGAACAGTTGCATAACCTGGGATTGCCAGAAATTCCTTTTGAATATCCAGAGGAGGTCTATCCCAATTATGCTACACCACTTTTATTTCATTCCGCTCAAGGACTGGAATGGCGTTCCGTGAATTTTGGACTCATTCCGAAATGGGCAGAAGACAAAACTATAGGCACCAAGACCTATAACGCCAGAAATGAAACCTTACTGCAAAAGCCCACTTTTGCTGAGGCCACTGCCAAATGTCATTTTGGCGTCATTCCGGTATCGGAATTTTATGAGTCCAAATATTTTGACAATAAACCGCAGCGTTGGGGTGTAAGACGTAAAGATGGTCAGGCGACTTTTATTGCAGCTGTGTATGAGATTGCTCGGGTACAAGGGGAAATTGTACGCTCTGCCAGTATGATTACCATGGATGCAATTGACCATCCCATGATGAAGGAGTTTCATGAGCCGGGTAATATCAAACGCTCGGTTATTGTGATTCCACAGCAGCGACTGCAAGAATGGCTAACGCTAAGGCATCCGGATATTCGTAGCTTTGTAGAGGGCTTTCCGGTAGAAGATTTTGAATGCTCACATGTACCAAAAGAAAAAATCAAAAAAGTCAGTCCACAACTGAACTTTTTTGATTTTTAGAAAGCTCTGGCGAATTATTTATTATTATAAAGTATGCGCCAATTCGCCAGCGTCTATTTAAAATAAAAAGTAGGTCTTTAACGAGCTAAATTTTTGAAAATATGACGTAAACTTTCCATGGTTTTTTCAATTTGCAAAGGCGTCAGGCCTTCAAATGACTGTTCCAGTACGACATTGGTCAGATCATTGATCTTATGTGTCATTTGCATGCCTTTGTCAGTCAAAAATACTCGGGTAATCCGTGCGTCATCCTCACATGAATAGGTTTCAACCAGACCTTCGTCTTTTAAGCGGTAGACAATTTTAGTCGTGGTCGACATTTTAGAAACAACCATCTCTGACAAATCAGAAACACTGGCATGCGGTTTGGCTTTTAGTGCAAGAAGGATGCGGCGGCGGGAATTGTCAACACCATACTTTTTTAGTGCATGATCGACATTAACGACGTATTGAGCATGAACCTGAGTTACCCAATAATATGGAAAGTTTTCTAAATTAAATTCTTCCGTACACGGCAAAAATTTTGCATATTTCTTAGTCATGAAATGTTCCTTGTATTTATTTTTCTAGGGCCCTTTCATTTTATGAAAAAGTTTATGCATATTTCAACCTTTATTTTAAAAATGTTAAAGCGCTAACACTTTTTAGTTTTGCTTAACATCCCAAGGAGTTGATCAGTTCTGCATGTGAGCCTTATCTGGCGCGAAGATTGTTCTTTAAAATCGGATGAAAGGCGATAATATTTTGTATAAATTTAATTCCTCATTATGTATTTCGTGAGTAGAAATGTTTTCCAAGACTTTTTATTGTTCTTAAGCAGCCTGTCTGAATAGGTTTTAATGCAAATAATTGTATTTCAATAAATTAATCGATTTAAGAAATATAGGGTGATTGAGTGGTTTTAGTCAATATAGTAAATGATTATTTACAGCTATATTTTTAAGTGATTGTTCTTTCAATAAAAAAATAGTTTATGCTCTAATCTTTAAGTGACCTTAAAAATAATAGCCTAATCAAACTAAATTCTGTTTATTTTTAATTCAATTCGAATAAATGATGTAGAAAAAATTAAAATTAATCAGTTTCAGCATCAATCAGTTAATCATAAAAGTCTCAATAAAATCATGATCATGTAATTTTTTTGTAAATTAATACATTACAAAATACTCAGTTTATGCATAATGGAATAGTCTTAAGTTGCATAGGTTAAATTTTAATGGATCCCTCGCCGTGCGTTGATCTTCCATCTCTATTTCTAGCTTACTCGAACGGGGTCATTCTCTAATGGAATTTTTATTAGATCCCGGAATCTGGGTAGGTTTAATTACTCTTATTATTCTTGAAATTGTTTTAGGTATTGATAACCTAGTCTTCATTGCCATTCTGGCTGAAAAACTTCCTCCTGAACAACGCGATAAAGCACGTGTTATTGGTTTGTCTCTCGCATTATTCATGCGTCTAGGCCTGTTATTTGCCATTGCCTGGTTGGTCACTTTGACACAACCATTGATTACTGTGTTTGACTGGACCTTCTCCGGTCGGGACCTGATCTTGTTATTTGGTGGCTTGTTCCTGGTGTATAAGGCCGTTACTGAGCTGCATGAAAAGATTGAAGGTAAACCTGAAGTTACAGTGTCTACCAATGTGGTATATGCAAGTTTCACTGCTGTTGTTGCACAGATTGTTGTTTTAGATGCCGTTTTCTCTTTAGATTCAGTGATTACCGCCATTGGTATGGTCGACAATATTTATGTCATGATGGCTGCAATGATTGTTGCAATGGGCGTGATGCTACTGGCATCGAAACCATTGACCAACTTTGTGAACCGCCATCCAACCGTGGTGATTCTGTGTTTAAGCTTCCTGCTTTTGATTGGTATCAGTCTGATAGCAGAAGGTTTTGGTTTCCATATTCCAAAAGGCTATATCTATTCAGGTATTGGTGTTGCGATCATAATCGAAGCATTCAACCAGTTCGGTCAGCGTAATGCTGCTAAACATGAATCCAAGATTCCTTTGCGTCATCGTACGGCTGACTCGATCCTGAAGTTAATGGGTGGCAAGCTAGAGACGACCGACAGTCAAAATAATCAGGCACAAGAAACCTTTGCAGATGAAGAACGCTATATGATTGGTGGGGTGCTTACCCTTGCAGAGCGTTCAGTCGCTTCGATCATGACGCCGCGCGGTCAGATTTCATGGGTTGATCTGGAAGATAGCCCAGAACAGATCCGTGAAAAAATTCTGTCTGTTCCACACAGTCTGTTCCCGGTATGTCGCGGTAGCCTAGATAAGGTGATTAGCGTAGTACGTGCCAAAGAATTATTGGATGTACTGGAAGAGCCGGAAGAATTAAAAGCACTGATTAAACGTCATCGCCCAATTTATATCTTTGAAAAGATGAAAGTTATTGACGCGATTAATACCTTGCGTACTTCTAAAGGTTCTTTGGTCTTGGTGAGTGACGAGTTTGGTAATGTACAGGGTCTGATTTCACCGCTAGATGTATTTGAAGCAATTGCTGGTGAATTCCCGGATGCAGACGAACAGCTAGATCTAGTTAAAATCGATGATACGCACTGGATTGCATCGGGCATGTTAGATCTTTATCAGCTTGAGCTTGAGCTTGGCATGATTGATCTGATTGATGAAGATGCCGGTTATATCAGTGTGGCGGGTTTGATTCTGGATAAAACCAACAGTACGGTTGAAGTGGGCACCGAGTTAAATTATCAAGGTGTGCAGTTCAAAGTCACTGAAATTGAAAGCAATCGTATCAAGTCGGTCAGCATTCATTACGTAGGTTAAACAGGTGTTCTAAACACGTTATTTGTTCAAATTCTAAAAGTCAGTTGCTTTATTGGCAGCTGGCTTTTTTAATGCATGTCTGTTGAATGTGGCTCATTAAAATAATATGAGCCTTCGTTTAAACTGATTTTTATCAGTTTATTCATACTATTAGTCATGTTCCCGATTGAGCTGAATATCCGGATATTGCAGTGAGATTTTGAAGCCGAAAAAGTCAAGTCAGCAATCGAAAATAAGCATGATCAAGCATCAAATATTGATTCATGTAACCTGTTAATCAAAACTTAAAAGTCATATTTAAATACTGACAAAAAATTGAACTACAATTCACATGAACTAGATTTGCATGATGCAAACAGATCTTAAGTAAAATGGAAACCGTTTGTGTGGAAATCACTAGATAAGTTGCATGAAGCCTACTCAGTTCAGAATAAAACTACTCAAAAATGATCTCCGAAAGAGCTAGACAAAACATTTCTAATGAGGTCAATAGAGCAAATGAGCAGGATCAATCTAAATAGGGGCGTTTATCTATTCAAGAGAATAAACACCCTGTGAAGCGACCAGTAAACTAAATGGATTCTGGCAGAATTTTAAAGTTGGCGTATTTTCGGATTGTTTCAGTATTGAGTTGGTGGATTTCATCCAGAAAGGCGACATTAAAACTGCCTAACTGTTGTGCGCGTTCAAATGCCAATTGACCGGCAATTGCAAAATGTACATGTGCCGTTAATGCAGCAAGGGCTGGAGACGTTACTGCACTATAGGCAGCGATCAGTGCACCGAGTGCACATCCCATCGCCGTGATTCGGGGCTGTAAAGCAGAACCGCCTGACACCTGTATCACAGGATAGTCTTTCGAAATAATGTAATCAGATTCACCGGAGATTGCGATACATTCACAATGATCCAGCAAACTTCGCGCCTGTAAATAAACATCCGCACTGTCTACTGTGCTGTCTACACCCTTGGACTCGATCTGCTTGCCAGCCAAAGCACCAATTTCAGAGGCATTGCCACGCAAAATGGCAGGATGGAAGTGCATGAGTTGATCTGCGATGCCTGAACGCCAGTGCAGAACTGTTCCATAACCGACCGGATCAAGCACCCACGGTTTTTGCAATTGATGTGCAGTTTTCGCAGCAAGCTGCATCGCCTGAACCTGCTCTGTCGTCGGTGTACCCAGATTCAGACTGATCGCTGTAGCAATCTTGGCAAAACTTTCAGCTTCAAACGGATTGTCGATCATGGCCGGAGAAGCATGCGCAGCCAGTACAATATTGGCGACATAGTTGCTGGCCACCGTATTGGTCATGATATGCACCAGGGGCTGCTGTTGCTGAAGTTTCAACCAGGCCTCACAGATCTGATCCAGAAGCGTTTGCTGTAGTGCTTGCGTAGAAGTCGTCATAATGGTCATTTAGAATAAGAGAAAGATTCGTTGTATTCGGTCAGCGGGTAAAATAATGGTCTTGATGCTTGCAGCTACGACAGAACAGGCTGACATAATCACTGGCATCATAATCCACCGACAGTTCCTGTGAGCCGCAGTGCATACAACGTTTTTGGGAATAAAATTTCAGGCGAGGTTCGATCTTATGCCACGAACGCCACACCGGCTGAAAGAAGATATTTTCATCATAGCCCAGAAAACGGTAAAACAAGATTTCGCTCATCTTGCTAAATGCCAGTTGAGGTGGTCGAGGCAAAGTAGAGGTTTCCCATTTTTCCGTCACGGAACGTTCGCGATACTGCTGTAAGGTTTTTTTCAGCAGATTGGTATTAATAAAGTTTTCATTGCGAGGCTTAAGGGCTTTTTGTTTATACAGATATTCAAGTCCTGTTTGTACCAGATAATAAATCTGGCCCACAGCAAGTACATCCAAAAGTCGATAGCAAAAGGTCTGAAAGCTCTGATTTCCGGCAATCTGCACATTCCAGCTACGGCAATAGAATTGGGCAAACTGAATAATTTCTTCATACAGCAGGCAATAGAGTGCATCTTTGACTTCATCTGCACTTTTAAAGGGCACACCTTGGCTCAGGTTTTGATAAAACCAATTGCGCAGCTGCTGGGTAATGCTGAACAGGGTCGGTTCAGAATAGCCATCCAGTCGCACATTTATATAATAATGCTGATTTTCCTGCTGGAGATCTTTGGGAATCAGAACCTGATCCCTGATTAGGATTTTTACCAGACCATGTTGGAACAGATAATTGGGACTGATGGAATAATATCGAATTTGATGCCAGTCAATATATTCACGGTGCTGACTATATTCCTGCACCTGTTCATCCAGAACCGAAAGTAAAAACAGCTTATTGATAAAACTGAGCTGATTCAGCTCAAGAACCGGCCGATCCTGTTTTTTATGATATTGACGGTTTTCCTGTAAACGGACTTCCTTGAGCATTCGTTTACGCTGCGCCAGACAGTGTTCACAATAACAATTGTGCTTTTGATCGGAATAAAGCTGATGCTGGCAATGACTGCATTCATGATAGCTCAGTTCCTGATCATATTGCTCTGCCTCAATCCAATACATCGATGCCTTACACAGCGGGCAGTGAGTACTTTCATCAAGCTGTTTTTGCAGAACACTGAATACCATGGTCGCGAGCAACTCTAGAATGGAAGGGCATTTGATTATACACGGCTGATGAGATGCAAACGTAGTGGACTGGTGCAATTTTTCTAAATCAAAATTAGTCACCCAAACAGGAGAAGAGCTACCGAAGTAGCTCTGATTTTAAAAACATGAAATGACGTTTTTTAAACCGGGCAGGGTAATGTGTCGTCCTCCTCGCCGCGGTGTTTGGCATGAATTAAGGCCTGAACCTTTTTAGAGGGCACTTTTTTGGCACCGAGTGCATCGTAGGTGTTGAGAATGGCAGTCACTTCATGGGCCTGAAGCGGAATGCCTTCACAGCTCATCAACAGGGCAATCACTTTATGGTCAATATTGGCCTGATCCAGGGTCTGCAAAGTTTTGATATTTTCGATCCGTACAACATGCTGTTTTAAATACATGGCTCACCTCATCATCGTTATCATTATTCTTTCATTGGAAGTGTGGAAAAACACAGTTTAACTGTAGCAAGAAGTGTGCTCATTTATTAATCAGAATTTATTCGGTACTCAGCAAATAAAATTATATATTTTTAAATCAGTTATTTATGAAAATGTAAGAAATTATGATCCTGACTATTTTTATGGCACAGATATTTCTTATGTAGAGTCGAGTGCTGCTCAATTAGGCAGAATGCATTGAAAGTGGTGCATGAAATGCCCATATTAGATCTAACAATACAAATGCACAGACAGCGTTTAAAACTTGGCGTATGATTTTGACATGAACAATGTCGAACACGATAAAAGATTAGGACAGGACATGAATATTGCGGCAAACCCGGTGATCGAAGCGGATCAAACCATTTATTTAAAAGACTATCAAAAACCTTCCTTTATTGTTGATTCCATCGACCTGAATATTCAAGTCTATAGTGACCACAGTCTGGTCAGCAGCAAGCTGGAGATGCAGCGCCAAACTGCTGGCGATCTGGTTCTGCTTGGCCGCGATCTAGAGCTGCAATCGATTAAGTTAAATGGTCAAACCCTGAATGCAACTGACTACAGTCTTGATGCTGAACAACTGGTGATTGCCAATGCGCCTGATCAAGTGTCGCTTGAAATCGTGGTTAAAATTCATCCTGAAAGTAATACCATGCTGGAAGGTCTGTATCAGGCCAGTTCAGATCTGTTTGTGACCCAAAATGAACCAGAAGGGTTCCGTAAAATTACTTTCTATCCAGACCGTCCTGATGTGTTGTCGGTCTTTACAACGCGTGTAGAGGCAGACAAGAAATATCCGGTCTTGCTCGCGAATGGTAACCTGCTGGAAACCGGTGAAGTAGATGAAAAGCGTCACTATGCCGTGTGGCAGGATCCAACCAAGAAACCGAGCTATTTGTTCGCCTGTGTCATTGGTGATTTGGCAGTGATGAAAGATTCTTATGTCACGTCAGAAGGCCGCAATGTGGCTCTGGAAATCTACGCAGAAGAAAAAGATATTCCAAAATGTAAGATTGCCATGGAAGCGCTCAAACATTCCATGCGCTGGGATGAAGAGCATTATGGTCTGCCTTATGATCTGGATAACTACATGATTGTGGCGACCAGTGCATTCAACATGGGTGCCATGGAAAATAAAGGTCTGAATATCTTCAATACTTCATGCGTGCTAGCCGATGAAGAGTACACCACTGATGCCGCAATCATGCGGGTGCAGTCGGTGATTGCCCATGAATACTTCCATAACTGGACCGGTAACCGGATTACCTGCCGTGACTGGTTCCAGTTGTGTTTAAAAGAAGGTCTAACTGTATTCCGTGACCAGTCTTTCTCGGAAGATTTACAGTCGGCTGCGGTACAACGTATTGATGATGTAGCAGTTCTCAAAGCGCATCAGTTCCCCGAAGATTCAGGGCCGCTGTCGCATCCACCGCGTCCAGATCATTTTGTAGAAATTAACAACTTCTATACCGCCACCGTTTATGAAAAAGGTGCGGAAATTAACCGCATGATGGCGACCTTGCTTGGCAAGGAAAAATTCCGTCAAGGAACTGATGAGTATTTCCGCCGTCATGATGGTCAGGCGGTAACGGTTGAGGATTGGGTGGCCGCGCTTACAGCCGGTTCAGGTGTAGATCTTTCTAACTTCCTGACCTGGTACAACCAGCCAGGTACGCCTAAACTTCAAGCAAAAGCTGAATATGATGTAGAGACCCAAATCTATCGCCTCAGCTTTAAGCAAAGCCTGAAAACCCATGCTAAATATCCAAATCTGAAAGCAGTACCCATTCCAGTGGCTTTGGCACTGTTTGATGCTGAAAGCGGTGAGCAGCTAACGCTGAACTCTGAGGCACTCTTTGAAAATGGCGTCAAAGATGGCGTGTATCTGTTTGATCAGGATGAAGCCACGATCGAATTTAGCGGTGTGACAGCAAAACCGGTGGTGTCCTTGCTGCGTAATTTCTCTGCACCGGTGAATCTGGACTTTGACTATTCAGAAAAAGAACTGGCTTTCCTGTTGCAATACGAGACCAATGGTTTTAACCAGTGGCAAGCAACTCAGACCTTACTCGAGCGTATCTTGCTGGATGACCAGCCTGCAGAAATTTATATCGAGGCTATGCTCAATACCTTGCCGGATGTGATTGAGAAAGATCCGCTGTTGGCATCACGTCTGTTTGATATTCCGTCGGAAGGTTATTTAGGTAGCCGTATTGATCAGGATTATAATCCAGTCATGATTCAGGAAAAACGTGAGGCTTTGCTGCATACCTTGGCACGCGCATTTGGGGAAACAGCGAAAGAAACTTATCTGAGTCTGGATCCAGATCTGCAATCTGAATTCTCGCAAGCAATGGGCGTGCGCGCCTTAAGAAACATCATGCTGACGATGATTGCTCGTCAGGGAGATGCATTTGCCTTTGATTTAGCCCATGAGCAATATCACACAGGCAATATGTCTGAACGTTTGGGTGCGCTGAAAGTCTTGGTCTGGAATGATGCACCACAAGCAGAAGAAGCTTTGGCAGATTTCTATAGCCGCTTTGAAGATGAAGCCTTGTCTTTAGACCAATGGTTTATGGTTCAGGCAGCACATCCAAAAGCAACGGATGTAACGATTGCGTATCTGACCCAGCATCCGGATTATGATTTGGCGGTGCCTAACCGTATCCGTGCAGTGAGCGGGGGGCTGAATGCTAATCCGGTCAATACCTGGAGCTTTGGCGTGCAGCATTTTATTGGACTGGCAAAATATCTGGACGAGAAAAATCCGATTGTAGGCTCACGTTTGCTACAGGTATTGTCACGCTGGTATACCTTGGCAGAACCGCAACGCAGTGAAGTGAAAGCACAGCTTGAAACCTTAAAGCCACTGGTTAAATCTAAAAATGTGTCTGAGACACTCAATAGTATGCTCAGCGTATAATATTTATTGTTAAAAAAACCGGATCGACATGATCCGTTTTTTTTTACTTTTCAAATGCTGTCTTTAAATACAGTTGAATTTCCCTAAAGGCCGAGTTAAGTATCAAAGGGTGTTACAGTATGATTATATGGAAAAGAGTATTTGTTTATTAAGCTGTAAGCTAGGTAAAGGGATCTACAGATTCGCTTACTAGAGGTTGTCCAAGATATGTTAGTGAAAATTGAAGATGGTTTTTATTTAAATAGCCAGCATATTATTGCCGTACATGTCAGCAAGAATCCTGAAAATGGCTTACTTGAAATCTCCATTCAATATACGCCGCATTCCATTCAGCAGGTCGGAGAATACAAAAAAGTATTTCAAAGCCAGCTTGATGCTGAAATTTTCTTAAGTGAGTTAAATCAAAAACTTCGCTAAAAGCCTGCATCATACAGGCTTTGATCAAGCATCTTATTGTCTGACGATGAGTACTGGAATAGAGGAAAGTGCCAGAACATTTTGAGCGACACTGCCCAGCATAAGTTTTTGCAGACCTTTACGACCATGTGAACCCATAATGATCATATCGGTCGGGGATTCATTTGCAGCCTGCATAATGCCTTCTGACGGTGCCATGCCATGCAGGATTTTTGTCGTCACCTGGAGGCCATCACGAACAAAGTTCAGTTTCAGTTCATTTAAACGATCAAGTGCATTTTGTTCTGCATGCATAAAGTAATCTGTGACTGCTGGAGCAACTTTGTAAAAATCTACGCCCTTAAAGGGATCTACCGCAATCACACTGAGTAAAGTGACATGGCTATGAAATACTTTGGCCAGTTCCAGGGCGTGATCTGCGGCAGCATAGGAAATCGAGGACTCATCGAGTGCTACGAGAAGATGATCATAGTTATTCATGGTGCTTCCTCATATTTATTATTGCAGTAAGCGGGGGGTGGTTTGAGCGAGTAAATCTCCACAGCATGTTTTGCTAGAGGTTCAAATGTAAAGTAGCAAGTACTGCGCATCTTGAAGATGCGCAGCGTCAGGATTATTTTTTCACGATCAGTACGGGAATTTCACTCGCACCCAATACATCTTGTGCAAAGCTGCCCAGAATCATTTTCTGGAAGCCTTTACGGCCATGAGAACCCATAACAATCAGGTCTGCTTTCACTTCACCCGCGGTTTCAGCAATATGCTCTGCATTGACTAAACCTGTGACAATGCGGGATTGCGCTTCAATACCTTCACCGGCTGCGATGGCAGTGGCTTCTTTCAGGGCCTTTTTGGCATTGGCATGTGCCTCGATAAAATATTCCTTCATGATAGAGGAGCTGTAATAAAAATCAGCCTCGGTAAAAGGATCTTCTGCGATCAGGCTGATCAGGGAAAGCTGACTACCGAATGCCTTGGCAATTTTGGCAGCATGTCGTACTGCAGAAAAGGAAATTTCTGAACCGTCCACTGGGACTAAAATATGTTGATAGGCCATGGCTTTTCTCCGCAGGTTGTCTGATTTTTAGGCTTGGTTTATTGATAGCACAGTGCTGTGGCGGGTGCAATTGCAAAAAAGCGGTAAAATTGAAAAAACTCATTAAATTACAAATATTTTTCATGTAAAAGTGATAAAAAAACAGAGTAAAAAACTCGGATTTACAGTTTTAATGATCAAAAATAAGAGGATGAATAGTCCTCGTTTACAGCAGGATGGTTTAAACTGCCGTAGCCTGTTTTTAGATCATGTATAGGGGACAGTTTTGAGGTTTTTTGCCATTCATCTTTTGCTCATAGGTTCAGTTATTCTTTCCGGCTGTCAGACCGCACAGAACAGTAAAGTCATTGCCGGTGCTTTTAACCTGACCACAGGCTTGCAGCAAAAAGTGATGGATCGTTATGCGCCTGGTGCGGTTATCGTCCAGCAAAATATTACCTATGCGCCACAGCAGAAATTATCTCTGGATCTGTATCAGCCGCAGAATATTGCCAGTATTGGACCAAGACCGACCATTGTCTGGATTCATGGCGGCGGCTGGATTTCAGGTTCTAAAGAACATGCACGGGGTTATTTCAAGCTGCTGGCGGCACAGGGCTATAATGTGGTATCCGTGCAATATCAGTTTGCGCCACAAGCGACCTATCCAAGCCAGTTACACCAGATCAATCAGGCACTTGAATTTCTCGATACCTATGCAGACACCTACCAAATCGATGCCCAGAACTTATATCTGGCCGGAGATTCTGCCGGGGCGAATATGGCCAGCCATTACGCCGCGCTTTTGACCAATCCTGTATTTGCCGACCAATCTGGTATTCAGCCTCATCTGCAACCTGCTCAGCTTAAAGGTTTAATCTTGCATTGCGGAATTTATGACTTGGAAGCATTTGCCAGCAAAGCACCTGAAGAAATGAAAATTATCGAATGGGGTGTCTTTAACCTGATTCAGGCTTATACCGGCGAGCGTAAACATGATGCCGCATTTTTAAAGCAGATTTCTCCGATTCAGTATATTACGCCGTCTTATCCACCTGTCCTGATCAGTGGTGGGAATAAGGATTTTTTGACCGATACTCAGTCACTACCATTTGTAAAAGCTTTGAAGGAACAGCAGGTTGCTGTGACTGAAATATTTTATCCAGAGTCTAAGGCCTGGCTCATTCATGAATATCAGTTTTTTATGGGAAAAAAGGAAAGTCAGCAAACCTTTGTCAAAACCCTGGATTTTTTACATCAGCTTTCACCTTGAAGAGAAAACGGTGCAAAATGAATCTCTCAAGGTTGATCATGTCAGATCGTCCCGACAGCAATCATTGAAAAATAGTTTGGAGTTTAAAAAATGAATCCTGTGTCATGGGCATATTTATTGTTGGCGTTGGCTATTATTGCCGAAGTGACTGGATCAACATTTTTGGTGAACTCAGAAGGCTTTACCCGATTATGGCCATCTCTGGCGGTAGTCGTTTTATTCTGTATTGCGTTTTATTTGCTGTCTCAGGTCATTAAAGTAATCCCCTTAGGCATTGCATATGCGATCTGGGCGGGAGTAGGCATCGTTCTTACGGCAATCGTAGGCTATGTAATCTTTAAGCAGGCGCTGGATGTGCCCGCTTTTATCGGGATTGCACTGATCATTTCCGGTGTGGTGGTGATTAACCTGTTTTCCCAAACTGCCGGGCATTAAAAAGGCAGCAAAAGTAATTGCCTCATTTCTACAATAAGCTTACGCCACTTGCGGTTTAAGCTTAAACAGCAAATAAACCGTCAAACCAAGTAGCAGTCCCCAGAAAGCTGAACCAATACCGAAAAACTGAATATTAGAGGCACTAAACAGGAATGTCATCAGTGCTGCTTCACGGTCATGACTGTCCTGAAAAGCCAGCGCGATATTGTGGCCAATGGTGCCAAACAGGGCAATGCCTGCCAATACTGTAATCAGAATCCCCGGAAAAGCCATTAGTACACTGGTCAAGGTCGCAGCAAAAAAACCCATCAGGATATAAAACAGGCCGCAGCTCATACCGGCAATATAACGTTTGGCCGGATCAGGATGCGCTTGGACATCCAGGCTGACCGCCGCACTGATTGCGGCAAGATTGACACTAAAACAGCCAAAGGGCGCCAGCATCGTCTGTGTAATACCCGTCCAGCCTAGAATAGAATTTACTTTCGGCGGATAACCATAACTTTTGATGACGGCCAAGCCAGGCAGGTATTGCGATGCCAGATTAATCACCATTAAAGGTAAGGCCAGTCCTAAAACAGCTTGCAGGCTAAATTCAGGTGTAATCCATACCGGCTTAGCAATACTCCAGTTCAGTTGCGGAATAGTAAAATTAATAAAGAACGGACAGAGGGCAATAGCCATTAACACGGTAATCACGATGCTATACCGCGTACTCAGTTTTTTGGAAACCAGATAAATCGCCAGTACACAAAGCACAAATTCCCATGACTGTTGCAAACTACCAAACACAGAGATACCAAATTTCAGCAAGACACCTGCCAGCATGGCACTGGTCAAACTTTGTGGAATAAACTGGAAAATTCGCTCGAAAATTCCAAAAAATCCTAGACAAGCGATCAGAATGCCAGAAATCAGAAAAGCGCCAATTGCTTCCCCCAGACTATAGTGACCGGCAGAAGCAATGACCAGCGCCAGACCGGCAGTCGACCAGGCGGTTGAAATCGGATAGCGATATTTCCAGGAAAGCAGAAACCCGGAAACTCCAATGCCGATACCCAGTGCCCACAACCAGGAACTGATCTGTGCCTGATTGGCACCCAGGCTTTGCGCAGCTTCAATAACCAGTACGGCAGAAACACTGATACCAATCATGCAGGTAATAAAACCGGCCATGATGGCGGGAAAGGAGAGATCTTGTAAAAGTTTTGGCATCATCCATGACACTATTTTTAAATGCGTTTAAATCATACGCTTTTCACGTATCAACACAATGTTTTTAACAATTTTATCCAGAGGTCTGCTGGCTTGAAGCCGGTCATTGCTAGAAAGTGGAAGTCGCCAGTTTAAGGCCAAAACCGCAAAACAGGATCCCAACCGCCGCGACACAGCTGGCAGTCACTTTATAGTTCTGATTGAAATAGGAGGCCAGTTTTACACCAGAAAAAATCAGGATCGACAGATAGGTCATACTGATCAATTGCAAGATTACAGCCAGAAGCGTGAATGTCAGGGCTGGATAAGGATAGGCAGGATCGACAAACTGCACAAAAAAAGACAGATAAAACAGAATCGCTTTGGGATTTAAAATACTGATTGTGAGCGCTGTACGAAAGGGCTGAACAGATTCTACCGTATCTGGAGTCGTCTTTTTAATCTGGACGCGTTGTGATGACTTTTCCGGAAAGAAAGTCTGGTAGGCCGCAATGATTAGCTTGATACCCAAGTAACTGAGATAGATCGCTCCAATAACTTTCAGTGCAATAAACAGTACCGGAAAGGCATGCAGTAAAGAAGCTGCTCCCAATGCTGTACATATAATCAGGATCAGATCGCCCGTATAAACCCCCAAGGCACCCATATATCCCGTCTTAATCCCAAAGCGCGAAGCAATCGACATGACATACAGGGAATTCGGCCCGGGCAGTAGCACAATCAACGTGGTTCCAATGATAAAGGTCGTTAGATCTGTGATACCAAACACGAAAAACTCGCATGAACAAAAAAGCCGATGCGGCATTATAGCAACATCGGCTTGGAGAAATTTGCTAAATTTTCTTTAAATCTCAGTGGTACTCAGGAAAGTTTCACGTAATAAAGCAGCCAGTTGCTCACGGGCTTTAATGAAACCGTCAATGCCGCCTTGCAATAATTCACTGGCCATCGGATCCTGTTTCAGTTGTGCTTCAAAATCGGCAGGGCTGATTGGGCTGAGTTCACCTTGAACTTTAATATCTTTGGCTGAGAGTTGGGCCTGCACTTCACGCTGATCATTTTCCAGTTCGGCCAGCAGGTTTGGTGCTACCGTGAGCAGGTCACAGCCGCTCAAGCCTAGAACCTGATCAATACTGCGGAAGCTGGCACCCATGATTTCAGTCTGAATACCATGCGCTTTATAAAATTCATAAATACGCTTAACCGAAAGTACACCCGGATCTTTTTCAATCGGGTAAGACTCAACGCCTTCAGCTTTTTTGTACCAGTCCAGAATACGGCCGACAAAAGGCGAGATTAATGTTACTTTGGCATCAGCACAGGCATGGGCCTGATGCTGACCAAACAATAAAGTCAGATTGGTATGAATGCCTTGTTCTTCCAGCGCTTTTGCTGCCTGAATGCCTTCCCAGGTAGACGCGATCTTGATCAGAATGCGGTCTGAGTCAATTCCATATTGCGCATAAAGTGCCAGTAACTCTTTGGCTTTGGCAATCGTGGCTTCAGTATTAAAGGACAGGGAAGCATCGACTTCCGTTGAAACACGACCTTCAATCAGTTTTAAGATTTCTACACCAAATTTGACCGTTAAAATATCAATAGTCCGTTCAATCAGGGCGTCATCTGCATAGCCTTCTTGCTGGGCTTGCTGAAAAGCAGCTTCAATCAAGGCCTGATTTTCAGGTTGTTTCGCTGCTGCAGTAATCAGCGATGGATTGGTGGTTGCATCAAGCGGACGAAATTTTTCAATGGCACTCAAATCACTGCTGTCTGCCACAATGGTCGTCAAGTTTTTTAATTGGTTTAATGCAGTTAATGTCATTACGATCTAGTTCTATGGTTATTGCTTATGCTTTCTTATATATCATAAATGGCCGGTTTACCAAGTAGACTGTCGTTGAATTTCTGTGATTAATGCCCGGTTTTACGTTGTTTGCGCAAGTGATTAATCAAAAAATGAGCAGCTGTGCCTAATCGGGTTTCTCTGCTCCAGACCAGATCAACAAAATATTCAAACTTTGGGGTGAAATCGAGCAGGTTGAGAACCTGTAACTGATCTTGCAAATGTAGCTGCTCATTCAGCATTTCGAGTGGCAGAACCCCCCAGCCCAGACCTTGCTGAATCATGCTGCAAGCCGAATGATGATTGTCGGTGCGCCAGTAGTGTCTTGAAAAGAGCAGTTCCGGCTTGATGGTGCGATCCCGACTGGCCACCACAATCTGCCTGTTTTGTAAAATCTGTTCATAACTGACTTGATCGAACTGACTTAGGGGATGCTGTTTGGCGACTACAGCGACCAGTACCTCACGTTTTAATTCTACAAACTGTTCGCGCGTTTCCAGTTGTTCGCGTTCAAACATCAAGGCCAGCTGCGCTGAGCCCTCAAATAGCATACGATGTGCATCTTCCTGAGGTGCGCTAAATACATTGACTTGCAGTGCAGGGAATTCCTGCTCCAGCAACACAATATAATCGGTCCAGCGCGTATGCAGCAATTCTGAGACCACTACGATATTCAGTTCAGATTCCAAGCCTGAACTTAAGGCTTGAGCATGCTGTTTCCACTGATTCATTTCGACCAGAAGTTGCTGGGTTTTTTCATACAATACCTGCGCCTGTGCGGTCGGTTTCGGTTCACGGCCTACACGCTGAAACAGTTCCAGATTTAAATCAATTTCCAGATTGGCAATGGCCATACTGACTGCTGAAGGCACTTTACCCAGTTGACGGGCAGCCGCAGAGAAAGAACCGGTTTCCATTACGGTTTTAAACATCAGTAGCTGTTCTTGATTAACATTCATAATTTTATCTTTCATTTTTATTGATAGATTCTAACTCGAATAGTCAGATTTAAAGAAATAAAATTCTTGCATCATGTAATGAATTGAGCTGATTTGATATGTTAATTTCTAAAAGAAGATTGATTCATGCTGCCTTATATGAAGGCATTCTGCTGGTCGTGATCGCTGTCCTGCTAAGTACATTGATGCATATGCCGCTTGAGGTCACCGGTGCACTCGGGATTGCCATGGCTCTGACTTCAGTACTCTGGAATATGCTGTTTAATCATTATTTTGAAAAATTTGAAGCTAAACATCGTTTAAAAAGAAGCGTTAAAGTGCGGATTGCCCATGCAATTGGCTTTGAAGGCGGTTTGATGCTAGCGACTATTCCAATGGTGGCTTATGCCTTACACATGAGTCTGGCTCAGGCCTTTCTGCTGGATTTGGCTTTGACCCTTTGTATCTTGGTGTATACCTTCATTTTTCAGTGGATTTATGATCATCTAGAAGCCAGACTGGGGCTACAGCCGGATTATCGGAAAATCTCATCATAAAATACGCCATAAAAAATACCACACAGTTCAGACTCCCTTTTCAGAATGCGAAAGATGAAATATTCAGCGATGAGGACTTGATCAAGTCCTCATTTTTTATGCTCGAACCCAACTGAAAATTAAGCTATAAAACTTTGATTTTTTATTTTAATTTTTAAATTTATTGGGGAATTCAATGCTATTTAGACGAGCGATCTTGTTAGTGTCCATCGTGTTGCTGATGTGGGGGTGGAGGAGGTGAGAGCAGTACGCCACAGCAGACGCTTCCGGATCCCGTAATTTCACCAGGTTCGGGTGAGCAGCTGAGCAAAATTGCAGAGTTTAAGGTTCTGGATGTGGGTTCAGAATTAACAGCAGGGAATTTTGGTCTGAAAACCTGGAATTCCACCGCCATGGTGGTGAATGGCGATGTGCTTTATATTGCCAATAGTCAGGCCGAATCGAATATTTTACGTTATGACTTAAAACAAAAACGTGCACTCAGTGCGATTGATCCTGTGAAAATTTCGGGTCTGGCCAAAAAATGGGACAGTCTGAATGATCTGGAAATTCAAGCCGGGCGTTTGTATGTGGCCAATTATGGCTCGAACCGAATTGATATTCTAGATATTAGTAGTGAACAGCCGAGCTTCATTATGGCACTCGGTACAGGTGTGTGGTGGGGCGATGCGCTTAATTATTCGCTGGTACATAGCAATGCAGTGACTGCTGACGACCGTTATGTGTATGTACCTGATATTGAAGGCCGGATCAATGTCTGGCGTCAAAGTGATGTGACTGCGCAAAACCATTTAAAGGCCCGCAAATTTGCACGGCTCAGCTTGCCGGGCTGTGCACGCAACTGTAATGCACGTATGGAGGTTATGGGCGACTATCTGTACACCAGTCTGCCCGATGGTATGACTTATGTCCATGATATCAATCAGATTCAGGAAAATGGAAATAATATTACGCCTATTTTAACAGAAACCAATTTGTCGGCAGTCATGCATCGCCATAACGATGGCTTAGTTTATGTTTCACGGAATGATGGCACTGTAGAAAGTTACCGGGAAAAATCCTTTAATCTAGACTCTATCTTACCCAATAAAAGTGAGGATACCTTCCGAGACTATATTTTAAAAGGGCAAAACCAGAGCAGCCGAATAGCTAAAGCCAGCGATCTTTATATTTATGGTCAGAATCTGCTGCATATGGCCAATCAGAAAATTCATATTCTGCCAATGCTGACCTTGCAACAGAATAAATCCACACAGCTAAACCAAGCTATGATTTTAACCGAATCTCAGGCACGCGAGAGAAGCCGTGTCTTGCAGGATGGTGAATCATGGGAAACCTTGACCAATAGCAGCCAGCGTCATGTCTATATGGACAAGATTTTATCGGCAACTCTAAATGGCAACCGCCTGCATTTGCAAAGCTACAGTGCTGTGCCTGTACGTGATTTGCAGATTCGTGCCAAGATTAAAAACTCAGAAGACTGGGTGATTCTGGCTAAGCTGGATCAGTTGACGCCATTTTCGAAGGCAAATTTTGGTCTCAAGTTGACCGATCAATCCCGTTTCCCGTTGCTTGATGGCACAGGCTCGATCCAGCTCGCAGGTCTGAGTCAGACCACGCAAAACCCAAGCAATGTTTTTGATCTGAAAATTAGCTCTGAGACCGATGAGCACGTCAAAAAGCTGAATCAGATTAAAGCCAAATGGAAAATTTATTTTGGCACCTATGATGAACCGAATAAATGGTGTCGTATTACGCCGGTCTATGCCCGGGAATGGGTCATGATGATGACCAATCTGGCCTATATGCTCAGTACTCCAGAATTTGAAACCTTATGGTTTAACCATAAAGCGGTCATGGGACACGATTTTTTTGGCAATGATGGTCAGGTAGAAGGGCCGAATGGTTTCTTTCAGCCAGAAGATTATGTCCGGATCTATCGGGAAATTCTTAACCGCAATGAAATTAATCTTGGCATTACCAATATGGGTGGTGGTTTAGGTGGTGGAGCAGTGCTGGGAGTAGATACCTGGTTGTTCTATGGACATTATCGACTCTCAGGCTATCGAATTATTGCGCATGAATTTGGTCATCATTGGGGCGGGCATAACAGTGCATGGGCCATGTCGAATTATGGCTTTGAAGCTATGGTCGATTGGTTAAACTTCTATTTCCAGCGCCGTCCAGGCTCAATTCCTTATATGGACCCAAACGTGAATACTTTTCACTTAACACCGGACAGCGCGCTTTGTCAGGGGGTAAACCAAAATATGGTAAAAGGTGTGGCATTGACTGCGCCGTGGAATAAAGTAGATGAATACTTCAAAAACAACCCAATGCCAAAGCAATAAGTCATAAAAAAAGCCCCTCATTTGAGGGGCTTTTTCATTGGATCGGTCAACGGATTATTTTTCAATAATTGCCGTTACACCCTGACCACCTGCGGCACAGATCGACACCAGTACGCGGCCTGAACCTTTCTGGTTAATCAGTTTTGCTGCTGTCGCAATGATACGACCACCAGTTGCTGCAAACGGGTGACCGGCAGCAAGTGAAGAGCCTTTTACGTTCAGTTTGGCACGGTCAATTGAACCTAAAGGTGCATCCAGACCTAAACGCTCTTTACAGAATTTTGGATCTTCCCAAGCTTTCAGCGTAGACAATACTTGAGATGCAAAAGCTTCATGAATTTCATAATAGTCGAAGTCTTGCAGTTTCAGACCTGCACGCTCAAGCATGCGTGGTACGGCATATGCAGGCGCCATCAACAGACCTTCTTTTTTCTCGACAAAATCAACTGCGGCAGTTTCCTGGAAAGTCAGGTAAGCTAGCACTTCATGGCCATTTGCCTTCGCCCATTCTTCAGAAGCCAATAGCACACAAGAAGCACCATCTGTTAGCGGTGTAGAGTTACCCGCTGTCATGGTACGTGCATCACCTTTACCAAAAGCAGGTTTAAGTTTTGCCAGCTTCTCAACTGAAGAATCAGCACGCAGGTTATTGTCACGTTGAAGACCCAAGAATGGTGTAATCAGGTCATCAAAGAAACCTTCTTCATAAGCTGCAGCCATTTTCTGGTGTGAAGATGCAGCCAGTTCATCTTGCGCTTCACGGGAAATTCCCCATTCCAGTGTGGTAATCGCCTGATGATCACCCATAGACAGACCTGTACGCGGTTCACCATTTTTTGGTGCATCCATCAGGTCTTTCACATTGATCTTGGTCAATGCTTTCAGACGGTCTTTTGCAGTTTTCGCGATATTTAGCTCAAGTAATGCTTTACGTAAACCGTCACCAAAAGCAATCGGTGCATCAGAAGTCGTATCTACACCACCTGCAATGCCTACTTCGATTTGACCTAGAGCAATCTTGTTCGCTACCAGAAATGCCGCTTGAAGGCCAGTACCACATGCTTGCTGAATGTCATAAGCAGGGGTTTCCGGTGCAAGAGCAGTATTTAGTACACATTCACGAGTCATGTTGAAATCGCGGCTGTGTTTCAGTACAGCACCTGCAACCACTTCACCTAAGCGTTGACCTTGAAGGTTAAAACGTTCAACCAGACCATTCAGGGCTGCTGTGAACATATCAGTATTGGATGCCGTAAAGTAAGCACCGTTAGAACGTGCAAATGGAATGCGGTTACCACCAATAATAGCAACGCGGCGAACTGTATTTTGGCTCATGTTTGGTTCCTGTTGAACAGAAGTCTGTGTTATAGATGTTGAATCTTGTTGGCTTGAAGTCGTTTTTTTGGTACGTGCAGATGTACTGCGTGTACGTGTGGTTTTAGCCGGACTTTTTTCTGTGGCATTGGCTGTATCAGGATTTTTAGTGCTACGCTTGCTACGCGTTGATGGTTTTGACACAGTTTCTGTCGCAGAGTTCTCGACTGCTGGATTATCTTGAGTTGTTTTGCTCATAAGGCTTTACCAGGCAAATAGATCGTCTTCTTGGCGGTTACATTAGCATAGAAGAAGATAAGCTGTATTGACTACAATGACATTACAGACTGCGCTTAGGTCAAGTCATCTGCCTGTTATCTCAAGTATGATTGGGCGGAAACTGGTAGATCTATTGAAATATAAGTGTCTGGCATCATACTGAAGTTTAAGGATAACTTTAGATCAACCAAAAATTAATTTGTATGAGAGATAATAAACATGACTGATCAGTACCAAACTTTTGCAAAATCTCCTATTGGTAAATTTGTCATTAAAAATTTGGGTCTGCCATCCCCAACTTCTTTAGAGCGTTTTGAGTCTGCTACACCTGTAGTCAAAGGTGCAGTATTGTTTGGAGCAGCACCGGCAAGTACCTTGACTGGTGCTATTGCTCAGGTTCTGGCAAATATTCATGCCAATAGCTATGCAGGTAACAATGCTGAATTACAACAGGCTGCTGCATCAGCTGGACTGAATCTGGGTGCATTTAATCCAGGCGATAAAGAATCAAAATTCAAAGTTGTCATTTTTGATGCTTCAGGAATCGAAAACTCAGAACAGTTAAAATCACTTTATGATTTCTTCAACCCGATTGCACGTCAAATCCAAAGTTCTGGCCGTGTCGTGATTGTAGGAACTACGCCTGAAACTGCTAAATCAGTCAGCCAGTCCATTGCTCAACGCGCACTGGAAGGTTTTGTAAAATCTGTGGGTAAAGAGTTTAAAAAGGGAATTTCAGCGAACCTGATCTATGTAGATGCTGGTGCTAAAGCAAATCTTGAGTCTGCTTTACGTTTTGCAGTTTCTCCACGGTCTGCGTATGTTTCTGGTCAGGTGATCCGTGTTTCACCTGCTGAAAAAGTGGATGTGGACTGGACTAAACCATTAGCAGGCAAAACTGCTGTAGTAACCGGTGCGAGCCGTGGTATTGGTGAAGCGATTGCTCATGTATTGGCACGTGATGGTGCACATGTCATCTGTCTGGATGTTCCGCAGCAGCAAGCGGACCTTGATCGTGTAGCCGGTGAAATTGGCGGTTCAACTTTAGCTATTGATATTACTGCTGCAGATGCAGGTGAGAAAATCAAAGCGGCAGCAGCTGAGCAGGGTGGTCTGGACATTATTGTGCACAATGCCGGTATTACCCGTGACAAGACTTTGGCCAATATGAAGCCTGAGCTATGGGATCTGGTGATTAACATCAACCTGTCTGCGATTGAACGTGTAAATGACTATTTAATCTCCAACGATGGTCTAAATGCCAATGGTCGTATTATCTGTGTATCCTCAATTTCAGGCATTGCAGGTAACCTGGGTCAAACCAACTATGCAGCGTCTAAAGCGGGTGTGATTGGTGTGGTGAAATTCACAGCACCAACTTTAAAAAATGGTATAACCATTAATGCCGTTGCACCGGGCTTTATCGAAACACAAATGACGGCTGCGATTCCATTTGCGATCCGTGAAGCGGGCCGCCGTATGAATTCGATGAGTCAAGGCGGTCTACCTGTCGATGTCGCAGAAACGATTGCAATGTTTGCTGCTACTGCATCAACAGGTTTAAATGGCAACGTGATACGTGTATGTGGTCAAAGTCTTTTAGGGGCTTAAAGCATTCAAATTCTCTCTTGCGCTTTTATTGAAGCTCAGGGGGAGGATTTAGGAGAGGGAGATTAGGGGCCTTTTTTTAGCCCTCTCTCTAACTCTCTCCCAAAGGGAGAGAGAAATCCACTCATATATAAATGAAAAGAATATTTTAAAGGTTCAGTATGAATACGCGCCATTTTAGTCAACTTCCAAAACCTTATTTAGCCTATCCAAAAGTGATTCAAGGCTTGATTTTTAAAAAGCCGAAAGCTGAAAAAGTTCTACCGCAAGTTGAATATGTGGTGGATTCATTCAAGGTCGATCAAAAACATCTGAAAGCCTATAATGAAGTCTGCGGTTTTAAAAATAATGGTTATATTCCAGCAATCTATCTGACGGTGCTTTCACAAAGTCTACAAATGCACATGATGACTTCAGAAGCATTTCCGTTTCCGATCTTGGGTCTGGTACATATCCGTAACCAAGTGAAGCAATACCGTAAAATCGGCGTCAATGAAACCTTGACCCTATCATGCAAATTTGGTGAATTACAGCCACATGATAAAGGCGTTCAGTTTGATTTCATTACTACAGTCAAAGTGGCAGGTGAGGTCGTAGTTGAAGCATTAACCACTTATCTGTCACGTCAAAAGACCAATGCTAAAGCGGCTGCTAAACCTGCAGAAAGCCAAGCGCCAGAATACAAACTGAATAATGAATGGAGCATCTCGGAGAATACGGGTCGCCGTTATGCCATGACCTCAGGTGACTTTAACCTGATTCATATTCATGCAGTTACAGCGAAAGCCTTTGGCTTTAAACAGGCAATTGCACATGGTATGTGGAGCAAAGCCAAAGCACTGGCGAATCTGTCATTGCCAGATGCTTATGAAGTTGATGTCTGGTTCAAGTTGCCGATGTACTTGCCATCTAAAGTTGAGTTCCTGACCGCGCAGGCAGCGAATGAGACAGATTTCCTGATTCGAAACAGTAAGAGTCAAAAACCGCATGTCACCGGTCATATCAAAGCGATTTAAATCTGGATCAAAAGCCTAAACCCGATTTAGGCTTTTTCATTTTAAGGGATCAATATTCTATGGATAGAATGATGCAGCCAATTAAAGATTATCTGTTTGCTGATCAGCATAATTATCAGGGCAATGTCGATGAGCGTTTCAGTGACCTTGCCCGTCAGTTTAGCCGTTTGCAGGATGCACGTACCGAACAGGGTGGTGCCGCACTGGTGGTATATTTTGAGGGACAAAAGGTCGTCGATATTTATACCGGTAAAAAGTCTGTCACTGAAAACTGGCAACCGGATACCATGTCGCTGTGTTATTCCACAGGCAAAGGTGTGCTGGCGACTTTGGCGCACATTCTGGTGAGTCAAGGTTATCTGGATTATGATCGACCGGTTGCAGAATACTGGCCTGAATTTGCACAAAAGGGTAAAGAAAATATTACTCTGGCGCATATGCTGAGTCATCAAAGTGGCCTGTTTGATATCCGTAATATGATTGATGATGCCACTGAAATGGCCGACTGGTCGCATATGCTGGACCGGATTGCAGCAGCGGAACCACGTTTTCGAGTTGCAACAGATGCAGCCTATCAACCGCTGACTTTTGGCTGGCAGGTGGGTGGAGCATTAGAAAAAGCGACTGGTAAAAAACTGGGTGAGCTGATGCAGGAATATCTGGTACAGCCACTACAGTTAAATGGTGCTTATTTTAGCGTACCGACGAATGAGTTAGCTCGGGTAGCGCTGCCCATTTTAAAGCCTGAAGCAGCCAAGTCTCAAACACAGACTGCGAAAAAAACTACACCAAGAAAGCCGAACCTGATGGAGCGAGCCTTGGTCTTTAGCGGGCAGGATCCTCAGGATTTTCAGGATGCCATGATTCCCAAAGGCATGAAGAAATTTAGTTTCTTTAGTGAACAGGGGCTACAAGCGATTATTCCCTCCGCCAATGGTGTCTTTACTGCAGAGAGTCTGGCAAAAATCTATACCATGCTGGCGAATCATGGTGAATGGCAAGGTCAGCAACTGATTTCGCCTGAGGTGTTCCAGCGACTTAGTCAGATGCAATACAAAACACGAGATCGGGTCATGCCTTTACCGATGCACTGGCGTTTGGGTTATCACCGTGTTCTCACTTTAGGAAAAGCCTCTAAAGGTTTTGGTCATATGGGGTTTAATGGCTCTGGTGCCTGGTGCGATCCTGAGCGGAATTTAAGTTTTGCCTATACCCATAATTTCCCGACAGGTTCATTAACCGGAGATTATCGTCTTTGGGGCCTGACGCAGGAAACATTGCGCTGTGCGGATGCGGTACTGACCGGCCGCAAAGGCTGGCGCTAGTTATCCCTGATTTGGGAGTTTAGCCCATCAGACAAATATGTTATTTTGTCGCGCAGTCCATGGCTATGGTGTGAAGTAATGAAAAAAGTGCTGGTGATTCCACTGGTCGCAAGCAGTGCGTTGTTCGGATGTCAGGAGCCGAATCAGCCGGCTGCAAAAACGGTGATGGAAGCCAAAGCTCAGATTCCTGCCTGGGTCGGGAATTATCAAGGTACAACGCCATGTATGGGATGCTTTTCAAGTTGTGAAGACTGTCCAGGCATGGCAGTGGCCTTGACTTTGAATGAAGATCAGACCTTTACTTTACAGCGTGAAAGTTTAAGTGGTCATAATGAAATTGAAACGATGAGCGGGAATATTCGGTTTCAGGATGAATCACAACAAAAGATTGAATTGCTGAATGTCGATACCCGGAATCTACTCTATGTCGATCTGAAAAAGCATGTTCTGGAAATTCGTGAAGATCAAACAGGCAAACGCTACCAGATGCAAAGTGACTTTATCCTGTTTGAATCGGTCTAATTTTAAAAAAGTATTTGTTTTATATCCCTTTTTCAATGATTTTGATCAAGGGATTTTTATTCTTTATAAACCGACATTCATTTCACTATTTTATAAAAAAACAGTATGCTTAGACCTGTAAAAAGGAGCATACATGTATCAAGTACTTGCGCGAAAATACCGTCCTCGTAATTTCAATGAATTGGTGGGGCAAAACCATGTATCACGTGCTTTAACCAGCGCGCTCGAACGTGGCCGTTTGCATCATGCCTATTTGTTTACAGGAACGCGTGGTGTCGGAAAAACCACGATTGCACGTATTTTAGCGAAGTGCTTGAACTGCGAAACCGGTATTACTTCGACCCCATGTGAAGTGTGTGCAACCTGTACCGCAGTCAATGAAGGTCGTTTTATTGACCTGATTGAAATTGATGCGGCGTCACGCACCAAGGTGGAAGATACACGTGAGTTGCTCGACAATGTGCCTTATGCACCGACTCAAGGCCGCTTTAAGGTCTACCTGATCGATGAAGTGCACATGCTGTCCACGCATTCTTTCAATGCGCTGTTAAAGACGCTGGAAGAACCGCCAGAACATGTCAAATTTCTGTTTGCAACCACTGATCCGCAAAAACTGCCAATTACCGTAATTTCTCGCTGTCTGCAATTTACTTTGCGTCCATTGGCAGTCGATGAAATTACCGAACATCTGGGCAATATTCTTAGCAAAGAAAGCATTCAGTCTGATCAGGATGCGATCTGGCAGATTGCTGAATCTGCGCAAGGTTCTCTGCGTGATGCCTTGTCTCTGACCGATCAGGCGATTGCCTATGGTCAGGGTGCGATTCAGCATCAGGATGTCAAAGACATGCTCGGTCTGATTGACCGCACCATTATTTATGACCTGATTCTGGCGATTCACCAGAACCAGAAAGCGCATGTCAGTCAGTTATTGCTACAGTTCCGTCAGCAAGCTCTGGATGTGTCACTAGTGCTCGATCAGTTGATTTCGACGTTGCATGAACTAGCCTTATTGCAGTACCTGCCAGATCTGAGTCTGAAATATAGTGCTGAGATCAATCAAAAAATTATGCAATTATCCGGTCTGATTTCTGCTCAGGATCTGCAACTTTATTATCAGATTGCCTATAAGGGTCGTGCCGATTTACAGCTTGCAGTTACGCAGGAACAAGGCTTTGAGATGACGGTGCTACGCTTACTGGCTTTCCGTCCATTACAACCAAGTGAAATTCCAGTGATGCAGGAGACTGCATCGCAACAGGCAACAACCCATACAACACGTCTACAGCCACCTGTTCAGACACAACTTCAATCTGAATCAATAGAAACACAATCATTGGAGGCAGAACCGGTATTTGATGATTTCTCTCTGGACGATGGGACAGATGAGGAGATTGATGTTGCATCAGCGTCTGGGCCTTCTTCGGATGATTTTCTCGATGAAGAAGAGCCAACCAGCATCACTGCACCTGAATCTGTCCAGCCCGTAGTAATTCAGACCACCATTGAAGAAGTGCAGTCTAGTGATCAAATTGTTTTTGATCCAAATGATGATAAAGGCCTATTTGGTTTTGATGAAATCGAGAGTACGCCAGAAGCACCGGCTACTAGCAACAGTTCGGATGATTTCCTGCTTGAAGAGTTTATTCCTGCAGATGCCGTCATTCCTGCTGAGCCAGTACAAGAGACCATGTCTGCTGATGAGGAATTTAGTCTTGCTGCACCGGAAATAGAGCTTTCACAGGAAACAACCGATCAGCCTGCTCTTGAAAATACAGCGTCGGTTCAGCCAGTTGCACAGACAGCTTTGCTGGAAGATATTTCTCAAGATATAAATACGCAGAATCTGATGCCACAGGATATTCTGAAAATACCCGAGCAAGTTTTAGAGGGTGAGTGGAGCGTAGAAAAATGGGAATACTGGTTCCGTAACAGCCAGCTTTCTCCGGCAGTACAGGAACTGGCACAGTATGGCATCATGACTGGCCAGATGAATGGCGAATCCGTTTTCCATATTCCTGAACAGTACCAGCAGTTGCTGACCCAGTTGCAACATCATCTGGAAGCTGCTTTGCAACAGCAATGGCCGCAAACCAATTTCCAGGTGAAATTTGAAAATGTGGATCAGTTAACGCCATATACCATGCAGCATCAGCGTAAGGCACGTGCCTTTAAACGTGCCGAAGAATTGTTACATGCTGAACCGGCTGTACGCGATCTGCTACAGCAATTTGATGGTGAACTGCAAAATATTCAGCTGAAATAGGCTGGATTTTAAGTCACAACAAATCGCGATAAAGCATCCCGCATTTCGACTGGAATTGGGGTGCTTTTTCGTGTTTCACGATCAACAAATACATGGACGAAATTACCTTGCGCAGCGGCTGTATCCGAGTTGCGTTTAAAAATAGCCAGATCATAGCTGAGCGATGAATTTCCCATACTTTCAATGGCCACGCCTACTTCAATAATTTCCGGATAAGACAGTTCCTGATTAAATTGACAGTTGGAGCTGACCACCAGCCCAATCATCGGGGAATATTTAGGATCAAAATCAGCCTCCTGAATCAGCAGGGCATTGGCTGCGGTATCAAAATAACTGTAATAAGTCACATTGTTGACATGGCCGTACAGATCATTGTCTGCCCATCGGGTTTGAATGGGTAGGAAAAATGTATAGTGTTCGCGCTGTTTGATGGTGGCTTTTATCACTATTCAGTCCTCGGCTAGATAAGGCTTAGGTGGAAATTGATCTAGGCATAGATCGCCTGATAAATCTGATAAGCATCCTCCAGCTTGAGTTCACGGGGATTATTCTGCAACAGCCGGCTTTGTTGCATCGCATCTTTTGCCATGACCTGCAGCATATGTTCTGGAACATTCAACTGATTTAGTTTTAGAGTCAAACCGCTTTGCATCAGATGATTATTAAAATGATCAATAAATAGATCGGTCAGGCCATCATGACAACCTTTACTGCGGGGATCCAGCCAGGTCATTAATTCCGCATAGAGCTGTTTAGCCACTGGCGCATTAAACTTTAATACTTCAGTTAGAACCAGTGCATTGCTATGCCCGTGTGACAGGTGAAAATGTCCACCAAGCGGATAAGCCAGCGCATGTACAGCAGCGACCGGTGCATTGGCAAAGGCTTGTCCAGCCAGCATGGAACCAATCAGCATATTTTGACGCGCATCTAAATCATTGCCGTCTTGCAGCACGCGCTGCAGATTGGCATTCAGTAATCTTAAAGCCTGTTTGGCCAGCATATCCGAATAAGGGTTTTTCTTGTGTTTTGAGGTATAAGCTTCAATGGCATGCACCATGGCATCAATGCCGGTGGCGGCAGTGATCTGTGCCGGAAGATTTTGGGTAAAGGTTGCATCCAGAATGGCAATATCTGCATAGAGAATGGGCGCGACAATGCCAGTTTTGGTCGTTTCACCTGTGGTGACAATCGAAATCGGCGTCACTTCCGAACCTGTTCCAGCGGTGGTCGGTACCAGAATTAAAGCTAAACGCGGTCCGGTAGCATTATCAACGCCATACAGATCGGACAGTGTCTGATGCTGCTCGGGATGCGCCAAAATTGCAATGAGTTTGGCCACATCCATCGAGCTGCCACCACCAAAGCCCAGCACCACATCAATATTTTCCTGTTTTGCAAAAGCCGCCGCTTCAAGCACCACTGTATCGGGCGGATCGGCCTGAACATCCGAGTAAATCACGTACTCCAGCCCGGCAGATTCAATAATATCAAGAAGCGGCAGATGTAATTGCTGCTTCAGCATCCCCGGGTCAGTCACTAGCAGAAGACGTTGATAACGGCCATTTTTTAGAATTTTAAATAATTCCTGAATCGTGCCTAGTCCGGCAATGATATTGGGGACGGTTTGAAACTGAAAACGATTCATGGCGATATCCTTGATTTTTTTATTGCAAATACGAGATTATTCTATGGTTGTAAGATAGGAATCAGTATATAAATAACTTAACATAAGAATCCTTAAAATAAAGTAGCTCTGAGGTTGTTTATGTCATCCAGAACGCCATACAAGGTGTTATGTGTTTGTTTGGGAAATATTTGCCGCTCTCCCACGGCAGAAGTTGTACTCAGACATTATTGTGATGAACAGCAACTGAATATTGTGGTCGATTCTGCCGGAACCAGTAATTATCATCCGGGCAAGGCACCGGACTTGCGTAGCCAGCAGCATGCGCTGAAACGTGGCTATGACCTTTCAGCACTTCGCGCACGTCAACTTATTCCGCATGATTTTATTGATTATGATCTGATTCTGGCGATGGATCTGGAGAATTTATCCAATATCCAGAACATACAGCGTCTGGCAGAAACTCAGTTTGGTCATGTACGTGCACGTGTGGCATTGATGAGTGAACATGATCAGACCTATCCGAAACAGGCCTTACCGGATCCCTATTATGGCGAAGCGGATGGCTTTGAACGGGTGCTTGATCAGTGTGAGTCCAGTAGCCAGGCCTGGATTGAGATTTTTAAACAGAATTTACACAAGGTTTAAGCGATGCAGATTCAAACCCAGGTTCAACTTAAACCTTTTAATACCTTAAATTTAGAAGCAGTTGCTTCGCACTATGCTCAGATTCAATCCACCGCTGATCTGCTAACTGCACTGGATTTTGCGGAACAGCAGCAACTCAATTTGCTGATCCTGTCAGGCGGCAGTAATATGTTGTTGCCGGAGCAGATTGATGCGCTAGTTCTGCATATGGATATTCAAGGCATTGAAATGCTGGATGCTGATGATCAGTCGCAACGTTTACGTGTAGGCGGCGGACAAGGCTGGCATGACTTTGTGCTCTGGACCACGGCACAAAGTTTATATGGCCTACAGAATCTAGCTTTAATTCCGGGTCGTGTCGGTGCATCGCCAGTACAGAATATTGGCGCTTATGGCGTTGAAGTCGGAGAATTTATCGATTCTGTTGAGGTCTATGACCGTCAGTTGAAACAGTTTGCTTCGATTCAGGCAGCAGATTGTCAGTTTGCCTATCGGCATAGTATTTTTAAAGATGATCCCAACCGTTATGTGATTACCCATGTGACTTTTAGATTACTTAAACAGCCAGATTTGAAACTGAATTATGGTGATCTGAAGACTGCGGTTGGTGATCAGCTCACAGCAGAAAACCTGCAGCAACAGGTCATTCAGATTCGTCAGAGTAAATTGCCTGATCCAGAAGAATTTCCCAACGTGGGCAGCTTCTTTAAAAATCCGGTGGTTGATCAAGCGGTCTTTGACCAAATTGCTGTATCTTTCCCGAATTTACCCCATTACCAGCAAGCCAATGCTCAAGTTAAACTGGCAGCGGGCTGGCTGATTGATCAGGCGGGCTGGAAAGGCAAACAGTTGGGACCTGTCGGTATGTTCCACAAACAGGCGCTGGTGTTGGTGAATTATGGTCAAGCATCTCTCACCGATGTCCGTAAAACGTATCGTGCAGTACAACAGTCAGTTTGGGAAAAATTTAGTCTAATGCTGGAGCCTGAACCTGTATTGTTCGATAAAAATGGCTTGATCCGTTCTCATCAGGAAGAGGCATAACATGAAAAACACCCATTGGATGGTACGTTTGCTACAAATTGTCACTGGACTGTTTGTGCTATGCGGCTGTCTACTGGTGTTGGTTTATACGCCTTTTTACTCAAAAATGATCGTCAAGGGCTTAAACCAGTTTGTCTCCTTAGAGCTAAATGAAGTCGCGGCTCAAAGCCAGAAAATGGCTGCACTCAGCGAACATGAAAATCTGGAACCTGGCTCTGATTTATGGATTGCCCGTCAGGCGTATTTAAAGGTCATGGAACAGGATATCCAGCAAAATAACTCGGCCAACCTGATGCTGATTCAGGCACGTTATAAAGCACTGCAGCAGGTGATTGAAGAATATCAGCGCGAACAGCAAGATCAAAAAGCAGAGCAAAGTCCACCTGCTCAGGTGCCCTTATTGTCCTCTCAGAAAGATGCAGAACCAGTCGATCCGACAGCAAATCTCCGGGAGTTGCTGGAGTGGGACAGTAGTGAAAACAAGGAACGCATTGAGCAATATATGGAGTTTCTGATGAAGCATCCGCTGGAACAAGGGGAAGCCAGTTCGGTACAGGAAACTGATGGAGAGGAGATCCAGCAAGACTTGGCTTTACTGCAAGAGCAACAGCAGGCTAAACCCGCTAATCGCTCTCAGCCTTATGCGATTGTGGTATTGGGTGGTGGCTTAACTCTGGATGAACAAAGCAAAGAAATTGTAGTCAATAACTATACGCGACTACGTCTGGAAACCACGCTGGCAGTAGAGAAACATTACCAGTTGCCGATTGTTCTGAGTGGGGTCGAAGCACCGTATATGCAGCGCTGGTTAAAAAATCATGGTGTCGATGCCAAATTACTGGAAGATCGCAGCATGAACACCTGTGAAAATACCCGTTTCAGTTCATTATTATTACAAAAGAAAGGTGGAGCGCCTACAGTGATTCTGATTACGGATCGTTATCATATGCCGCGTACCCGCCGTTTATTTGCGTTAAATGGCATACAAACCATTCCGGTAGAAGCACCGATGCCAACGCCATTGACACGGTGGCGTCCAAGTGCACAAAATTATGATCACAGTCGTCGTGCCAATTATGAAATGTTGGCGACCATGCGCGATATGTGGTTTGGATCCAGTGACTGTCGGGAGGTGCCATAATGTCTGATATCCCATTTTTAAATCCCACCATTCTGAAACAGCTGGATTTACCCATTCCGAGTCGGGATGTTACGCCTCAACTCTTGCCACCTTTAAACCTGAATCGTAGTGATGAACCGCCGATTGATCTGCAGTCCTATCGCAAGCTTTATGGTTTTGATTTACTGGACTGCAAACACTGGCAGGGCTATGTACAGATGCCTTTATTCAGGTTACATGTACAGGTGTTTGAGCCAAATCTGGAAAATACCCGCTTTGATAAGATTCAGGGAACTGCTTTTCTGTTGCATGGTTATCTGGAACATAGCGGTATTTATCAGCCCATTGTCAAAGAGCTTTTGGAGCAGGGCTTTAGCGTATTGACCTATGATCTGCCTGGACATGGTTTGAGTGATGGTTCACCTGCCAGCATCCAGAATTTTGATCATTATCAGCAGGTTTTACATGCTGTACATCGTTATGTGCAACATGCCTCACAATTACCGAAACCTTGGGTCGGCATTGGGCAGAGTACCGGCGGTGCGATCTGGATGCACCATTTACTGGAGTTTGCACAGCGTCGTGAAAATCCTTTTGTTGAACGAGTCTTATTGTTATCACCATTGATTCGCCCCGCTAAAACTGCTTGGTGGCATAATTCGGTCGGATTGGGCATTATTAGCCGAATCAAACGTGAAGTTCCCCGACATTTCAGACGCAATAACCATAATCCGGAGTTTTTGCGTTTTATCCGGCTTAAAGATCCATTACAACCGCGAATGATGGGCATGGACTGGATTTTAGCGATGTCACGCTGGATGCTGGAAATGGAAGCGCGTCCGGCTTGTCGTATTCCAGTCTGGCTAGCACAGGGTGCACAGGATCAGACTGTGGACTGGCGTTATAATATCGAATTTATCCGACGTAAATTCAGACTCCAGACTTTGCTTATGCTAGAAGAGGGTTCGCATCAGTTAATCAATGAGCGTGCTGATATTCGTGCTGCATTGACGGGTTTGATTCCTGCCTTTCTGCATGCACACGGCAGCAAAACTTATTATTAATAGATTGAAAATTTAATATTTAAAAAGGCGTTTATGAAAACGCCTTTTTTAGTTCTAATGCTATTGATTTAAAATTTTTCTAATTGGGCCAAATTCCACATCCTGAAGTAGAAGTTCTCCTCATCCTTATTTTCACAGGATAATAATTCACCTTCTTTGAGCCAAAAATGAATCTGCGCAAAGTTCTTTATTTCGTGATTATTCACGCGTTGTGCCAGATGATGCGCCTTAATAGCGGAAGGGTGTTTGAGACCTGCGGAAGCTATTAGTTCAGACAGGGCATGTAAGGTGTTTTTATGAAAATGAAACACCCGTTCGGCCTTGGTCGGCACATGTAAGGCTTTCTGGCGATCTTTGTCTTGGGTGGTGACTCCGACAGGGCATTGATTGGTATGACAACTTTGTGCCTGAATACAGCCCACTGCAAACATAAAACCACGGGCAGAGTTCACCCAATCCGCACCAATGGCAAGCGTGCTGGCAATATCGAATGCACTAATTATTTTACCACTTGCACCAATTTTGATCTTATCTCTCAAACCTGCACCAACAAGGGTGTTGTGTACAAACAGTAAACCTTCTCTTAAAGGCGCACCGACATAGTCAATTAATTCAATGGGTGCAGCACCGGTTCCACCTTCAGAACCATCAACCACAATAAAATCCGGATAAATCTGGGTATGTAACATGGCTTTGACCATGCTCATAAACTGCCACGGTTGACCCAAGCACAGCTTAAATCCGACCGGTTTTCCGCTGGAAAGTTCACGTAATTTTTGTATGAAATGCATCATTTCAATCGGTGTGTTAAATGCCGGATGACTTGAAGGAGACACACAATCATGATCACGGCTGATGCCTCGAATTTGGGCAATTTCTTCTGAAATTTTACTTTTAGGTAAAATACCGCCATGGCCAGGTTTTGCGCCTTGCGAAAGCTTGATTTCAATCATCTTTACTTGGGGTAGTTTGGCTTGTGCAGCAAAACGTTCCGGATCGAATTGTCCATCTAAAGTACGGCAGCCAAAATAACCACTGCCAATTTCCCAGACCAGATCACCGCCATATTCCAGATGGTAGGGACTGATACTGCCTTCGCCTGTATCATGGAAAAAATCACCTTTTTGAGCGCCGAGATTAAGTGCACGTATCGCATTGGCACTCATGCTGCCAAAGCTCATGGCTGAAATATTTAAAATAGAAGCTGAAAAGGGCTGGGTACATTGCTCATTTCCAATCAGGATACGAAAAGTCTGTGGATCGGCAACTTTGCAGGGCGTGATGGAATGACTAACAAAGCGGTAATTATCTTCATAGACATTCAGAATCGAGCCGAAAGGTTTATCAGAATTTTCATTTTTCGCCCGCTGATACACCAGACTGCGCTGCATACGGGAAAAGGGCAGCGCATCGCGGTCGGCTTCAATAAAATACTGACGAATCTCGGGACGAAATTCCTCAAAGATAAAGCGGAAATGTCCCATGATGGGATAATTTTTCAGAATGGAATGCTTGTTTTGCAGTACATCATACAAACCCAGCAAACTCAGCAGAATGCTCAGGATCCACAGGGTATTCACCAACGTTTGCGGCATAAAATAATAGATATAACGCGGAGAATAACCGATATGAAATGTAGTAAAAATTACTGCAATCAGAATGCAGGCAAACCAGACCGAATGGCGGGAAAAGAAAGTATTGAGCAGCTTGTGACGTACTAATTGAGCAGGGTTAGCCATTGTAAAATTAAGTCCCTATTTCTACTTCTATAAGGCTTTATGATGTGCAAAGCGAGGTATCTTATACAAGCAGAGAATTGTTATTCGATTTTATAAACTTGCCAGAAATACTATTAAGCCAGGCAATGAATCAGCAGCGATTATAGATAAATTTTGCGGAAAAAGTACTATAGAAAAAATCTGCAAAAGACATGCATTCTATTTATTTCACAATTAAGACAGATGACTTTATAGTCGGTTTATTCACTACATAGGAGTCTTAAACTATGACCAAAAAATCCATTCGCTTTAATAATGCTGAGCTGGCTTGCTCATGTCTCAGTCATTTTTAAATATTGATGTTTCATCCAAGTTGCATTTCGGGGTATCAAAGAAAAGCAGCTTGGCACAGCGGCAGATCACCACAACAAGAACAAAAATATAAGCATAATTCTCCAGTCCCCAATTTGGGGATTTTTTTTATTCTGGAATACCTAAAAGAATCTGGATGAAGCCTGAGTGGTTAAGGGTTTTCCTCATCCACTTGATCGACTGCAGTGGCTACAATACTCGGTTCAATATGTTTAATCTTTTTACCAAAGCTGCGTAACCACCAGACCAGTTGTGAGGTAAATGGCACGGTAGCAGTGATCAGCGACATGCCATCTTCCATTTTTTCAATTTTCTGGTCTTTGCTGAGCTGGCTTTCCTCAAAGTAATGTGCATCCGATTCCGACATCCTGAGTTTTAGCGTGACATTTTCAGTAGGGTGGTTGAAGTCCACCCGGAAGCCCAGCGCACCAGAATCAATATACTCATCAATATCGAAATTGACCGGATGCAAGGCACGTGAATTCAGCACGACGGCCGATTTAAAGCGGTGCAGGGCAAAGGTCTGGATATCGGACTTGTCATGACGGGTACACACCAGATAGATGATTGACCCTTTTTGTACCAATGCCAGAGGATTGAGAATATAGGTTTTTTCTTCGCTATTATGACCGCGGCCCTGATACACACATTCCAGCTGTTTGTCCTGTAACAGACCTTCATACACCGCTTGTTGCGCGGCCTTATCTACCACAGGTGGAATCAGCGGCTGGGTAGCTGGAACAATACGTACGCGATTAATCCATTGCCGGACATTGTTCTGTGAAGAAAGACTGCGCCGCGCCAGATCAAACCAGGGATTCATTTCTTCGATCAGGCTTGGTGGCAAAAGATGTTTTAAATGTTCTTCGACCATCATAAAGGTGACCGCTTGCGAGCTGGTCATATGCGGCAAACTTTGCAGCGGGGCATCTGAACGCCAACGCCAGCCTTGCGGCGTAGTTTTACTGCTTTCAATTGGAAAGCGTTGCGCAATCTGATTCAGGTCACGCTGAATGGTGCGTAGACTGATATCGATGCCTTCGCGATTCAGGATTTCCTGTAATTCACGTGTTCCCATCCATTTGCCGGTAGAAAGACGCGACAAGATTTGCCATTGGCGATATAGACTGTTTGAAGTTTCTTTTTCTTGTGCTGACATAATTTATTTTGCTGGCAATAAAGAAGAGGGGATTGAGGCTTAGCTTAACACAATAAAAAAACTCTCATTTTTTCGCAAGTCCCTCTGTGCAACATTTGTCCTACAATTCTAAAACAACTTGGTCGAAAATGGCATTGAGTTCATTGGGCATTTATTAGATTAATGGTAATTGAAATACAGATGTCATGGCATGGATATTGCTTTGATTTAATTATAATAGATGATAATACGAGGGTTTGTATGCTTAAAGGAAATCAGGATACAAATGTGATTGAAACAATTGATAAATTTAGTTCCCAGAATATTGGAAAAAATTTTATAGACACTAAAACTACAGCGGTATCTACTACAACGAATCCACAACTTTTAATGCAGCAGTTATCTTCAACGTTCTTTAATGAAATGCAGGATGAACATGTGCTGTCCAGTCAGGCAGGTCAAAGACTGGAAGAATGGTTATCACAACATACACTGGATGAACTCAATGCACTGAATCAGGTAGCAAAAGAACATTTTTTACATCACGGTATTACCTTCACCGTTTATGGCGATGAAGAAGGCGTAGAACGCACCATTCCCTACGATATCATTCCGCGAGTCATAGACCGGAAACAGTGGAATATGGTGGCTTTAGGCTCGGCACAACGGGTACGGGCGCTAAATTTATTCTTACATGATATTTATCATCAACAGGACATTTTAAAAGCCAATATCATTCCTGAGTTGCAGATTTTAACTCATGAAGCCTATCAGCCGCATATGTATCAACATAGCTTGAAAGGCGGGATTTATAGCCAGATTAGCGGGATCGATGTGATCCGTGATTCCAAGGGCGAGTTTTATGTCTTAGAAGATAATCTCAGAACGCCATCTGGTGTTTCTTATATGCTGGAATGCCGCAAGATCAGTGAAAAACTGATGCCGAAAGTATTCGAGCAGTCCAAGATTGCCGGAATCGAGCAATATCCACAATTATTGAAAGAAATCCTGATCGAAAATGCCTACGTCGACAAGCCATTTGTCGTGGTATTAACTCCAGGACGTTTTAATAGCGCTTACTATGAACATGCTTTCCTTACAAGAGAGATGGATGTGCCATTGGTAACATCACGTGACCTTTTTGTTGATGACTCGAAGGTTTATGTAAAAACCATACGTGGTCGCCAACGAGTCGATGTTATTTATAGACGGGTCGATGATGCGTTTCTTGATCCCTTATGCTTTAAACCGGATAGCACTTTGGGTGTTGCTGGCTTGATGTCGGCTTATTTGCAAAATAATGTCGTGATTGCCAATGCGCCGGGAACCGGTGTGGCAGATGACAAATCGGTTTATCCATATGTCGACAAAATGATTCGTTTTTATTTGGGCGAGCAGCCAATTCTAAAAAATGTTCCGACTTATCAATGTCGTAATTCTGAAGAATTAGACTATGTCGTGGCTCATTTGGATCAGCTGGTGGTGAAAGAAGCGCAGGGTTCGGGCGGTTATGGCATGCTCATTGGACCACAAGCGTCTAAACAGCAAATTGAAACTTTCAGGGAGAAAATTTTAGCTGCGCCGCATTTATATATTGCGCAGCCAACTTTGGACTTATCGGTTAGTCCGACTTTGACCAATTTTGGTATTGCTGAACGTCATATCGACTTACGCCCATTTGTATTAAGTTCGCCTTATCGTACTGAAATCGTACAGGGTGGCTTGACACGTGTGGCGATGCAACCCGGCTCACTGGTGGTGAATTCATCACAAGGTGGCGGTATCAAAGATACCTGGGTAGTCGACAATTTACATTCATAAGATTCCAAAGAAGGAAAATGTCATGGTTTTGCTGAATAGCACTGCGCAACATATTTTTTGGTTAGGGCGTTATTTATCTCGCACTCATTTTTTATGTGCGCGCTTTCCATTTTTAGAAGACGAAGCGGCAGTGGCATATGCCCATGCCTTTTGTTTACCCGCCTTTGATGCCAGTTCCTTAAATGAGCTGGTACTCGATCCTACACAAGCAGCATCTTTTAGCCAGCAGTTTAAAGTGGCCAAAGACAATATTCAGGAATTGCGTGGTGTATTGTCTGCTTCAGGCTATGCAGAACTGATGAAACTGATCAAAACAGCAGACAAAAATGCCGGTTATATCTGTGAAGTGGTAACGGAATGTGAGGATATTCTGGAAGCCGAATCTTCCGATATCTTTCTGTTTTTCAGTTTAGGGCAATGTGTCGAACAGCTCGATCACCAGTTACGCCTGGGTGAAGAAACCAGTACTACACTGTGCAAGATTGATTATGTGGTCAGAATTCTGGTGGAAATGGGTTGGAATGATCTGGAGCAATACTGGGAGCAGTTGCGTACAGAACCGAACCGGATTCAGTTCTATCAGTTTAGCGACCATATCCATCAACTGTTTGAGGCAGATGTATGAAATTGATGGTGAATCACCAAACGCACTATATGTACACGGCCGAGGTGAGGAACAGTATTCAGTACATTAAAATGATGCCTTCGAGCAATGCGCATCAGCGGGTGCATTCTTGGGATATCAGTGTACCGGGTAATAAAGAAATCCGGAAAGATGCCTTTCATAATCTGTGGATGACCTGTAACCAGCGCGAACCCTATTATTCCCTGACTATCATGGCGCAAGGAATAGTCGAGCTGAATCCTGCGCATCAGAGTGGACTGAATGATTCAATCAATCCTAATCTTTTTTTACAGCCGACCGAGTCAACCCAATGTAATGCAGCCATGCAAGACTTTGCACAACGGCATGTCCCTGCATTAACCCGGCAACATCTGATTGGACTGGCGCAGGCCTTGCTGGAGCATGTGCCTTATATTTCCAATAGTACCTCGGTGCAAGGCTCTGCAATAGATGCCTTTGAGTCCAGACAGGGCGTCTGTCAGGACCATAGTCATATTTTCATTGCCATGTGCAAATATATGGGTTTACCTGCCCGCTATGTTTCTGGTTATTTATATGCACAAAATGCTTCGCATCTGGCCAGTCACGCTTGGGCAGAGGTGTTTGTAGACCAGACATGGTATTGTTTTGATGTCAGTAATCTGTTGTTTACTCCAAGTTCGCATGTTTATGTGGCGATTGGACGGGATTATTGGGATGTGGCGCCGGTACGCGGTGTCAGAGAAAAGGGCGGTGTGGAATCCATGCATTCCATCGTTCAAGTGCTAGGATGTTAATAAGGACGAATGAATGACGTATTGTTGTGCACTACGTTTAGAGCAAGGTATGCTTTTTATCAGTGATACCCGGACCAATGCCGGAGTAGATCACATTTCTGTATTTCGAAAGTTGTATACCTTTGGTATTCCTGGTGAACGTATGATCGTCATACAGGCATCCGGAAATCTGGCAACCACACAAGCCGTGATTGGGCATATCAAAAATCAGCTCGAACTGAAGCAGGAACCCAATATCTTGAGTCTGCACACCATGTTTGATGTCGCTGAGCTGGTGGGTAGTATGCTGAAAAAAGTGATTGCCAATGTTACGAGCGATATTTCGGAACAAAGTAATTATTATTGCAATCTGCTGGTCGGGGGGCAACTTAAAGATCAGGATATGCAGCTTTATCATGTTTATCCGCAAGGGAACTTTATCTGTGCCACACGCGATACGCCGTATTTCCAGATTGGCGAAAGTAAATATGGCAAGCCAATCTTGGATCGTGCGCTGACTTATGATATGCCGCTGGATGAAGCTTTGCGCTGTTCCCTGATTTCATTTGCATCGACCCTACGTTCCAATGTATCGGTCGGCATGCCCCTCGATGTGCTGGTCTATAAAAAAGACAGTCTGATCATGCCAAGAGGCAAGCGTATTGCCGAAGATGATGAGTATTTCACGTCAATCAGCCGGCAATGGTCAGAGACCTTAAAAAAAGGACTGGCAGAACTTCCTGTTCCCTCTAATGAGTATTTCTTATAAAAACCTATCGTGATTCAGGCTTTTCGCGTACAGTATTAACTTCTATGCAGTCCAGCATAATAAAAATAGAGAAGTTAGCGCATGTACCAATTTTGTTACGCCAGTAAAAGTACTTCTCCCAAAACTGATTTGCTTGAAGATTTAGCGAATATTTTGAAAGAAGCTCGTGATTTTAATTACCAGCATCAAGTGACAGGTGTACTTTATTTCGCAGATGGTCATTTTTTTCAATGTCTGGAAGGTGAATGTCCCACTTTAAAAAGTCTGCTGGTGGAGCGACTGAATAAAGATCCTCGCCATCAGGACATTAAACTATTTGAAACCAAGGAAATTGAATATCCAAGTTTCCCGGACTGGTCCATGAAATATATTTCCAAACGTAGTCAGATCCAACAATTCTGTCGGGAAATGGGATTTGATGACTTTAATCCTTTTGCCTTTCAGCAAACTCATGTCGATGCCTTATTAATGCAATTATGCATAGAGCAGGGCGAGGAACAAAAGTCAGCCTAAAGAAAAAGCCCAACATAGATTGGGCTTTTTTAACTCTTAAGATTAGATCAAACTACTTTGCGTAGTGGACGATTGCTCAGTCGGCATAATAGTTCATAACCAATCGTGCCATTGGCTGTCGCTACATCATCCACCAGACGGGTTTTACCCCAAAGTTCGACTTCTGTACCTAATTGCACATCTAGTCCTGTCACATCAATGGCAATCATATCCATGGCAACCCGGCCAATCACGCGAGTTTGCTGACCATTGATTGCGACATAGTTCTGTTTAGGGAAAGCGCGAGGATAACCGTCACCATAGCCAATTGAAACAATGGCCAAAGTCATGTTTTGGTCTACGGTGAACGTCGAACCATAACCGACATGCTCACCCGCTTGAATATCATTCAAGGCAATAATTTCAGCTGTAAACGTCATGACCGGTTTTAAATCTAGGTCATGTACATCACGGTCTGCAAAAGGCGTCGCGCCATAGAGCATGATTCCGGGACGGACATAGTCAAAATGCAATTCTGGATATTTATAGATTGCAGCCGAGTTACAGCAAGAAGCTAAAATTGGCGCGCAGTCATTTTTAATTTCCAAGAATTGACGGATTTGTTCATCATTCAGTGGATGCTCAGCATCGGCATTGGCAAAATGCATGGCAAGCACGCAAGTAAAGCCTGCGGCTTTTAGCGTATAAATTACGTCTTTGATCGCTTCAATCTTAAAGCCCAGGCGGTTCATGCCGCTGTTCAGTTTGACCCAGACTTTAAGTTCTTTGGCGATATAGGCATCTTTATGTGCAATTAACCAGTCGACTTGTGCCTGTTGATGCACAATGACTTCAATATTTTGTTCAATTACGATTGGCATCTCATCTGGTGAAAAAACACCTTCGATAAGCGTGATCGGCTGTAAATAACCTAATTCACGAATTTCCAGGGCTTCTTGCAGACAGGCAACACCAAAGGCATCGGTTTCGCTTAAGGCTGCTAAGCAGTCTTTAACTCCGTGTCCATAAGCATTGGCTTTCACCATGCTGACGATTTTCGCGGTTGGGGCAAGTTGTTTGACACGGTTTAAATTATATTGCAGCGCAGCGCTGTCAATATAAACTGTAGCTTGACGCACCCTAAATTACTCCTAGAGGGACGATGGAAATGTGATGACGAGAGCCTGATTACTCTTCGTCATCATACTGAGCATAGAACTCAGGTGAGAGATTACTAAAGCGGGTATATTGACCTTCGAATGCCAGACGCACGGTACCAATCGGGCCATTACGTTGTTTACCGATAATAATTTCGGCGGTGCCAGCTTCCTTGGATTCCTTGTTATAAACCTCATCCCGGTAAATAAACATGATCAAGTCGGCATCCTGCTCGATCGCACCGGATTCACGCAAGTCGGACATCACCGGGCGTTTGTTTGGACGGTTCTCCAGCGATCGGTTGAGCTGCGACAAGGCAATTACCGGACATTGCATTTCCTTCGCTAAAGCTTTTAAGCTTCGGGAAATTTCCGAGATCTCGCCGACACGGTTATCGCCCATACCGGGTACTTTCATCAGCTGCAAGTAATCGACCATGATACAGCCCAGCTTTCCACCATGCATTTTGGCAATACGACGTGCACGGGCACGTAATTCTGTTGGTGGCAGCGCAGAAGAATCATCGATATACAGATTTTTTTCTTGTAAATGCACAATGGTACTGGTGACTTTTGACCATTCATCACTGTCCATTTTACCAGAACGTAAATGCCCCTGATGCACGCGACCAAATGAGGAAATCAAACGCATGGCGATCGAGTCGGCGGGCATCTCCATTGAATAGACCAGAGCAGGCAGATTGTTATTGAATAAGACACTTTCGACCAGATTCATGGCAAAGGTGGTTTTACCCATGGATGGACGCGCCGCAACAATAATCAGGTCGCCGGATTGCATGCCGGAAGTTTTGTTATCCAGTTCCACAAAACCAGTGGTTAAACCGGTAATGCTGCCTTCCATTTGCGACAGTTCATTTAATTTGTCGAATACGTCCGCGACCACCGAGTTGATCGGCTTAGGCCCTTGCGCTTTGGCATTGTTATTATGCTGTTCGGCAATCGAGAAAATATTGGTCTCAGCCAGATCCAGAATTTCACTGACAGTACGGCCTTTGGTGTCATAGGCATTTTGTAAAATTTCAGAGCTGACTTTAATCATACTACGCAGGGTAGAGAATTCTTTAATTTTGCCTGCATAAGTTTCCAGGTTATAGAAACTCGATGGCGAATCTGCCATTAACTGCATCAGATATTCTTCGCCACCAATTGCATCGAGCAAGTTTTGTTTGATGAGCCAGTCATGCACCAGAACCGCATCATAAGGCGAGTTTTCTTTAGAGAGCTGCTCAATGGCACGGAAGATATATTTGTGTCGGGTGGCATAAAAATCATTTTCGGTCAGCACATCACCGACCTGCTCAAAAGATTCAGCCACAGTCATAAGGGCAGCAAGTACAGCCTGTTCAATTGCTAAATTGTGAGGTGGAGTACGGAACTCCTTGAGATTGCTATTTTCAGTAACAATTTCCGGTTTAGCAGTAGCTACCTTTTTGCTGGCATTCGCCTGTGACATATAAATCCCTGATTTTAAATACAATGGTTAAATATCGTCGGAGATGAATAGCGTTTATTCACTACGAGATGAAATGATACGCGCTCTGATCAAAAATGCGAAGTGCAATTTTTTGTAAACACGAATAATAAAATGAATTTGACAGTGTTGGCTAGATTATATTTTTTAGAGATAAAAAAAGAGCATGCTTTCGCATGCTCTTTTTGAGGCGAGAAATTACTCAGCTACGATAGTAACTAGAACTTCTGCAGTAACATCATGGTGCAATTGGATTGCGATGTTAAATTCGCCAGTGTGACGAAGCGCGCCATTTGGAAGACGTACTTCAGCACGGTCTACTTCTAGACCAGCATTTGTCAACGCGTCAGCGATGTCACGAGTACCGATAGAACCGAATAGTTTACCTTCATCACCAGCTTTTGCAGTGATAACGATGTTCACTTCGTTCAATTGGTCAGCACGTGCTTGAGCAGCAGCCAAGATAGCAGCTTCTTCTTTCTCAAGTTCAGCACGACGAGCTTCAAAAGCAGCAGTGTTTGCTTCAGTTGCAGCAACAGCCTTACCTTGAGGGATAAGGAAGTTACGGCCGTAACCAGCTTTAACTGAAACTTTATCGCCTAGTTTACCTAGGTTTTTAATGCGTTGTAATAAGATAATATCCACAGCTCAACCTCACTTATGATTGTCAGTGTAAGGGATCAACGCTAAGTAGCGAGCTTGTTTGATAGCAAGCGCCAATTGACGTTGGTAACGAGCTTTAGTACCTGTAATACGGCTAGGAACAATCTTGCCGTTTTCAGTGATGTACTGTTTCAAAGTATCGATATCTTTGTAGTCGATGTACGTAACGTTCTCAGCTGTAAAGCGGCAGAACTTGCGACGACGGTAAAAACGTGCCATGTAATGTTCTCCTTATGCTTCAGCAGAGTCTTGAGCTTGTTGTGCTTCTTCACGTTGAGCTTTACGCGCACGTTTTTCTTCAGCACTCTTAGCCAATAGTGACTCTTCAGTGATAGCGTTTTCACGACGGATGATAAGGCTACGAATGATTGCGTCGTTATAACGGAACAATTCTTCAAGCTCATCAAGAGTAGTTTGACCACACTCAACATTCATAAGAATGTAGTGAGCTTTGTGGATCTTGTTGATTGGGTAAGCCAATTGACGACGGCCCCAGTCTTCAAGACGGTGGATTTGACCTTCAGCTTCTTTGATGTGAGTTAGGTAGCGTTCTACCATACCAACTACTTGATCGCTTTGATCAGGGTGTACTAAAAGTACGATTTCGTAATGACGCATTGTCAGCTCCTTACGGTTTGGACAGCCCCAATTTAAGTAAATTGAAGCAAGGAGTCACAACCAAAGTTGTGTCGCAGTGTTTGCGAAGGGGGAATTGTAGTGATCTTTAGGGATAATTTCAACCAAATAAGACATTTTTGCGAAATTATCTCTATAACCAGATCGATCATCAGAACCTGACTTTGGCTTTAAGCAAATTTGGACTGGTTAAATTCAGCACATGTATTGTTGCGAAGATCAAGCTTTACTTATCAGGCCATAAAATCTAGAAAACTGAAGGATCGGAGTCTGGAACCAGAAAGATTGAATTTTCTAAGCGATCAGGAAGATCGAGGTTTAGCTTTATAACGCCGAATTTTTGATTCTGCTCTACAACTATTGGAAGTAGGGGATTAAGAGAAATCAAAATAAAAAAAGATAGAGACTAACTCTATCTTTTTAAAAAAACACAATCTGTGTAGATGGCGCAGTTGAGGTAAAGCTAAAGATAATACTGATGACAGTAATCAGGATCACCGAGAACAAGAAATACTTCTTTGCCCAAAGTTGATCATTTTCAGCTTTAAATCCAATCACACCGATATATAACCAGTAAATGCACAGTAAGTTTAAAATCACTGCATAGAACCAGTTGGCATAACCAAAGACAAATAACGCATTCATGGTCAGTGTGAATAACACCACATAAACTAGTGATTCAATCTTGGTGCGATGAATCGAACGCGCCACAGGCAAAATCGGAATACCTGCATTTTTGTAATCATCAAAGCGGTAAATCGCAATCGCCCATGAGTGAGGCATTTGCCATAGCGCATAACCTAAAAAGATCAGTAACGCACCGAGGTCAAATTGATTGGCCACTGCGGTATAACCAATGACAGGTGGAGCTGCACCAGAAATACTGCCTACAACAGTTTGATGAATTGTGGTTCGTTTTGTCCATAGGCTGTAGAAACCAACATATACGACAAAACCAATCACCGCGAATAGGAAAGCGTACGCATTTACCCAGAACCATAAAAGACTAAAACCAGCGATGCCTAATACCAGGGCAAAGGCCAGGGCAACAGGTTCGGAAATGGTTTTGGTGACCAGAGCACGGTTTTGGGTGCGCTGCATTTTTTGGTCGATGTCCTGGTCAATCACGTTATTGACCACACATCCTGATGCTACGACAAGCGTAGTACCGAGAAGGGTAATAAGCAGGAGAAGGAAATCTACAGAACCTTGAGTGGCTACGAAGTAGCCACCCAAAGTGGTAACAAAGTTACCGAAGAGAATTCCTGGCTTAGTCAGGAATAAATACTTTTTCAGCATGACGACCAGTTTAGATCATCATGTTGTAGTGTAGGTAATTCATGATCCATACAGAACCCACTAAAAGAATAGCGATAGTTAAGATGGTATACACGAATGCAATCACGTTCCAGCGTTGCTCTGAAGAAGAGTTCATATGCAGGAAGTAAATTAACTGCACAAGAATCTGAGCAACCGCAGTAATCGCGATGACAGTAATCAAAATACCACGGCCAAAACCGCCTGCCATCACCATACCGAATGGAATTACGGTAAGGATGACAGAAAGGATGAAGCCGACGGTATATTGCTTAACGTTACCGTGTGATTCGCCAGCAGCGTTATGATCGTGACTCATTACAGAACTCCCATCAAGTAAACTACGCTGAATACACAGATCCAAACGATGTCAAGGAAGTGCCAGAACAAGCTTAGGCAAGCTAGACGACGCGTGTTTGCAAGAGTCAAACCATATTTCTTGATTTGAACCATAAGCACGATCATCCAGACCAGACCAGAAGTTACGTGAATACCGTGCGTACCTACCAAAGTAAAGAACGCAGATAAGAACGCACTTGTGCTTGGACCGTGACCCGCATGAACTAGGTGATTGAACTCATATAGTTCCATGCCGATGAAGATAGCACCGAATACCCAAGTAATCGCTAACCAAGTTAGTACTTTTGCAACGTCTTTTTTGTATGCAGCAAGAACTGCAAAACCAAAGGTTACAGAAGAGATCAAGAGGGCGAAGGTTTCAGTAAGAACGAAACCTAAAGAGTCGCCAAACAGGTCTCTCGCACTTGGAGTACCCACAGGAATGTGGCTACTCAAAACAGCGAACGCAATGAAGAGTGTACCGAACAGGACAAGGTCACTCATCAAGTAAGTCCAGAAACCAAAGACGGTGATGTCAGTATCATCGTGATGATGATGCTCATCGTGTCCGTGGTTATCGTGATGAAGTACTTCAGCCATTGTCTTAGTCCTTCTTCAAGTGTTTTTCAAGAATCGCATAGCGTTCGTTTTCAATACGTTCAACTTCAGCAGCTGGAACATAGTAATCCACTTTCTTGGTGAAAGAAGACACGATGAAGCTAATGATAGAAGCAATGAACGTAACAACTACTAACCACCAGATGTGCCAGATTAAACCGAAGCCCATAATAGTGATGAACATCGCGATAACGAAACCGGCAGCACGGTTAGTCGGCATGTGGATATCTTCGTACTTCGTTGGTTTTGCATACGCAACACCATTTTCTTTCTCGATCCAGAAAGTATCAATACCATTGATCTTTGGAAGATGAGCAAAGTTATAGAACGGAGCAGGAGAAGATGTCGCCCATTCAAGGGTACGACCATCCCATGGATCGCCAGTCAAATCCAGACGTTGGTCACGTTGTAAGAAACCAACCACGATTTGCAGAATGAAACATACGATACCAAGCGCAATCAGAACTGCACCGAACATCGCGATATTTACATACGGGTCCCATTCTGGGTTGTCAAATGTATTCAAACGACGTGTCATACCCATGAAACCAAGGATATAAAGTGGCATGAACGCAAAGTAGAAACCGAAGAACCAGAACCAGAACGCTGCTTTACCCCAAGTCTCATTCAGTCTCCAACCGAACATTTTCGGCCAGTAGAAGATGATACCTGCGAACATCGCAAATACTACACCACCAATAATTACGTTATGGAAGTGAGCAATCAGGAATAAAGAGTTATGTACCAGGAAGTCCGCTGGTGGAACCGCCATCAATACACCTGTTAAACCACCGATACCGAAAGTTACCAGGAAGCCTAGTGTCCATAGCATTGGAGTAGTGTAAACAATACGACCCTTGTACATGGTGAATAACCAAGAGAAGATTTTCACACCTGTAGGAATCGCAATAATCATGGTCATGATACCGAAGAACGCGTTAACGTTGGCACCTGCACCCATGGTAAAGAAGTGGTGAACCCATACAACGAATGACAATACTGTGATTGCTACTGTTGCATACACCATTGATTTGTAACCGAACAATGCTTTGCGCGAGAAAGTCGCAACAACTTCAGAGTAAATACCAAATGCTGGTAATACCAAGATATATACTTCCGGGTGACCCCAAGTCCAAATCAAGTTCACGTACAACATCGGGCTACCACCCAAGTCGTTAGTAAAGAAGTGGAAACCGAAGTAACGGTCAAGCGTTAACATTGCAATTGTTGCAGTCAACACTGGGAAAGCCGCAATAATCAATACTGCTGTACATAAAGATGTCCAGGTAAAGATTGGCATTTCCATAAGTTTCATGCCAGGCGCACGCATTTTGATGATGGTAACGAAGAAGTTAACACCCGTTAATAGCGTACCCAGACCTGAAATTTGCAGTGCCCAGATATAGTAGTCCATACCTACGCCTGGAGAGTATTCAATGCCAGACAGTGGAGGGTATGCCATCCAGCCTGTTGCAGCGAACTCACCTAACGCAAGTGAAACCATCATCAGACCCGCAGCACCGGCGAATAACCAGAAGCTGAGTGAGTTTAATAATGGAAATGCAACGTCACGTGCACCGATTTGAAGCGGTACAGAGATGTTCATCAAACCAACAACAAGACCCATTGCCACGAAGAAGATCATGATCACGCCATGCGCGGTAAAGATCTGATCGTAATGCTCAGGGTGTAAATAACCTTCGCCGCCACCTTTTGCAAGGAACTGCTGAAGACGCATCATGATCGCATCGGCGAAACCACGCACCAGCATGATGATCGATACGAACAGGTACATGATACCAATTTTTTTATGGTCTACAGATGTGAACCATTCGTTCCACAGGTAGCCCCATTTTTTGAAGTAGGTAATACCGGCAACAACTGCGATACCACCCAAGATCATCATTGCAACAGTTGCCAATACGATTGGATCGTAAGGAATTGCATCCGGACCTAACTTACCTAAGAAGCTCATGTCTTATTCTCCTTGAGAAGCAGTCGCATGTTCACCAGCTACATGAGCTTCAGAAGCAGACGCTTCATGAGCAACAGCATCAGTCGCTGCAGCTTCTACAGGAGCTGAATGGTCAGCACCGTGGTAGTTACTCATATACTTGTGAATCACAGATTCAAACAAACCTTGCTCTACAGAAGAGTAGTAAGTCACAGGATGTGGCTTAGTAGGGTAAGGCTTCATTGCTTCAGCAGCAGCCTTCTCTTCAGGAGTCTTAGCTCTTGCAATAATCGCTTCGATCTGGTGAACACCGCGGTTACCGTCACGTAAGCTTGCAAATTCAGCTTGGTCTAGAACAGTTTTTTGTACTGCATTAGGGTTAACTGAAGTACCGTTTCCTGCCTGAATAGCAGAAACCCATTCGGCAAACTGGGCATCAGTCACAGAATGTGCACGGAAGCGCATTTGTGAGAAGCCGTAACCTGAATAGTTTGAAGAGAAACCACGGTAGCCTTCAGCTGGGCTAGTTTCATCAGCTAATAGGTTGAGGTGAGTTTGCATACCTGCCATTGCATAAATCTGACCACTTAACGCCGGGATGAAGAACGAGTTCATCGTGAAGTTAGAGGTTAAACGAAGGCTTACCGGAGTTTTCTCTGGGAAACGCAATTCGTTAACAGTTGCAATGCCTTGCTCAGGATAGATGAAGATCCATTTAAATTGCTCAGCAATAACTTGAACAGTTAATGGCGCTTTATCTGCTTCAATTGGACGGTATGGGTCATACTTGTGGGAGCCCCACCAAGTTAACCAAGCTAAAATACCAATAATAATGACAGGGATACCCCATACTACAATTTCAATCGCAGTAGAGTGTGTCCATGTAGGTTTATAGTCTGCGTCTTTATTCGATGCACGATATTTCCAACCGAACCATAATGCCATGATGATTGATGGAATAACCACCAATAGCATTAAGTAAATCGCAGTCATCATCAGGTTACTTTGACCTGCTGCAACTGGACCTTTAGAGTTCAGAAGTACCATATCACCACCACACCCGGTCAAGAGTGCAGTCATCGCAGATAAAGACAATACAGCTAAAATCGTTTGTCTCATTTTACAACCTCGGTGAAGAGTCCCATTCCCTAATTTAATATGGGATAGCGATTAAAGTGCACATGACAAAAAAGGCTGAATTTTACAAAACATCCTATTAATCACAATACACCGCTACGTTGTAGGGCATTATGCCTGAGATTCACGAACTAAGCTATATCTAGGGCGCTTTAAATGCCTGTAATAAAAACCGATTTTGCTGGTCTGGATTGGGGGGATTTATGGGAATTTTATTTCAATTTCAAAGTTCTGTAATCAAAATGGGATGATATTCATCCCATTTTGTGTATTCCTGCACTATTGTTTCACAACTTGCGTTTTTGCGAGTTTATCGTGCAAGGTTTGACGTTTTTTGCCCAATCCGAAGGCCCAGTCAATAATTAAACTCAGTGGCATAAATACAATATTTAAAAATATGAAAAATACGCTACGAATAGTAAAGGCGCGCAACAGGCTGGTCTTTTCACCTGATTCTACATCTACAATTTTGATTTTCGTGAGCTTTTTACCAATACTTTGGCCTGATTTGGCAATCAGAAAAGCTTGAATGGCCAGCATGATAATCAAATAGACCGCTGTGGCAAGCCACGCCTGCTGAGAAAACATCTCAAACATTTGAGTCTGTAATTGCTGAGCCATTGCAGGATCTGCATCGCTACTCAGCACAACATTCATGAATTCTTCATTCAGTTGAGCAAACCGGGTTTCCTGTTCAGGCGTAAAAAAAGCAGTCAAAATGAAGGTTGCTGGTAGCCACAGTAATACGTCTACAATTTTGGCCAGGATACGGCTTGGAATACTGGCAAGTTCATTTTTTTGAGTTGCTGTTTGAGTATGAGGCTGTGAGTAGGCCGAAGTCGTTGGTTGGCTATTCTGGAATACCGGCGTTTCAGGTGTGACTGCTGGAGCGACATAACCTTCGGGTTGATATACCGATTTTCCTTGGGTAAGTTCACCTAAGGCTTTCCACTCGGTCATGCCTTGATGCCATGCCAGGTCAGTCAGCATGACTTGTTGATTCGCCAGCATCTGATTCAATTGCTCGAGCGTATATGGACCAGCTTGTTGATTGTTTCGTGCCAAGTAAATCTGCATATAGACTGAATCTCAATATATAAATGTGAACTGATAATAGCTTTGAACAAGATTGTATTGAATTCTGTTTTGAAAACAAACATCCTCTCATCGTAAGATATAGATTAATTAAGGATTTTCAATCATATTTCTTATTAAAAATGCGCTCATACAAAATTGCAAGGATCACCATTCTTAAAAATATCTTCCCGAACATTACAGGTGTATTCATTATTATTGCCATTTTGATATGACTTTACTGTTGGTATTTGTTTGTCATTACAGTTTTCATGTGTTGATAAGCTTTTTTTTTAATTATTTTTATAAATTCAATGGTTTAGCTTTAGATTGGGACTTTAGTTATTAATTTTCAAACAATAAATCATAATAGCTGTCTCATAAAAAAGACCCTATCAAAGGGTCTTTTTTATTCAAAATTGCTTATGCTTTTTGCACTTTTTCTTCAGCCAGGAAGAACCAAGTTTCAAGTACCGAGTCTGGGTTTAAAGACACAGAGTCGATACCTTGTTCCATTAACCATTGTGCAAGATCTGGGTGATCAGAAGGACCTTGACCACAAATACCGACATATTTGCCAGCTTTACGGCATGCTTGAATTGCAAGAGAAAGTAACGCTTTAACCGCAGGGTCGCGCTCATCAAATAGGTGAGAGACAATACCAGAGTCACGGTCAAGACCAAGTGTTAATTGTGTCAAGTCGTTTGAACCAATAGAGAAACCATCGAAATGTTCAAGGAACTGATCTGCCAATAAAGCATTGGTTGGAAGTTCACACATCATGATCACTTTAAGGCCGTTTTCACCGCGCTTAAGACCGTTTAATGCAAGAAGTTCAATGACACGTTTCGCTTCAGCAACAGTACGAACAAATGGAATCATGATCTGAATATTGGTTAAACCCATTTCATCACGTGCTTTTTTCAATGCACGACATTCAAGTTCGAAGCAATCACGGAAGTTATCAGAAACGTAGCGACTTGCACCACGGAAACCTAGCATCGGGTTTTCTTCTTCTGGCTCGTATAACTTACCACCGATCAAGTTTGCATATTCGTTAGACTTAAAGTCTGACATACGAACAATGACTGGCTTGTCTGCAAATGCAGCAGCAAGTGTCGAGATACCTTCGACCAGTTTCTCTACATAGAATTCGATTGGAGATGCATAACCTGCAGTACGCGCCATGACTGCTGCACGTGTTTCACGTGGAAGGCTGTCAATATTGATCAATGCTTTCGGGTGAACACCAATCATACGGTTAATAATGAATTCAAGACGCGCCAGACCAATACCTGCGTTTGGAATTTGAGCAAAGTCAAATGCACGATCCGGGTTACCCACGTTCATCATTACTTTAAATGGAAGAGCAGGCATAGACTCAATTGAATTCTTTTGAATTTCAAAATCTAGTGCGCCTTCATAGATAAAGCCAGTATCACCTTCAGCACAAGACACAGTCACTTCCTGACCGTCTACAAGAACTTCAGTTGCATTACCACAACCCACGATTGCAGGAACACCAAGCTCACGTGCAATAATTGCTGCGTGACAAGTACGACCACCACGGTTTGTTACAATCGCAGCTGCACGTTTCATGACTGGTTCCCAATCCGGGTCAGTCATATCAGATACAAGAACATCACCATCTTGTACTTTGTCCATTTCTTTAATAGACGTCACAATGCGGACTTTACCAGAACCAATGCGTTGACCAATTGAACGGCCTTCACAGATCACAGTACCGCGTTGTTTCAACAGGTAGCGTTCCATAGTGCCGACATTTTCACGGCTTTTTACAGTTTCAGGACGCGCCTGAACGATATAAATCTTGCCATCATCGCCATCTTTTGCCCACTCGATGTCCATTGGTGCACCGTAGTGGTTTTCAATGATCAGCGCTTGTTTAGCAAGTTCTTGTAATTCCTGGTCGTTTAAAGCGAACTGTTGGCGTTCAGCTTTTTCAACATCCACGACAACAACAGATTTACCTGCAGATGCTTCTTCACCATAAATCATTTTCTGGTGCTTAGAACCTAGGTTGCGACGAAGGATCGCGTGTCGGCCTGCATTTAAAAGCGGTTTAGAAATATAGAATTCGTCCGGGTTAACTGCACCTTGAACGACCATTTCACCCAAACCATAAGATGCAGTAATGAATACTGCATCACGGAAGCCTGATTCAGTATCTAGCGTAAACATCACACCTGCAGCGCCAGTTTCTGAACGAACCATGCGTTGTACACCAGCAGACAGGGCAACTACATCATGGGCAAAGTTTTGGTGTACACGGTATGAGATTGCGCGGTCGTTGTACAAAGATGCAAACACTTCTTTAATTGCGATCAGAACGTTATCGATACCACGAATGTTCAAGAAAGTTTCTTGCTGGCCGGCAAAAGAAGCATCCGGCAAATCTTCTGCAGTTGCAGAAGAACGAACGGCAACCGCGATGTCAGGGTTGCCGTTAGAAAGTTCTGCAAATGCTGTACGAACTTCTTGTTCTAATGCAGGCGTAAGTGGAGTATCCACAATCCATTGACGAATTTTTGCGCCAGTTTCAGCAAGTGCATTTACATCATCAACATTGAGTGCAGCAAGCTCTGCATTGATTTTAGCGTTTAGGCCACTTTGCTCGAGAAATTCACGGTAGGCATCGGCAGTCGTTGCGAAACCACCTGGCACAGATACACCAGCATTTGATAAGTGGCTGATCATTTCGCCTAGTGATGAGTTTTTCCCACCGACCAGCTCAACGTCGTGCTTCCCTAATTTTTCCAGACCAATTACGCGCGCTTCCAAAGTTGTTACTCCACTTTTGCAGTATTAATCACTATCTCGGCATGAGAGTATAGCAAATCATCTAGGTTTTTGATTTTACTAAGCGACAGTCATGTAAGATCGGTTTACTATAAAGATTATATAGCACTAAGACAAATGTTGGAGGAGAATTTTAATGTCGGAAGGTAAACAAATTCAGCGTAGTGTTTTCTTTATTTCAGATGGTACCGCCATCACCGCTGAAACCCTTGGACACTCGCTGTTAGCGCAGTTTCCGCATGTGAAATTTGACATTCATATTATCCCTTACATTAGTTCCGAAGAAGCGGCTACAAATGTGGTGGCAGAGATCAATGCAAGAGCTCAAATCGACGGTGAAAAACCGCTGGTATTTGATACCCTGGTTGATCCCTATGTGCGCGACATTATTAATACTGCAAATGCAGTAAATCTCGATGTATTTGAAGGGCTTATTAGTAAGTTGGCTGATGAATTAGGCACGATTCCTACAACTTTAGTCGGGCAGACCCACGCGGTGACCGACTCTGAGTCTTATAAGGCCCGTATTGATGCTGTTCATTTTGCTTTAGATAACGACGACGGCGCACGTACCCGTCATTATGATAAAGCTGACCTGATCCTGATTGGTGTATCGCGTTCAGGTAAAACCCCGACCTCTATTTATCTGTCTTTGCAGTTCGGTATTCGCGTGGCGAACTATCCACTGACTGAAGAAGATTTGGATGATAACCGACTGCCAGCCGTGCTGCGACCGCATAAAAACAAGCTGTTTGGCCTGATGATTGATGCGGAACGCCTTGTGGCCATTCGTTCTGAGCGTAAGGCCAATAGCCGTTATGCCAGCTTTAGTCAGTGTCAGATGGAGTTGCGTGCGATTGAAGGAATTTATATTTCGGAAGGCATCAAGTACCTGAATGTGTCTGAAATGTCGATTGAAGAAATCTCAACACGTGTGTTGCAAATGACCGGTTTAAAACGTCGAATCGGTTAAGAAACCAGCCAGAGCCAAACTGCGGTTTGGCTTTGATTTATAGCTAAAAATTACAAGTAAGCATTGATTAATCGAAATAATGTATGAATTTTATAATTCTAAGAAAATACCAACTATCATATTCTGAAATATAAAAGAGTCTTCTTTGCTCATTTTGTTGAATAAATCATCATGTCGGTTCTTGATACGTAAATAAAAATCTCATTATCAGCTTACCAATTTTTCATTTTTACTCGCCAGCGTGAGTTATTTTTCTGCTAAATAAGTATGAATAATGATATCGACCGGATGCTGTTCACCATTAATACAATGAATTGTATTTTCCGAAATTTTCAGAATCGGCCAGGTAATCAGGCGGCAATTTTCACGTTGTAGGGCAGCATAATAATGATCTGATTTCAGATAAATTTTACGGGAAGATGCAAGATTTGGCATTAACTGGCGTCTTAGCCACAAATTCTGCACCTGATTTTCTAAAAACCGCAGAGAAAGCAAGCTTTTAATGCGGTTGTTAAATAAGCGGCGATTTTTACCAATCAATGGGTGATTAATAATTCGTTGCAGAATTCGGTCGGAACCGGGCAGTACAAAAGCAGGATTAATCTGGAAAACTTTTACCGAACGGGCATGTTGACTGATTTTATCCAGCTGGCTCACGGTAAACTGATCTGTGCCAATAATAGCAATATCTTTATCTGCATAATCCAATTCTAGCAGTTCGGAAGAGGGTGCTTTAATTCCAGTAAACTGCTGAAAATGTTCGGGGCGATTTTCAAAAATACCAGCGTGTGGATCCTGCTTGGTAGACATTAGAATTCCTTGAATTTATTTAATAATTAATTTTCTTTGTATGAGATATAAACAAAAACTCAAGCCAGGGTAAAGTGAAAAATTTAACTTAGACAGTCATCTATTTGACCAAAATATAAAATCTGACTTTATTGAAGACTGAATGGATTTATATGCAATCCAAAAGGAATGACTTTTAACTTGACGAGATCGACGAAGGAAATAAAGTTGAGTTATTTGTCAAAGAAGAAGCAGTTTAATGGTGTAGTCGATAGAAATGATTTTACTGGGATGTTTCTTTTAGTCATTTATCTTTAAAGATGAAAAACATCTACCCATTGCTGAGAATAGGTAGATGCAACTCTCATTTACTGACCATTTTTAATTTGCATTAATAGCTCAAAGTTGTGCAGGCGCTTGTCAGTGTCATAGATGTCACAAGTAAAGATAAACTCATCCACATCATATTTAGCCAAAAGCGATTCTAGCCCAGCTTTAACGGTTTCTTTGGAGCCGACCTGAGCCATGGCAAAGAAATTATCGACTGACATTTTTTCCGGCGGCGACCACAGACCTTTCATGGAGTCAATTGGTGCTTTAAGTTTCAGGCTTTGTCCACGAATCAGTGATAAAACCCGCTGATAGGCACTAGTCGCTAGATATTCTGCTTCTTCATCAGTATCTGCGACACAGGTCGGTACACCCATCGACACATAAGGACGATCCAGGTATTCAGAAGGTTCAAAGTTTTCACGATAAAGCTGAATGGCCTGACCCAGCATACGCGGGGCAAAATGCGAAGCGAAGGAATAAGGTAGACCAAGTTTCGCCGCTAATTGTGCACTAAACAGGCTGGAACCTAAAAGCCATACGGGTACGTGCGTACTTTGACCTGGCGTCGCTACGATACGCTGATGTGGTTCTGGATCTTTAAAATATTGCAGAATTTCCAGAACATCTTGTGGAAACTGATCTTCGGTTTCCTGACGGCCACGACGCAGGGCACGCATGGTCATTTGATCGGTACCTGGAGCACGGCCCAGACCCAGTTCAATCCGGTCCGGATAGAGCGTCGCCAATGTGCCGAACTGTTCAGCTACGACCAGCGGTGCATGGTTGGGCAACATAATTCCGCCAGAGCCTAAAGTTAAGGTTTTGGTATTCGCCAGTAAATAGCCTAAGAGAACTGCAGTTGCTGAACTGGCAATACCATCCATATTATGATGTTCTGCCAGCCACATCCGGCGATAACCCAATTTTTCTGCTGTTTGGGCAAGTTCCAGCGCATGGTTTAGCGCGAATTGAATAGTCTTGTCGTCACGAACAGGAACCAGTTCGAGTATAGAGAACTGGGTATCGTTAAGCGTACGCATAGTATTACTCTTAAATAGACATCTCTAAAAGCATACGACTTTAGAAGGCGTTTGTATATCGAAAAAAATCGATATAAGTGTAAACCAAAAGATAAAGATAAAAAATAAAGGCAAAAAAATAAGCATCCGAAGATGCTTATAAAGGAGGAAAGAATAAGGGGAGAGAATCTTAACGACGACGGTTGTTATAGCGATAATCGTTATAACGGTAGTTACGAGAAGAGTTATAGCGACGTTCGCTGCGGTCATCATAACGACGGTCTTCGCTGACTTTCTTACCTAAAGCTGAACCACCTGCTGAACCCAGTGCCGCACCGATATAACCACCGTTGGTGCCTGCCATGTTTCGGCCAATTGCATAACCTGCACCGCCACCTAAAGCACCACCGATAATCGCACCATTACGGTCACGTTTATTTGCTGCTACTGCGGCGCCCGCACCACCGCCAATCGCTGAACCGATTGTTGCGCCAGTTGTACCACCCATTTTATTACCGACTGCGGCACCAACGACACCACCCAAAGCAGAAGCTAAAGCTGTATTGGTTGTATTGCCTGCATTGGCAGCTGTCATACCCATGGCTGAGGTTGCTACGACAGCGATCATTAGAGATTTATAGTTCATGAGGACACCTTTTATATATCTAGCTATATTTTGTTGATGAGATAAATTTAATCTAGCAAGCGCCAAACAGCATGAAGGCAATGTTGGCGAATTGTGATTTTTATCTCCTTAATTTATTCATGATGTGGACAGGATAATTCCATGTATTACTTGAAATTTCATGTTATGAAACAGTAATAAAAAAAAAGCACCAAAAGATGCTTTTCATGTTAAATGTAGCGTCTGGTCTAAACAGCCTGAGCGCAAATTAACGGTAACGTTTTTTCCAGTGTTTAGAGCGTTTTTCAGCTGCTTTATCTTTGGCAATCTTGTTACCTAGTGCAGCACCACCGGCAGCACCCAAAGCTGAACCGATATAACCGCCGTTAGTACCGCCCATATTTTTACCTACGGTATAACCTGCACCGCCACCTAGGGCACCACCAATGGCAGATTCAGTACGGTTTTTCTTGCTGCTTGCAACTGCTGCACCGCCAGCACCACCTAAAGCAGCACCAATGGTTGCACCAGTATTACCGCCCATGTTTTTACCTAATGCTGTACCTGCAACACTACCTAAAGCACTTGCTGCTGCAACACGCGCTGTACTGTCGGCATGTGCGTTTACGGTCATCATTGAACCAGCAGCTAAAACTGTACTCATTAAAAGTGCATTGAGTTTCATGTCATCACTCCGTGTCCATCTACAGGACTGTAGTTATTTCGATGCGGAAAATGTAACAAATCATGCCCAAAACAATATGAAGATGTTTCTTCATAATTCCCTGCTTTATTTGGCGAATTGTAAAATCAGCAAGAAATAAGAATAAGATCGACTATAAAAAAAGCAATTCCACTGTTTTTAATCATATTTGTTAACAAATGCTGTAGAGCATGAATGATAGCAACGCGGACTTACTCAATAATGATGTTCATTAGAAGCCAGAGTCGTTAAACTAGGCGCAATTTTTTGATTTCGCTGTGCTAAATCGGTTTTTAGTCACAGCCTATGTTTGAGATTTTTTAGAAAATGAAAGAATCGTTACGTTTACGATTAGACCAACTCTCTGACCGCCATGAAGAATTGACCGCATTACTGGCTGATGTAGAAGTCATTTCTGATAATAAGCGCTTCCGTCAATTGTCACGTGAGCATAATGACTTAACAGAAATTACCAATGTCTGGACCAAGTATAGACAGGCTGAAGAAGACATCGAAACGGCTCAGGCCATGCTGTCAGATCCGGACTTTAAGGAAATGGCACAGGAAGAAATTAAAGAGAATAAAGCTTTAATTGAATCGCTTGAAGCAGACTTGAACATCTTGATGATTCCGAAAGATCCGAATGATGCCAACTCGGCTTATCTGGAGATTCGTGCGGGAACCGGTGGCGATGAAGCAGCGATTTTCTCTGGCGATTTATTCCGTATGTATAGTAAATATGCGGAAAACCAAGGCTGGCGTATTGAAATCCTTTCTGAAAATGAAGGCGAACATGGCGGCTATAAAGAAGTCATCTGCCTGATTAATGGTGACGGGGTTTACGGTCGTCTAAAATTTGAAAGTGGTGCGCATCGTGTACAGCGTGTACCAGCGACCGAATCACAAGGCCGTGTGCATACCTCAGCATGTACCGTTGCGATTCTTCCTGAAATTGATGTCGATACCTCGGTTGAAATCAACTCATCTGATTTGCGCATTGATACCTATCGTGCTTCAGGTGCAGGTGGTCAGCATGTTAACAAAACCGATTCTGCAGTACGTATTACTCATATTCCAACCGGCACCGTAGTGGAGTGTCAGGAAGAGCGTTCACAGCATAAGAACAAGGCCAAAGCGATGGCACTGCTGGTATCACGTTTAGAAAATGCCAAACGTGCAGCAGCAGATGCAGCAACCTCGGAAATGCGTCGTGACCTGGTGGGTTCGGGGGATCGTTCAGAACGTATCCGTACCTATAACTATCCGCAAGGTCGTATGACAGATCACCGCATTAACCTGACTTTATACAAGCTGGATGCCGTGATGGAAGGTGATTTGACTGAATTGCTGGACAGCCTGCATCGCGAATATCAGGCGGATCAATTGGCCATGCTTGCACAGCAGAATGGTGGATAATGAATATTTTACAAGCCTTGGCTTTACGCGGCGAAGCTGAAAGTTATGAACGTCAGGAAAATGCCTGGTTACTGGAACACATCACCAAGATTGATTCATTTGATCTGCTGATGAAAAAAGATCAGGAATTAACGCCGGAACAGGAACAAGCGTATAAAGATGGGTTGGCGCGTATTGCTGCTGGCGAACCTTTGGCTTATGTTACTGGTTCACAGCCATTCTGGACTTTAGACCTCAAAGTGACCAAAGATACCTTGGTGCCACGTCCGGATACTGAAGTGCTGGTTGAGACGGTATTGAAGTTAGATCTGCCTGAAGATGCCCGTGTGGTGGATTTGGGGACAGGTACTGGTGCAATTGCCTTATCACTGGCATCTGAACGTTCTAACTGGACACTAACCGCTTCCGATATCTACGAGCCTACGCTTGAGGTGGCGAAATATAATGCGGAACAACATGATATTGAGAATGTAGAATTTGTTCTGGGTTCATGGCTGAAGCCATTTGGCCGTCAATTCTTTGACGCCATTGTATCGAATCCACCTTATATCGACGCTGATGATGTGCATATGCAGAATCTGGCGACTGAACCGGAACGTGCGCTGGTGGCAGATAAAAAAGGTCTGGCCGATATTGAAATGATTATTCTGCAAGCCAAGAAGCATTTGACTGTGAATGGTTGGGTGGTGCTTGAACATGGTTATGATCAGGCAGATGCCGTACAACATCTATTTAAACAGGCGGGTTATAAGCAAGTCCGCACGGTTAAAGATTATGGCGGGAATGATCGTGTGACTTTGGCGCAATGGCCGCATTAATCTGTAATTCTTTTTCTATAAAAAAGCGACTACATTGGTCGCTTTTTTATTGGATTTTTTCTTTATAAATTCCTGACTGCATTTGAAACCTTAAGTATTTTGAATGACATGATGCCAACGCAGTATAACTAAAAACAAAAAAGCGATGCCAGAGCACCGCTTTCGAGGAATTTTTAAAAATAATTACATCGGATAGTCCTGTAGACAGTCGTATACTTCTACCTGATCCAGACTACCAGTTTCCATTGCCAGACAAAGTGCCACAACTTTCAAAGTATCTGCCAGAGATTTTTCATCTTTCAAGGCAATACCTTGTTGTAATTCGTTTATACGTTCTTCCGGAATTTCAAGGGCCTGAGCCGCTTCCACAGCATCTACCTGGTTAAAGAAGTGCAAAATTGCATCTTTCAGTTCTGCATCCGATGCATTTAAAATCCCTTGATTCAACTGTTCTGTAATTAGATCAGTCGAAGAAAATAAAGCTTTAGAGAAGTTTTGGACAAGATTTTGCCCAAGCACATCAGTCATCTTTAACATGGAGATACCTTCAACTAGAAAGGAAAATGGAGAGTACAGCCAATAGCAAAAGTGCTATAAATTGAATGAAAAATAATCTATTCTCGGGTAAATTGCAAAGCTTTCCGGGTGACTGTGTAGTCCTGCTAATATATGTTTTAGGGCTTGAAATATATAATTATAATAAAAATAAATGCTTAGAATACAAGTCTCTTTCTTTGACATTTTTGAAGTCTAAGTTTATATAAATTATCTAATATTATTTTGCCGATACGCGCCTGGACTGACGCCAGTCCACTTTTTGAATGCACGATGAAATGCACTGGATTCCTGAAAATTAAGCTGATCGCTAATCTCTTGTAAACTTTGTTCAGTACGAGTCAGTAACTCAATCGCGGTATCCCGGCGTATCTCATTTTTTAACTGTTGATAGCTGACACCTTCACTTTTTAAACGCCGTTGCATGGTCGCTTCAGACATATTCATTTTTAAGGCCAGTTCATTCAGTTCCAGCCATTCTGCCGGTGAAACCTGTAACAATTGTCGGCGAATCTGGGTGCTTAAAGCATAGGGATTTTTAAAACGCACCAATAAATTTTGTGGTGTTTGTTGAATAAACTGATACCAGGACTGAGCATCCTGTTTAATCGGCAGTTGCAGATAGCTTGCATCAAATTGCACATAGTTTTCGCTGGCCTGATATTCAATCTGTTCACAAAAACGGACTTTGTAATCGAAATCATCCAGTGGTGCTGCACATTTCAATTGAATTTGATTAAGCAAAATCCGTTGTCCACTTAACCAGCAGATCAGGGTATGAATCAGCATCAGATAAGTCGCATAACTAAACATGCGTTTGATTGCTTTTAAATCATAAATTACGATATAGGCATAGTGTTCCTCAACCATGAGCGTGCTTTGCAGATCGTCCAAAACCAGGTTGAGAAATTGCAGAATGTGTTGCACGGCTTTTTCCAGTGTATCTGCCTGCATAACCATTTTCGAAAGCAATTTAAAACTGCCACGACGCATGGCATGACTGTCCATGCCAAAAAATTCGTCATTCATGCTGTCTGCAAGTACAGTCCATAATTGGGCAAATTGATTAACAGAAACGCGTGCCTTGGGAGCATTCAATACTTCTGCTGGGATATTGGCTTTTTTCAGAATGGCAGGGATATCAAATTGCAGCCGTTTGGCATCCAGCAATGCTTCGTTCACCAGGTCAATCGAGATGGTGCCTTTGCTATATTCCAGTGCAGGCTTATGCATATTCAGTCTGACATCCTTGTTTTCATTGTCCAAATACATCATGCAAGATGCAATATTTGGAAATTGTACAGAATAAAAACTCTGTTTACTCTGCATATTAAGTCGTATCTGAAATAGAAAAATCGCTAGGAAATAAACATGAACATTCAGGGAAAAGTTATTGTGATCACCGGTGGTGCCTCAGGTTTGGGTGCAGCCACAGCGACTCATCTGGTTGAACACGGTGCCAAAGTGATTCTGGTCGATATGAATCAGGAGCAGGGTGAAGTACTACAGCAGCAACTGGGTGCACAGTCTGAGTTTGTACAGCTCGATGTTACCGATGAACAAGCCATTGAAAGTTTCTTCGCTTATGTTGAAAGCACGTATGGTCAACTGAATGGCTTGATCAACTGTGCCGGGATTGCACCGTCTGCCAAAGTATTGGGTCGTAACGGCATCCATGAATTAGCCATGTTTCAAAAAGTGCTCAATATTAATGTAAATGGTACTTTTAATATGTTGCGTCATGCGGCGGCTTTAATTGCAAAATATGAGTTGCAATCGGGTGAAGAAGAACGTGGCGTGATTGTGAATACTGCTTCAGTTGCCGCTTATGACGGTCAAATTGGTCAGACTGCCTATGCGGCATCCAAAGGTGCAGTCGTCGCAATGACTTTACCTTTGGCACGTGAACTGGCTCGTGAAGCGATCCGTGTCATGACCATCGCGCCGGGCATTATGGAAACTCCGATGCTGAAAGGCATGCCGCAAAATGTCCAGGATGCTTTGGGGCAAATGGTGCCATTTCCATCGCGTCTGGCCAAACCACAGGAATTTGCCCAGCTGGTGGGACATATCTTTGAAAATAGTTATTTGAATGGTGAGGTCATTCGTTTGGATGGCGCAATCCGTATGCAGCCTAAATAAGTTTTCGATTTATATAGGACATGATGATTTGCACAGCTACCAATTTCTCATTGAATTTAAATGAATTTGCTTAAGCATGCATTTTCTTTTGAAGGATCAAAAGAAACAAAAATCCTTTGCGAAACTGAAGATACATCCCTGTATCTCAGTTTCGCAGGCGACATCCATGCCGCCTTATCCGACGTGCCAACGATCTCAATAGTAAAAAGCTTGAAGTAAATAAATAGATATAGAAAGGGAAGTTCAATGATTTTAAATGATGAACAAAAAATGATTCAGGACATGATGCGCAATTATTCGCAGCAGAAACTGAAACCGACAGCGGCCTTACGCGACAAAACTGCACAATTCCCAGCACAAGAACTTAAAGAACTCGGTGAGCTTGGCGCATTGGGTATGACAGTGGCTGAAGAATGGGGCGGTGCAGGTCTGGATTATGTTTCACTAGTCTTGGCACTAGAGGAGATCGCTGCAGGTGATGGTGCAATCTCGACGATTGTCAGTGTGCAGAATTCTTTGCCTTGTGGTATCACCCAGCGTTATGGCACAGAGGCACAAAAACAGCAGTATTTGACTAAACTGGCAACAGGTGAATGGCTAGGCTGTTTCTGCTTGACGGAACCTCAGGCCGGTTCGGATGCCAGTTCGCTGGAGTGTAAAGCCGAACGCGATGGCGATGAATGGGTGCTAAATGGTACCAAGCAGTTTATCACGACAGGTAAACACGCACAGATTGCACTAGTCTTTGCTGTGACCGATAAATCGGCAGGGAAAAAAGGTATTTCATGCTTTCTGGTGCCGACCGATGCACCGGGTTATATCGTGTCACGCCTAGAAGAGAAAATGGGTCAACATTGTTCCGATACCGCGACCATCGTTCTGGATAATTGCCGGATTCCGGCTGCCAATCTGCTGGGTCAGGAAGGTGAAGGCTATAAAATTGCTTTATCAAATCTTGAGTCTGGTCGGATCGGCATTGCGGCACAATCTGTCGGTATGGCTCGGGCTGCACTGGATGCTGCAGTGGAATATGCCAATGACCGTAAAGCCTTTGGTGTAGAAATTGTGCAACATCAGGCTGTGGCGTTCAGGCTTGCAGATATGGCGACACAAATTGAAGCCGCACGTCAGCTCGTTTTGCATGCTGCAACATTAAAAGATGCAGGCTTGGCGTGTTTAAAAGAAGCATCGATGGCAAAACTGTTTGCATCGACTATTGCAGAAAGAGTCTGCTCGGATGCGATCCAGATTCATGGTGGCTACGGTTATGTCTCTGATTTTCCGGTCGAGCGAATTTACCGTGATGTGCGAGTGAGCCAGATTTATGAAGGTGCATCGGATATTCAACGTCTGGTGATTGCGCGTGAAGTCTGTCAGCGCTGAGGTTGATTGAAAAAATACTTTGGCCGATGTTCAAACCCGGCATTTCAATTGATGGATATGGAAATTGCCAGGATAAAGCAACCAGGTTATTAGCTAAACACATGTAGTACTCAGAATATAAGCAGAGAAGCATGATTTATGTTTTTAGTTATAAGGCATGAATAAAGATTTGAGAGCGGTATGCTGATGGAATCAGCGAGAACAACAAATACAAATGGACAAACTCAGGCAAGGTCGCCTGAAAACTACAACAGGAAAGAGGTTGTCGTCATGAAGACACTAGAACAGGCATATGCTGATTTTAATTTTGAAAATATGGTTCAAGAACATCTGGTTGGAAACGCAGAGAACATCAATGCGTATACCGAATGCTGTGGTCGCTACCTGGGTCAAAACCGAACTGCACTGATTTGGGAAGGCAAAAACGGAGATGCAGAGCAGTGGACCTTTGAACAGCTGGCCGTAGCTTCAGGACAGCTGGCCAATTATATGCATTCTCTGGGTTTAAAAGCCGGTGACTGTATTGCAGGATTGCTGCCAAGAACGCCAGCACTCTTAATTACCATATTGGCCACCTGGCGTATCGGTGCCATATACCAACCTTTATTTACTGCCTTTGAAAGCAAAGCCATTGAACATCGCATCAGTACCGCTGGCACCCAGTTGATTGTTACTGATGAAGAGCAGCGACTGAAACTTCATGATCTCAATGTCCCTAATATTCTGACTGTGCATCAAACAGCGGCAGATGATTATCAAGATGCTGATTTCTGGACAGCCTTACAGCAGCAACCGGAAGAGTTTGAACCGGTAAATTGCCAGTTTAATGATATTTTCCTGATGATGTTTACTTCAGGTACGACAGGCTTGGCAAAATCGGTTCCTGTGCCTTTAAAAGCGTTGTTGGCCTTTAAAGGCTATATGCTGCACGCGGTAGATCTGCGAGATGAAGATTCCTTCTGGAATCTGGCAGACCCGGGCTGGGCGTATGGACTGTATTATGGCATTGCAGGGCCGCTCAGTTTAGGGCACAGCATCATCATGGATGAACGTGGCTTTAGTGTCGATAATGCCGTACAAATCATTCAAAAATATCAGGTTAGTAACCTGACCGGTTCGCCAACCGCATTTCGCATGTTCTTTGGTTTTAAAGAAAAATTTGATGCAGGCATCAGTTCGCATTTACGCGTGGTAAGCAGTGCAGGTGAGCCGCTCACGCCTGAAGTGATTCAGTGGTTCAATCATGATTTAAGTGTGAATATTTACGATCAATATGGACAGACTGAACTGGGTATGGTGATCGCCAATCATCATGGCTTGGAGCATTATAAAAAAGTTGGTTCAGCCGGTTTTGCTATTCCTGGGCATCGTTTTGCTGTATTGGACAAAGAACATCAGGAAGTAGAAAAAGGCGGAATTGGAACCTTGGCAATTGACTGTGCAGCTTCACCGTTGATGTGGTTTGAAGGCTATGCAGGCCACAACCGCAAGTCATTTGTCGGGCAGTATTATCTCACTGGTGATACCGTGAAGCTGAATGAATATGGCGGTATTGATTTTATTGGGCGTGCAGACGATGTCATTACAACTTCGGGCTATCGGGTTGGGCCTTTTGATGTAGAAAGTACTTTGCTTGAATGTGAAGAAGTGCTTGAATCTGCAGTCGTCGGCAAGCCAGATCCAGAACGTACTGAAATTGTGAAAGCCTTTGTAGTACTTAAATCAGCATATCCAGCTACTGAAGATTTGATGTTGAAACTGCAAAGTTATGTACGTTCACGCTTATCCAAACATGCCTATCCGAAAGAGATTGAGTTTGTGGCATCTTTGCCTAAAACATCGAGTGGCAAGATTCAGCGAAATTTACTCAAACAGCAGGAAGTTGCCAAACTTCAAGAGATGAAGCGAGTCAGCTAATTTTTCAAATTAATTGTTTGATTGAATGTTCAAAGGCTGCCATAGCAGCCTTTTGGTTTTTTAAGAAATAAATCTGCTACTTAAATTTTAATCAGATATTGAGCTGATTTTCCCAAACTTATATTTTTAAGAGAGCAGATTAAGGCAAGCAAAAATTATAATTTTTTATGTCATTACAGTAAAATTACATTAATATTTAAAATTAAATATATCAAAAATTTAGCCTCTTAAGATAAAGAGGCTAAATCTCATTCATTACCAGATATTACTTTGTAGATTCACTTTTTGATGTTCTGCATGCGGTTCGCCCGCTTCGCCGGTAACACCGCCTTTTAAGGCTTTAAAAAGCTGGGTAACTTTGTTATCTGTGACATTCCAGTATTCTGCGCTGACTGCTTCAGCAATCAATACCCGTACGGTCGGATCATCCTTGCCTTCAAACCAGTTTTCTGCCCACGGATTCCACAACTGTTCAATCAGAATGCGGTCAGTACTGATCTGGGCATGAGCACTGATCGACACATAGATACCATCTGATGGTTTTGCAAAAGACAGGCCAATTTGACCACGGCCAGTTTCTGCTGCTTTGACCAGATCATTGGTATTACGCAGGATGAAATATAAGTTTTGACGTTCGTTCATCTGTTCGGAGTTCAGCATGGTCATCGGCTGGGAGTGTATTTCATGTGTATCAGTTAAATGGCTGATCATGGTGTAACGGACATCCTTGATCAATTCCCATAATTTTTCACGATTATCATGTTGAGTATTGTTATGCTCGGTCATGTATGTTCTCCATACGATTTTATGAAAGCTGAAAAGATTGCTTGGTATTTTCAGATTAATCATATTTAGAGACAGATGCCTTAGGTCTCACTGAACTCATACATTTTCATACTCAAATACAGGCAGAGACTACAGAATTGCTAAACAAGGCAGTTCTATTTACAGGGTAATTCAATAGCAAAGATTTTAAAAACTTCAGGTTTGACACCTTTTATAAATGAGAAAAAGCTGTTTGCCGGAACCATTGAATTGAGGTGATTCAAAAAATCTTGCCAAGCCATAGCCGCTGCATCTTGATACCGAGCGTTTAGCTGATATGCTAGTTGCCATCAACGATGGCCGAACCATTTATTGATGTGCTGTGAATTGAATGTGAGATTGATATTCCAGAGATTTATCAGTCCTTAAAAAATTCAGTAAAGCTAATTTTTGCGATCATTGTTAAAAATTTTCGAAACAAGGAAAGACGTTGTCTACATTTAACATGGATGCCATATCCCCAGAATTCGAACTCACCGATGCTGAACTGCATCTGTATAGCCGTCAGATTCTTCTGGATGGCTGGGATATTGATGCGCAGGAGCGACTGAAATTTTCTAATGTCTGTATTATTGGTTGTGGCGGAATTGGCTGTGCACTGGCAGAACTTCTGGCGCGCGCAGGTGTAGGGAAAATCACCCTGATCGATCCAGATACTATCGAGATGAGTAATTTACAGCGACAACTGGCATTTATGCCGCAGGATATTGGATTTTATAAGGCAGAAACTCTGGCCAAAAGACTGGGCCAGATTAATCCGAATGTACAAGTTGAATATATCAATCAGGCTTTAACGGCTGAGAATGCAGTAAGTGTGATCGAGCATCAGGATCTGGTATTGGATGGCTGTGATCAGTTTGCCACACGCTATCTGGTCAATCACATTTGCGTGGAGCTGAATGTGCCCTTATTGAGTGCCTCTGCGATTGGCTTGCAAGGCCAGCTGTTTATGGTCGAAGGGGATTCTGCCTGTTATGCCTGCCTGTTCCCGCCAGAAAATCAGGCCGATGAAAGTTTGCGCTGTGCAGACTCCGGTGTACTGGCGACTACCCCGAATGTGATGGCCAGTTTGCAGGCACATCATGCCTTGTTATATCTGGGATTGAGCCAGATGCCCCTCAGACAAAAACTGCTGCTTTGGGATGGCATGAGTTTTAAGCAACGGATTCTGACTTTCGAAAAAGATACAGATTGCCCAATCTGTCAGGCAAGATAAGCCTGCAAAGTGAAATTTTTTTGCTACACTGCGTCTAATTAATTTTTCCTAAGACATTATGAAAAACAATATCTGGTTAGATGGAATACGTTCAGTTGCCCGTATGGGAGAAACAGCAGTCGTTGCGGCAAAGGCGGGCTTTAAATATGCCACTGAAAAGCCGAGCAATGCCAAACTGATGCGTGAAACTTTTGAATCCTTAGGTTCAACTTATATCAAGCTGGGTCAGTTTATTGCCAGCACGCCGTCACTATTTCCACGTGAATATGTTGAAGAGTTTCAGGGTTGTCTGGATCAGACTCCACGCTTGCCGTTCAGCTATATCCAGCAAGTACTGGCCTCTGAATTTGCGGGTCGTAATCTGGACGAAATCTTTGCATCGATTGATGAAACGCCATTGGCCTCTGCGTCCATTGCCCAGGTGCATGCAGCCAAACTGGTGTCTGGCGAAGATGTGGTGATTAAAGTACAAAAACCGGGTGTAGAAACCATTTTATATACCGATTTAAATGTGCTGCATTGGGCGACCAAGTTACTGGAAAAAGCAGTCCCAAAAGTCAAGTTTGCTTCACTGGCTGACATTGTCGAAGAAATCAAAACCCGTATGGTGCGCGAAGTCGATTTTATCGAAGAAGCACAAAATCTGGATGATTTCGTCAATTACCTGAATATCACCAACAATCAGGCAGCCACTGCACCGAAGGTTTATCATCAATATTCGACCCGTCGTGTGCTGACCATGCAGCGTTTATACGGTGTGCCTTTGACAGATTTTGAAGTCGTCAAAAAAGTATCCAAAGATCCATCTCAAGTACTGATTACGGCGATGAATACCTGGTTTGGCAGCTTGATGATGTGTAACAGCTTCCATGCCGATCTGCATGCAGGCAACCTGATGCTGCTCGAAGATGGCCGTGTCGGTTTTATTGATTTCGGTATTGTGGGTCAGCTTAAGCCTGAAGTATGGACGGCATGTATGGCATTTATGGATTCATTGCAACATACCAATTATGAGCTGATGGCGCAAAACATGCTGAAAATGGGCATGACCGCTGTGCAGATTGACACCAAAGTCTTGGCTGCTGATCTGGAACGTTTATTTAGCGGTGTATTGATGGCGGATCCGCAGGAATTGTTAACGTCCAACCCTGCTGACCTGAACGATATCATGATGGATATGGTGGCTGTGGGTGAACGTCACGGGATCCGCTTCCCGCGTGACTTTGCCTTGTTGTTCAAGCAAATGCTGTATTTCGACCGTTTCATGCGTATTCTGGCGCCGTATACCGACATCTATGCCGATCAGCGTTTGCAGATGGTGCAGAGCATGGATCCGAATCTGCTGTTAAAGCATTAATCTTAAACCCTATCTAGACTTGGAAAAATCCCCCTAAATCCCCCTTTTAAAAGGGGGACTTTAAAAGCTCCTCCCTTTGTAAAGGAGCTTGAGGGGGATGTGGTCAGTATTAAATTCTCGAGCAATCCAATGGACGCCATTATTATTGAAGGTTTAAAGGTTGAGACAGTCGTGGGCTGCTTTAACTGGGAGCGTCAAATTATTCAGCCTTTAATGCTGGATTTGATCATTCAAACCGATTTAGAACAGGCATCAAACTCAGATGCACTTGCAGATACGTTGAATTATGCAGAAATTTGTGAGATTTCCAGTAAAGTCATTCAAGACGCCAAGCCTGAATTGATTGAACATGCAGCAAAGTTAGTGCTGAATGCACTTTTTACTACCTTTACAGCAATTGAATCGATTAATATTACGATCCGTAAGCCTGCCATTATCGCGCAAGCCAATTCTGTAGGGATACGTCTTGAACGCCACCGAAACGATTTTCGCCCTAGCATTAGCGAGTAATTGTCATCCTCAGCAACATTTTCAAGCTGCACAGCAACGTATTTCTGAATGGGGAGAAGTTCAGTTTTCTCCCATTTATATGATTCCTTGCCGCGATGGCATCGGCGAAGATTACTGGAATGCAGCGTGTTTATTGCGAAGTTCGGTGTCTAGTGAAGGCCTGATTGAGCTGCTCAAACAGCTGGAACAGGCATCAGGGCGAGTACGTCCATCTCATCAGATTACTTTGGATGTTGATTTGATTGCCTGGGGATTAGATCTTCAACATATGCAGTTTAATGAAAAAAAGTTGCCCTTGGCTCTGGATGTGAAAGTGCCTATGTTTGATATCTGGCATGATGCCATGTTCGAACATGGATCACATAGCTTCCCAACAGTTGAACAGCTGATTTAAATCAAATCACCTAATTTTTTGCTAATACATTTTATCCAGTAAGAATAATTAACCAGCCTGATCAAGCCAGATCAGGCTTTTTATGGTGCAGTTTTTTTGTCTTTAGAGTAAAAGAAAAATTCAGATAAGATGGTTCAGGTGGAGTTTAGGAATCATTTAAAAATGAAAATATTAGAAATCTTGGTTTCGGTCATTTTAATTCTTGGAATTCTTTATGTGATCCAAGAGGGAATTAATATTTGATTGATTTAAAGCTCTGAAATGTATTTTAAGATCAATAAAAATCCTCAAAGTATCAAGAAATGAATCATCGCTCTTTCACTTTTTCTTGTTATAAAAAATGATCAGTAATACGATAATGATTGCCAAGATGGCAAGAATGATCGTAGTTTCCATAACAATACCTCTCAGGCATAAATCTTAAGTTTTAAGCATCTAAATTAAAACCGAATATATATTAATTAAACTCAAGTTTTGTTAGAGCCGCTAGTTTTTTGAAAAACATTTTTCAGTGATGTTAATAGAAGAACCGCTCAATCCTATTCTGTGTCTAACTAAAAAAATAAACATATATTTAGCCAACAGACACATTAAATAATGATCCGATCCATGCACTGAATAACATGGCGATAATTCCCCAGAGCATGACCCGAACTGCACCTCTCCAGACACTTACTCCACCGGCATAGCTTGCCAGTGCGCCCATCATCCCCAAACTTAAAACACCAATCAGCATGACGCCTTTATCCAGATAATGTTCCGGTAAAATCATGATTGAAATTAAAGGAAATAATGAACCTACCGTAAATGCCATAGCCGAAGAAAATGCAGCGAGAAAGGGTTGGGCAGAGGTAGGTGCTGAAATACCAATTTCATCCCGGGCATGGGCATCCAAGGCATTATGGTCGGTCAGCTGTTCAGCGACCTGTTGTGCCAAAGCAGGTTCCAGACCTCGTTGTATATAAATCGTTTTGAGCTCATTTAACTCATGCGTGGGATGGCGCTGCAGTTCGCGCTCTTCCATGAGTAGATCATTGGTTTCAATATCTTGCTGGGATTTAACCGAAATATATTCACCGGCCGCCATTGATGCGGCGCCAGAAATCAATCCGGCAACACAGGTCACCAATAGAATTTCCGTGGATGCTCCACTGGCTGCAATACCCACCACCAGACTGGTGACCGAAATAATCCCGTCATTTGCCCCCAGTACAGCTGCACGAAGCCAACCCGCGCGTTCGATATAATGTTTTTCAAGATGGTATGAATGGCGCACAATGAAGCCCCTTTTTTATTATCATCATGATTATAGTAAATTTAAGTCATGTATAGATAGTAGGATTGAATCGATCTGAAAATTATCTTGAATGATCTGATCATCGTGCGCTTGGCTTAGCCTTTTATCAATCCAAGATAAAATCGAAGTGAGATTCATAAGTTCAAGAAATCAGACGCACTTGATACATAATTGATTTACGAATGGTAAAAATGATTAAAGCAAATCAAACATATCGAACAAAATAATAGCTGAGTGAGTTGGTTTAAAAAGAGAATCATCATGAAAGAAAAACATGAAAGCCATAAATGCTTGGTATGCGGCAAGCACTTTCTTCTGAAAAATCTCACTCCGATGGGAACAGTCAGAAAAGTCATTACCGAAGAGATTGCCAGGGATATTCCAGGCTGGACACCGCAAGATTATATTTGCCAGGCAGATTTAACCCGGTACCGCATACAGTATGTACATTCATTATTAAGTTCGGAAAAGGGTGAAGTGACTGATCTTGAGTTTGAAGTGATTGATAGCATGCATCAGCATGAACTGATTACCAAAAATGTGGAAACAACCTTAGAGCAAAAGTGGACTTTGGGAGAAAGGCTCGCTGATAAAATTGCAACTTTTGGTGGAAGCTGGACCTTTTTGATTTGTTTTGCAATCTTTTTGAGCCTGTGGATTACGATAAATACTGTGGTGATGGTGACACGACCTGCTGATCCTTATCCATTTATTCTGTTGAATTTAATCCTGTCCTGTCTCGCGGCGATTCAGGCACCTATTATTATGATGAGCCAGAACAGACAGGAAGCCAAAGACCGCTTACGTTCGCAAAATGATTATCAGATCAACTTAAAAGCCGAACTGGAAATTCAGCATTTGCATGAAAAATTAGATCATCTGTTGCTGCATCAATGGGAACGGTTGGCGCAAATTCAGGAAATCCAGCTGGACCTGCTTTCTGAAATGAGCAAAAAAGATTAAAGGATGCTGTGGGGGACTCTCTATTATTTTATAGAGCTTATAAGTAATAAGATCGCTATATGCCTTGAGTTACTATTATCTCGCTCAAGATTTGACACATATTAAAAAGCCCACAAATGAGTGGGCTCAAACTGAAACCGTCTTATTTAAATAAAATAACTGGTTTTGGTCATCAACTTGGAAATGCCGGTCATGGCGATCTTGACTGGAACGGGTAAATCTACACCGCCAGCGTTTAAAGCTGTATCCCGATGATGCAGTTCATCTTCATTCATCTGTTCCAAGATACGACGAGAACGTTCATCCTGCGGTGGCAACTGACTAATATGATGTTGTAAATGCATGCTGACTTGACGTTCTGTTTCAGCCACAAAACCCAGACTGTATTTATCGCCTGCGATCCCGGCAATTGCACCCATACCGAAGGAAAGACCGTACCAGACCGGATTGAGCAGACTGGTATGGCTATCCAGTTCTTTTAAGCGGTCTTCACACCAAGCCAGGTGATCCTGTTCTTCAATCGCTGCCTGTTCCATTTCACGACGTACATTCGGGAGTTTCGCCGTCATCGCCTGACCATGGTACAGTGCCTGTGCGCAAACCTCACCACTATGATTGACCCGCATTAAACCTGCTACATGACGTGCATCACTGACCGTTAATTGTGTTTCTACCGGTTGGGCCGGATTTTCACGTCGTGCCGATGTCGTGCCCGGGACGAGACTGCGTAATGCCTGATCAAAAGAATGAATCAGCTTATCGACACCTGTATATTGACGCATGAATTAATCCTCCAAGGGTGCTTTCGCAGTTTTGATCATGGGTTTGAGTCGGAAAAGCAGCCATAAGGTAAACAGGCCACTCAATACTGCGGTAATACAAAAAAGTATTTTAAGATCAAGCTCTAGAACACTTAAAATAATAATCGAGAATATAGCAGAAGATACCATGAAAACGGCATTCAAAATGTTATTTGCTGCAACCACCCGCGCACGATGTGAGCGAGGCGAATGCGCCTGCATCATGGCATAGAGCGGAACAATATAAAAACCACCACTTATTCCGAGCAAGGTGACAGCCAGCATTACATGATAATAACTCCAGCCTTGCTGAAACACTTCGGCCAGACCGATTAACTCGCCGCTACGTACTGGCACAAAGGCCAGACTTGCGGCCAGATACAGGGCAAAGATCACCAGACCAATCGCACCAAAAGGCACCATTTTGATATTGACTTCACTGCCACCAATTTTTCGGCATAAATATGAACCCAGACCAATTCCGACAGAAAAAAAGGTTAAGAGGAGACTGGCGACATTTTCAGATGCATGCAGATTTTGTAATGTCAGCTGAGGAATCTGGGTCAGATAGGTTGCACCATAAAACCAGTACCATGAGTTGCCCAGTAAAATGGTAAAAATCAGAGGTAAGCTTTTGGCATATTTCAAGGTCTGCAAGCTGGTGCGGAAGAAATTCCAGTCAACTTGCAGCTCAGGCGCGGGAATACTTTGTTTCAGGATATAGCGACTGGATATATAACCAATCAAGGCGATGCTGATGACGGTTAAACTGATCCAGATCAGGTTGCCGGCGGAAGCTGCAATGACTGCACCGCCCAGAATCATACCGAATAGGATTGCCAGAGAAGTTCCGGACTGAAACAGGGCATTGCCGGACATCAGTTCATTCGGTTTCAGGACTTCAGGTAAAATCGCATATTTGATCGGGCCAAAGAAAGTGGAATGGGTGCCCATCAGGAACAGGGCAAATAACAGAATCCATAAATTGCCCATGAGGAAACCGACAGTTCCCAGCAACATAATGGCAATTTCCAGAAGCTTGAGATAGCGAATCAGCTGTGAACGTTCGTATTTGTCGGCAATCTGACCGGCCGTGGCTGAAAAAATAAAATAGGGCAAGATAAACAGTAAAGCCGCCAGATTATTTAAAGTGCTGATGCTGGCCGATTGCTGTTGAATCCAGCCATAAGTAATGACCAGCAGTAACGCCTGTTTAAATACATTATCGTTTAATGCACCAAAAAACTGCGTCAGAAACATCGGTAAAAAGCGCCGAGAAGCTAACAAATGTTCATTTTTGTTCATATAGGCCGTGCTACATTAAGTTTTATTAAGAAATGTCAGTTATGCGTAAACATTGAGAAAAATCATGTAAGATACTTTCAGCCATGTAAAGGTAAAAACCAATTAATTAAGCTCCTTAGCTTATATTTTTCGGTCAAATAATCAATTAAAGAATGTATTCGTTTAGAGTTTGCTATGCCTGCAAAGAAAAATTTTAAAAAAACGATGCTAAATCGCAGTATGGGGCCTCTCATACCACAGCATAGTGGTATGCAGCTGTGTATGAGCATCTTTTTTATGATGTTATCCCATCAGAGCATGGCACAAACCGAACAGCCAGAAACACCCGTAGCCATTTCTCAGGCAGAAATGGTGGACGAGCTATCTAAAGAAGCGATTCGTCAGGGGGTGGCCACGTCTGAAACTGAAGCAGAAGAAAAAATCGAAGAAGCCTTGGAGCCGGAAGTACCAGTTGACAGCATGTTGATGCTGGAACAACAGCAAAATGCAGGATCTGGTCTGGATGAATTTACGCCGATCGAGTTTGATGATCTGGAAGATCTGCCAGTACAGACTATTGATCAGAACATGGCCAATGAAATTTATCAGGTAGCCGAGCAAGCCAAACAGGAAGCACAAAACTATCGCAATAGTCAGACCAGTGAAACGGTGGTGGCTGATATCAGCCAGCAAGAACTGCTGGAAATTAATCAGGCGCCGGTTAATGTCGATCAGTTGATGCAATCGATTCAGGCAGACAGCCAGATTATTGTAAAAAATAATGAAGCCGGATTGACCTTGCCAGAAGTGCCGGGTCAGTTGGTTGCTGAGGATGATAAACGTCCGAATCTGTTTAAACGACTATTTTATAAAATCCGTCCTCCACGTCAGATCATGACCGCAAGAGTTCCTCGAATTAGTGCCGATGTGGTGATCATGAATGGGCAAGGTGTTGCGCAAAGCAACGGTATGCTGAATCGTAAAGATGTACCTGAAGGCCATTTGAACTTAAGAAATAATGTTAAAGCCAAATTATCCAGTTTTACTCAGGAGTCTTTTGGTGACTTTAATTCAGCGTTGCCGCAATTACGCACCCTGTCCAGACAGGCAGCGCAGGCGGTGGGCTATTATAATGCCCAGTTCAAGTTTGAAAAAATCTCTGACAGTCGGGTTCGGGTTTTTGTGACCCCGAATGAACCTGTCCTGATTAGCAGTCAAAATATTGAATTTACTGGAGAGGGCGCCGAACAGCCACAATTCCAGGTCATCAGTCTTTTGCCTGAACAGGAAGAAGGCGATATTTTCAATCATGGCAATTATGAAAAAACCAAAACACGGATTACTACTGCAGCCAATAACAATGGTTATTTTGATTCATTCTGGCGTCTGCATGATGTAAAGATTGCCCAGCCACAAAATACCGCCGATGTGAACCTGCGTTTTGAAACCGGCGAACGTTACAAGCTGGGTAATGTCGAGTTCAGAATGAGTGATCCTGAAAAGGAATTTCCGCTGGACCGTGACGTACTGGAAAGTCTGGTTCCCTGGACAGAGGGTGCAGATTATACCTTCTGGCGGGTGAATAGCCTGGCCAACAACCTAACCAACTCACGCTATTTCAATTATACACTGGTAGATGCGATTCGCCCTGATCCGCTTGATAAAGAGCTGGAACTGGCACCCGATATTCAAAGCCTGATTGAAGAACAGAAACGGAGTGAAGATCAGGCTGCTACGATGCCACCTGCTCGCTCGGTATCCTCTTCTCAGGAAGTGACTCAGAATGTCGTAGATGAAGACCAGTTTGCCGGTACCCGCGATCAGGAAAATGCAAATTTAAGAACTTTGCGGGTTGAGCAGCAAAGCAAAGAGAATGAACAGGACCGTTTAAAAATACAGGCACGGGAAGAGAAAAAGATTCCAGTGATTGTGACTTTAAATGCAGACCGCTTAAATAGTGCTGAAGTGGGTCTGGGTTATGGCACAGATACCGATATCCGTTTACGTGGTCAATATCGCCGTGCCATTGTAAACAAGCGCGGACATTCATTTGATGCCAACATCGAGTTATCAGGCATCCGTCAGTCGATTGATGGACGTTATAATATTCCCTATCACCATCCGCTGAATGACTATGTCAGTATTGTGGGGGGGTATGAGCGTGAAGAGCGTGAAGGCGTCGCACAGGGTGAAGGCCTGTTGATTGAATCGGCAGTCTTAGGTGCAGACCGGATTATTAAAAATCCACGTGGTAGCTGGCAGCGGACTTTTGGCGCACGTTATCGTCTGGATCGTTTGAAGCAGGATGGTTCTGTCGATTTTAACCAGATTCCTGAAGCTTTTCGCTTTAATACCGAAGATGAGCAGCAATCCCTATTAGTCGGTTATGAAGTCTCACGTACCGAGAGCGATCGTCGGGTCAACCCAACCAAAGGCTTCAAACAGACCTATAAGATTGAACTGGGCAGTGAGGCTTTACTCTCTGATGCAGATATGGCCATTGTGAATGCGGGCTGGCGTTTTATCTATTCATTGGGTGAAAATGCAGACCATCAGTTTGTTGGGCGTGCCGACGCGGGTTATATTTTTACTCAAGATTTTGCCAAGGTACCGTATAACCTGAGATATTTCACCGGTGGTGACCAGAGTATCCGCGGTTTTGACTACAAGAGCCTTTCTCCGGAAATTGACGGCTTTAAAGTGGGCGGGCAGGCCTTGGGCGTGGCTTCATTAGAATATAATTATCAGTTTAAGGAAGGCTGGCGTGCTGCGGTCTTTGCAGATGCCGGAAATGCCTATAATAAAGAATTCAGTAATCCGACCGAATATGGCGCGGGTGTGGGTGTACGTTGGGCTTCACCGATTGGGCCAATACGTATAGATGTTGCGACTGGACTGTCTGATGACAATTATCCGATTCGTTTACATTTCTTTATTGGATCACAGTTATAAAACATCATTTTAAAAAATAGTTATTTGGGTAGATCATGGTCGAGAACCAACCACAGCCAGAACAAGAACCACAAGATAGCGTTGTGCCGAAAAAGCGCCGTATATTCAGAAGTATCCTATTGTCGGTGCTTTTTTCGCTGATTTTTCTGCTGTCTGTGCTGGCTTTACTATTTTCGACCAATCAGGGCAGTAAATTCCTGCTGGATCAGGTGCTGGAACGCCAGAAAATTATTCAATATGAATATGAGGGCGGTAATTTATGGCGCGGGATTATTCTTAAAAATGTGCTGGTCAGCCTGAAACCAGTCGATGTCAAAATTGATCGTGCTGATGTTAAGCTGGGCTGGCGCGCGATTGTCAAAAAAGAAATTCATCTGACTGAAGCCGATGTCCTCAATCTGCAAATTATTAACAAGCAACCATCAACGGGCGAACCGTTCAAGTTTAATGCTATCCGTTTGCCTTTTATCTTGCGCGTTGATCATTTACTGCTGGATCATTTGGTCATTAAAACCCAGACCAATGCAGTTGATTTCTATAATATTGAATTAAATGAGGCGCTCTGGTCCGGCACCGAATTAAATTTTGAAGATTCCCGGATGGATATGGGCTATCTATCGGTACGTGAAGCCACGGGTAAAATGCAGTTTGAAGGCAAATATCCGCTAGATGCCACGGGCATCGTCAATCTGCCTTCTTTAAGAGACAGCCTGAATATTCATGATATTCAGGTGCGGGCACGCGGAACACTGGACACGATTCAGGCTGGCGTAGCAACCAATACGCCTGATTTATTAACCGGTTGGGTTATCGTACATCCGATGCGTCCTCAGGTACCGATGCGCGGCGAGTTGAAGTTCAAGGATTATCACTGGCCTATTCTGGCCGAACAGAAACTGTTTACCAAAGACGGCATTGCCGAGTTCAATGGTGATATCCAACGTCTAGATCTGAATGTCCAGACTGACCTGATTGGGGAAAATATTCCGCAAGGTCAGTATAGTGCGGTGATGTATACCGATCTGGTCAATCAGCTGAATATTACCGATCTGAATGGTCAGTTGATGAAAGGCGCAGTCAGCCTTGCCGGGACAGTGGGCTGGAAAGACCGGGTCAGCTGGGATTTGGCTGGGCGTTTGAATGGGATTGATCCTAAACATGAGCGCATTCCGCAAGTCGTACAAGATTTCTTGCCGCCAAGTCTGGATGCCAATATCGCTTCTGCGGGTAACTTGGAAAATGGCCTGCACCTTACCGGACTGGTTGATTTTGACCGCTATGAAAGCTGGAATCTGAAGCTGGATCAAAATCCGGTCAAGGCCAATAAAATACAACCGATGCTGCTGGATGTTGCCTGGAAAAATATTGATCGCGCCGTACCTTATGTGGGCTGGCTCAGTAGTGAGTCTGGCGATGTTAAATTGGCATTGGTTGAAGGTCAGCAGAATATTCATGTGGCCACTAAAGTCGAGCAGCATGAAGAAGGACTTCTGCCTGCAGGTATGTACCAAGCCAAGCTCAATCTGAACAAAAATATCCTGAATGTCCCAAGCTTTAATTACAGCGCCAATGCAGCAGGCAGCTTAAGCGGCAATGCACGGATTGAACTGCCACAGGAAAAACGTCAGTTAAAATGGACCGCGGTATTAAATGCCAAAAATTTGAATACTCAAAGTATTGCCGCAGCTTCACCGGTAGATCGTTTGAATGGCCAGGTTAAAGCCAATGGTTATGCGCAACCGAATCAGCAGATTATTAAACTGAATAGTGTCGACCTGACCGGACGACTAGCGGAGCAAAATGAAACCGTACGTTTGACCGGAAACAGCACCATTGCCTTGTTATTCCATAATGAAAAAGCGGGTGGTGGTTTTAAAGGTTATGCGGTCAATTATGATGGTGCTTTAAATGCCAGCCAGCTTAAAGCCAGTCAGGGTATGCTGAAACTGCGCGTTTCAGGCACACCAGAAATGTTGAAGATAAATGAATTTCGTCATGATGGTGTGGCTGGCAAGATTAATGCCAACGGTCTGGTCAATCTGGCGAATGGCATTGGCTGGGATATCAATGCATCCTTAATCCGCTTTAAGCCGCAATATTTTAATGCAAAACTCAAAGGCGAATTGTCAGGCAATGTGCAAACCCAAGGCGTTTGGTCAGATGCTTTAAAACGCATTCAGATTCAACGCTTGAATCTGGCCGGTATGCTGAATAACAAACCGGTACGTGGTACAGGTAATTTATCGGTCATCATTAATTCGAACCAGCGCGGTTTTGTACCACAGCAGTTTGAAGCCAATAACTTGTTCCTGTCTTATGCCAGCAACCAGATTCAGGCGACCGGTAATGCACAAAATCTCCAACTGAAAGTCAATGCGCCGGCTCTGTTTGAATTGTATCCAGGCTTAAGAGGTCGTGCGCAGGGCTATATCAATATGCAGGCACAGCCACGATTGCAGGCTTCAGCCAACCTGTCTATCGACAATTTTGCCTTTAAAAACCTGTTTAGCGTGCAGAAAGTTCGTGTTCGTGGACAGTTGCCAACATCGCAAAGCACACCAACTTTATTGATTGCAACGATGGATCGCCTGCGTAGTGGTTCACGCGAGATTGTACGCGGTGAGATATCATTGGCCGGTACCCGTGCTGCGCACATTCTCAAAGTGCAGGCAGAAAACCGCCTGTCAAAATTCTTTGTGCAGCTCGCCGGTGGCTTTAATGCCCAAAATAACTGGCTGGGTCAGATTCAAAAAGGTGATTTCGACTCTTTACGTGCCCGTCTGGTGCAACGTCAAAATGCAGCAGTGATTTATAACACTGCTCAATCGGATCTGTTTGTTGGTGCTCATTGCTGGATGAGTCAGCAAAGCCAGTTGTGTTTTGATCAGCCGATTAGGGTCAACAAAACCCGTGGCAGTGCCTCTTTTATTACCCAAAACCTTGATCTGGAAGATTTCAGTGCATTCCTGCCTGATGGATTGGCGTTGACAGGTAAAGTTAATGGTTATGCCAAGGCTGCCTGGGCACAAGGTGCCAAACCTAAAATTGACGCGCGTCTGGTGACGCGTAATGGTGTGGTAGGCCTATCTTCTGAAGATCCAGATTATTTGGGTTCTACCCTTAAATATGATGAAGTCGGGTTGGTCGCAAAAAGCGTGGCAGATGGCTTGCAACTTCGTCTGGATGTCAAAACACCGGATATCGGAACCGGCTATGCCAATGTCATTATTGATCCATATCGGGACAGTAAACCGATGCGTGGTGAAATTGCCTTTAACCAGGTACAGCTCAAGGTCTTTAAGCCATTTATTCAGGACATCCGTAATCTGGACGGGATTTTATCTTATGCCGGAAAAATTAGCGGAACTTTAACGGATCCCTTACTTGAGGGTGAGGTTCGAGTCAAAGATGCTTCGATTAGCATGATCTCCTTGCCGGTGAACTTGACCAACGTACAACTTTACTCATCCATACGTCAGAATTCTGCCAGTATCAATGGCGCATTTAACAGTGGTCGTGGTGTGGGTAAATTAACCGGATCGGTCGACTGGAAAGGCGATCCGCGAGTGCAGTTAAAACTGCAAGGTGACAATCTGCTGATTCGTCAGGCACCATTAATTACTGCTGTGGTGACACCTGATTTGACTCTGGACATGTATCCATTTAATAAAAAACTGAGTCTGAGTGGCACAGTCGATGTACCGCGTGCGTTGATTTCAATGCCAGAAGCCTCAGAACCTGTAGTCGGTTTATCTTCAGATGTACGGGTCGTGCGTGAAGGTGATGATCAGTTGGCGATCTTGAAGTCAGCACGTCCTTGGGATATCCGGGCAGATGTAGCTGTTTCTTTAGGGAATCAGGTCATCTTCCAGGGCTTTGACAGTCGTATTCCGCTATTGGGTCGAGTCAATCTGTCACAGCGTGGTCTGGAAACTGCAATGCGTGCCAATGGTGCAATCGGGGTGTCACAACGAGTGAAAATCGAAGCCTATGGCCAAAGTCTGGACCTGAATCGTGCTATCGCGCGTTTTAATGGTGAACTTACCAATCCGACGCTGGACATTGATGCCAATAAATCGGTTCAGGGTAGTACGGTCGGGGTACGGGTAACAGGGACGGCATCGAGTCCAAGTATTCAGATTTATAATGATGCGGGCTTGTCAGAACAGGAAGCCTTGAATGCCTTGATTACCGGTCGTGTTAATGAGGGTGTATCTGGTTTAAGCCAGGCTGAAGGATTTAGATCCGATGTGAATAATACGATCGCTGCTGCGGGGATTAGTTTGGGCTTGGGTAGCACCCGCGCACTGACCAACCAGATCGGGCGCAGTTTTGGCTTAACTGGTCTAGCTCTGGATGCTCAAGGTACAGGAGATGATACCCAGGTTTCTGTGACTGGTTATATTACGCCTGATTTATATCTCCGTTATGGAGTCGGGGTATTTACACCGGTGAATAAGCTCACTTTACGCTATCAGGTAAATCAGCGCTTGTATCTGGAAGCGAGTCAGTCTTTAGAACGTGCGATTGACTTGTTCTATAATTGGCGCTTCTAATTTAAGCAATAAAAAAGCCCTAAAATTTTAGGGCTCTTTTATTGGGAGACAGGACAAAGATTTTATTAGCTATAAAGTAGATTGATGTCATAGTCAGCAGAAGCATTGATCTCTAAATTCAATCTCTATACATATATGACAATAGAGTTACGAGTAGAGAAAGAATTTAGGATGAGACTTCAGGGTGAAGAAAACTGATCATCGTATAATTCAGCTATCACATATAGAAAATCAATTAAAATATGCAATAACAGACTGAAAATCAATAAACCCATAATAAAAATAGGTGTATATTGAAAATACGATTTCACGCATAAGAGCATCTTCGCATGTCGACTAAATTTATCATCCGTTTTGCTGCGATTCTATTTTCTGTACTTATTTTGACTGCATTCGTCATTCAATTTTTCTTTAAATCGGATGTAACCGTAGTTCTATGGATTTTCGCTGTACCTTTCATTTTGGGCATTCCAATTTTGGCTTCTGTTGTATTGACCACCAATGATGAACTTGATATTCATAGTGTTAATTAGGCTTGAACCTTAAACTGGCGCATTTAAAGTGCATCTGATCTTTACTGATAGAGCAGCCGATATTTGCACTTTGTTCAATAAAATAGACCTTATTTTAAAGCAATGCAGGTCAGTTAAGCATGCATTAGAAAATGTAGTAAAAATGAGTGTATGTTTACGCTCATTTTTTATCAGCTTACTCCAGAATTTGGATTTAACTCTCAAATCATCATGATTTACATAAACTCTAAGAAATAAGGGAATATTCTTATCATTATTCATTCAAAATAGGTCTTCATCATAAAACTCAACATTTTAGAGAAAACAGAATGCCTAAAAATAATTATCTACCAGCTCTAGAACAAGTTTATGACTTTTTAAAGGAACGACCAGGTTTTAAGGATAAAAGTGAATTTGATAAAGCGGTAGAGTATTTTAGAGCTTTACATGAAAGTGATCCTCTGGATTTCAGAGTTCAAGCACCGAATACTGTCGCTGGAAAATTTGGGGCCAAAGAGACTATAAATTTAGGGTCTATGCCAGAATTCAGTAATAAGGAAAATTTCCTTAACTGGATAGATACACAAATTAATCACTAGTTGAAAGACTTTAAGCAAACTCAGCATGCGGCAGGTTTTCATTTATTTATTATTCATACATTCATTAACATGTAGTACAGAAAACAATCGAAACTGAGTTGGAAAACTACAAATTTGAATGATAACTTTGTATTCAAATCTTCCGAATAAAGAGGTGAGCAATGAAGTTGTTGACTTTGGTTGGTATGGGAGTAGCAGCGAGTTATTGTTATAAAACTATGAAAAATGGCAAGCTTGCTCTTTCAAAACCTGACTTTGATGAAAGTGTAAAACGATTTGTACTGCAAGAATTTGCAGCTTAGTTCTTCACGATATATTTCCCAAAAAGGCTCATCGGATGATGGGCTTTTTTATTTTCTAAAAATTTATAATTTTAATATTCAGATTAAAAGCAGTTTAATTATAGCCATCATGTTATAAACCTACCTCGTGATCTATTTTAAATAATTAAATGAGAGCTAATGGATGATGAAGATGGAAATGAATGGTGCGAGCTTATATATTCTGAAGCCTTGAGAATATATAAACCAACAAAATACAACACAGTCAACAAACTGAGATTCTTTGCCCTGATTTTAGAATTATTCGCAGAAATGCAGCATGAGGATGCAATGATTCAAGTAAAGACTGTGAATGTGAAACTTAAATTGAGATCTAAAAATTACATTTTTTGGGTGTTTGAAATGCCTGATTTTCAGGATAAGACGTTATTTTTAACTTATATGTCTAGTAAATTAAGTCAGCTATAAAGTGTCGTTGAAAGCTAAAATCGCCAATTACTTCAACAAGTATAGTTATTTTTTATAAAACTATAATTTTTTTATATGTTAATGGTGTATTTATATATTTTTATCAATAGCTTGCTTATTCTCTAGTCGTTGCTCACTTTGACAACATACCTGAATCAGCGCAAAAGTGATAAAGGGAAAGGCCCATCGAAAGGTGGGCTTTTTTAATATGTACAGCTTATTGAACGAAAAGTAACTTAAAGCAAATGTAAGAGAACAGTTTATTAATACTCCCTATACTTTATTGATAAATTCACAGTGCTATAGTCATTTTGCGAAAACAAGAAGACGCAAATAATACGAAGAAAATGACTACAGCACTAGCCCGCTTATTTGAAAGAGTAAGCGGGCTTTTTAATTGAAAAATTAATGTAATATTATGCTAATGTATAAATTATAAGTTTATATATAATTCATGAATAGATTCTATCACTGTAGTTTCTTTCCAATTTCAGCCTCCTTCCCTAAGGAGGCATTTTTTTGTCGATAGAAAAGTAATGTTCCAATGACTATTGTGTTTATTCAGTTACACAAATGATCATCGTTGACTCTTGAATGAATCTTTCAAATATTTGAGCATGATATTTTATTGGTTAAATAAGTGATGGATCGCCATGATAAATGAAGAAAAGCCTTTGAACTTTGACGACGATAGTGAGCCTCAAGATTTCGAAGATGAAGAATTTATCGATGATAAGAAAGAGGATGAAATGTACAATGCTATTACCAAAGATGGTTCTAGTGTTGATCCTGCGGATGATGGGACGCGTCATATTCGCCCTGAAGACGGTGATCCTATAGAAATTGAAGAGTAATAAAAAGCCCAATTCAATATTGGGCTTTTTATCGTCTGGTGGATGAGAATGAAAATACAATATTTCCCATTTAGAATTGAGCGGATTGATCAAAATCCCCATCTAGAAAATTTAAATAGTCATTGAAATGATTTTTTTCACTTAATAAAAAAGCCCCCATGAATGAGAGCTTTTATGTCAACTCAATCTAGCAGAATAGTCTAAGCTAATATTTGAAATGACATCCAATTAATCTTTAAAAGTATCATTTAACGCAGTTTGAACCGCTTCAACCCGTGCCTTGCAAGCTTTATAAGCGGTCATGGATTCTTCCACGATTTTCATCAAGTTATCAATATCCGGTTCTTGCTGAGATTCGAGCAATTCTGCATTCTTTTTCAAGATGTCATAGCCTTGTTGGAAGCTCAAAGTATCATGATTCATGAGGAAGTACCTGTATAAGTTGTGCTGAAAAAATGCCGTCATGTAATTCGACTTCAACCAGATCGCTGGACTGAATCTGTTGAATAGAGGCAACCACATGTTCTTGCTGGCGCACGATGGCATAACCCTTGGATAAAACATGTTTAGGATTTTGTAGTAGCGTTTCCCGCATCAGGGCATCAAGCTGCTGATTAATCAGCTGGGTATGCTGCTGGGCCAGACTGGTAGTATTGGCCTTGATCTGTTGCAGACGTTGCAGCGCATCCATAATCTGGTTGTTGGCCAGACTTTGAATCAGTTTCAAAAATTGATCATTCTGATTTTGATAAGCTTGAATCTGTTGCTGGGATAAACGCTGAATGCGCTGTAGATAATTCAGAATATCCTGGGTCAGTTCAAAGATATGATTGCGGATTCCGGCAATGGCTTTACTCGGAGTATCAAAGGAGCGATGCGCAATCTCATCCAGAATAGTACGGTCTTTTTCATGCCCGATGCCGACCCAGACCGGTACCGAACGTTTACAGAGCAGGGCAGCCAGATCATAATCATTCAAATAAGCCAGATCATTGACTGCGCCACCACCTCGTATAATCACAATCAGATCCGGTGCGGTATTATAAGTCTGTGCCCATTGTTTGAGCGCTTGTGCCAGACTGTACATAATACTTTGCGGGGCGGTATTTCCCTGAAAAGTCGCACTGTGATAGATAAACTCACACACCTGCGCACGCTGCAGTGCATCGGCATCTTTTTTAAAATCTCCCAGGCCTGCTGCATTTTCGGGAGCAATCACCAGAATCCGGTTCAGGTCAAAAGGGCTGGGCAAGTTTCTATTGCGCTGAATCAGTCCTTCAGTCGTCAACCGCTCAACAATCTGCTGATAACGCCGGGCAATATCTCCCAGAGTATAGCCTGAGTCAATTTCAACGATATTTAAAGAAAAACCATACTGCGGATCGAAATTAGCTTTGACTTTAATCAGCACTTTCAAATCACGACTCAGCTCAATTCCGCTTTCACGTTCAAACTGCGTGACAATTTTCTGGGCACTGAATTTCCAGATAGTCGCTCGGCAACTGGCGATGACCTGATCACTGTCGGCTTCTTTTTCTGCCAGCTCCAGATAATAATGGCCGGCTTTAATACTTAGATTACGAATCTCGGCTTTAACCCATACCGGTGTATCGAAAGTGAGTTTGACCACTTCCTGAACTGTAGCAAGATATTCCTTGAGGGAGAGTTGAGGATCGTCTGTCATGCCAATAGAAAGTTTAAAATTCAATCAAATATTAAATCAATCCAGCACAGATCACAAATCTAAAAGTGAAGTCATATTTGAATGATGTAATGACAATGCAATGCTATTGAAATGCATAATCACTTGGTCTAGGCGATTCATTCGGCATTTTCGTATTTTGTAGAGGTTCTTATCTTCTGTTTGTCTTGTTCATTGAGAGAATTTATAGTGTTGAAGTCCTTAATTCACAAAGGTCTTATTTCTAATTTTTAATGAAAAAGCACGGTTAAAAATGTACACAGACTTGTGTCTGGCAAGGACAAGGAAATATGCTAAATTGGTGAAGAATTATTGAAGAAGAATAGGCTCTCATGAAAAAAACAATGCTGTTCGGTTTACTGGCTCTCGCTCTAAGCGCATGTACCACTACGCCGCAATCTGAGACGGATGCTCCTAAAACAGGTTCAGCGAATCCTGCAAGCGCTTATTGTGTCAATCAGGGTGGCAAGCTTGAGATTCGTACTGAAAGCAATGGTCAGGTCGGATATTGCCATTTAAAGAATGGTCAGGTGGTCGAGGAGTGGGAATTACTGCACATGAATCAACCTAAATGTATTGCTGATCAGGCAGCGGCATTGGTGGGTCAGTCCAATTTGACTGAAGCGCAAATCAAGCAGAAAACCAAGGCACAAATTGTACGTATGGTTGAACCGGGTCAAGCGGTGACGATGGATTATCGTGAAGAACGAGTGACTGTAACGGTGGATCCTACAAGCAAAAAGATTATCCAGGCTTCATGTGGTTAATTACACAAAATGAAAAAGCCCATTAGTGGGCTTTTTTAATTCCATACAACTCGCATTTTGAAATGACAAATCTTCCCCGATCTTTTATATTGCCCCTCGGAAGGAGAAATTCATGAAAAAGTTATTGGCTTTATCGTTTATGCTGGCGCTGGCCGGTTGTGCCGAGAAGAAACCCTTAACCCCTGAAGAGCAGTGGCAAGGTTATTGTCGAAGCGTCGGTAATGCGGCGCGTACCATTATGCTGGATCGTCAGAATGCGATTGAGAAAGAAAAAGCAATCGAGCATGCCAACAAGATCGACGACGAAACCACCAAAGGTTTTATCCTGAATATTATTGATGAAGTCTATGCGATTCCAGCCGAAGAGATTAAGGCAGATGTAAAAGCAGCCCGTGAAAAAGTCCGCGCTGAATTTACTGCAAAGTGTATTGCGACACCGCATGATGAATTACCAGATTACAAACCGTTCTAAAGGACGGTTTTTTTATATCTGGATAAAATTTCCAACTAATATTTCCCATTAAATGTATTTAAACATACGCATTTTCAAAAGACTGAATAATAAAATAGCCTAAGCAAAATGTACACTTTGTGACAATTTCTAAATCTAAAATATAGAAATACTTATCTTTATATTGAATAATGAATTTAACTCCAACTAACCGAGGAGGAGCGCAATATGGAAGTCGTAAGATATTTGCATCATTCTGATCTGCTGCTGGAAGATGAAGAGGGTTTGGTCATTATTGGCGGCAGTCGCTATGTACTCAGCGTCGGTGACAAAGTTGTTTTAAAGAAGATGCTAGAACAAGATAAAAAGCTTTATCAGGTGGACATTTCCTTTGCCAGCAATAATCACAGTACTACCTATGAAGATGAATGCGTGGTGAAATTCCAAGGCTGCCGAGACTCATATCAGCAGTATTTAAACTCGACCACTGTACACTAAGGTGGAGTATCTTTTTAACGTCAAATCAGGCAACATCAGGGTTGCCTTTTTTATGCATTAAATTCAGTTAAAAGGGCCTATTCATGGGCTTGTTTCGTGTGGTGTAAGCTGTAACTGATTATGGAATAATCATTAAGAGCATCATTTAGTTATAAAATAACGAGCATCACGAAGAAACACTTGAGTTGCATTAACTTTTAACTGGAAATTTAGTAAAATTTCGGAGTCCATATTATTTATGAAGCTTGGAATAAGCAGGAATTCATAAGTAATTTTTTAAAAAAGAGGAATAACACTGTGCTAGAAGCTTACCGCCAACACGTTGAAGAACGTGCCGCACTCGGAGTCCCACCGAAGCCACTTGACGATGCCCAAACAGCTGCATTAGTTGAACTACTAAAAAACCCGCCAGCTGGTGAAGAAGCATACTTGGTAGATTTGCTTGAAAACCGTGTACCAGCAGGTGTTGACCAAGCTGCATATGTAAAAGCTGCGTTCTTAGCTGCATTGGCAAAAGGCGAAGCAACCTCTCCACTCGTTTCTAAAGAACGTGCTGTTTATTTACTAGGTACTATGCTTGGTGGTTACAACGTAGCGCCTTTAGTTGAACTTTTAGACAATGCTGAGCTTGCTGAACTTGCAGCTGAAGCATTGAAAAAAACGCTTCTTGTATTTGATGCATTCCATGACGTTGCTGATAAAGCAAAAGCTGGTAACGCAAATGCTCAAGCAGTTATGCAGTCTTGGGCTGACGCTGAATGGTTTACTAGCCGTAAAGACGTTCCTGAAGAAATCAAACTGACTGTTTTCAAAGTAACTGGCGAAACCAACACTGACGACTTGTCACCTGCACAAGACGCTTGGAGCCGTCCAGACATTCCATTGCACGCAAATGCAATGTTGAAAAACGTACGTGACGGAATCAATCCAGAAGTTCCTGGTGAAGTGGGTCCACTTAACCAGATTAAAGAACTGATCGCGAAAGGCAACCAGGTTGCTTACGTGGGTGACGTTGTTGGTACAGGTTCATCTCGTAAATCTGCAACTAACTCTGTACTTTGGTTCTTCGGTGACGACATCCCGCACATCCCGAACAAAAAAGACGGTGGTTACTGCCTAGGTTCTAAAATCGCTCCGATTTTCTTCAACACCATGGAAGATGCGGGTGCATTACCGATCGAGATCGATGTTGCCAACATGAACATGGGCGACGAAATCGTTCTTAAGATCGATCACGCTGCTGCTAAAGTAACTGCGTTCAAAGACGGCGCACAAATCGCTGAAGCTGAACTTAAAACTCCAGTACTTCTAGACGAAGTTCGTGCTGGTGGTCGTATTAACCTGATCGTAGGTCGTGGTTTGACGACTAAAGCGCGTGAAGCTTTAGGTCTTCCAGTATCTACAATGTTCCGTACTCCGGTTCAGCCTGCTGCAACTGGTAAAGGTTTCACTCAAGCTCAGAAGATGGTTGGTCGCGCTTGTGGTCTTCCTGAAGGTCAAGGTGTACTTCCAGGTACTTACTGTGAACCTAAGATGACTACTGTGGGTTCGCAAGATACAACTGGTCCAATGACTCGTGACGAATTGAAAGACTTGGCTTGCCTAGGCTTCTCTGCTGACCTTGTTATGCAATCTTTCTGTCATACAGCTGCGTATCCAAAACCAGTTGACGTTCAAATGCAACACTCGCTTCCTGATTTCATCATGAACCGTGGTGGTGTGTCTTTACGCCCAGGTGACGGTATTATTCACTCTTGGTTAAACCGTATGCTTCTTCCGGATACTGTTGGTACTGGTGGTGACTCGCATACTCGTTTCCCAATCGGTATTTCATTCCCGGCGGGTTCTGGTCTTGTAGCGTTCGCTGCAGCAACTGGTGTTATGCCACTTGACATGCCTGAATCTGTACTTGTGAAGTTCAAGGGTAAAATGCAGCCTGGTATCACGCTACGTGACCTTGTACATGCAATTCCTTACTACGCAATTAAGGAAGGTGACTTAACTGTAGAGAAGAAAGGTAAGAAAAACATCTTCTCTGGTCGTATCCTTGAGATCGACTTAACAGAAATGGAAACTGACCTGACTGTTGAGCAAGCATTCGAACTTTCTGATGCTTCTGCTGAACGTTCTGCTGCTGGTTGTTCTATTACGCTTTCTGAAGAGAAAGTTGCTGAATACCTTCGTTCAAACATCACTATGTTGAAGTGGATGATTTCTGAAGGTTATGGCGATGCGCGTACTATGGCTCGTCGTGTTGAGAACATGGAAAAATGGTTGGCGAATCCATCACTTCTTAAAGCTGATGCTGATGCTGAATACACGAAAGTGTATGAAATTGACCTTGCAGACATCAAAGAACCTATTCTTTGCTGCCCGAACGATCCAGATGATGCAAAACTTCTTTCTGATGTTCAAGGCGCGAAAATTGACGAAGTATTCGTTGGTTCTTGTATGACTAACATCGGTCACTTCCGTGCGACTGGTAAATTGTTAGAGAAAGTTCCTGGTGGTGCGTTGTCAACTCGTTTGTGGATTGCTCCACCTACGCGTATGGACGAACATCAGTTGATGGAAGAAGGTTTCTATAACATTTATGGTAAAGCTGGCGCGCGTACTGAAATGCCAGGTTGTTCATTGTGTATGGGTAACCAGGCACGTGTAGCTCCGAACACGACTTGTGTATCGACTTCTACGCGTAACTTCCCGAACCGTTTAGGTCAAGGTGCTAACGTTTACCTGGCTTCTGCTGAACTTGCTTCTGTTGCTGCTGTATTGGGTAAATTACCTTCTCCAGAAGAATACCAACAGTATGCAGCTCAAATTGACAGCATGTCAGCTGACATCTATCAATACTTAAGCTTCGACAAGATGAGCGAATATACTAACGCTGCTAAAGACGTTGATACTAAGAAAATTGCTGCTGCTCAATTAACTTAATTGATTAAGTAGTCGAAAAAAAAGGGCTGATTTATCAGCCCTTTTTTACGTGAGATTTTAAGAATGGTAAAAAAAAATCATAAAATGAAATTATTAAATAATCAAAAATCAAAAGTTGCTATGTCATCTAGGAGATTTTTATTCAATTTTGTAGGTAATGCAAATATATGGAGTGATGGATTTCACATTGATCAAATGAGTGGAGGAGGAAGTGGGATATTAATAAAATATAAAAGTAAGTATTTTATGTTAACTGCCTATCATGTAGTTAAACAGACAATTGAAAACCCATTACAAAATACCTCACCTTTTTGGATTAGGTCCAAAGAAAAACATATAGAAAGTATTGATGATTTTTTAATGCCCAAAAAAGTTTGGTTTATTGGTGAACTAATTCCTGATGTAATAGGTTGGCAAGATTATACTGATGTAGTTCTTATTGAAATGTTTGATCCACATAAAAATTTTATTCCAGATAATTATGTTGATATTACTGAAAGAAGAGAATGTACTGAAATTCTATCTTCAAAGAAAATTTTCGAAGGTCAATTGTTAGCTGCTTCTGGTTATCCTTTAGAAGCTAATACATTTGAATATGAGGTAGTGCCGGAGGGCTATTCTCATGCAACTAATTTACAGCGACATCATGATATTGGAATATGTTTATTTGATGAGTATGGACATCCATATATAGATTATGAACAGTGTTCACATATGTTTACTGGAATAACATATGATCATAATGGAATGAGTGGGGGTGCTATATATAATTTTGAATCCAATAGTAAAGCAAAACTAGTGGGAATGGTTTTGAGTGGTAACAACAAGATAATCAGATTTATCCCAATATCAAACATTTTAGCTCATATACGTAACTACGATAAAGCAAGTTTTATAATTTTAGATTATGAAGAGGCTGTTCTAAAAGGATATTTGGAAAGATCAGGGGCATATTGTGTAGAAACAATGCAGACATGTTTGGATAAAATGTTGAGTGTACAGGGGGATTATGAGGTGTATAAAGATTGGCTCAAAAATAGAAAGCTCAAAACTCCAAAGGTAGGATATTTTTAAAAAACAGGAAATAAATAATTGTAATATTTTTATTAAGCTAAATAACTAAAGTAATATCTAACTTTATATTGGTTGGAAAAGTGGTTAAAGTAAAATGCCCAAACAATCCCGCTTCCTCTGTATTGGTGGTTTCCTCAACGGAACGCAGGTCAAAGACCAAGGTGATAACTTCACCTGTGTTGAAAATACCAAACAAGTGACTTATCACAAACGTGAAATCTTCCATCCTGATTCATGGGATCATGACTATTATGTTTGTGAAACCACGACTGAGAAACAAGCTCGAAACTGGGTCTATGACATTGAGTCAAAATAATATTTAATTCGATAAAGAAAGACATGGGTTGGCGTTATCGTCAGCCCATTTTTATATACGTTTTAAAATATTCAGACAATAAAAAGCCCCATGGTTAGGGGCTAGTCGTATATAGGTCAAGCCCATATACTGTAAGAGGCTCATCTCAAACTGAGAGTATTAGAACACAGCAGCCTGCAAATAACCATCTAAATCTGATTTAAACAGTCAATTGTTGTTCAATCACCGGCCATAAATTCTGATGCGATTTCTTGAACATCAGCATATGACCAATGGTTTTATAGGCATAACTTTTAGGTCTAAGTTCAATTATCTGGGTTTTTGCGTTTGGATATAAACGCAGTAAATCTTTCACGTTGGCTTCCGTGGCAATTTCATCATCCGATGACCAGATTGAGGTAATCGGGCAGGTGACTTGAGCATGATAATCATGGGATGGTGCAATATTTTTACCAATCGCGTTGATTACATAACCCGGTTTACTACAGAACTGCGCCCATTCTCGTGCCACATCTTTAGGCAGGTTTTCACCCATACCAATCGCTTGAGTCGGGCCATAGCCTTTAGTGATGCGTGCCAGTGGGAAAATAACATTAAACATCACTGGCGCAAGTAACTTGGTTTTACCTTTGAGTCCTTTCACATGTCCAGTAGAGCCAGAGACGGCCACCACTTTTGCGACTTTATCGTAATTTGGCACAATACCTAAAAGCTGACCACCGGCACTATGTCCAAGTAGTATCACTTTTCTTGCATTGGTACGCGTTAATAAAGCATCAATCGCGGCCGGTATATCCAGTTGACCCCATTGCACAATACTGGCTTTTGAATTTTTCAACGGGCCATGTAGTGAATCACCAATCCCCCGGAAATCAAAGACCATAACGGCATAGCCTTGAGCTTGTAACCACACACAAAACTGATGATAAAACTGTTTAGTAATGCCAGTTGCCGGACAGACTAATACTGGAAGTTTTTCAGTTTCAGAAATAGCTGCATAAAAACGTGCACTTAAGCGATAGCCATCCTGACACTGGAGAGTCAATGTTTCAAATTCAGACATACGATACACTATGATTTTTATAATCCTGATGAAGCTTTTACTGTATAGATTTTTAGCAGGGTAGCTCGGGGAAAACATGACTTAAAAGTCAGTAAAATAATAGAGATGGAATAAAATTATGCAGCTAATGGAACTTGAGCTGGCCGTTAAAATCGCCATTATTTTTAGTGGAATATTTTTGTGGGTCGGGATGTTCACCGGCGTCTGGAAATATTGGCAGATTCGTCAATCGCCTCAGTCACGCGCACATTATTATGTCGATATTGCCCATCGCAGCAGCCTGCTTTATGCGCCCGCGACCTTAATTCTGGCAGTGCTGGCCTATTGTTCAGTGTTGCCGAGTATGGTGAATCTGATTTGCGTACTGGTCAATATTGTATTTTTCAGTTTTTCTATTGGGGCTTATATGCTGCATGGTTTCCTGCAAGACACAACGAATCAGTTTAAACAGCCGCATCAGCTGGGTAAGTTTCATTTGCCAGGAAGTTTAATGACTTTCGCCATGCTAGGTTTAATTGTCGCAGAATTGGGCGGGACAGGGATTTTGGTCTATGGAGCATTTGCGGGATTATTCTAATCTTCTTTTTATAGTTATTCTGAAAGGATGCTGGAATGACTGAAAATTAAAACACTTTTTTCACCAGATGGATGACTGGCCATATCATCCATCTGGGCTAATTTAAAATTTGATTATCGGTATTTCTGGTCTATGGCAGCCCATAGGAAAAATGCAGCTGAGACAATCAGTGCATAGCCAAAGTATTCAAGTTTTAAATTACCTTGAATTAAGCAATGGACGGTTAAAGTCAGCATGAGTGCAAAAGTGGTGCATATAAATGTCACCAGATTGGTGTTGTTGGCTTTAAGAGCGTCAATGAAGACTTGCTTGTTGAAATGTAATGATAACATCTCCATCCCTCCCATTTATTCATATTATTGAAGATTAAAGCAGATTTAATCAGTCAGAATTGAATATATAGTTGTACTGTTTAATTTGGACCTTTGCAACTGCTGTGGCAGGCTTTTACAGTCAAAATGCTCATCTTTAGTCGTATAACTACATAATCACTTGATTAGGCAAGAATTATATTTTCAGATTTCACCTCCAGCTAATTTTGGAAATAAGATGTAGTCATCATTTGATTAATGCGACCAGATAGAAAATGCAAATTCTACGCCAAAGATATGTAGTGTTAATCAATACTTTGTAAGCCTGCGTATGACTCGGAGGGGGACTTGGTTTAAGTTGGCAACAATAAGTATCTAAAATCAGGAAATTAAAAGTTCTGTTTATATTTATATAAAAAATAAAATAATTAAAGTTCAATTCTATACATCATATTTTATAGAAAATCTTAGTATCAAGATTTACAGTGGTGATTTGATGTCATTATTAAGAAACAATAAATGTCCGTTTGGGTAAAACCTGACAATTATTGATCACGCTCAAACCGGATTTTGGGTAAAAATACGATTTTTCAGACATCCTAGAAATTTTAGTTTCTAATACGGTCAATCACAGCTGTAATCAGCAATACAATCATGGATGGAATAAACCAGGCCAGATTCTGTTCTGATAGAGGTAAATTTTGCAGTAATGCAGCCAATTCAAAACCAGCAACTTTTAATCCGTCAAAAATACCAAAGATCAAGGCTACCAGGGTCACTGGCGCAATCACATGAGATGGTTTCTTGAAGAAGCTCGCACAGAAGCTCAGCATAATGACGCTAATTGCAGGCGGATAAATCGCGCTTAAGACTGGAACCGAAACAGCAATCAGTTTGGTTAAACCTAGGTTTGAAATCACCAGTGAGAAGCCCACCAGAATAAAGACAAAGATCTTGTATGGAATCTTGGTCAAGCTGGAGAAATACTCAGCGCAGGCACAGGTCAGACCAATTGCAGTGACCATACAGGCAATAAAAATCATGCCAGACAGGAAGTAAGCGCCCATATCGCCAAAAGCATGTTGTACATATGCATGCAGGATAATGGCACCGTTGGCTGCATTTGGTGCAATCTCATGGCTACCCAGTCCAAGTTTAAACAGACTTAAATACACCAGAGTTAAACCAATACCAGAAATAATGCCGGCATTAACCGCATATTTGGTAATCAGTTTTTTATCCGTTACACCACGTGAAGTAATGGCTTTGACAATCACAATACCGAAAACTAAAGCGCCCAAAGTATCCATGGTTAAATAACCATTTACGAAGCCTTCAGTCACTGGACTGGTAACGTAATTATCGATCGCTGCAGGCGGATTGCTGGCAGGGATCATCACGGCTGCTACACCCAAAATTATCAAAGAAATAATTTTAAGTGGTGACAGGAAATAGCCGACGGTATCCAGAATCTTGTTTGGATATAAAGATACGATGGTCACCACAGCAAAATAGATGATGCTGTAAATGAGCAGGCTGCCAGATTCATTGCCAAAGTAAGATGAAAAACCGATTTCATAAGAAACGGTTGCGGTACGCGGCGTCGCAAATAAAGGGCCAACAGCTAAGTAACAGATTACAGTCAGCAAGATGCTGGCTGCTTTGCCAAGAGGCGAGCTTAGTGCCTGAATGGAACCTTCAACGCGAGACAACGCAATAATGGTAATCACGGGTAAGCCGACTGCTGTAATAAGGAAACCTAAAGCAGCGAGCCATACGTGTTCACCGGCTTGTTGAGCCACAATCGGTGGGAAGATAATGTTGCCCGCACCAATAAATAGTGCAAAGGTCATAAAACCTAGGGCGACAATATCCCGGGTACGCAGACTTGTCATAAAGGGAGATCAATAGAACAAAAGAAAGCGATTTTAGTGTATATGTCCAATTTTTTGGAGTTTATTTTAAGGCTGGAAGCCTTGATTCTAGTGAGTTTGCGGATCACATAACCGGTCATTCAAATCTTGGTAGAAATATATGTTTGATAATTCGCTGAAAAATATATTTTTCCTTACAAGCTCAAAAAATATCTGCACTTGATATCAAAATATGTCAGTTATTGTTTGTACAAATAAGCAGCAGTGAAAAGTCCTATTTCAAGGAAAATTGCTGTGCCGAAACTCAACAACTGCGACATATTTCGCAAAAAAGGGATTATAATTCAGGGATTCATAGTGAGGATAGGTATATGCGCGCTCCAGCGATTAGTCTTAAAACTGAGCAAGATGTTGAAAAACTGCGGATATCTGGGCGTTTGGCTGCAGAGGTTTTAGCGATGATCGGGGAGCATGTCAAGCCAGGTGTCACGACTGAATATCTGGATGATCTCTGTCATGATTTTATTGTAAATACATTAAAAGTGACGCCAGCCAATATTGGCTATTATGGCTATACCAAAACCACCTGTATTTCACTGAATGAAGTGGTTTGTCACGGCATTCCATCATCAAAAGTCGTTCTTCAGGATGGCGATATTATCAATATTGATGTTGCCATTATTAAAGACGGTTATTTTGGTGATACAAGCCGGATGTACTATGTTGGAACTCCTTCTCCAGAAGCCAAGCGACTGGTCAATACCACCTATGAAGCCATGGTGGCCGGGATTCATGCGGTGAAGCCGGGCGCGACTCTAGGTGATATTGGTTATGCCATTCAAACGGTTGCACAGCGTGAAGGTTATTCTATTGTGCGCGAATATTGTGGTCATGGCATCGGCAAAGTCTATCATGAGCAGCCAAACATTCTGCATTACGGCCAGCCGGGTCAGGGCATTAAACTGGTTCCGGGCATGGTGTTTACCATTGAGCCGATGGTGAATATGGGAAAAGCCCGCGTCAAAGAGCTGAAAGATGGCTGGACTGTGGTCACCACGGATAAATCCTGGTCTGCGCAATGGGAACATATGGTCTATGTCACCGAAACCGGGTTTGAAGTGTTGTCGCCTTGGCCTGAAGGCACAGGTGAGTATCCGGAGATTTAAAATATTGATTGCATGATCTTTATTTAGATAATCCACTTACATAAATTACAACTCACTCGTGCTTGTTGACGAAAAAATACAAAACACTACATTAAACAGTGGTTTAGGGTTTTATATCTGATTAAAATAAGAGTCAGATACATAGGTTACCTTTTTTTCGCTCACTATGCTGTAGTGAAAGTTTCTCTAGCTCATTTTTCCCCAAGAATGAGCTATTTTTTTGTCCAGTTTTCCTCAACAGCATATCACTTAGCGCTGATTTAATTCAGCAACCAGATAGTCAATAAAGACCCGTACTGCGGGCAATAAACCGCGACGTGAAGGATAAACCACATGGAAAATACCATGCGGCGCTTTCCAGTCAGGGAGTACCCGAACAAGTTCACCACTTGCCACGTAATGCTCGACCACGTTATCTGGTAACAAAGTAACGCCTGATCCTGACGCGGCCAATTGTGCCAGCATATTTAAGTCAGAACCCATAACGGTTGGACTGACACGAATTTTTTTCTGTTCCTGCTGTTCATTTTGTAAGGTCAGAAACTGTTCGGTATGATCTTCAGCCATACTCAGGATTTTATGTTCAGCCAGTTGCTCAGGGGTTTTCAGTTCACCAAATTCATTTAAATAACCCTGACTGGCGAATAGATGCTGCTCAATTTTTTCAAACTGGCGGATCACCAGATTCGGATCATCATCCAGGCTGGAACGGACACGTAAGGCCAGATCAAAGCCTTCATTGATAATGTCGACCCGGCGATTGGTGATCATCATCTGGACTTTAATTTCAGGATATTTTTTCAAAAAATCCGGCAGAATTTTTGCCAGTTCATTCTGTGCAATAGACACTGGTAGACTGACTTTAATGGTTCCGCGTGGTTCGGTACTCAAATGGTCGACCAGATCATGCGCTGCCTGTGCAGCACTCAGCATGACTTGGGCATGCCGGTAAATATTCATGCCGATATCGGTGACAGCAAAATGACGCGAACTGCGCTGAATCAGACGTACGCCCAGGCGCTCTTCCAGATTAAACACCCGGCGGCTAAGTTTGGATTTGGGAATATCAGTTGCACGTTCGGCTGCACTAAAGCCGCCATGTTCCACCACCTGAGCGAAACAATAAAAGTCATCCAGATCAGACAGCATGGTTTAATTCCATTCTTGCAACGATAAGCTGATTAAAAATTGATTGTTGCATACTGTCAATCAGAGAATGTAGTGCATAAAGATTTTAATTCGGGGATTTCAGTAAACCTAGCAGTGTTTGCATGCCATCGGTCGCGTTTTGGGGGATTTTGTAAAACTGTGCAGGCAAATACTGCTGCTCGGCTTTCGGGTCGATGTAATAGGCCTGACAGTACGCAGGAATATCATGAATTAACCCGGCGACCGGATAAACCTGTAGGCTGGTGCCAATCACCACAAAAATATCGGCATCCTGTACACAGTCTTGGGCTTCTTCATACGCGGGCACGGCTTCGCCAAACCAGACCACATGCGGACGTAACGGATAGCCTGCCTTACAAAAGTGTTGATTTAAATCTAATTCAGCACCTTCAATTGGATAAAACTCGGTCGTGCTTTGTGCATCGGGGCCTGAGCTTTTGGCCAGACGAATATTGCCATGTAAATGGATCACCTTGGAGCTGCCGGCACGTTCATGCAAGTCATCAATATTCTGGGTGATTACATGCACATCAAACTCATTTTCAAGATCGGCAATTAATTGATGTGCGGCATTCGGCTGTGCTTCCAGAATGTTTTTACGGCGGGCATTATAAAAGCGTTGCACCAGTTCTGGATTTTTGGCCCAAGCTTCAGGTGTCGCGACCTCTTCAATCCGGTATTGTTCCCAAAGTCCATCACTGTCGCGAAAAGTATGAATGCCACTTTCGGCGCTCATGCCTGCACCGGAAAAAGCCACCAACTTTTTCATTGTTCTATCTCCTGAATCTTTAGGCAGCTGAAGTGCTAGATTGTGAATTTTCATTTAAAAAGATGCCAAGTTCTCGGGCAAATTTTAGCGGTTCAGTCAGTAAAGGTGTATGGCCGGATTTGCTGAAAAGTATCTGTTTGGCCTGAGGCAGGCTTTCTGCAATCAGGTGCTGACCTTCAAAAGGATATAGCTTGGATTGTACGCCGCTAAAGAAAGTCACCGAACAGCTGAGCTGGGCCAATGCCTCTCGGTAATCCTCACGATGGTATAAATAATTGTTGATATACCACGCCATATAATCCACCCGGCTGGAAGGCATTAACAGACTTTGCAGGCGAGGTTGATTCAAAATGAATTCGAAAGCTTTCAGACTATATTTTTGTTGATTTTGTAGCTGAATAAATTTTAGCCATAGGGCGGCAATTTGTTTACGGACAGAAACGTCAAGATCACGGATCAATTCAACTTGCTGATATTGCGTAAGTAGGACAGAGAGCTGCTGCAGGATGTCGATAAATTCCTGATAACGTGGACCAAAAAGACCAAAATCCCAGGCATCATCGACCGGAATTTTGGGAGTCTGATCAATGTGCAAATAAGCAGAAATCTGACTGGCAAAGTTGTCATAATGCATGCCGTGCATTGCGGTGGTTGCACCCATGGAATAGGCAATGACGATGACTTGATCTAATTCTAGCTGGGTCAGAACTGAACGCACATCCAGCCAGTGACTGGAAATTGCATCCCTATCTGGCGGAATTTTACAGCGACTGGAAGCCCCAAAGCCGCGCCATTCTGGAATAATGAAACAGAAATTTTTCTGATGCGGATAAAGAAAAGCTTTCCATTGCCAGCTCAGCATGCCAAGTCCCGAGAGCACCAGTACAGGCTGTCCCTGACCATATTCGCGTACAAATAGCTGTTCACCATCGGGCATGCGATAAAAGGGCATGTGTGTCTCCGTATTTAGAATTATTTTGCGTCAAATTGTTTGAGTCGCGGAATGACTTGTTCCAGCCAGGAAATCCAGCCCAGTTCCTGATCAATCCCCAGTTGCAAAATCATTTTATGAATATACAGGGTACGGTCAGTTTCGTCCGCTTCGGCAAAGTCCTTGGCAAAAATCTGCTGATAGGTTTTCAGTTTTTCTTTATGCAGTTCTAGATGGCGTTCCAGCTCTGCCAAGGTGTTATTGCCACCAAGCTGGGCTTCGGCACGTAAACGCACCATCAGTTCTTCGCGCAGTTGTGCCGGTGGGCTTTGTTGCAGCATCCAGTTGGCCAGTTCTTCCCGGCCCAGACGTTCCACTTGATAAGTCTTTTTGCGGCTATTGGAATCTTCCTCTTCTATCGTCGAAATCCATCCTTTTTGCAGCATGGCATTCAGCTCGCGATAAATCTGCTGATGAGTGGCATTCCAGAAGAAGCCCATGGATCGGTCAAAACGGCGGGCCAGTTCGATTCCGGTGCTGGGCTTTTCAATCAGGCTGGTCAATAAAACATGCGCTAAAGACATAAGCGTCTCAAAAAAGTGACTCAGGATTATTATGCAACATGTTGCATAAAAATCAATTCTGGCATATAAATTAGTGCAACAAGTTGCATTAAACTGGAAAGTTTGAGGGATCAAACTGCCAGTTGCTAAAACAATAGCCAGCCTAAACGCACGCTCAGGAGTTGAAATGTCTAAATATCCGAATTTACTTGCCCCATTGAACTTGGGTTTTACCACGCTTAAAAACCGCGTGTTAATGGGTTCCATGCACGTTGGTCTTGAAGAGGCACCCGGCGGATATGATCGGATGGCAGCTTTCTATGCAGAGCGTGCCAAAGGTGGAGTCGCTTTAATCGTCACCGGCGGGATTTCACCAAATGATCATGGGGTGACGTTTCATGGTGGTTCCAAACTTGACACTCTTGAAGAAGCTGAAAAGCATAAGGTAATTACCCAGGCCGTACATGAGGCGGGCGGGAAAATTGCCATGCAGATTTTGCATACCGGACGCTATTCTTATCAGGCTGAAAATGTCGCGCCATCCCCAATTCAGGCACCGATCAATCCGGTCAAACCGCATGCTTTAACTTCGGCTGAAGTGCAGCAAACCATTGATGATTTTGCCAATTGTGCCAAGCTGGCTCAATACGCCGATTATGACGGTGTAGAAATCATGGGCTCGGAAGGCTATTTGATTAACGAGTTTATTGCCGCGCGTACCAACCATCGTGATGATGAGTGGGGTGGAAGCTATGCAAACCGCATCCGTTTCCCGATTGAAATCGTACGCCGTACCCGTGAAATGGTCGGTGAGAACTTTATCATTATTTATCGCCTATCTATGCTGGATCTGGTCGAAGGCGGTTCAACTCTGGAAGAAGTCATCCAGTTGGCCAAAGAAATTGAAAAAGCCGGTGCGACCATTATCAATACCGGCATTGGCTGGCATGAAGCGCGTATTCCGACCATTGCCACCAAAGTGCCTCGTGCAGCCTTTACTTGGGTGACGCGTAAGCTGAAAGGTCAAGTGAAGATTCCTTTAATCACTTCAAACCGTATCAATACTCCGGAAATGGCTGAATATGTATTGGCATCTGGTGATGCTGATATGATTTCTATGGCCCGTCCGATGCTGGCAGACTCTGAGTTTGTCCTGAAAGCGGAGCAGGGTCGTAGCGATGAGATCAATACCTGTATCGGTTGTAATCAGGCCTGTCTGGATCATATTTTCTCAATGAAAATTGCCACCTGTCTGGTCAATCCACGTGCCTGCTATGAAACAGAGCTCATTTTTAAAGAAACCAATGTAGCAAAAAATATTGCCGTGATTGGTGCGGGTCCTGCAGGTTTAAGCTTTGCTGTATATGCAGCAAATCGCGGTCATCAGGTGACGGTATTTGAAGCCGCTGCTCAGATTGGCGGGCAGTTTAATATTGCCAAGACCATTCCGGGCAAGGAAGAGTTTTATGAAACCTTGCGCTACTTCAAGCGTCAGATTGAATTACAACCACGTATCAAATTGCAACTGAATCATAAGGCGAGTCTGGAAGAGCTGGCTCAGTCAAGCTTTGATGATATTGTGGTGGCAACAGGCGTGACACCACGTCAGCTTGAGATTCCAGGCATTGATCATGCAAAAGTACTGTCTTATCTGGACGTTTTGAAAGAACGTAAGCCGGTGGGTCAGCGAGTTGCCATTATTGGTGCAGGCGGTATTGGTTTTGATACAGCCGAATTCTTGAGCCATGAAGGGGAAAGTGGCAGTATCAATCCGGAAAAATTCTATGATGAATGGGGTATTGATACTGACTATGAAAATGTCGGTGGCTTAAAAGCTGCAAATGTAGAAAAACCGCAACGTGAAATTTATTTATTGCAACGTAAAGCTGCTTCAGTCGGCGCGAGTTTGGGTAAAACCACAGGCTGGATTCATCGTACCGGTTTAAAACACCGTGACGTAAAAATGATTGCGGGCGCCAATTATGAAAAAATTGATGATCAGGGCTTACATATTGTCGTGAATGACAAGCCTGCTGTGTTGGAAGTCGATCACGTGATTATTTGTGCCGGTCAGGAATCTTATACCGCCATGTTTGATGAGCTAAAAGCGGCGGGTAAAAATGTGCATCTGATTGGTGGAGCGAAAGAAGCGGGTGAGCTGGATGCCAAGCGTGCAATCCGTCAGGGTGCTGAATTGGCGGCGGTGATCTGAAAATATTAAAACCTGCTTTTTCCCCTCTCCTTTATTAAAGGAGAGGGTTAGGGAGAGGATTTGTAAGAAAGAATCCCCCCTTGCGAAGCAGTACTTCTCACCTTTAATAAAAGGGGGAATTCTTTCAATTAAAAGAAAGAAGTATTTAAGCTTTTATTAAAAAATATCAAAAAAGAAGGAATCCAAAATGACCATCGAAAATACCAGAAAATCCATTGCACGCTGGCATGAGATGCTGGAAACCCGTGATATGTCGATCTTGAATGAACTACTTGCTGAAGAAGTGGTATTTCGTTCGCCTGTGGCTTTTCAGCCTTATCCTGGAAAACAGGTGGTATTTTTTATTTTGACCAATGTCATTCAAGTCTTTGAAAAATTCACCTATCACCGTGAATTTATAAGTGAAGATGGTAACAATGTCGTACTTGAGTTTTCTGCCAATGTGGGCGATAAAAAACTAAAGGGAGTTGACATGATTCAGTTTAATGAAGAGGGGCAGATGATTGATTTTGAAGTCATGATTCGACCTAAGTCCGGACTTGAAGCCTTGGCTGTACAGATGGGCCAGCGGATGCAATCATTCCAAGCTAAAACTTAATTCGAACTATTGATTCAAGTCGGCATGAAATTTGTAAATCACAGCTAGTACAACTAGAGGGGGATGACAGATGAAAATGTTGCTTAAAAAATTGGGTCAGCTTTCCAGTGAGTATCTGGATCGTTTCAGTGGAGCAGACGAGCCGACCCTGTATTACAATCCGAATGGTGTATTTTCAGGACTCATTGAGAGCTTACCGCAGCTGCAACAAAAATATCGTCCTACACCTTGGTTAGCCAATGCACACGCACATATTCTGTATTTCGATTTAATTAAAAAACGTACCATTAAGCTGAAATATGACGCGCTTGAACAGCTGAAAATGTCAGATGGCGGAATTACCGGTATTGCCTGGTATGGACTGGATCTTCCTGCAAATACCCCTACCATTGTTTTATTGCATACGATAACCGGTTCTCCTGAATCAATGCGTGAACTGGTTCGTGATCTGCATAAATATACGGGTTGGCGTGTTGCATTGTGTTTACGCCGTGGTCATGCAGACTTACCCATGCCTGTGCCTAAAATGAACCTGTTTGGTTCAACTCAGGATTTGCGTGAACAACTCTTGTATATACAGGACAGATTTCCTCAGTCCGATCTCTATGGGGTTGGCTCTTCTGCGGGTACGGGATTGTTAGTGCGTTATCTGGGCGAAGAGGGTGAACAAACCCCATTAAAAGCAGCTTTTGCTTTATGTCCTGGCTATAACACTGAAACTGGTTTTGCCAATGTGCATCCGTTTTACAGTAAAGTTATGGCCAAAAAACTGATTAAGCGCTTTATTCATCCTTATCAGGAAACCTGGCAGGTCTGCCCAAGCTGGAAACAGTTATTAGAAGTTAAAGATCTGTCCGAATTTGAAAAACTCTATTTTGAACTGGCCGGATTTACGGATTATGCCAGTTATACCCAGGCAACCAATCCGATTTATGTATTTGAAAGTATCAAAATTCCGCTGATGATTTTAAATGCGGAGGATGATCCGGTTTGTCACATCCGAAATTTAGAACCTTATAAAGAAAAAATTCGGGCGATGTCCAATATTATGGTGATTACCACCAAAAAAGGCAGTCATTGCGGCTTTTATCAGGGCTTGATGCAAACCGAATCTTGGGCTACCCGACTAATGGCAGACTATTTGATTCACTTATCTCGTGCACCGGCAACAGTATCTGCTTAAAAAGTTCCAATAAAAAACCCAGCATCTGCTGGGTTTTTTGATGAATGATACTGTAATTAGTCAAGTGCTGGCATCGCTGCGGCAATTGCGTCAGCAACCGCATCATCCTCAGACTTGTTTTCTGGATTTGAATTGGTTTTAGGTGTGGTCGCAGCAGGCTTTGACGCAGGTTCTTCGCGGGTTTCAGGCACTGGTGCCGGCTCAGTAGTTTCTGGTTTTTTGATTTCACGACGGATTTCAGTCGTGGTGTTTTCAGTTTGCTCACGTTGAATTTCAACCGTTGGCGCTACTTCCTCTTCAATTGCCGCTGGCTCTACAGGTTCAAGCGGTTCAAATTGCGTTGGTTCTGGAGTCGAGATTTCAGATGCTGGAGTAACTTCTACTTGCTCTTCTTCTTTTGGTGCTTCTTTTTTTACACACGCAGTTAATGTCAGGCCAGTCAGGATTAGGGTGGAGATTAAAAGTTTCTTCATCATCATTGCATCAAACATAAAAGTGTGGAGTGGATACACTATTATAGCAGCAAAATGCAAGATAGAAATCATATGAACTTACTGTAATTTTTTATAGGAATTGCTGTTAGAATAGTCAATTGTTTATTGTTCTTTGAATTGATGCGGATTGACTTTGCTTTCTAGGTACAAGGTAAAGTAAAATTGCGCAACATTGCAGGCCGATTTAGGCTCGATTGTACGAGAAACCCAATGACCCATTTTATTTTCGTTACTGGTGGTGTAGTTTCATCACTAGGTAAAGGTATTTCAGCTGCTTCTGTTGCTGCACTTTTAGAAGCTCGTGGTTTAAAAGTGACCATGGTAAAAATGGATCCATACATTAATGTCGATCCAGGGACAATGAGCCCATTCCAGCATGGTGAAGTTTTTGTTACAGAAGATGGTGCTGAAACAGACTTAGACTTGGGTTACTACGAACGTTTCTTGCGTCGTGCGAAAATGACCAAACTAAATAACTTCACATCAGGCCGTGTTTACCAGGATGTTCTAAACAAAGAACGCCGTGGTGACTATCTAGGCGGTACTGTTCAAGTTATTCCACACATTACTGACAATATCAAAGAGCGTGTACTTCGTGCAGGCGAAGGTTATGACGTTGCGATCGTAGAGATCGGCGGTACTGTAGGTGACATTGAATCTCTCCCATTCATGGAATCTGTACGTCAGTTAATGGTTGAACTTGGTCATAAACGTACCATGTTAATGCACTTAACGTTACTCCCATACATTAAGTCTGCAGCAGAATTAAAAACCAAACCAACACAGCACTCTGTTAAAGAACTCCTGTCGATTGGTATTCAGCCAGACATTCTCATCTGTCGTACAGAGTACGATGTAGATGCAGATACGACGCGTAAGATTGCATTATTTACCAACGTTGAAGCACGTGCCGTTGTGGTATGTAAAGACGCACGTTCGATCTACCAGATTCCACGTACATTCTACGAACAAAATGTTGATGATTTAATCTGTGAACGTTTTGGTTATAACGATCTTCCTGAAGCTGATTTAACAGATTGGGATAACGTTGTAGAAGCATTACTGAACCCTGAATACACCGTACGTGTTGCAATGGTCGGTAAATACGTTGAACTTCCAGATGCTTACAAATCTGTCAACGAAGCACTTTTACATGCGGGTATTCAAAACCGTGTGAAAGTTCAGATTGACTACGTAAACGCTGAAGAGCTTGAAGGCCAAGATGTAGCAGAAGTATTGAAAGATGCTGATGCGATTCTAGTTCCTGGTGGTTTCGGTGAGCGCGGTACTGAAGGCAAAATGAAGGCGATTCAGTTCGCACGTGAGAACGGTGTGCCGTTCCTCGGTATTTGCTTGGGTATGCAGTTGGCTGTGATCGAATACGCACGTAATGTTGCTGGTATTGCAGACGCGACCTCGACTGAATTTAACCGTTCAACCAAATCTCCATTGATTGGTTTAATTACTGAATGGTTAGATGAGCGTGGTGAAGTTCAGCAACGTTCTGCTGATTCTGATCTGGGTGGCACGATGCGTTTAGGCGCGCAAAAATCTGAACTGGTTGCAGGGACTAAAACTGCAGAAGTTTATGGTTCTGAAGAAATCATCGAGCGTCACCGTCACCGTTACGAGATGAACAACCGTTATATCCCAGTGCTGGAAGAAAAAGGCATGAAGATTTCTGGTTACTCTCCGGTACAGCATCTGGTAGAAACTGTTGAAATTCCTGCACATCCTTGGTTTATTGCAGTACAATTCCACCCGGAATTTACCAGCTCGCCACGTGATGGTCACCCATTATTTGCAGGTTTCATTGATGCTGCGAAAAAGCAGTACCAAAAAACCAAATAATCGGTGCGTAGGACACAACTAGGGAAGTTTAAATGTCGCAATTAAAACCACAAGAAATTGTACGTTTGGGCGATATACAAATGGCAAATCATTTGCCATTTGTATTATTCGGCGGAATGAATGTACTTGAATCTAAAGACCTGGCTTTTGAAATCGCAGAGACTTATGTCGATATCTGTACACGTTTGGGCATTCCTTATGTGTTCAAAGCCAGCTTTGATAAAGCCAACCGTTCAAGCCTGAACTCTTTCCGTGGCCCAGGCCTGGAAAAAGGTCTCGAGTGGTTAGCTGACATTAAAAAACACTTTAATGTGCCGATCATCACCGATGTGCATGAGCCGTACCAAGCGGCTCCTGTGGCGGAAGTGGCAGACATTATTCAATTGCCAGCTTTCTTAAGCCGTCAGACGGATCTGGTTGAAGCCATGGCAAAAACGGATGCGATCATCAACATCAAAAAAGCCCAGTTCCTGGCTCCGCACGAAATGCGTCATATTTTGCATAAGTGTCTGGAAGCCGGAAATGACAAGCTGATCATTTGTGAACGCGGTTCGGCATTTGGCTATAACAATCTGGTTGTAGACATGCTGGGCTTCGACATCATGAAAGAAATGAATGTCCCGGTTTTCTTTGATGTGACCCATGCCTTACAAACCCCAGGCGGCCGTGCAGATTCTGCCGGTGGTCGTCGTGCGCAAATTACAACGCTTGCACGTGCGGGTATGGCAACGGGTCTTGCAGGCTTGTTCCTGGAAGCACATCCAGATCCGGAAAAAGCCAAGTGTGATGGTCCATGTGCGCTGCGCATGTCTCAGCTTGAGCCGTTCCTGGCACAGCTAAAAGAATTGGATACCTTGGTTAAAGGTTTCGAAAAGTTAGATACACACTGAGTTTATCACTCTTGCGCTGCCGTATAGGCAGCTCATATTAATCAACTGAGGAATAGTTCATGAGCCAAATCGTTGACATTCGTGCACGTGAAATTTTGGACTCTCGTGGTAACCCAACCATCGAAGCAGACGTAATCTTAGCATCTGGCGTAGTTGGCCGTGCATGTGCACCATCTGGTGCTTCAACTGGTTCTCGTGAAGCTTTAGAACTTCGTGATGGCGATAAAGCGCGTTACTTAGGTAAAGGCGTTAAAACTGCGGTAAATAACGTCAATACGTTAATCCGTGACGCTTTGGTCGGTAAATCAGTATTCGAACAAAAAGACATCGATAACACGATGATCGCGCTTGACGGTACTGAAAACAAAGAAAAATTAGGTGCAAACGCAACTTTGGCAGTGTCTTTGGCTGCTGCGCGCGCTGCTGCTGAAGAAAAGAAAATTCCTCTTTTCCAATACATCGCAGATCTTCGCGGTCAAACGATTTTGACCATGCCTGTACCAATGATGAACATCATCAATGGTGGTTCACATGCAGACAACAACGTCGATATTCAAGAATTCATGATTGAGCCAGTAGGCTTCACTTCATTCTCTGAAGCGCTACGTGCCGGTGCTGAAATTTTCCATTCACTTAAATCAGTATTAAACAAAAAAGGTTTAAACACTGCGGTAGGTGATGAAGGTGGTTTTGCACCGAACTTACGTTCAAACGAAGAAGCAATTACGGTTATTCTTGAAGCAATTGGTCAAACTGGCTACAAAGCAGGTTCTGACATCATGCTTGCGCTTGACTGTGCATCTTCAGAATTCTACAAAAATGGTCAATACATTCTTGCGGGCGAAGGCAACAAAGCGTTCACAAGCAACCAGTTCTCTGACTATTTAGCAGGTCTTGTAAACCAGTACCCAATTATCTCGATTGAAGATGGTCTGGACGAATCTGACTGGGAAGGCTGGTCTTACCTGACTTCAATTCTTGGTGACAAGATCCAGTTGGTAGGTGATGACTTGTTCGTAACGAATCCGAAAATCCTGCAGCGTGGTATCAACGAAAAAGTGGGTAACTCTATTCTGATTAAATACAACCAGATCGGTACCTTGACTGAAACTTTAGATGCCATCTACCTTGCGA
>JADHEF010000069.1_pt1 | contig 122675 bp, 102 predicted proteins | sample 8952391 | NCBI WGS metagenome assembly JADHEF01 (sample SAMN16124439, study PRJNA663245) | bioreactor sludge metagenome | isolation source: sludge (nitrite) | place: India:Bengaluru | collected 2019-02-28 | reverse complement strand
CCACGGCAAACACCTCAAACCCTCACGTTCTTACACCACTTGGCGGGACACCGCCAAAAAGTACGCCCGCCGGCAAGGCGGAACACAGCGCCAACCAAGCCGAACAACGCCAATTGCTCTCCGAAACTGGATACCGTCCTTCACCGGTGTGACGGTACTTCTGGCGCCCCCGCATATCACCCATAGTTCGAAAGAACTATGCCTCACCCTCTCCGGATAGTTCCAATAACCCTCCCCACTGCGTCTACGGAAGGATGCCGGTAAGCCACCGTCTTCTCTAAATTCGCGTCATGTAACGAAGGGGGGCTTACATGACAAGAAAAGGGCAGGCACTTTCAGTTCTACTGGTCAGCACACTGGCATTCACGGTGTGCTTCATGGTCTGGATGATGTTCGGCGTGATCGGCATTCCGATCAAGAAAGCGCTCAACCTCAATGCCACCGAGTTCGGACTGCTGACGGCGACGCCGGTGCTGACCGGTTCGCTGATCCGGGTACCGCTCGGTATCTGGACCGACAAGTTTGGCGGCCGCATCGTGATGGCGACGCTGATGGCGTTGACCATTCCGGCCATCTGGCTGATGAGCTATGCGACCGAATACTGGCATTTCCTCGTCATCGGCCTCTTCGTCGGGCTCGCCGGTGGTTCGTTCTCGGTCGGCACGCCCTACGTTGCGCGCTGGTTTCCGCGGCGGCAGCAGGGCTTCGCGATGGGCATTTATGGCGCAGGCAACTCGGGCGCGGCGGTCAACAAGTTCGTCGCTCCGGCGCTGGTGGTGGCCTTCGGGTGGACGATGGTGCCGCAGGTCTACGCCGGGATCATGACCCTCACGCTGATCGCCTTCTGGCTGTTCAGCCACAGCGACCCGGAGCACCTCACCGGCGGCCACATCAAGTTCACCGATCAGCTCAAGGCGCTGAAAGACCCGCGCGTGCTCAAGTACTGCCAGTTCTACAGCATCGTCTTCGGCGGCTACGTAGCGCTGGCCTTGTGGATGGTGCAGTACTACGTCGGCGAGTTCGGGCTGGATATCCGCACCGCCGCGCTGCTCGCCGCCTGCTTCTCGCTGCCCGGCGGCGTGCTGCGTGCCGTCGGCGGCTGGATGTCGGACAAATGGGGCGCGCACAGCGTGACCTGGTGGGTGATGTGGGTGAGCTGGATCTGCCTCTTCCTCCTGAGCTATCCGCAGACCGATCTGACCATCGCCACGACGAGCGGCCCGCTGACCCTGCACATCGGCCTCAACGTCTATGCCTTCACCGCGCTGATGTTCGTCCTCGGCATCGCCTTTGCCTTTGGCAAGGCCAGCGTCTTCAAGTACATCAGCGACCACTATCCGAGCAACATCGGCACGATCAGCGGCGTCGTCGGCCTCGCCGGCGGGCTCGGCGGCTTCATCCTGCCGATCATGTTCGGCGCGCTGCTCGACATCACCGGCATCCGTTCGAGCGCCTTCATGCTCATGTACGGCGTCGTCTGGGTCTCGCTGATCTGGATGTACCTCACGGAAGTTCGCCATAGCGACTTCATGGGCGACGCCGCCGTGCCGCTGAAGTCCTCCAACTGATATCGATTCCACGAGAAAACACCATGAATACAACAACGCACTCGTCTTCGACGATCACCGACTGGCGCCCCGAGGATGAAGCATTCTGGGAGTCCACTGGCAAGCGCATCGCTTATCGCAACCTGTGGATCTCGATCCCGGCCCTCTTGTGCGGTTTTGCCGTGTGGGGCATGTGGGGCGTGATCACCGTTCAGATGCTCAATCTGGGTTATCCGTTTACTCAGGCCGAGCTGTTCACGCTGACCGCCATCGCCGGCATCTCGGGCGCCACGATGCGCATCCCGGCGTCGTTCCTGATTCGCCTTGCCGGCGGACGCAACACCATCTTCCTGACGACGGCCATGCTGCTGGCACCGGCGTTGGGGACCGGCATCGTCCTGCAGCACAAGGACTGGCCGTTGTGGGCATTCCAGTTGATGGCCCTGTGGTCGGGCGTCGGCGGCGGCAACTTCGCCAGCTCGATGTCCAACATCAGCACCTTCTTCCCGAAGCGCCTGCAAGGCACCGGTCTTGGTCTGAACGCCGGTCTGGGCAACTTCGGCGTGACGACGATGCAGATCGTCATTCCGCTGGTGATGACCGTCGGCCTGTTCGGCGCCCTCGGCGGCGAACCTGAGATGTTGCTCAAGGATTCCGGCTGGATCTTCGGCAAGATCGCCGCCGGTACGCCGACCTGGATTCAGAACGCCGGTTTTGCCTGGGTACTCTCGCTGGTTCCGCTAGCCGCGCTGTGCTGGTTCGGCATGAACAACCTGAAGACCATCTCGCCCGATAGCGGCAACCCGATCGTCGCCTTCGCCAAGATCACCTACCTGTACACGCTGGCCTTCGTGCCGTCGATCTTCATGCTCTACCTGTACCTCCCGGCACCGACCGGGTTGGGGCTGCTCAACATGTGGGTGGCGATTCCGCTCGACATCGTCCTCGCGCTGCTGATGATGAAAGTCGCTGCCTTCGGCGCCATGAAGGAGGGCGTCGCCAAGCAGTTCGCCATCTTCCGCAACAAGCACACCTGGTCGCTGACGATCCTCTACATCGTCACCTTCGGCTCGTTCATCGGCTTCTCGATGGCCTTGCCGCTGTCGATGAAGGTGATCTTCGGCGTCAGTCACGCACCGGATGCCGCCGGCGTCATGCAGCACACGGCGGCGAACCCGAATGCGCCGGCCGTCTTGGCCTATGCCTGGATCGGTCCCTTCGTCGGCGCCATCGCGCGGCCGATCGGCGGCTGGATCTCGGACAAGGTCGGCGGTTCGATCGTCACCCAGGTCATCTCGGCGGTGATGGTCGTTGCCTCGGGTGCCGTCGGCTACATCATGATGCAGGCCTACGCTTCGGCCACGCCGGAGCAATACTTCGCCGCCTTCATGTGGCTGTTCGTCGTCCTCTTCGCCGCCAGCGGCATCGGCAACGGCTCGACCTTCCGCACCATCGGCGTCATCTTCGACCGCCAGCAGGCCGGCCCGGTCCTCGGCTGGACCTCGGCCGTCGCCGCCTACGGCGCCTTCATCGCCCCGGTCATCATCGGTCAACAGATCACCGCCGGCACGCCGCAAATGGCGATGTACGGCTTCGCGGTCTTCTACGCCCTGTGCCTGATCCTGAACTGGTGGTTCTACCTGCGCGCCGGTTCCGAGATCAAGAACCCCTAGTTTCGGCTTAACCCCTACCAAAGAGGCATTCCATGAGCCACTTCCTCGACCGACTCAGCTATTTCTCCCAACCCAAAGAGCCGTTTTCCGGCGACCACGGCGTCACCAACGGTGAAGACCGCACCTGGGAAGACGCCTACCGCGACCGCTGGGCGCACGACAAGATCGTGCGTTCGACGCACGGCGTGAATTGCACGGGCTCCTGCTCGTGGAAGATCTACGTCAAGGGCGGCATCGTCACCTGGGAAACCCAGCAGACCGACTACCCGCGCACGCGTTGGGACATGCCCAACCACGAGCCGCGGGGCTGCGCGCGTGGCGCCTCGTACTCGTGGTATCTGTACAGCGCCAACCGCGTGAAGTACCCGATGGTGCGCGGCCGCCTGCTCAAGCTGTGGCGTGAGGCGCGGCTGTCGAAAGACCCGGTCGATGCGTGGACGGCGATCGTTCAGGACGACGCCAAGCGCAAGGATTACCAGAGCGTGCGCGGCCTAGGCGGCTTCGTGCGTTCGAGCTGGGACGAGGTCAACGAGATCGTTGCCGCCGCCAACGTGCACACGATCAAGAAGTACGGACCGGACCGCGTCATCGGCTTCTCGCCGATCCCGGCCATGTCGATGGTTTCCTACGCTGCCGGTAGCCGCTACCTCTCGCTGATCGGCGGCGTCTGCATGAGTTTCTACGACTGGTACTGCGACCTGCCGCCGGCCAGCCCGCAAATCTGGGGCGAGCAGACCGACGTGCCGGAATCGGCCGACTGGTACAACGCCAACTTCATCATCGCCTGGGGCTCCAACGTGCCGCAGACGCGCACGCCGGACGCCCACTTCTTCACCGAGGTGCGCTACAAGGGGACGAAGACCGTCGCCGTCACGCCGGACTACTCTGAAGTCGCCAAGCTTTCCGATATCTGGATGAAGCCGAAACAGGGCACCGACGCCGCCGTCGCCATGGCCATGGGCCACGTCATCCTCAAGGAGTTCTACTTCCCTGAGGGCGGCAAGCCGCGCAGTGCCTACTTCGACGATTACGTGCGCCGCTACACCGACATGCCGATGCTTGTCATGCTCAAGGAACAGCAGCTGCCGAGCGGCGAAACGGTGATGGTGCCGGATCGCTACGTACGCGCTTCCGATTTCGCCGATGCGCTCGGCGCAAGCAACAACCCCGAATGGAAGACGGTCGCCTTCGACGACAACAACCAAGTCGTGCTGCCCAACGGCGCCATCGGCTTCCGCTGGGGGCCGGATGGCCGCGCCGATCAGGGGCAATGGAACCTTGAGGCCAAGGAAGCGCGCAACGGCAACGACGTCAAGCTCAAGCTGTCGCTGCTGGAAGGACAGAATCCGAGCAATGAAACCGCCAAGGTCGCCTTCCCATACTTCGGCGGCATCGAGCACGAGCACTTCCCAAACAACGCCAAAGGCGCTGCGGCGAATAACGTGCTGGTGCGTACCGTCCCGGTACAGCGTCTCGCGCTTGGGAAGGACAGCAAGGAAGCGCTGGTCGCCACCGTCTTCGACCTGCAGGTCGCCAACTACGGCGTCGCGCGCGGCCTGCCCGGCGAACTGGCGGCCAAGGACTTTGACGACGACACGCCCTACACCCCGGCCTGGCAGGAGCGCATTACCGGCACGCCGCGCGAGCAGCTGATCACCGTCGCGCGCCAGTTCGCCGACAACGCCGACAAGACGCACGGCCGCTCGATGGTCATCATCGGCGCCGCGATGAACCACTGGTATCACTCGGACATGAACTACCGCGGCGTCATCAACATGCTGATGCTGTGCGGCTGTATCGGCCAGAGCGGCGGCGGCTGGGCGCACTATGTCGGGCAGGAGAAGCTGCGTCCGCAAACCGGCTGGACCGCGCTAGCCTTTGCGCTCGACTGGATTCGTCCGCCGCGCCAGATGAACTCGACGAGCTTCTTCTACGCGCACACCGACCAGTGGCGCTACGAGAAGCTGGGCATGGAAGAAGTGCTCTCGCCGCTCGCCGACAAGGCGCAGTTCGGCGGCAGCATGATCGACTACAACGTGCGCGCCGAACGCATGGGCTGGCTGCCTTCCGCGCCACAGCTCAAGACCAACCCGATGCAGGTGGTGAAGAACGCGGTTGCCGCCGGCGTCGATCCCAAGGACTACACGGTCAAGGGGCTGAAGGACGGCTCGTTGCAGATGAGCTGCGAAGACCCGGACCACCCGGACAACTGGCCGCGCAACATGTTCGTGTGGCGCTCCAACATCCTCGGTTCGAGCGGCAAAGGCCACGAGTACTTCCTCAAGCACCTGCTCGGCACCTCGCACGGCGTGCAAGGCAAGGATCTCGGCCACGACGAGGCCAAGCCGAAGGAAGTGGTGTGGCACGACAAGGCGCCGGAAGGCAAGCTGGACCTCTTGGTGACGCTCGATTTCCGCATGAGCACCACCTGCCTGTATTCGGACATCGTGCTGCCGACGGCGACCTGGTACGAGAAGAACGACCTCAACACCAGCGACATGCACCCCTTCATTCACCCGCTGTCGACGGCCGTCGATCCGGCGTGGCAATCGCGCAGCGACTGGGAGATCTACAAGGGCTTCGCCAAGAAGTTCAGCGAAGTGTGCGTCGGCCACCTCGGTGTCGAGCGCGAAGTCGTGCTCTCACCGCTGATGCACGACTCGCCGGCCGAACTGGCGCAGCCCTTCGGCGTGCAGGACTGGAAGCGCGGCGAGATCGACCTGATTCCGGGCAAGACGGCACCGAACATCGCCGTCGTCGAGCGCGACTACCCGAACCTCTACAAGCGCTTCACCGCACTTGGCCCCTTGATGAACAAGGTCGGCAACGGCGGCAAGGGCATCGCCTGGAATACGCAGACTGAAGTGAAGCAGCTCGGCGAGTTGAACGGGCTGGTCAAGGAAGAGGGCGCGACGTGCGGCATGCCGAGCATCGCCACCGACATCGACGCCTGCGAAGTCGTGCTGCAACTGGCGCCGGAAACCAACGGGCATGTCGCCGTCAAGGCCTGGGAGGCGCTGTCCAAGCAGACCGGGCGCGATCACACGCACCTCGCGCTCTATCGCGAAGACGAGAAGATCCGCTTCCGCGACATCCAGGCGCAACCGCGCAAGATCATCAGCTCGCCGACGTGGAGCGGCATCGAGTCCGAAACGGTCTCCTACAACGCCGGCTACACCAACGTGCACGAGCTGATTCCGTGGCGCACGCTGACCGGCCGTCAGCAGTTCTACATGGATCACCCGTGGATGACCGCGTTCGGCGAAGGCTTCTCAAGCTATCGCCCGCCGGTCGATTTGAAGACGACGGCCGAAATCCACAACATCAAGCCGAACGGCAACACCGAGATCGCGCTCAACTTCATCACGCCGCACCAGAAGTGGGGCATCCACTCGACCTACACCGACAACCTGATCATGCTCACCCTGAATCGCGGCGGGCCGGTGATCTGGCTCTCCGAGGACGACGCCAAGCGCGCCGGCATCGTCGATAACGACTGGGTCGAACTGTTCAACGTCAACGGTGCCATCGCCGCGCGCGCCGTGGTCAGCCAGCGCGTCAATCCGGGCATGGTGCTGATGTACCACGCGCAGGAAAAGATCATCAACACGCCGGGTTCCGAAATCACCGGTATGCGCGGCGGCATCCATAACTCGGTGACGCGCATCGTGCTGAAGCCGACACACATGATCGGCGGCTACGCCCAGTTCTCGTACGGCTTCAACTACTACGGAACGATCGGCACCAACCGTGACGAGTTCGTGATCGTGCGCAAGATGAACAAGATCGACTGGCTGGACGGCGAATCCGCAGAAACCGCCGAATCGACTACCGCCCAGGCGTAAGGAGAAAGTAGATGAAAATTCGCGCTCAAATCGGCATGGTCCTGAACCTGGACAAGTGCATCGGTTGCCACACCTGCTCGGTCACCTGCAAGAACGTGTGGACCAGCCGTCCCGGCATGGAATACGCGTGGTTCAACAACGTCGAAACCAAGCCCGGTATCGGTTATCCGAAGGAATGGGAGAACCAGGACCGCTGGAACGGCGGCTGGGTGCGCAAGGCGGACGGGAAGATCGAGCCGCGCCAGGGCGGTAAGTGGAAGCTGCTGATGCGCATCTTCGCCAACCCGAACCTGCCCGAAATCGACGATTACTACGAGCCGTTCACCTTCGACTACGACCACCTGCAATCGGCGCCGGAGTCGAAAGCTGCGCCGACCGCCCGTCCGCGCAGCCTGATCACCGGCAAGCGCATGGAGAAGATCGTCTGGGGACCGAACTGGGAGGAAATCCTCGGTGGCGAGTTCTCCAAGCGCTCGAAGGACAAGAACTTCGATGACATCCAGAAGGAGATGTACGGCCAGTTCGAAAACACCTTCATGATGTACCTGCCGCGCCTGTGCGAGCACTGCCTCAACCCGGCGTGCGTGGCGAGCTGCCCGTCCGGCTCGATCTACAAGCGCGAGGAAGACGGCATCGTGCTGATCGACCAGGACAAGTGCCGCGGCTGGCGCATGTGCGTTTCCGGCTGTCCGTACAAGAAGATCTACTACAACTGGAAGTCGGGCAAGGCCGAGAAGTGCATCTTCTGCTATCCGCGCATCGAGGCAGGGCAGCCGACGGTGTGTTCCGAAACCTGCGTCGGGCGCATCCGCTACCTCGGCGTGCTGCTCTACGATGCCGACCGCATCGAAGCCGCCGCCAGCGTCGAGCACGACCGCGACCTGTACCAGGCGCAGCTCGATGTTTTCCTTGATCCGAACGACCCGAAGGTGATCGAGCAGGCCCGTATCGACGGTATCCCCGACCTGTGGATGGATGCCGCGCGCAACAGCCCGGTATACAAAATGGCCGTCGAGTGGAAGGTGGCGCTGCCGTTGCACCCCGAGTACCGCACGCTGCCGATGGTCTGGTACGTGCCGCCGCTCTCGCCGATTTCCGCCGCTGCCAACGCCGGCCACCTCGGCGCGAACGGCGAAATTCCGGACGTCAAGCAGCTGCGCATTCCGGTCAAGTACCTCGCCAACCTGCTCACCGCCGGAGACACGCAGCCGGTCGAACGGGCACTTGAACGCATGCTGGCGATGCGCGCCTACCAGCGCGCCAAGCATGTGGAAGGACGCTTCAACAAAGCCGTTCTGGACCAGGTCGCCATGACCCAAGCCGAGGTCGAGGAGATGTACCAAATCATGGCGATCGCCAACTACGAGGAACGCTTCGTGATCCCGAGCACGCACCGCGAGTACGCCGAAAACACCTTCGATGTGCGCGGCGGCTGCGGCTTCTCGTTCGGCAACGGTTGTTCCGACGGTGCCAGCGAAACGAGCCTGTTCGGCGGCACCAAGCGCCGCACCATCCCGATCAAGGCGGAGATTTGATCGTGGCCACCCATCTACCCAACCTCTCCATCGCGCTGCGCGTGCTCTCGCGCCTGCTGGCCTACCCCGACAGCCGGCTGCGCCTCGATCTCATTGACATGCGCGCCGCGCTGCACGTTGATACTGCACTCGGCGCCGGACGCAAGGACGAGCTGTACGCGCTGATGCAGAAGCTCGAGACCGGCGACCCGCTCAGGAACGAGAGCGAGTTCGTCGAGCTGTTCGATCGCGGCCGTTCGACCTCGCTGCATCTCTTCGAGCACGTGCACGGCGACTCGCGCGACCGTGGCCCGGCGATGATCGACCTGGTCAAAACCTACGAGCAGGCGGGCCTCTACCTCGCGCCCGGCGAGCTGCCGGATTACCTGCCGGTGATGCTCGAGTTCGCCGCGACGCAGACGCCGCAGATCGCGCGTTCATTCCTCGGCGAAATGGCGCACCTGCTCAACGCCATCTTCAACGCCTTGCAGCAACGCAAGAGCCCGTACGCCAGCGTGCTCGGCGCGCTGCTCGAACTGGCCGGCGAGCAAGCGCACGCGGTTAGGATCGAACCCGATGAAGCCATCGATACGGCTTGGGAAGAACCGCCCGTGTTCGACGGCTGCTCGTCGAAAGGCCAAAACCGATCGGGCCAGGCGCAGCCGATCACCTTCGTCAGAAATGAAGCGTCCGGCCTGAGAGCTTCAGGCGCTGCACACAACGGAGTATCCCCATGAAAGCACTCGACACCTTCCTGTTCGGCCTGTACCCCTACATCTGCCTCAGCGTTTTTCTGCTCGGCAGCCTGATCCGCTTTGATCGCGACCAATACACCTGGAAGAGCGACTCGTCGCAGTTGCTCAAGGCCGGTCAATTGCGCTGGGGCAGCAACCTGTTCCACGTCGGCGTGCTGTTCCTGTTCTTCGGACACTTCGCCGGCATGCTGACGCCGCACTTTGTCTACGAACCGTTCATTACAGCCGGTCAGAAACAGGTGCTGGCAATGACCGCTGGCGGCATCGCCGGCACGCTGGCCTTCATCGGCGTGACGATCCTGCTGCATCGCCGCCTCTCCGAGCCGCGTATACGCGCAACGTCGAAGACGAGCGACATCGTGCTGCTCGTCCTGCTCTGGCTACAACTGGCGCTCGGTCTGGCCAGCGTGCCGCTCTCGGCGCAGCATCTCGACGGCAGCGTAATGCTGGTGCTCGCCGAGTGGGCGCAGCGCATCGTCACCTTCCGTCCGGGCGCGGCGGAACTGCTGGCTGGGGTGAGTTGGGTGTTCCGCGCGCACATCTTCCTCGGCATGAGCATCTTCCTGATCTTCCCCTTCACCCGCCTCGCGCACGTGTGGAGCGGCTTCGGCACGGTCGGCTATCTCGTGCGCCCGTATCAGGTCGTCCGTTCGCGTCGCCTGAACGTGCCGGCCGGCCACAATCAACCGCGCCAGCCTGGCGCCGGCGTTTGAGGATTCGATCATGCAGACCCATCAAACAACTCAGGAAATCGCCTCGATCAACGGCGTTGTCTTGACCGCAGCCGACGAAGCGCTCTCGGCCGACGACCTGCGCCAGCGCGCGTGTTCCGAACTGCTGCGCCAGGCTGCCGTCGCCGAAGGTCTATTGCCGGCCGACGACGTGCCGGGCACCGACGGCATCTTCAGCGAAGCGGCAACGCAGGCCATCGAAACCCTGCTCGAACGAAAGCTGACGATCCCCGAGCCGTCGGATGAGGAATGCCAACGCCACTACGCGGCCAATCCGGCGCGCTACGCAAACGGCGAACGCGTCCGGGCGCGGCACATCCTCTTCGCCGTCACGCAGGGTGTCGACGTCGTTGCCCTGCGCAACCGCGCCGAAACGACGCTGCTCGACGTGCGCTGCCACGACGGCAATGCGCTCGAAGACCACTTTGCCAAGGCCGCGCGCGAGCAGTCCAACTGCCCGAGCGGCGCCGAGGGCGGCCACCTCGGTTGGCTGACATCGAGCGACTGCGCGCCGGAGTTTGCGAAAGAGTTGTTCGGCCACGCCGAGATCGGCGTCCTGCCGCGCCTCGTGCATAGCCGCTTCGGCCTGCACGTGGTGGAAGTGCTGGAACGCAAGCCCGGCATCGAGCCGCCATTCGACGAGGTACACGGCGCCGTCGCCATGGCATTGCGGCAGAAGACCTACGTCACCGCCCTGCGCCAGTATCTGAACCAACTCGCGGGGCAGGCCGAGATCGTCGGCGTCGATATCGACGCAGCCGACACGCCGCTCGTTCAGTAAGTACATCGACGCTCGACGAAGGGAGAGAGGCATGAACGATGAGATCGAAATACGCCGCGCGGCAAAGCTCCGTGCCCTGAAATCCGGATGCTGCATGTGGTCGCCGATCCTGCCGCCGGTTGAGCAGAACACGGAGGGGGCGGACAAAGGCGTGGGGTCGAGCGCCGGTACGCCGATGCAGGCCAGCGCCTTGCACGTCGCGCAGGCCGATCCGGCGTTGGCGACGGTCGATTGATCTTGCGATCGCAGGGGCGTAGGGCGGTGGCTTCCTGAGCTGCAAGCGGCCTCGGGCTGCAGATCGGAGTTGGCTTAATTGGTACAAGATGTATCATTGAAGCCATGCATAGATTCTTGATCATCACCCCTGAGGGCGGCCTGTTGTTCGAAGCGGTGGGTGTCGCTGATATCCTGGCCCAGGCCAATCGCCTGAAACCGGGGGGCTCGAAGCAGTCGCCCTATCAGGTGACGGTTGCCACCACCCAGCCTCATCGCGTCGTCCATGGGCGCTCGGGCCTCAACCTGCTGGCCGACTATCGCCTGACGGAACTCGACCCTGGCGAGCCGCGCGACACGATCATGATCACCGGGCGCGGTGTCAGCGACGAGGAAGACGCGGCTGTCGCCGACTGGGTTCGCCGTGCTGCACCCACGACGCGGCGCATCGTATCCGTCTGCGCGGGTGCGCTGATCCTGGCCCGCACCGGCCTGCTCGACGGACGCCGGGCGACAACGCATTGGCGCTTGCTGGACACCTTGCAGTCCCGTTTCCCCGAAGTGAAGGTCGAAAAGGGCCCGATCTACGTGCAGGACGGGCCGATCTGGACCGCCGCCGGTGCAAGTTCCGGCTTCGATCTGACGCTGGCACTGGTCGAAGAGGACCACGGCTTCACCCTTGCCCGCGACGTGGCGCAGGATCTGGTGATGTACCTGCGCCGCCCCGGCGGGCAGTCCCAGTTCAGCCGCCATCTTCTCAACCAGGCGCGCAAGCCGGGGCCGATCCGCGATCTCCAGGCCTGGATCGGCGAAAACCTGGCGCATGACCTGTCGGTCGAAAAGCTCGCCGAGCGTGTCGCGATGAGCCCGCGCAACTTCACGCGCGTGTTCACCCGCGAGACCGGAACGCCGCCTGCACGTTACGTTGAGGAAGTGCGTCTGGACGCCGCCCGGCAGCGCCTCGAGCAAGGCAGTGAAGGACTCGATCAGGTCGCCGCCGTGACCGGCTTCATCAACAGCCTCAACCTGCGCCGTGTCTTCGAGCGCAACCTGCAACTCACACCCAGCGAGTACCGCGAACGATTTTGCGCCTTTGAATTGGCGTGAACTGATCCCTTAATGTCGTTTACGCCGTTCCGGTGATCGAACTACAGTGGTCGCACGACAAACGACAAAGGAGTTCAGCATGCTCAAGGTAGGTATCAACGGATTCGGACGGATCGGCCGCAACGTTCTGCGCGCGGCGCTCGGGCGCGGCGATTTCCAGGTGGTTGCCATCAACGACCTGACCGACAGCAAGACGCTCGCCCATCTCCTGAAATACGACTCGCTGCTCGGTACGCTGGACGCCAAGGTCGAAGCCGACGAAGGTATGTTGGCGGTCGATGGTCGCCCGATCCGCGTCTTCTCGGAACGCGATCCGGGCGCCATCCCCTGGAAGAGCGTCGGCGTCGACATCGTCATCGAGGCCACCGGCTTCTTCACCGACAAGGCGAAGGCCGAGGTCCATATCAGCAAGGGCGGTGCCAAGCGCGTCATCATCTCGGCGCCGGGCAAGAACGAAGACCTCACCGTGGTCATGGGCGTCAACCACGAGCAGTACGACCCGGCGCGCCACACCGTGGTCAGCAACGGAAGCTGTACGACCAACGGCCTGGCGCCCGCCGCGCTGGTTCTGCACCAGCATTTCGGCATCGAGTACGGGTTGATGAATACGACGCATGCCTACACCAACAGCCAGGCCCTGCACGATCAGCCGGATCAGGACTTGCGTGGTGCGCGCGCCGCCGCCCTGTCGATCGTTCCCTACTCGAGCGGCGCGGCCAAGGCGCTCGGCAAGGTCATCCCGGAACTGGACGGACGCCTGACCGGCTACTCGCTGCGCGTTCCGGTACCGGTCGTCTCCATCGTTGATCTGACGGTGACGCTGAAGCGCGAGGTGACGGTGGCCGAAGTCAATGAGGCCTTCCGCAAGGCCGCAACCTCCGGCCCGCTGCAGGGCATCCTCGGCTACAGCGACGAGCCGCTGGTATCAAGCGATTACCAGGGCGATCCGCGTTCGTCGATCATCGACGGGCTATCGACCTTGGTCATTGGCGGCAAACTCGTGAAAATCCTCGCGTGGTACGACAACGAATGGGGCTTCTCGAACCGGCTCGTCGACCTTGCACTGCTGATGGAGAAGCGCGGGCTGTAGTCAATCGTGTCGCGCGCGCCCCGGCAGCAGCAAGGCCCAAGTGGGCCGCGTTGCGGCCCATGCCGTGGCTGCGCGTTTCGCGCCTTACCGCCCGTGGTTGCTGCTTCCAGCCGCCGTACCCTTGATCCGGCCAAGCCATTTGTCCAGCGTCGCCAACAAGGCATCGGGGTCGATCGGTTTTGCGGCGAAATCGTCCATGCCGGCGGCAATGCAGGCCTGGCGGTCTTCTTCGAAGGCATTGGCGGTCATGGCGATGATCGGTATCGCCTGCCCGTTGGGCAACTGGCGGATCGCTCGTGTCGCCTTGAGGCCGTCCATCACCGGCATCAGCACGTCCATCAGGATCAGGTCGTAGTGCTGATCGGCGCTGCTCATCTTGTCGACAGCGATGCGGCCGTTCTCGGCGGTATCGACGACGAGGCCGTTGTCGGACAACAGTTCGCTCGCCACTTCGCGGTTGATGTCGTTGTCTTCGACGAGAAGGATGCGCGCGCCGGCGTGATGGCGCAGGTCGACCATGCCTTTGCCCGAGCCCTCGCTGGACTGTAGCGGCGCGCCATATGCCAGCCAGGCCGTAAACCAGAAACAGCTGCCCTTGTCCGGGACGCTATCCACTCCTGCGTCGCCCCCCATCGCTTGCGCCTGCCTGCGTGTTATTGCCAGCCCGAGGCCCGTGCCGCCGAACTCGCGCGTCGTCGATACGTCCGCCTGTTGGAAAGGCTGAAAGAGCTGGGGGACGACCTCCGGCGCGATCCCGATGCCCGTGTCCTCTACTTCGAAGCGAACCAGGCAGCGTGATTCTTCGGCTTCCATCCGCCGTGCGCGCAGTGTGATACTCCCGCGTCGCGTGAACTTCAGTGCGTTGCCTGCATAGTTGAGCAAGGCCTGACGCAACCGGTTAAGGTCGCCGCGCAACCAGGGCGGTACGGCGTCAACCTCCATCCGGATCGTCAGCCCCTTGGCAGACGCACCCTCATTGATCAGCGTGGCGACATGGCCAAGTACGTCGTCGAGGGCGAAATCGCGGACTTCCAGTTGAACTTTTTCTGCTTCGATCTTCGACAGATCGAGGATGTCGTTGATCACCGCGAGCAGGTGCTTCGCCGCTGCTTCGATTTTGTCCAGTCGATTGATATCTTGCGCCGATGCGGCATCGCGCCGCATCAGGTGCGAGAAGCCGAGGATGGCGTTCATCGGCGTGCGGATCTCGTGGCTCATGTTGGCGAGGAAGTAACCTTTTGCGACATTGGCTGCCTCTGCGGCCTGCTTTGCTTCGGACAGGGCGGCCGTTCGCGCTTCAACCATCTCTTCCAGATGGTTGCGGTGGCGCTCCAGTTCCTCCTCCGTTTCCTTGAGCCGGGTGACGTCGACCGCGACGCCGACCCAGACCGGTTTGCCTCGCTCGCGGTGCATCGGGGCGGAACGAACGTGCAGCCAGACCTGGGCGCCGTCCATGCGGCTATATCGCCGGACGCCCGAGTACTCGGCCGTAGCATCCTGATCGAGCGTCGAAATTATCGCGTTCGTCGAGTTCGTCGAGTTCGGCGCGATGACGGAGAACAACGGCTGTGGGTCCTGCATCAGGTGATCGGGCTTCAGACCGAGCAACTTCTCGACGCCGGCGCTGACGTGGGTGAACACGGGCGCACCATCACGGATTTCAAACTGATAGACGAAACCGTCGGGCAGGTTGTCGCCGATCGATCGCATTTCGTCCTCGCTCTCACGCAAGCGCGATTCGCTGCGTGCGTACTCGTATTCGATTCGTTGCGAGTTCATGCTGATGAGCGTCAGGGTGAGCAGTTGTACGGTCAGTATCTGCGCCATGGCATACAGGCTGCCGAAGCCCTTCAGGGCTTCGAACGCGGTCGTGACGTCGGGACCGCTGAGTTGATGGGCAATGCGCACGCACGAAAGAACACCGAACACCACCAGCCAGACGGCCAGCAGAATGTCGCTCGAGCCGAAATAGGCGGGCCGATAGCGAATAGTCAGGATCGCTGTCGTCAGACTCAGGAATGCCGCGAAGATGCAATAGATGACAATACGGGCGTCGAGTTGTGCGGGGTCGACGCTGTAGTAGCCAAACACAAGAAAGAACACGACCGCCAGCAAGGCATCCCAGCGGTAGCTGATCTGACACCCGCGAAATAGGAGCATGCCGCGCAGCAACAGGAGCAGCCCGCCGAGCAGGAGGGCGTTGCGCACTACGCGCACGATCCAGGCTTGGGGAAGGAAGCCCGGTATGAGGAATGCTGCACCCAGCGCAAGGCACGCAACACCGGCTGTCCAGAAACCGAATCCGGCGTAAGTCTTGCGTGTGCGCAACGCAACAAACATGACGAGCGCTGCTGCAGAGGACAGCAGGGCGTTGGTACTTAACAGCGTCGTTGTATCCATGTCGTTCGCCTGTCCTTGAGTCAGGGTGTGACGCGCTGAAGTTCTCGTGATTACGGGGTTGGCGGCTCCAGTATTCTTGCGCAGGAACGGCTGATCTTCGGAGGCCTTGCCGCATCGTGTCTTATGCCAAAAGACTGGTCAACAGCGCTGTGCTGAACCGGGATATCCGCTTGCGGCCTTTTTGCGTCGAGTTGGCGCGGGATGATCGCGAGTCGCCATTTGCCGATTACGCAACGCAGCGCGCGCGCCGGAGTCCGCATGGCCGCGGTCAGCATCGGCCGTTGATGCCGTCAGCCTCTTTGCCCATACGTGCGCTCAGCCACTTGTTCAAGGTGGCGAACAGGGCGTCCGGGTCGATCGGTTTGGCGGCGAAATCGTCCATACCGGCGGCAATGCAGGCCTGGCGGTCGTCCTCGAAGGCATTGGCGGTCATGGCGATGATCGGTATCGCGTGTCCCTTCGGCAACTGGCGGATTGCCCGCGTCGCCTTGAGACCGTCCATCACGGGCATCAGCACGTCCATCAGGATCAAGTCGTAGTGCTGATCGGCGCTGCTCATCTTGTCGACAGCGATGCGGCCGTTCTCGGCGGTGTCCACGATGAAGTCGCTGCCGGACAACAATTCGCTCGCTACTTCGCGGTTGATTTCGTTGTCTTCGACGACGAGGATGCGCGCGCCGGTGTGGTGGCTCAGATCGACGCTGCTGTCCTGCACTTCCGCACCGGCATGGCTTGGCGTGCCGTAGCCCAGCCAGGCGGTAAACCAGAAGCAGCTGCCCTTGCCTGGCGTGCTGTCGGTGCCCGCGTCGCCTTCCATCATCTGCGCCAGCCGGCGCGTGATCGTGAGTCCGAGCCCGGTGCCGCCGAACTCGCGCGCGGTGGACGTGTCCGCCTGCTGGAAGGGCTGGAAGAGCTGGGGAATGACTTCCGGCGCGATGCCGATGCCGGTGTCCTCGACTTCAAAGCGGATCAGACAGCGCGTTTCCGCTGTTTCGACGAGCCGCGCACGCAGCACGATGCTGCCCCGCTGCGTGAACTTCAGCGCATTGCCGGCGTAGTTGAGCAGGGCCTGGCGCAGGCGGGTGAGGTCGCCGCGCAGCCAATGCGGTACACCGTCGACGGCGGTCCGGATCGTCAGTCCCTTGGTCGCCGCGGCCTCGCCGATCAGCGTGGCCACATGCCCGAGCACGTCGTCTACGGCAAAGTCACGGAGTTCGAGTTCAATCTTGTCTGCCTCGATCTTCGACAGGTCGAGGATGTCGTTGATTACGGCGAGCAGGTGCTTGGCGGCGGCGTCGATCTTGTCGAGTCGATCGATCTGCGCCGGCGATGTGGCGTCGCGCCGCATCAGGTGGGAAAAGCCAAGGATCGCATTCATCGGCGTGCGGATCTCGTGGCTCATGCTTGCGAGGAAGGTCGATTTCGCCCGGTTGGCCTCCTCGGCATCGCGGCGCGCCTGCTCCAGCTCGGCGGTGCGCTCGACGACCAGCTGCGTCAGGTGGTGGCGGTGTGCGTCGAGTTCTTCGCCGAGCCGCTTCTTTTCAGTGATGTCTTCCCCGACCGAGACGTAGTGGCTGATGTGTCCGTCGGGCTGGCGGATCGGGGTGATGATGGCGAAATCCGTGAACTCGTAGCCATCCTTGCGCCGGTTGCGGAACTCGCCTTTCCAGGTCTCGCCGCGCGCGAGCGTTGCCCACAGATCGGCATAGCGTTCGGGCGGTGTCTTGCCCGAGCGCAGTACGTCCGGCTTGGCGCCAAGGATTTCCTCGCGCGTGTAGCCGGTCTCGCGCAGGAAGGCTTCGTTGACATACTCGATACGCGCGTCGAGATCGGTGATGAGGATCTTCTCGGGGCTTTGTTCGACCGCCATCGACAGCTTGCGCAGCTGGTCGGCCGCTGCTTCCGCCGTGCGTTGCGCGGCGCAGGCGTCCTCCATCAGATTGAGCGCGGCGAGACGTTGTGCCCTCTGCTCTTCGAGCGCGGCGGCGAGTGCCTGCTCGGCGCGTTTCTGCTCGCTGATGTCGATGAACAGGGCGAGCGCTCCCTGCGGCTGCGGGATCGACGAGATCATCATCTCGCGCTGCGTGCCATCCTTGGCTGTTATCCGGTAGATGCGCGTGCCGGCATCGTTGCCCGTGGTGGCGCTTCGCCACGTCGCCCGGGCGCGCTCGCGTAGCGTCGGGTCGGGATAGGCGCGCGCGAACCACGCGTCGGCATTCGGCAAGTCCTCGAGGGTGTACCCGAATACAGCGCGGAAGCGCTCGTTGAGCCTGAGTATGACCCCGTCGTCGGCAACCAGGGCGAGCGGCAGCGGCGCCAGGTCGAACAGTCGCTTGAAGCGTTCGTCGCTTTCACGCTGGCGGGCGCGGGCCGCGTCGAGGCGCTCGCGCGCGGCAGCGATCTCGGCGATGTCGAGGCTGGTCTGCTCGACCGGGCGGCCAATCACTGCTCGCAGCAGCCGGTTGATGCTCGCCAGGAAGCCTTGCGGCGACGGCGGTTTCACGGCGCCTTCCCCGCTGGCTCATCGGCGAAGGACACGTCGTAAGGCGCTTGCTGTCCGCATTGGCGCGCCAGCGCATTGACCTCGCGCTTCAGCGCGATCATGCGCAGCTCGCGTTCCGTCGCCGCGCGAGCGAAGCGCTCCAGTTCGGCGTTGCGCCGCACCAGCTCCTCATCGGCAACCTTGCGCCCGGTGATGTCCTCGCTGAAGATGACGATGCCGCCGATCGCACCATCCCGCCCGCGCCAGGGGCGTACCTCCCAGCGCAGCCATTGCGCGGTGCCGTCCTGGCGCTCGAAACGTTCCTCGTCGGCGGAGATGGTCTCCCCGGCCAGCGCGCGCTTGTGCACGGCCTTCCAGGCGTCCGGAATCTCGGGAAATATCTCGTAGTGCGAGTGGTCAATGATGTCCATCCCCCCGAGGGAGTAGTCCTCGCGCCAGCGCCGGCTGACTTCGAGATAGCGCATTTCCTTGTCGAACATGGCCAGCGCCGCCGGTGCGTGGTCGAGCAGGAGGCGCAGCCGCTCCTGGCTCTCGTAGAGCAGCGCCTCGGCGTTTTTGCGCGCCGTGATGTCGCGTGAGATGCCGAAGATGCCGAAAGTTCTGCCCAGCTCGTCTCGCAGCGGACCCTTGGTGGCGAGAAAGACCTTCGTTCCCTCCGGCGTATCGAGCACTTCTTCGCTGGTTTCGGTCTGCCCGGACTCCATGACGCGCCGGCCGGCGGCCATCAGCATCTCCGCCTGGTCGGCAGGGAAGAGGTCACGGTCGTCGTGCCCGAGCGCTTCCTCCGGCTGTTTGCCGACGAAGTGACCGGCTGCCGGATTGAAGAGCAGGTAGCGTCCTTCGCTGTCCTTGGCAAAGATCGCGTCGCTCGATGCGTTGGCAATCGCCACCAGCATTGGCGGCGGCCGCTCTCGCTCGCGTTCGAAGGCAAGTTCGCGCTGATGTGCGGCAACCAGCTGACCGACAAGGCGTCGCACGAGAAAATAGAGGAGCAGGGTCGTGATCGCGACAAAGGTCCAGCCCTTTGCCATGCTCACGCGCTCGAGCGTCGTCTGGTCGGAGAAGAGCAACCACATCGCCTGGTCGGACAGGAGTATCCACAGCCCGGCGAAGAAGGCATACGCCACGACGACTGAAAAGACTCCGGCTGAAATGCTTGACGCATGCTTCCTGGTCATGCTCACGTCCTGCTCGCATGGTGGTCGACAGGGAATAGCCTATCAAAAAAGAAACCCAGTCCGCGAAGGAGCGGGTCGGCGATGGCCGGTTTCGTGTGTGGCGACGACTACTTGGTGCGCGTTTCTTCGCTCGCTTGTCGATAGGTCTTGACGCGCAGGACGTGGATCGAGACGAGCAGGCCGGTCATCACCAGAACGAGGCGCAAGGCCCACAGCCGGTCGGGTATGGCGAGGATTGCCGAGAATGCGATGGAGATCCAGAGCAGCGCAATGATCGAAATCTTGGCGGGGAACGGGATGCCGTGGCCGGCGCGATAGGCGCGCAAGTAGGGGCCGAACAGGCGGTTGTGGTGCAGCCAGTCGTCGAGTCGGGGCGAACTGCGGGCGAAGCACGCCGCCGCGAGCAGGAGGAAGGGCGTGGTCGGCAACAGCGGCAGCACGATGCCGGCAACGGCGAGCACGACGCAGATAATCCCGGCGACGGTCAGCAGCGTGCGCAAAAAAGCCGAGCGCGTCGGGGCGGGTTTGCCGTGGTCTTCGATCTTCTCCATTGCTTTACGCGTGCCGTTTGCGGATGTGTCTATTGGATCGGTGTTGATCCGCTCAAGTTCAAACTGATTCTCAGGTGCGCGCGAGCAGTTCGCAGCCGCGCCGGTAGAATTTCTCGTACTCCTCGGCCGGGACGAACGAGCCGCCAGTAGTCCAGAACAGGTGGGTCGCGTTCGGGTTGTCGCTCAGCGTTTCGTCCAGCCAGCGGGCGCCGGCGAAGCACGCGGCGGCTGACGGTTCAATCTCGATGCCGCTCGTCTGGCGCAGGCGAGCGAGGGCAGTGAAAAGCGCATCGTCAGCGACGGTATAGACGCCGGAGACGAGTTCGCGCACCAGCTGATAGACGAGTTCCGACGCTTCGCCGACCGCGAGGCCGTCGGCTTCGGTGCGGTTGTCGAGGCCGATGTCGTAGACCGACTTCGGCCCCGTGTTCGAGGCCAGGCGGACGAGCATCGCCGGCGAGGCGCAGGGTTCGGCGAAATAGCAGTGCGCTGCGTCGCCGAAGACGTGTTTCAGACCGAAGGTGATGCCGCCCGGTGCGCCGCCGACGCCGCAGGGCAGGAAGGCGACGAGCGGGTGATCGGCATCGACGGCGATGTCGAGTTCGGCCAGTTGATTCTTCAGCCGTAGCGCGGCGACGGCGTAGCCGAGGAAGAGGTTGCGTGAATTCTCGTCGTCGACAAAATACGACCGGTCCGATGCTGCGGCGGCCGCGCGCCCGGCGGCGACGGCGGCGGCGTAGTCGCCCGTGTGCTCGACGACCTCGACGCCGCGTTTGCGCAATCGGTCCTTCTTCCATTGCTTGGCATCGTGCGACATGTGCACGACCGCGTGGAAGCCGAGCGCCGAGGCCATGACGCCGATGGAGAGGCCGAGGTTGCCGGTGCTGCCGACGGCGACGGTGTACTGCGCGAACAGTTCGCGCGCCGTGGCCGAGACGAGTTCAAGCGGATCGCCGCCCGGTGCGATCAGGCCGGACTTGACGGCGAGATCCTCGGCGTGCGCGAGCACCTCGTAGATGCCGCCGCGCGCCTTGATCGAACCCGCGACCGGCAGGGCGTGGTCGGCTTTGATCAGGCTGCGGCCTTTGATCTCGACTCCAGTGACCGGACGTGCGTCGGCGAGTTCGATCAGCGGCGATTCGATCACCCCGCCGGTCGCTGCAAGCTCCGGAAACGCCCGGACGAGCGCCGGCCCCCAGCGGCGCAGTAGCGCGTCGGCGGCTTCGATATCGGCAAGGCCGATGGCATGTGCCGCGGCGACCTCGGCGAGCGTGTGTCTGGCGGATGCAAGCGCGGGATTGCGCCAGAGCAGCGGCTCGTGTGCCTGCAGGCGTTGCGCGAGAGCTGTTTCGGCGTTCTGCGGTACTTGTGGCGAGTTCATGGTTTTCGTCCTGGCGGGGCAAGGGTCGATTATAGAGGCGGCGTCTCGCCGTCGGCAGCCGGACGCGCTGGCTCAATATCGAGAGAACGCGGCTTTTCCGAAGCGCGCAGAAATCCAGCTGCTAATATGAAATTGGGTTCTGCGAGAACTCGCAAACCCTGTGGAATTCAACCAACGACAAGCAAAGGGGTCGGCCAAACGCAGTACTTCCAAAACACCTGAAGACGAAAGGAGTCCAAACCATGACAGTCATTACCATTTCTCGTGAATACGGCAGCGGCGGCGATCAGCTGGCCGAAAAGGTTGCACAAGCACTGGGCTATCACTTGGTGGACAAGGCTTTCGTCAGTGCGGTGCTGTGCCAGTACGGTCTGACGGAGTTCGACAGCGAGTACGAGAAGCAACCCGGCTTCTGGGAAGGTTTTGACACCGAGAAGGCCGAGCGGCGTGAGACCATGGTGAGGATGCTCAACGAGGTGGTCCGTGCCGTCGCGCGCCACGGTAATGTCGTGATCCTCGGCCGCAGCGGTTACGCGATCCTCTCCGGCCTCGCTGACGTCCTGCACGTTCGCCTGCAGGCGCCACTTGATGACCGCATCGAATTGGTGCGCAATGCGACCAATGTCTCGCTGCTCGAGGCGACCGCGCTGGTCAAGGACAACGACAAAATGCGCAAGGCCTTTGTCGAGTCGTTCTACCGCGTGCCGTGGGAGTCTGCGCTTGCCTTCGACATCGCGCTCAACACGTCGCGCGTGCCGGTAGATGTAGCCACCGACTGGGTGATCCAGGCCGCCAAGCTGCCGCCAAGGAACCTCGACATCCGCATGACCACCACGCAGCTCGAAGTCGATGCGGTCATGCAGCAGACGGTGAGCGAGAAGTTGAAGTGCGAGATCGAGCACGCGTAGCACATGTGGCACGCGCGGTGGCACGCGCGGTGCGCAGCTGATCCAAGGTCAGCGCCCCAACGGGCTGTTGGGTCGCGATGATCTGTCAGGTTGAAGGAGGAGAGCGGCTATACTTCTCGCCCTTCGGCGGGTTGTCCCGCTTTCCCTAACTTCGACTTCGGTTTCTTTACATGGCGGCATCGAATACACGCGTCAATTGGGCGCTTTTCTTTCTTCGCCTCGCTGTCGGCGGCATGGCCTTTCTCGCGGGGCTGCAACCGCTCCTGCATTCGAGCCTGCCGACGACGCTGGCGAGTGGCCTTCAGTGGGGACTGCACCTCGGTGAAATGCTCTGCGGCCTGTTCATGATCCTCGGTTTGTGGATGCCGGTGGCCAGCCTCGGACTGACGCTGATCATCGGCTGGCCGCTGGTGGCAGGCTGGATGCACGGCGCGCCCATCCTCGGCAATCTGCACGGCCTCTTCCTGCTGCTCGTCGCACTGGCCTCTGCGCTTGGTGGGGCGGGCAAGTGGGCCGTCGGGCGCGGCTGAGCGCGCGCACCGATGACCGAATCGCTGCTTTCGACACGAGTTCGCGTCGAAGCGCTTGAACCCGCGTTCGACGTTCTGGCGGCGGGGTGGGCCGCGCGCCTGAGCCTGCCGCTCGGCGGCGAAGCCGAACTCGCCCTGCAGCTCGGGCCGGATGGATTGCAGCTCGTCGATCTCGCTCCCGATGCGCCGGGGCCGGTGCGCGTGGATTTCGTCGAAGGTGCGGTGGCGCACAGGAGGCTCTTTGGCGGCGGCGCCGGACAAATGATCGCCAAGGCCGTCGGCTTGCAGCCTGGGGTTCGTCCCGCCGTGGTCGACGCCACGGCTGGGCTGGGTCGCGATGCCTTCGTGCTGGCGCAGCTTGGCTGTTCGGTGAAGTTGATCGAGCGCAACTCGCTGGTCGCGGCCTTGCTCGAAGACGGCCTGCAGCGCGCTGCGGACGATACGGAAGTGGCGACTATCGTCAGCCGCATGCGAATGCTTTGCGGCGACGCCATCGCTTTGATGAGCGCCTGGAGCGATGAAGCCCCGCAAGTTGTCTACCTCGACCCGATGTTCCCGCACCGCGACAAGAGCGCGCTCGTGAAGAAGGAAATGCGCCTCTTCCGCCCGGTCGTTGGCGATGACGATGATGCTCCCGCCTTGCTTGAAGCCGCGCTGGCGCTGGCGACGCACCGGGTCGTCGTCAAGCGTGCGCGCAAGGCGCCGGCCATTGCCGGGCCGAAACCGGCGTTAGTTCTGGAAGGCAATTCGAGCCGCTTCGACATCTATCCGAAGAAGTCGCTGAAGGCGAAGGCCGGGGCGTAAGCAGCCTGGCATGTGCTGCCCAAACGTGCGCCCAAGCGTTACCATGTGCGGCTCCTGCATGACTCCGGCAATAGACCGCACGCATCGCGCCATGAACACGACAACCCGCAAACCCCTTCGTCCTCTCTTCTTCGCACTTTCGGCGCTGCTGTTCGCCGGAAGCGCGGCGGCCGAATGGATACAGCTCGGTCGGACCGAGAATTTCCGCATTTATCTTGAGCAGAAGCAGATCCTGCGCAACGGCGATCTGGCGCAGATCTGGCAATTGATGGATTTCACGGTCGCGCAGTGGGCCGATCCGCAGACGGTCGTCTGGTCGATCAAGACCTTGGCCGAGTACGACTGCAAGGAACCGCGTTTCCGCACGCTCGTCAGTGAGGCGTATTCCGAACAGATGAGTTTCGGCAAGCTGGTCGCCAAGGAGCAGCCGGTCGACCCGCAGTGGGAGCGCATCGAGGCCGGCGGCCCGCCGGACAAGATCCGGCAGGTCGCGTGCGGCGGCAAGGAGAAGTAGTTCGCGGCGCGGCGCCCTAAGCCGCTAATAACTCGTCCACCACGATCCACAACGCCGTCGCCGCAAGCAGCGCCGCCATCGTGTAGTTGAAGACGCGCAGGGCGAGCGGGTCGCGCAGGGTGAGCCGCAGCTTGTCGCCAGCGAAGGCCCAGACGGCGATGCACGGCAGGTTGACTAAGACGCTCATCAGCGCCATCCACAGGACGGCCGTCCAGCTGCCGTGCGGCAGGAAGAGAATCGCGGCGTTGAGTACCATCATCCACGCCTTGGGATTCACCCACTGAAAGAGCGCAGCGCCGATGAAACCCAAAGGCCGGCTTTTCTCGCTGTTGCCCGGTTGCCCGGCGCCCGCCTGCCGCCACGCCAGCCAGAGCAGGTAGGCGCAGCCGACGAAGACCAGCGGCAGGCGCAGCGCGTCGAGCCAGGTCATCACCCAAGCCAGCAGGCCGGCAACGAGGATGATCTGGATGCCGACGCCGATACTGATGCCGAGCATGTGCGGTAGCGTCCGGCGAAAGCCGAAATTGACGCCGCTCGCCGCCAGCATCAGGTTGTTCGGTCCTGGCGTGACGGACATGGTGGCCATGTAGGTCAGAAGGGGAAAGTCGATCATGGTGGCCTCCGGCAGAAGAAAGAGGCTCCACTGTAGGTGACTCCGATTGATGGTTACAGTGCCAGAATTTGTCGTTTATACTGGACACAGTTTTCAGATATTCGATCTGTGCCCGGAGTCCCTCATGCAATCTGTGCCCGAAGAACTGTCCCGACCGCAAGGCAACCAGAGTTCGCTCTACCAAACGCTGGCCGACGAGTTGCGTACCGCAATCAGCGACGGCCGCCTGCCGGCCGGCGCACGCCTGCCCTCGGTGCGCGAGACGGCGCGCAGCCGGGGATTGAGCATCAACACGGTGCTCGCCGCGTACGCACAACTCGAAGCGCGTGGCCAGGTCGAGGCGCGCCCGCAGTCGGGTTACTTCGTGCGCTCGCGCCTGCCGTCGCCGCCGCCCCCCGTGCTCTCCGCGCGCCCTGCGAAGGCCAAGCCGGCCGACGCCTCGGTGCTCGACCGCATTTCGGCCGTCGTCGCCGCGCAGTCGAATCCGGACACCATCGACTTGTCGCTGGCCTGCCCGAAGAGCAGCGATTACTACCCAAACCGGCAGCTGAGTCGCCTCGTCGCCGACCACGCGCGGCGCCGCCCCGAACTGCTCACCGACTACTCGCTGCCGCCCGGTTCGCTGCTCCTGCGCCGCGAGGTCGCCCGCCATGCGCGTGACCTCGGCATGACACTCGAAGCCGACGACATCATCCTGACCAATGGCTGCATGGAGGCGCTGCAACTGGCGGTACGCGGTGTCACGCAACCGGGCGACACGATCGCCGTCGAGTCGCCGACCTACTTCAACCTGATCTCGCTCGCCGATCACCTCGGCCTGCGCGTGATCGAGGTGCCGACGCATCCCGACCAAGGCATGTCGCTCGACGCGCTCGAGCTGCTGCTTTCGGAAAAGCGCGTGCAGGCCATCGTCACCATGCCGAGCGTGCACAATCCGCTCGGCACCAGCATGCCGGTCGCCGGCAAGCGGCGCCTGGCGGAACTGGCGCACACGTATCGCGTGCCGGTCGTCGAGGATGCGCTGTACGCGGAGCTGCAGTACGCGACGCCGTTGCAGTCGACCGTGAAGTCGTTCGACCGCGACGGCTGGGTCATTCTCTGCACGTCTTACACCAAGACGCTGGCGCCGGGTTTCCGCATCGGCTGGATGGAGGCCGGACGCTACCAGCGGAAGATCGCCAGCCTAAAATTCACCGCCTCGGTCGCGCAGCCAGCGTTCCTCTGCGAAGTCCTCGGTGCATTCCTTGAATCTGGCGGCTACGCGCAGCACCTGCGCCGTCTGCGCCGCGTCTACGCCGGCCAGGTCGACCGCCTGCGCGGCCTGATCGACGACGCCTTCCCGGCCGGGACGCGCGCCACCGAGCCGACCGGCGGCTTTCTCGTGTGGGTCGAACTGCCTGCCGGCTGCGACGCCAACCGCCTGTGCGACGATGCGCTGGCACGCGGCCTGACCATTACGCCGGGCAGCCTGTTTTCGCCGTCGGGCCGGCATACGCGGCACATCCGCCTGTCGGGCTGCTACAACTTCTCGGATCGCCATGTACACGCACTGATGACGCTCGGCGAGCTGGCGCAGGCGCAGCTCGGTGGCTGACTGTGCGTTTGTGGCGCCTTAGTGTTCCTTGCCGTCGACACGCGCCTGCGTAAGGAAGGGCACGTAGCGCCAGGCGAGGACGGCAAAGCCGATCAGCCAGCACGTCGCCGCGAGATGGATCCAGTGCATGTACCACGCCGGATGCAGCTGCGGCGCGACGGTGCGCACGATCAGGCCGACGATCATGATGCGCAGCACCCACTTGTCGAGGCTGTCGAAGGCAACCTTGCGCCCGGTGTGACCCTTGGCGATGCGCACAATCATCGCCGGAATCACCAGCCCCATCGCGCCGAGTGTGAAGATGTGGACGGATACAGTGCCGACCCAGGCCGGTTCGATCGTCTGGTCGAGGAACTTGAGCACCAGCTGCGTGGCGATGGCGAGATAGCCGAGGTACATGATGCCGAGGTCGATCCGCCGCATGGCGAGCTGCGGCTTCCAGAACGCGAAGCGGACGAGCATCAGCACGGCGAGCAGGAGGCCGATCCAGCCCGCAACCGGCGCCGCCATGAAGCTCGCCGGCACGAGCAGCACGGCGAGCGACTTGATCGTCGTGTCGAGGGCCGGATGGCGCAGGATGTCGACGCTGAACACGTTGCGCATGAACTGCGTCAGCGTGCGTTCGAACATGACGAGGAAAGCGATCCGGAAGAGGGCTATCGTCATGTCGATGCCGTTCTGGAAATGATCGGCGCTGAGCAGGACGTTCTTGGCGATCAGGAAGGCCGGCAGCATGACCAGGAAGAAGTAGTTGTCCGCGTAGGCGTCCTTCTCGCGGTGCCGGAGCAGCGAGAAGAGCAGCATGACGACGATCGACGTCAGGAACAGGTTGTTGGCGACGAAGAACACGGCGGGCGGCAGCGCGCCCTGGAACCAGACGGCGGCGCGCTCGACGAGCCAGACGGCGACGAGGTAGATCAGCGCGAGGCCGTGATAGCCGCGGATCTTGACCCAGTTCTTGGTGGCGGTGAGCAGGAAGCCGCCGAGTACCGCCCAACCGAAGCCGAAGAACATCTCGTGCGCGTGCCATTGGATGGCCGAGAACGTCGTCGTCGGCATGGGCAGCGTACCCGAGAACATCAGCGCCCAGATCAGGGGCAGGGACAGGCCGGACAAGCAGGCCAGAATGAAAAACGGCCGGAATCCGACCAGCCAGAGCGGGTGTTTCGCAATCATTGATTATCTCCTCGCGCGCTTCGACCGCGCTCGGCGTTCAGAATTCAGCAGGGCAATTGAAACTCATCATTTCACCCGTTTCCGGATGGGCGAAGGAGAGGAATTCTGCGTGCAGCTGCAGACGATCCGCCTTGGCCAGTGCCTCTTCGGTCGCGTAGAGCGTGTCGCCGAGGATCGGGTGGCCGAGCGCCTGCATATGCACGCGCAGCTGGTGCGTGCGCCCCGTCTCCGGCGTCAGCGCGACGCGCGTCGCATGCGTTGCCGCGTCGTAGCTCACGACGCGATAGAGCGTCAGCGACGGCTTGCCGATGGTGAAATCGACGATATGGCGTGGCCGGTTCGGCCAGTCGACGATGAGCGGCAGATTGACTTCGCCGGCTCCGTTCTCCATTCGGCCGTCGACCATCGCCACATAGCGCTTCTCGACCTGCCGTTCCTGGAACAGGATGCTCAGCGCGCGATGCATCGCCTTGCCGCGCGCCAACACGAGCAGGCCGGAGGTGTCGTAGTCGAGCCGATGCACGATCAGCGCGTCGCGGTATTCGGTCTGCACGCGGCGGATCAGGCAGTCCTGCTTCGCCTCGCCGCGCCCGGGAACCGACAGCAGTCGGCTCGGCTTGTTGGCGACGAGCAGCGAGTCGTCGGCGTAGAGCAGGGTGAAGTCGTCGCTGACCGGGAGGGCGTCTTTCGGTGGGTGCATGGTTCGAAGCGGCTGTGGGTACCACTGGTGCTATTCGGGCGCGTATTGTCGCGCATTTCGCCATCGGCACGACGTCGGCAAATCCACTAAGATGGAATGGCTTTTCCGGAGGCCTATCCCCATGACAATCCCCGAACTGAACACCATCGAGATCGTGCTGCACGGTGCCGAGACGCACGACGCACACATCGCCGAAGTCCGCCTGAGCCGTCCGGACCGGTCCAACGCCATGAATGATGCCATGTGGCACGAGCTGCGCAAGGCCTTCCAATGGGCCGATGCGGAAAGCGAAGTCCGTGTTGTCATGCTCACCGGCGCCGGCAGGAATTTCTGCTCCGGGATCGACCTCTCGTTGCTGGCCAACGTCCAGGCCGTTGTTGATCACGCCGATCCGGCGCGCTGCCACGAGCGTTTGCGTCGCCTGATCCTCGACATGCAGGATTGTCTGACCAGCGTCGAGCGTTGCCGCAAACCGGTGATCGCCGCGATTCATGGCGCGTGCATCGGCGCTGGCGTCGATCTGGTGACGTGTTGCGACATGCGCTACGGCGCGGCCGACGCGCTGTTCTCGGTGCGCGAGATCGACGTCGGCATGGTGGCCGACGTGGGGACGCTGCAGCGCTTGCCGCGCCTGGTTCCCGACGGCGTCGCGCGCGAGCTCGCGTTCACCGGCCGCACGCTCGAAGCCGGCGAAGCGCGGGACATCGGCCTGGTCAATCGCGTCTTCGAGACGCACGAAGCGTTGCACGAAGGCGTGAGAAAGGTCGCGCGCTCGATCGCCGGCAAGTCGCCGCTTGCCGTTCGCGGTACCAAGGAGATGCTCAACTACGGCCGCGACCATTCGGTGGCTGACGGGCTAAATTACGTGGCGACCTGGAATGCGGCGATGATGATGTCGGCCGATCTGTCCGAGGCGATGAGCGCCACGCGCGAGAAGCGCGCGCCGAAATTCCAGGACTGAATCCAAAGAAGCAAATTACTTCTCGATGACCGTCTTTCTCCATCAAGTGGCGCTGGCCGCGCCGCTGTTTTCGCTTGTCTTCGTCGGCTATGTGTTGATGCGGCTGACCCGTTGGCCGGTTTCGATTTCGCACGGTCTGACGCGCTTTGTCTTTTCCGTCGCGCTGCCGGCAACGCTGTTCCGCCTGCTCTGCGATTTTTCGAAGTTGCCGCCGGTCGACGCGCGCCTGCTGCTCGCGTTTTTTGGCGGCTGCCTGATTGTGTTTGGCATCGGCCGTGTGATCGCGTGGAAGGTCTTCGCGCTCGACGGGGTCGCGCAGTCGGTGTTTGCGCTGGGCGGCGTGTTCTCGAACAACCTGATGCTCGGCCTGCCGCTCGCCAAGGAAACGCTCGGCGAGGCGGCCTTGCCGTCGGTGGCGCTGGTGTTGGTCTTCAACTCGCTGATTCTGTGGTCCTTGCTGACCGTCTCGGTCGAATGGGCGCGCTATGGCAGTCTGTCCTTCAAGGGCTTTGCCAAGACGCTGTCTGCCGTACTGACCAATCCGATCATCATCGGCATCCTGTCCGGCACCGCCTTTGGCCTCACCGGCTGGACGTTGCCCAAGGCGATCGATCTCCCGCTCGGCCTACTCGGGCAGGCAACAGTGCCGGTCGCGCTCTTCGCGCTCGGCATGGGCTTGTCGGAATACGGTGTGCGCGCCGACTGGCGGATCAGTCTCACCATCTGTGGCGTCAAGCTGATTGTCCAGCCGCTCGTCGTCTGGTCGCTGGCACGGTTGCTCGGGCTGCCGTGGCTGGAGACGCAGGTCGTCGTTCTGCTCTCGTCGATCGCCACCGGTGCGAACGTCTATCTCATGTCGCGCCAGTTCAATACGCTCGAAGGACCGGTCGCCAGCAGCCTGGTGCTCTCGACGGGCCTGGCGGCGGTGACGACGCCGTTGGTTCTGACGCTCGCCGCGTAGGATCCGCCATGGGGAGGAACCTCGTTCGCGCCAGCGAATCCAATTAGTGCTTCAATCTTGTCGATGCGCGAGAAAGCGCAGAATTTTCACTTTCCTGGCCCAAATGCGCCAAGCGTGGGCTTGATGAGCGATAATCTCGGATTGGCTTCATCTTGATACTCCCGTCGCCGCATAGGGGCGGAAGGTTGTAGTGGAAGGATACAGAGAATGCGTGTAGATGATTTCCGTCTAATGTTCGGCAAGCGAGAGTTTGTGCCGATCATGATCGGTGGCATGGGCGTCGATATTTCGACCGCCGGACTGGCGCTGGAGGCGGCTCGCCTGGGCGGAATCGGCCATATTTCCGATGCGATGGTCAATACGATTACCGACCGGCGCTTCAACACAAAGTTCGTCAAAGAGAAACTGAAGCAGTTCAAGTTCAACGTCGCCAACCTTGACAAGTCGCTGGTCAAGTTCGATCTCGGGCAACTGGCCGAGGCGACCCGCCTGCACATCGGGAAAACGATGGAAGCCAAGCGTGGCGCAGGACTCATCTTCGTCAACATCATGGAGAAGCTGACGATGAATGCGCCGAAGGAGACGCTGCGAGTGCGCATGCGAGCGGCGCTCGATTCCGGCATTGATGGCATTACGCTGGCAGCCGGCTTGCATCTCGGGTCGTTTTCGCTGATCGAGGATCACCCGCGATTCCGCGACGCATTCCTCGGCGTTATCGTTTCCTCCCTGCGCGCGCTGCAGCTTTTCATCCGCAAGAACGTGCGCAGCAATCGCCTGCCCGATTATGTCGTTGTCGAAGGTCCGCTGGCGGGTGGGCACCTCGGTTTCGGTATGGATTGGGCCAAGTACGACTTGGCAACGATCATGGCCGAGATCAAGGCTTGGTTGCAGGCCGAGAAGCTCAACATCCCGCTGATTCCGGCGGGTGGCATCTTTACCGGCAGCGATGCGGTGTCCTTCCTTGAGAATGGCGCTTCGGCGGTTCAGGTTGCGACGCGCTTCACCGTGGCCAAGGAGTGCGGCCTGCCGGAGGACGTGCAGCAGGAGTATTTCAAGGCCAGCGAAGACCAGATCGAAGTCAATCAGATTTCGCCGACCGGTTATCCGATGCGCATGTTGAGCAACAGTCCGGCGATCGGCGATGGAATCCGCCCGAACTGCGAGGCGTACGGCTATCTGCTCGACGCCAATGGTGGGTGTTCCTACATCAACTCCTACAACCGCGAGCTCGAAGCGAACCCGGGCGTGAAGCGCCTGTCGGTCAAGGACAAGACGTGTCTGTGCACACAGATGCGGAACTTCGACCTGTGGACCTGCGGTCACTACACTTACCGGCTCAAGGATACGACACGCAAGCTTGAGGACGGGACCTACCAGTTGTTGAGTGCCGAGCACATTTTTCACGACTACCAGTACAGCACCGACAACAAGATCGCCCTGCCTGATTAGCCGTGCTGGCGTCGTTGGACGTCGGCGCGTTCTCCGGCTATGGTGCTATGGTGAATTGGCAGTTTCCGCAACATCCAACCGGGGAGTCAATCAAGTGGGCAATAAGCTTTACGTCGGCAACCTGAGCTATGGCATCAAGTCGAGTGATCTGGAACAGATGTTTGCGGCTCATGGGGCAGTAACCTCGGCACAGGTTATTTCGGACCGGGAAACGCAACGCTCTAAGGGTTTCGGTTTTGTCGAGATGAGCTCGGAGGCTGAGGCTTTGGCAGCGATCGCGGCGCTCAACGGCAAGAGTATTGAGGGGCGTGCATTGACAGTGAACGAAGCGCGGCCGCAGGCACCTCGGTCACAAGGCGGTTTGGGCGGTTCCCAGCGGCGTACCGGCGTGCGCGGACCCTATGGCTCGGGGCGCGGCGGTACGGGTGGTGGGAATCGTCACTAGCTTCGCGTCCTGCCTTCGCCGGTTTTCCATTTTTGCTTCGCGAGCGCGCGAGGCGTTTTGACGCTTTTCATTCATGCTGAGTTATCGCCACGCCTTTCATGCCGGCAATCACGCCGACGTCCTAAAGCACCTTGTTCTTGTTCAACTGACCGGGTATCTCGGACAAAAGGAAAAGCCCTTCTGGTACATCGATACTCATTCGGGTGCCGGCGCGTATGCGCTGGATTCCGGATATGCGGCAAAGCTGGCGGAGTACAAGGACGGAATCGGTCGGCTGTGGACGCGCAACGACCTGCCAGGGCCCGTGGCTGACTACGTCGAACTTGTGCGGCGTCTGAATCCTGATCGCCGATTGCTGGTCTATCCCGGTTCGCCGTATTTCGCTTTGTGGACCCTGCGTGACCAGGATCGATTGCGGCTCTTCGAATTGCACAGCAAGGATGCCCGGCTGCTTCAGGAGAACTTCAAGGATGCCGGCAAGCAGGTCATCGTCGAGCCGACGGACGGCTTTGCCGGACTCAGGGCATTGTTGCCGCCGCCGCCCCGCCGCGCACTTGCGCTCATCGACCCGTCGTACGAGGAGAAGCAGGACTACGACCGGGTATTCAAGGCGCTTAAGGAGGCGCTATCGCGCTTTCCCGGCGGCATGTATGCCTTGTGGTATCCCCAGCTGACGCGCCTGGAGGCGCATGAGCTTCCTGCGCGCCTGAAGAATCTGCCGACGAAGGGGTGGTTGCATGTGGCGCTGCGCGTAAAGGAACCGGCCAAGGACGGGTTCGGCATGCACGGAAGCGGGATGTTCGTTATCAATCCTCCGTGGACCTTGCACGATACCTTGGCTGCGGTGATGCCTTATCTCGTTTCGGCTCTGGGGCTAGACAGCGGAGCCGGTTTCTACCTCGAGCAAAAGCAAAACTGACGGAAAATCGGTCGAGTCTTCTCGAATTCAGCAAGAGCGGAGAGCGACGGAGCGTTCCTCTCTTGCCTCCGGCCTTGTGATGTCGAAAGGTCAGCTGACCTTTTTCGTGTGCAGAAGATAGTTTACCGATGTGTCGCGGCCCAAGCTGTAGACCTGCGTGATCGGGTTGTAGCTAAGTCCGATTAACTCGGAAGGTTCAAGCGCTACGCTTTTCGACCAGCGTGTAAGTTCCGAAGGCTTGATGAACTTCGCGTAGTCGTGCGTCCCCTTCGGCAGCATCTTGAGTACATACTCGGCGCCGATTACAGCCAGCAGGTAAGCCTTCAGATTGCGGTTAATGGTCGAGAAGAAGACATGGCCTCCCGGTTTAACAAGCGCGGCGCATGCAGCAATGGTGCTCGCCGGGTTGGGGACGTGTTCGAGCATTTCCATACAGCTGACGACGTCAAAACTCTCCGGTGACTGCTCGGCGAGTTTTTCGGCCGAAATTTCAAGATACTCGACCGAGTTTCCACTCTCCATCAGATGAAGTCGCGCGACCGCCAATGCTTTGCTCGACAGGTCGATGCCGGTGACTTCGGCGCCTTTGACGGTCATGCTCTCGGAAAGGATTCCGCCCCCGCAGCCGATATCCAGCACCTTTTTGCCGGCGATGCTTGCGTGCGAGTCTATCCAGTCAAGGCGTAGGGGATTGATCTGATGCAGCGGTTTAAATTCGCTCTCCGGATCCCACCAGCGGTGTGCGAGTTGGCTGAATTTGTCAAGTTCGTTCTGGTCGGCGTTTTGCATGGTCTGCGGTAGCTTGTAGAGGAAATAAAAAAGCCCTGCCGAGGCAGGGCTTTTTTGAGCAGCCAGAATTACTTGGCGGTACCGATGATTTCGATATCGACGCGGCGGTCAGGCTGCAAGCAAGCGATGACCTTGGCGCTCTTCGGGCCCTTGCACTGGCCGGGCTTGGTGACCGGCTGCGTGCTTCCCTTGCCTTCGGTATAGACGCGGTTCGCCGGGATACCCTTGCTGACCAGGTAGTCCTTGACCGAAGCTGCGCGCTTCTCCGAAAGCTTCTGGTTGTAGGCAGCGCTACCGATGCGGTCGGCGTGACCAACAGCGATAACGACTTCCAGAACCAGCTTGTCAGCTTTGGCGGCGACTTCGTCCAGCTTCTGCTTGCCTTCCGGGCGCAGCGTCGACTTGTTGAAATCGAACAGGGCGTCGGCGGCAACCGTCACTTTTTCACCAGCCGGCTTCGTAGCAGCAGCTTTGGCAGCCGGAGCAGGGGCAGCCTTCGGCTCGCAAACTTCCTTCGGGATCAGATCCTTGTCGCACTTGCAACCGTTCGGGTCGGTCGCCGCAGCGGCCGGGGTCCAGAAGCCAGTTCTCCAGCAGAGGCCGTACGGGTCGGTTGCGACTTGGCCGCGACCGTCGATCACGTAAACACTATTGGTTGTCTGGGCATGGGCCAGTGATGCGCACAGGCCCAAGGTAGCGGCCAGAATGGCCACGATAGAATGCTTTGCTGTTTTTTTCATCTGGATTTCCTCGTTAGTTAAAGCCTGCGGTATTCCGTTCGCATGGCCAGTTACGCCTTCGTAATAAGAGCAAATACTTCAATGGCTGCGCGGACGAAATTGATTCTGCCATAAAGCCGCGCGAATTATCAACTCAATTTCTTTGTCTGCAAGCCTTAAGCAGGCGCGTTCAGGCGTTTTTCCCACAGCCCGATCTTTGGCGCGCGTCCCGGCTGTTGTCGAATGTCTGGCTTGTGGTTTGAGATCGGAAGGAGAAGCACGCAGAATTCCGTCATTATCGACGGAAAGACGTGCTGTGCCCCGCTGTTGGCGATGTTCTCATCGCGTTTTCCGGGCCGATGGGGTCGCGAATTGCGTCGCGAACTGCTCGGGGCGCTTCGTGCGGGTTGTGTTGCAAAAATGCAACAGGCGACATGCGCTTTTGGTCGTGCGAGGTCCCTTTGTCGGTGAGAAGTGGCGCTCGGTCGCGGACCGCTCATGGGCGCAACTTTCGTGCTTCGGTCTGCCGTATAGGTGCGGCGAACGAGCGGGTAGCGTTCGTCGCCAGCAGGCTTCATGTGAAGAAGCTGCGCCGATCAGTGGTTTCGGGAAGAGCTGGTGAGGGGCGTGATAGAATGCCCGGTTTGGCAAAGATGACAATGGACGCTGAAGTCTGGTCTTGCCGGGATACTTCCAATAGAAATGGAATGCGCTGTGGAAACCTTCGCAAAAGAAACGCTCCCCATCAGTCTTGAAGACGAAATGCGCCGCTCGTATCTCGATTACGCGATGAGCGTGATCGTCGGGCGCGCGCTGCCCGACGCGCGGGACGGCCTGAAGCCGGTTCATCGTCGGGTGCTCTACGCGATGCATGAGCTCGGCAACGACTGGAACAAGCCCTACAAGAAATCGGCGCGTATTGTCGGCGATGTGATCGGTAAGTATCACCCGCACGGCGATACGGCTGTTTATGACACGATCGTCCGCATGGCGCAGGATTTCTCGTTGCGCTACATGCTGTGCGACGGGCAGGGGAACTTCGGGTCGGTCGACGGCGACAGTGCGGCGGCGATGCGTTACACCGAAGTGCGCATGGCGCGCATTGGTCACGAGTTGCTCGCCGATATCGACAAGGAGACGGTTGATTTCGGGCCGAATTACGACGGTTCGGAACAAGAGCCGTTGATCATGCCGGCGCGCATTCCCAACCTGCTGATCAATGGCTCGTCGGGCATTGCGGTCGGCATGGCGACGAACATACCGCCGCACAACCTGAATGAGGTGGTCGACGCCTGTCTGGCCCTGCTGGCCAATCCGGAGATGTCCATTGATGAACTGATCGACATTATCCCGGCGCCCGACTTCCCGACCGCAGCGATCATCTACGGTGTGACCGGTGCACGCGAAGGCTACCGCACCGGGCGCGGGCGCGTGGTCATGCGCGCCAAGACGCATTTCGAAGATATCAAGGGGAGCAACGATCGGCAGGCGATCATTGTCGACGAACTGCCGTATCAGGTTAACAAGCGCTCCCTGCTCGAGAAGATCAGCGAACTCGTTAACGACAAGCGGATTGACGGGATTTCCGACTTGCGCGACGAGTCCGACAAGTCCGGCATGCGCGTGGTCATCGAGCTCAAGCGCGGCGAGGTGCCCGAGGTCGTGCTCAACTGCCTCTACAAGCAGACGCAGTTGCAGGATACCTTCGGCATGAACATGGTTGCGCTCGTCGACGGCCAGCCGCGTTTGCTCAATCTAAAGCAGATGCTCGAGTGTTTCCTGTCGCACCGGCGCGAAGTGATAACCCGGCGTACTGTGTTCGAGTTGCGCAAGGCGCGCGAGCGGGCTCACATTCAGGAAGGCCTGGCGGTCGCACTCGACAATGTCGACGAGATCATCGCGCTGATCAAAGCGTCTCCCACGCCGTCCGACGCAAGGCGTGGTCTGATGTCGCGCCTTTGGACGTCGGCAACGGTGGCCGAAATGCTGCAGCGCGCCAGTCTCGATGCAACGCGCCCGGACGGGCTGGCGATCGAATACGGCTTGTCGAAGAGTGGCTATCTATTGTCGGAAGCGCAGGCGCAGGCGATCCTTGAATTGCGCCTGCAACGTTTGACCGGGCTGGAGCGCGACAAGATCGTCGCAGACTTCGCCGAGTTGCTGGAGAAGATCGCCGATCTGATGGACATCCTCGCGCGGCCGGAACGTATCAGCCAGATCATCGTCGACGAACTGACCGCGATTCGCGCCCAGTTTGGCGACAAGCGCCGGTCGGAGATCGAGTTCAACACGCAGGATCTCGGGATCGAGGACTTCATCACGCCGCAGGACATGGTCGTGACCTTGTCGCATAGCGGTTACGTCAAATCCCAGCCTTTGGCCGACTATCGCGCGCAGAGGCGCGGTGGGCGGGGCAAGCAGGCGGCAGCGGTCAAGGACGACGACTTCGTCGACCACCTGTTCATTGCCAATACGCACGACACCATTCTCTGTTTTTCGAACCGTGGCCGTGTCTACTGGCTCAAGGTCTACGAGGTGCCGCAAGGGACGCGAACAGGCCGTGGCAAACCCATCGTCAATATGTTCCCGCTCGAAGATGGCGAGAAGATAAACGCCATCCTGTCGATCAAGGAGTTTTCCGACGATCAGTTCATCTTCATGTGCACGGCGCAGGGCACGGTCAAAAAGACGCCGCTTTCCGATTTCTCCAATCCACGCAAGGCCGGCATCATCGCCGTGGCGCTGGATGAAGGTGACTATCTGATTGGCGCCGAGATTACGACCGGTACGCAGGATATCGTCCTGGTTTCCGATGCTGGAAAGGCCGTCTGGTTTGATGAGGAAGACGTGCGTCCGATGGGGCGGACGGCGCGCGGCGTGCGCGGCATGAAGCTGGGCGAAGGCCAGCAGGTGCTGTCGCTGCTGGTTGCGGCGAATCATCAGGAGACGGTGCTGATTGCGACCGAGAACGGCTTCGGCAAGCGAACCGTTCTCGCCGATTTCCGCCATTCCGGCCGCGGCACGCAGGGCGTGATTGCAATCGCCGCCAGCGAGCGCAACGGTAAGGTCGTCGCCGCGCGTCTGGTACAGGATCAGGACGAAATCATGCTGATCACGACCGGCGGTGTGTTGATTCGCACCCGCGTAAGCGAAATTCGCGAGCTCGGCCGAGCGACGCAGGGCGTGACGCTGATTGCGCTCGACGAGGGTGAAAGACTTGCCGGCCTGGAGAAGGTTGTCGAGACCGAAGACGAACAGGACGTGAACGGCGACGTACCGCCCGAATCGTCGGCTGAAGGAACGGACCAGGAATAGCAGTTGCCCCGCCCCCGATGCCGACTCTCCTCCGGATACGAATATGAGTGATGATCTGCAAGACAAATTGACGGTGGTACGTTCCGAGATCGACGCCATCGACGCGCAACTCCTCAACTTGCTGAACCGCAGGGCGCAGTGCGCGCAGCGTGTCGGGCAGATCAAGATGCAGCATGGCGATGCAGGGTTCATTTACCGGCCCGAGCGCGAGGCTCAGGTGCTGCGCCGGATCCAGGAGATCAACCCCGGCCCGTTGTCCGGCGACAGCGTGACGTGGTTCTTTCGCGAAGTGATGTCGGCCTGCCTGTCTCTCGAGCAGCCGCTCGGTGTCGCCTTCCTCGGTCCGCTCGGGACCTTCTCCGAAAGCGCGGCGACCAAGCATTTCGGCCATGCCGCGCGCCTGCTGCCGCAGCAGTCGATCGACGACGTCTTCCGCGAAGTCGAAGCGTGCCACGCCGACTTCGCCGTGGTGCCGATCGAGAATTCGACGGAAGGCGCCATCGGGCGCACGCTCGACCTGTTGATGACGACGCCGCTGAAGGTCTGCGGCGAGGTTGTCGTCCGCATCCATCAGCACCTCCTTAGCAACGAAAGTTCGCTCGACAAGATCACCAAGGTGTATTCGCACGCGCAGTCGCTGGCGCAGTGCCACGAATGGCTGAACCGGTCGTTACCCAACGCGCAGCGCATCTCGATGGGCAGCAACGCGCAAGCCGCGCAACTCGCGGCGTCCGAACCGGGCGCCGCGGCGATTGCCGGCGAGGCGGCCGCCGAGCGCTACCAGTTGCCGAAACTGGCGAGCAGCATCGAGGACGAGCCTAACAACACGACGCGCTGGGTCGTCCTCGGACGCCACGATGCCGGTGCGTCGGGACGGGACAAGACCTCATTGATCATGTCGGCGCACAACCGGACCGGTGCGCTCGGTACGCTGCTTGCACCGTTCTCGGATGCAGGCGTTTCGATGACCCGCCTTGAGTCACGTCCGGCGCGGCATACCCTTTGGGAGTATGTATTCTTCGTTGATATCGAAGGGCACCAGAACGATGCGCCGGTGGCGAAGGCGCTCGCGGAGCTTTCGCAGCGCGCGGCCTACCTGAAGATTCTCGGTTCCTACCCGATCGCCGTTTATTGAACTCGCCCGAGTCGCGCGTTTCAGGATTTCTGCAACATTTTTCACAAGGACTGCACATGACGCTTTGGGATCAATCTCTGCCGAACGTTCGCGCTATCTCTCCGTACCTTCCCGGTAAGCCCATCACGCAGCTCTCGCGCGAACTGGGCATTCCGACGGAACGGATCATCAAGCTCGCGTCCAATGAGAACCCACTCGGAATGAGTCCGAAAGCGCGGATCGCTGTCGAGAAGGCGATCGCCTCGCTCGAACGCTATCCGGACGACTATGAGCTGAAGTCAGCGCTGGCCAGTCGCACCGGGCTGAGCATGGAGCGCTTCGTGCTTGGCAACGGTTCGAACGACGTGCTCGATCTGATCGCACGCGTTTTCCTGGCGCATGGGCGTTCAGCAGTGTTTGCGCAGCACGCCTTCGCGGTGTATCCGTTGGCGACGCTGTCCGCGGGCGGCGAGCCGATCTGCGTTCCGGCGAAGGACTTCGGCCATGATCTTGATGCGATGTTGCGGGCGATTCGCCCGGATACGCGCCTCGTCTGGATCGCCAACCCGAACAACCCGACCGGCACCTTCCTGCCCTACGAGCAACTAAAGGCGTTTGTTGCCGCCGTTCCAGCGGACGTTGTTGTGGTGATCGACGAAGCCTACAACGAGTACATTCCGCAGACCGAGCGCGTTGATACTTCCGCCTGGCTGTCGGAATTCCAGAACCTTGTCATCACGCGGACGTTCTCCAAGATCTACGGCCTGGCCGGCCTGCGCGTCGGCTACGCCATGGCTTCGGCTGAGGTGGCGGATCTGATGAACCGTGTGCGCCAGCCGTTCAACTGCAACAATCTGGCGATCGCCGCAGCGGCGGCTGCCCTCGATGACGACGCTTTCGTCGAGCGCAGCTATGCGCTCAACCGCGCCGGGATGGAGCAGATCGTCGCCGGCCTCAAGCGTCTCGGCTACGCGCACATTCCGTCGCACGGCAACTTCCTCGCCTTCAATGCCGGCGATGCCGTCGTGCTCAACCAGAAACTGCTCAAACAAGGCGTCATCGTTCGTCCGATCGCTGGCTACGGCATGCCCGAGTGGCTGCGCGTGACCATCGGCAGCGAGAACGAGAACGCCCGCTTCCTCGAGGTGCTGGAGCAGGCGCAGTAATGGACGCCAGGCCGGAATTCGGCAAGGTTGTCATTTTCGGCGTCGGGCTGATCGGCGGCTCGTTTGCGCTGGCGCTGAAGGCGGCCGAGCAGGTCGAAGAAGTCGTCGGCTTCGGCCGGAGTCTGGGTACGCTGACGCAAGCGCTCGATCTCGGGATCATCGATCGTGTTGGGGCCAACGCCGGGCAGGAGGTTGCCGATGCCGATCTGGTCCTGATTGCCACCCCGGTCGGCCAGATGCCAGAAATCATGGCGCGTATCGCGCCTTATCTTGGTCCGGAAACCGTCGTCACCGATGGCGGAAGTACCAAGTCGGACGTCGCTGCAGTCGCACGCAGTGCCTTTGGCGAGCGCGTCGGGCAGTTTGTCCCGGCGCATCCTATTGCTGGCGCCGAGAACAGCGGAGCGGCGGCGGCGCGCGCCGATCTCTATCGCGAGAAGAAGGTTGTCCTGACGCCGCTGTCGGAAAATCCGGTGCTCAACGTCGTGCGCGTCCGGTCCGCCTGGGAATGGTGCGGGGCGAACATTCACGAGTTACAGCCCGAAGAGCACGACCGGATCTTCGCTGCGGTCAGTCATCTACCGCACCTTTTGTCTTTCGCACTCGTGCATGAACTGGCGCTGCGTGAGAATCGCGACCTGCTGTTCAGCTTCGCGGCCAGCGGTTTTCGTGACTTCACGCGCATTGCGGCGAGTCATCCCGAGATGTGGCGCGACATCTGTCTGGCGAATCGCGCCGCACTGCTTGAAGAGCTCGATCGCTATCGCTCACAGCTCGATGAACTGCACGATATCCTCCTGCGTGGCGATGGCGCGGCGCTGGAGAAGACCTTTGACATCGCCCGCGCCGCCCGTCGCGACTGGGCTGGCAACAAGGCATAAACCGCATGGCCAAAGAATTCATTGATCTGCCGCCGGTTCTGTCGGCAACGGGGACGGTGCATTTGCCCGGCTCGAAGAGTATTTCCAACCGCGTATTGCTGCTCGCTGCGCTCGCCGAAGGGGCGACCGAGGTCCGCGACCTGCTTGAGTCGGACGATACGGCGCGTATGGTCGAGGCCTTGCAGGCACTTGGCGTGCGGATCGACGAGCAGGGCGGGAATAGGTGCCTCGTTCACGGTGTGGGCGGCATTTTCCCTGTCAAGGAAGCTACCTTGTTTCTCGGCAATGCCGGGACGGCATTCCGATCATTGACCGCTGCATTGGCGCTGGCAGGCGGCCGCTACACGTTGACTGGCGTACCGCGCATGCACGAACGGCCGATCGGTGATCTTGTCGAGGCGTTGCGCGAGCTTGGCGCAAATGTCGTCTACGCCGGGAAGGAAGGTTTTCCTCCGCTCGAACTCCGTCCGGCGTCGAAGTCGCCGGGTGGGTTGGTGCATGTGCGAGGTGACGTGTCGAGCCAGTTTCTCACCGGTTTGTTGATGGCTGCGCCCCTGTCCGGGGTGGAGACGACCGTTGAAGTTGTGGGCGAGTTGATTTCGCGGCCGTACATCGAGATTACGCTGGCGGTCATGGCTCGCTTTGGCGTAAACGTCACGCGCGAGGGCTGGCGGCGCTTCACAGTGCCGGCGGGTTCGTGTTATCGCTCACCCGGTATTGCGTATGTTGAGGGCGACGCTTCGTCGGCCTCGTACTTTCTCGCGCTTGGCGCGATAGGCGGTGGCCCTGTGCGGGTTGAAGGTGTTGGCCAGGACTCGATCCAGGGCGATACTCGATTCGTGGATGCGCTGGAAAGCATGGGAGCAAGCGTTGCAACGGGAGACAACTGGATAGAGGTCTCGGCACCGCCGGAAGGCAGACTGCGTGCGCTTGATCTCGACTGCAACCATATTCCCGATGCGGCGATGACGCTTGCGACGACTGCATTGTTTGCCGAAGGTACGACAACGCTCTCGAACATTGCGAGCTGGCGCGTCAAGGAAACCGACCGAATCGCCGCAATGGCAACAGAGCTGCGCAAGCTCGGCGCAATTGTCGAAGAGGGTAATGATTTCATACGCATAACGCCGCCGGAGTCGGTAGTCTCGCCGCCGGAAGGTATCGATACCTATGACGACCACCGCATGGCCATGTGCTTCTCGCTGGCTTCGCTTGCGACGACGGTGCGCATTAACGATCCCGCTTGCGTCGCCAAGACCTTTCCGAGCTACTTCGAACTCTTCGCTACGGTTACCCGACCGGTTCCGGTCATTGCGATCGATGGCCCGTCAGCCTCAGGTAAGGGTACGGTCGCGGCGCGAGTTGCGGCGGCGCTCGGCTGGCACTACCTCGATTCCGGAGCGCTGTATCGCTTGACGGCGGTGGCCGCACGGCGTGCCGGCGTAGCCTGGGACGACGAAGGGGGCGTTGCGGCGATTGCCGCGGGGCTCGACGTCGTCTTCGGCGAGAACTCGATTTCCCTCGCTGGTGAAGACGTCGGCGATGCCATCCGGCAAGAGGATATTTCGGTCGGTGCCTCGAAGGTTGCTGCGCTGCCAGCGGTGCGCGCCGCATTGCTCTTTCGCCAGCGTTTGTTCCGCCAGGCGCCCGGGCTCGTCGCCGACGGGCGCGACATGGCGTCGGTCGTTTTCCCCGATGCGCGGACGAAAGTATTCCTCACGGCGAGCGTCGAGATCAGGGCGGAAAGACGCTATAAGCAGTTGATCGAGAAAGGAATCGCTGCTAGTATCCAGCCTCTTTTGCTTGATTTGCGGGAACGCGACGCGCGCGATAGCCAGCGGAGTGTGGCCCCACTCAAGCAAAACGAAGATGCCAAGTTACTCGATACGACGGATTTGACGATCGACCAAGCTGTCGCTCAGGTCCTGTCGTGGCACAGTAAATAGGCAGTGAGTTTGCAGTAAGGGCGACGCGGCAGGTGCTGCTCGCCAAATAGGTGTTACCGCCGGCAATGCTTGCGCCGTCCCGGTCAGGGTACGGCGCGTAACTGTCCTGGTTATCGATGGCAGGTGTGGCGTGTAACGAGTGTTAACTTAACCCGCAGTTTTGCGGTCAGGTCCCCCTCATATGTCAGCTAATCCCACCATGCAAGAAAGCTTTGCCGATCTCTTCGAAGCCAGCCTCACGCGCCAAGAAATGCGTCAGGGCGAAGTTATTACCGCAGAAGTTGTTCGTATCGACCAGAATTTCGTGGTCGTTAACGCCGGACTGAAGTCCGAAAGCTATATCGAACGTGAAGAATTCCTCAACGATCAGGGCGAAATCGAAGTCAATGTCGGTGATTTCGTTCAGGTCGCCATCGAGCAACTCGAAAACGGTTTCGGCGAAACGCGCCTCTCGCGCGAGCGCGCCAAGCGCGTTGCGGCCTGGAACTACCTCGAAGAAGCCCTGAATCAGGGCACGCTGGTCACCGGTACGATTACCGGCAAGGTCAAGGGCGGCCTCACCGTCATGGCCAACAGCGTGCGCGCCTTCCTGCCGGGTTCGCTCGTCGACATGCGTCCAGTCAAGGACACGACCCCGTACGAAGGCAAGACCTTCGAATTCAAGGTCATCAAGCTCGATCGCAAGCGCAACAACGTCGTCGTTTCGCGCCGTGCCGTCCTCGAAGCCAGCGTTGGTGAAGAACGCGAAGCGCTGCTCTCCAACCTCAAGGAAGGCAGCATCGTCAAGGGTATCGTCAAGAACATCACCGATTACGGCGCATTCGTCGACCTCGGTGGCATCGACGGTCTGCTGCACATCACCGACCTGGCCTGGCGCCGTGTCCGTCACCCGTCCGAAGTTCTGGCCGTCGGCGACGAAGTGCAAGCCAAGATCCTCAAGTTCGACCAAGACAAGAACCGCGTTTCGCTTGGCCTCAAGCAGCTTGGCGAAGATCCGTGGGTCGGCATTGCTCGCCGTTATCCGCAGAGCACCCGCCTGTTCGGCAAGGTCACCAACCTGACCGATTACGGTGCATTCGTTGAAATCGAGCAAGGCATCGAAGGTCTGGTGCACGTGTCGGAGATGGACTGGACGAACAAGAACGTTCATCCGTCGAAGGTCGTCCAGCTCGGTGACGAAGTCGAAGTCATGATCCTTGAGATTGACGAAGAGCGTCGCCGTATCTCGCTCGGCATGAAGCAGTGCGCCGCCAATCCGTGGGACGACTTTGCGATGAACCAGAAGAAGGGCGACAAGGTTCGCGGCGCGATCAAGTCGATCACCGACTTCGGTGTGTTCATCGGTCTGCCCGGTGGCATCGATGGTCTGGTTCACCTCTCCGATCTGTCGTGGTCGGTGCCGGGCGAAGAAGCCATCCGCAACTTTAAGAAGGGCGACGAAGTCGAGGCCGTGGTTCTGGCGATCGATACCGAGAAAGAGCGCATCTCGCTCGGCATCAAGCAGCTCGACAGCGATCCTTACACCAGCTTCATTGCGACCCACGAGAAGAACGCCATCGTCAAGGGCACGGTCAAGTCGGTTGATGCCCGCGGCGCCGTCGTTACGCTCGAAGGTGACATGGAAGGTTATCTGCGCGCATCCGAAGTTTCGCGTGACCGCATCGACGATCTGACCAAGGTCTACAAGGAAGGCGACGAGATCGAAGCGATGATCATCAACATCGATCGCAAGACCCGTTCGATCAACCTGTCGATCAAGGCCAAGGATCAGGCCGAGCAGCATGAAGCGATGCAGAAGTTTGCCGCTGAGAGCAACGTCAGCTCGGGTACGACCAACCTCGGTGCGCTGCTGAAGGCCAAGCTGAACAATCCGCAGTAAGGTTTGTGATGACCAAGTCAGATCTGATCGCGCGACTGGCGGAGCGGTTCCCGCAGCTGGTCGCGAAGGATGCCGATTTTGCGGTCAAAATGATTCTCGATGCGATGTCCGAAGCTTTGGCCAAGGGCGATCGTATCGAGATTCGCGGGTTCGGCAGCTTTTCGCTGAACTATCGACCGCCACGCGTTGGCCGGAACCCGAAATCCGGGGACAAGGTTAGCGTCCCGGAAAAATGGGTACCGCATTTCAAGGCAGGCAAGGAATTGCGTGAGCGTGTGGATCTAGCGCTCAAGTCGGTCTGAATGACATAGTTTGGTTGAATGAATCGCCACGGGCGGCAACTTCTGTTGCCGCCCTTTTCATTTCATTGGACGAGGAGTGGCTGATGCGTATTGTGCTGTGGAGCCTGAGAATCGTGGTGTTCCTGTTCCTGCTGGCGTTTGCGCTGAAGAATACGGACCCGGTGAGCATTCGCTTCTTTCTCGATTCCGCGTGGAATGCGCCGCTGATCATCGTTGTGCTGGCGTTTTTTGCTGGAGGCGTATTGTTGGGTGTTCTTTCCCTGATCGGCACGGTATTCTCTTTGCGCCGCGAACTTGCACGGTTGCGCCGAGCGGCCCGTGGCGAGGGTGGCGAAGTTCATCCACAAGAGGTCCTTCGGTAAGCGGGTATCGATATCTGGTCACGCCTGGAACCGGAGCAGGCGCAACACGCAATCGGACATTTATGACTCTATGATCGAATTTGAATACTGGCAACTGCTTTTTCTCCCGGTCTTTTTCGGACTTGGCTGGGCGGCTGCGCGCGTCGATATCCGCCACTTGGTAAAGGAGTCGCGCGCCTTGCCGCGTTCGTACTTCCAGGGTTTGAACTTCCTGCTCAACGAGCAGCCGGACCGTGCCATCGAAGCCTTCGTCGACGCCGTCAAGGTCGATCCACAGACCGTCGAGTTGCACTTCGCCTTGGGCAGCCTCTTCCGTCGGCGGGGAGAAACGGAACGTGCCATTCGCATGCACCAGAGCCTGGTCGAGCGGGATGATCTGCCGCAGGATCTGAAACTTCAGGCGCTGGCCGAACTGGGACAGGACTATCTGAAAGCCGGTCTGCTCGATCGCGCGGAGGAAGTCTTCGAGAAACTGCGTGAGTCGTCGATGGCGGAAGATGCCAAGCGCAACCTGCTCGAGATCTACCAACTCGAGAAGGACTGGGAAAAGGCGGTGGCCATTGCCGCTGAACTGCCCGACGTTGCGACGCAGAAGGATATTGCCGAGTACTACTGCGAGATGGCGGCGGCGGAGATGATCCGCTCACGACCGGATATGGCGGTGGGACATCTCCGCAGCGCGCTCGAACGCAATCGCAAGTGCGTTCGCGCAAGCCTCCTGCAAGGCGATATCGAAGTCCAGCAGGAGCGGTTTGCCGAGGCAATCGCCTGTTGGCAACGTATCGAACAGCAGGATCCGACCTATCTCGCGCTGGTCGCGCAGCGTCTGCTCGATGCCTTCAGGAAACTCGACCGGCGTGAAGAAGGTTTGCAGTTGCTGCGTGGCTATTTGGAGCGCTACCCGTCGCTTGATCTGCTGGACGTCGTTTTCCAGCTGGTGCTTGAGAGCGAAGGCGTTGAATCCGCGTATGAACTGGTGCGTGCCGAACTGCGGCGCAACCCGACTCTGCTCGGGTTGGACAAGCTGATCGATGCGCGCCTGCTCGTTGCGCCGCTCGAAGCGCGTGCCGACCTCGATCTGGCGAAGGGCATCGTGCAGGGCTATACGCGCCGGCTGGCGCGCTACCGGTGCGATAATTGCGGATTCAAGGCGCGGCAGTTCTACTGGCGCTGCCCGGCGTGCGGCGGTTGGGAAACTTATTCGCCGAAACGCACCGAAGAATTTGACTTGACGCCTTAGCGCGCAGGAATGACACCATGCAACTAGGAGATTTATCGGCGGTTCGTCTTCTCATCGTCGGCGATGTGATGCTCGATCGCTACTGGTTCGGAGATGTGTCGCGGATTTCGCCGGAGGCGCCGGTGCCCGTCGTCAAGGTCGAGCGTAGCGAGGAGCGCCCGGGTGGCGCGGCTAACGTCGCGCGCAACGCGGCAGCACTTGGGGCCAAGGTTTCGCTGCTGGCGCTGGTCGGCAACGATGAGCCGGGCGTCAGTCTCAAGCGCTTGATGACCGAAGGCGGCATCGACGCCAGCCTGCATGTCGATGAAGCGGAGACGACGACCGTGAAGCTGCGCGTGATCGGCCGCCAGCAGCAGTTGTTGCGTATCGATTTCGAGACGACGCCTTCTCACGAAGCGCTACGCGCCAAGCTGTCCGACTTTGAGCAACGCTTGCCGCAATGCGACGCCGTCGTTTTTTCCGACTACGGCAAAGGCGGACTGACGCACATCGGTGAAATGATCCGGCTGGCGCGCGCCGCCGGGAAGATCGTGCTCGTCGATCCCAAGGGCGACGACTACGCGTGCTACGCCGGGGCGACGCTCATCACGCCGAACCGCTCGGAGATGCGCGAAGTCGTCGGGCGCTGGAAGGACGAGGCCGATCTGGAGCAGAAAGCGGCCGCGTTGCGCAAGGAACTGGCACTCGACGCTTTGCTCGTCACGCGCAGCGAGGAAGGTATGTCGCTTTTCCGCGCCGACGGTGCTCTGCACGAAAAGGCTGTTGCGCGCGAGGTCTACGACGTGTCGGGAGCCGGCGATACGGTCATCGCGACGCTCGCCGTCATGTTGGCGCACGGCGCCGACTGGGCCAGAGCGATCCACGTCGCCAACGTCGCGGCCGGGATCGTCGTCGGAAAACTGGGGACGGCCGTGGTGACCCGCGCCGAACTCGATGCAGCACTGAACTGAGGAGAATCGCATGTACACCATCGTGACCGGCGCCGCCGGCTTCATCGGCGCCAATATCGTCAAGGCACTCAACGAACGCGGCGAAACCGACATCATCGCGGTCGACAACCTGACGCGCGCCGACAAGTTCCGCAATCTGGTCGACTGCGAGATTGCCGACTATCTCGACAAGGACGATTTCCTCAATCGCCTGCTCGCCGGTGACTTTGACGGCGACGTCAAGGCCATCTTCCACGAAGGCGCGTGTTCCGACACCATGGAGGGCGACGGCCGCTACATGATGGAGAACAACTTCCGCTACTCGCAGGACATGCTCGACTGGTGTCTCGACGAAGGCGTGCAGTTCCTCTACGCGTCCAGCGCGGCGACCTACGGCGCTAGCAACGAGTTCCGCGAAGAGCGGCCGCTCGAGTCGCCGCTCAACGTCTACGGCTACTCCAAGTTCCTCTTCGACCAGATCGTGCGCCGTCGCCTGCCGCAGGCCAAGTCGCAGATCGTCGGTTTCCGCTACTTCAACGTCTATGGGCCGCGCGAGTCGCACAAGGGGCGCATGGCCTCCGTCGCCTTCCACCACTACAACCAGTTCCGCGCCGACAAGAAGGTCAAGCTGTTCGAGGGCTGCGACGGCTACGGTAACGGCGAACAGAAGCGCGACTTCGTCTACGTCGGCGACGTCGCGAAGGTCAATCTCTTCTTCCTCGATCACCCGGAGAAGTCCGGCATCTTCAATCTCGGTACCGGGCGCGCGCAGAGTTTCAACGAACTGGCGGTCGCCAACGTCAACAGCTGCCGTGCGTTGAGTGGCGCACCGAAGCAGTCGCTTGCGGAACTGCTGCGTCAGGGCTTCATCGAATACGTGCCGTTCCCGGATGCGCTACGCGGAAAGTACCAGAGCTTCACGCAGGCCGATTTGACGCGCTTGCGCGCCGCCGGCTACAACGAGCCGTTTGCCAGCGTCGAAGAGGGTGTCGCGCAATACGTCGAGTGGTTGAGCAAGCATGTATAAGACGCTCGCCGACTACGTGGGCGGTACGCCGCTCGTCCGCCTGACCCGGTTGCCGGGCGCCGAAATCGAAGCGCGCGGCAACGTCATCCTCGCCAAGCTGGAAGGCAACAATCCGGCCGGTTCGGTCAAGGACAGGCCGGCGCTTTCGATGATCCGGCGCGCCGAGTTGCGCGGCGACATCAAGCCCGGCGACACGCTGATAGAAGCGACTTCCGGCAATACCGGGATTGCATTGGCGATGGCAGCAGCGATGGGCGGCTACCGGATGATCCTGGTCATGCCGGAGAACCAGAGCGTCGAACGCCGGCAGACGATGCGCGCCTTCGGCGCCGAACTGGTGCTCACGCCGAAAGACGGCGGCATGGAGCTGGCCCGCGACGTCGCCGAGAAGATGCGCGACGAAGGGCGCGGCATCATCCTCGACCAGTTCGCCAACGCCGACAATCCGCTCGCGCATTACGAAGGTACCGGCCCGGAGATCTGGCGCGAGACGGAAGGACGGATCACGCACTTCGTCAGCAGCATGGGAACGACCGGCACGATCATGGGCGTTTCGCGATTCCTCAAGGAGCAGAATCCCGCCGTGTGCATCGTCGGCTGCCAGCCCGAGCAGGGCTCGCAGATTCCAGGGATCCGCAAATGGCCGGAGGCGTATCTGCCAAAGATCTTCGACCGCTCGCGCGTCGATCGCGTCGAATCGGTATCGCAGGGCGACGCCGAGGAAATGACGCGCCGCCTGGCGCGCGAGGAGGGGATCTTTGCCGGCATCTCTTCTGGCGGCGCGATGGCCGTCGCCTTGCGCATCGCGCAGGAGGTCGAGAATGCGACGATCGTCAGCATCGTCTGCGACCGCGGCGACCGTTACCTGTCAACCGGCGTGTTCCCTGCCTGATATGCATCCCGTCCTCGTCTTCGATATTGAAACTATCCCCGATGTGCCGGGGTTGCGGCGTCTGCATGACCTGTCGCCGGAATTGTCCGACGCCGAGGTCGCGGAACTCGCCTTCCAGCAGCGGCGTGCGCAGAACGGTACCGATTTTCTGCCGCATCACCTGCAGCGCGTTGCGGTGATTTCCTGCGCGCTGCGCGCCGGCAAGGATCTGCGCGTCTGGTCGCTGGCCGAGCCCGAGCAGAGCGAAGCGGAAATCATCCAGCGCTTCTTCGACGGTATCGAGAAATTCACGCCGCAGGTTGTTTCCTGGAACGGTGGCGGCTTCGATCTGCCGGTGCTGCATTACCGCGGCCTGATTCATGGCATCGTCGCGCCGCGCTACTGGGATTTGGGTGACGGCGACTACGCCGATAGCCGCGACTTCAAGTGGAACAATTACATCAGCCGCTACCACACGCGCCATCTCGACCTGATGGACCTCCTGGCGATGTATCAGCCGCGCGCCAACGCGCCGCTCGATGACCTAGCCAAGTTGATCGGTTTTCCGGGCAAACTCGGCATGGATGGTAGCAAGGTCTGGGAAGCGTGGCAGAACGGCGAAATTGCCGGGATTCGTGACTATTGCGAGACCGATGTGATGAACACCTATCTCGTGTCGCTGCGCTTCCGCTTGATGCGCGGCGAGTTGTCGCGCGCCGAGTACGACGCCGAGATCAGTTTCGTGCGCGGCGAGCTGGCGCGGCTGGATAAACCGCACTGGCACGAGTTTCTGGCCGCTTGGTCAAACTGACCGGGGCAGCGGCGTTTCTCGAACAGGGCCGGTCGAGGCCCTGACTACCAGCTTTGGATCCGGAACACGAACCAACGTCGGCTGAAAGTCCGGGTCTTCGATCATGTCGAGCAGCAGGTTGATCGACGTCTTCGCGACTTCCTCGATGTTCAGGGCAACGGTCGTCAATGCTGGACGCATTTCCTGGGCCAACTGGATGTCGGTGATGCCGACGATCGACATGTCGTCGGGAATGCGGATTCCCTCGTCCGCCAGTGCCTGGGAGACGCCGTAGGCCAAAAGATCGTTGGTGGCAAAGATCGCGGTCAGGCCCGGGTCGGCCTTCAGTAGGGAAAGCGCCGCCTGATGGCCGCCGGGAACCGAGTCGATGACGTAAGTCACGTCCTTGTCGTCGAGCGACATGCCGGCCTCGGCGAGCGCATCCTTGAATCCTTCCAGACGTAGCAACTGCGGCCCGTCGCAGCCTTCGCCGACAATGACCCCGATCCGGCGGTGTCCGAGTTCGAGCAAGTGGTGTCCGGCAATCTTTCCTGCCAGTCGGAAATTGACGACGACGTGCGGGAGCGCGTCCGGGAATTCAATGGTTTCCTCCGAGGCGAGGACGATCGGCGAGCGTCTGCCGCCCTTGAGTTCGACGATCTCCGTGGTGCTGATGCCGGTGTGCAATACGAGCACACCGTCGGCAAGCGTTCCCGAAATCTGCTTGATGTAGGCCCGTCCGGTCTCCGCTTGTTCGTCGGTGTTGCAAACCATGAGGAAGTACTTGCGCTGACGCGCGACCCGCTCGGCGATCCGGACGAACTCCGGGTAGTACGGGTTGATGATGTTCGGGAGGACGATGGCGACCATCGACGACTTGCCTTCGGAAAGCGCGCGTGCCATCAGGTTGGGGCGATATCCGGTGGCAGCGATTGCTGCCTTGACGCGCTTCGCCGTCGAGGGCTTGACCTTGTCGGGGTTGCGCAGGACGTTCGAGACCGTCGCCGTGGTAACACCGGCAAGTTGAGCGACTTCGCTTAATGTGGCCATTTTCTTCGTCTGGAAGAGGGTGGGTCGTCAGTCGTGAGGGCCTGAATTCTAGCCGTAACGTTGCCGCCGCAATCTGGATGAAATAGCTCAAAAATCCTTATTGCAAGTCGGCGCAACCGGAAGTATATTGCACCCACACCTGAATTTAACCGCTTAAATTAGTTCGATCGAAAAATTTAATCGGTTAACTCGATGTGCGTGCTGAAAAACAATAGCGGAACTAACGGCGCGTGGTTGCAAATCAAGGGATGTCCAACATTATCGAAAGGAATGCCATGAACTTCACGAAGCGAACGACCCTCTCCATGATGGCCGGTCTGGTTCTAGCCTCAATGGGTGCAATGACTGCCGGCGCAGTGTCGGCCAAGGAAGTGACCGTCTGGGCCTGGGACCCGAACTTCAACATCGCGATCATGAAAGAGGCAGGCGCTCGCTATACGGCGAAGCATCCTGACGTGACCTTCAAGATCGTCGATATGGCCAAGGCCGATGTCGAACAAAAGCTGCAAACCCAGCTTGCCTCCGGTTCGACGAAGTCGCTGCCGGATATCGTTCTGGTCGAGGACTACAACGCACCGAAGTATCTGCGCTCGTTCCCGGGCGCCTTCGAGCCGCTCTCCGGAAAGATCGATCACTCCGGCTTCGCGAAGTACAAGGTCGACCTGATGACGGTCGACGGCAAGGTCTATGGCCTGCCGTTCGACTCGGGTGTCACCGGTATGTTCTACCGCAAGGACATGATCGAGAAGGCGGGCTTTACCGAAGCCGACATGCAGAACATTACGTGGGATCGCTACATTGAGATCGGCAAGAAAGTCGAAGCCGCTACCGGCAAGAAGATGCTGGCGCTCGATCCGAGCGACGGCGGGATGGTTCGCGTGATGATGCAGTCCGGCGGTCGCTGGTACTTCGACAAGGATGGCAAGCTGGACGTCAAGAACAACCCGGCGCTCAAGGCCGCGCTCGAAGCGCAGGCCAAGCTGTTCAAGTCCGGAATCGTCAAGCAGACGTCGGGCTGGGTCGAGTGGGTGGCGGCATTGAACAAGGGCGATGTGGCTTCGATCACCTCGGGCGTCTGGATCACCGGTTCGGTCAAGGCCGAGAAGAGTCAGGCCGGCCTGTGGCGTGTTGCCCCCACGCCGTCGCTGGGCATTCCGGGGTCGGTAAATGCATCGAATCTGGGTGGATCGAGCTGGTATGTCCTTTCCAGTGCCAAGGAGAAGGCGGCGGCAATCGATTTTCTGAACGAAGTCTGGGCGAAGGATGTCGATTTCTACCAGAACATTCTGGATAGCCGTGGCGCAGTCGGCACGCTGACTGCATCGCGCGGCGGCAAGGCTTACTCCGCAGCCGATCCGTTCTTTGGTGGAGAGAAAGTCTGGCAGAGCTTCAGCGACTGGATGGAACAGGTGCCCAGCGTGAACTACGGCATGTTCACCGGTGAGAGCGACGCGGCCATGGCCTCGCAACTGCCGGCGCTCATGCAAGGCACGCCGACCGAGAAGATTCTGGAGAACATCCACAATCAGCTCGAAGCGCAAGTCAAGTAAGCACAAGTCTTCCACCTAGTCACGCATGACTTTCCAGGGCGGCCAGTGATTGGTTGCCCTGGCTCAAGCTTGCCCGGAGGTTCTCTTATGGCTACAGCTGCCAGACCCGGCCATCGACGGTATCACGACCTGAATGGATGGTTTTTCGTCGGGCCGTCGATCGCGTTGATCGGCGTTTTCATGGCTTACCCGATCGTGAAATCGCTCTGGCTGTCCCTGCATTCAGGGCAGGGCTCGGTGATGAAGTTCGTCGGTACGGGGAATGTTCAACGCCTGTTCAGCGATCCGATCTTCTTCACGGCGCTGACCAATACGTTCATCTTCCTGATCATCCAGGTACCGATCATGATCATCCTGGCATTGATCATGGCGTCCTGCCTGAACATGCCGAATCTGAAGTATCGCGGCTTCTTGCGCACTGCCGTGTTCCTGCCGTGCGTCACCTCGCTCGTCGCCTATTCGGTCCTGTTCAAGAGCATGTTCTCGTACGACGGTCTGGTGAACTCGCTGCTCCTGAAGATGGGTTTGATCGAGCAGGCCATCCCGTGGCTGAGCGACCCGTTCTGGGCGAAGGTCGTCGTGATCCTGGCGATCACCTGGCGCTGGACCGGCTACAACATGATCTTCTATCTGGCCGCAATGCAGAACATCGACAAATCGATCTATGAAGCGGCTCGCATCGACGGCATTTCGGCAACGCGACGCTTCCTCTCGATTACCGTGCCGATGCTCAAGCCGGTGATCCTGTTTACGACCGTTACATCGACCATCGGTACCTTGCAGTTGTTCGACGAGCCAATGAACATCACGCAGGGATTGATCTCCGACGTCACCCTGACGTTGTCGCTCTACATCTACAAGTTGTCGTTCCGCTACGTTCCGAATTTTGGTTATGCCGCGACCGTGTCCTACGTCATCGTCGTCCTGGTCGCCATTCTCGCCTTTATCCAGTTCTACGCCGCTCGGGAGCGCGATCGATGAAGAACCTTCCAGAAACATTCCGTATGGCATGCACCTATGCCTTCCTGTCGTTGATGGCTGTACTGTCCTTGTTCCCGTTCGCATGGATGATGATCGGCGCAACCAATACGAACACGGACGTGACGAAAGGGAAGATGACGTTCGGGTCGGCGTTCTTCGATAACTACGCGAAGCTGGCCGAGCTCTATGACGTCGGGCAAATTTTCCTGAACTCGGCAAAGATTGCCATCGTGGGTTCCTTTTTCACGCTGCTGATCTCGTCAATGGCCGGTTATGGCTTCGAAGTCTTCCGCTCTGCCTTGCGAGAACGGGTCTATCAAGGCTTGCTCCTGTCGATGATGGTTCCATTTGCCGCGCTGATGATCCCGTTGTTCACGCTGCTCGCGACGGCCGACATGCTCGATACGCATATGGCGGTGATTCTGCCGGCGGTGGCTTCCGTGTACATCATTTTCTACTTTCGGCAGAGCACGAAGGCGTTTCCCTCCGAGTTGCGCGACGCGGCACGTGTCGATGGTCTCAAGGAATGGCAGATCTTCCTGTTCATCTACGTGCCGGTAATGCGCTCGACCTACGCCGCGGCGTTCATCATCGTCTTCATGACGGCCTGGAACAACTTCCTCTGGCCGTTGATTGTGCTTCAGTCCAACGAGCTGAAGACCATCACGCTCGCCATCTCGTCGCTCGGCTCGTCTTATTCCCCGGATTTCGGCGTCATTATGGTCGCCACTGTTCTGGCCACACTGCCGACGCTGTTCGTCTTCTTCGCCATGCAGCGCCAGTTTGTTCAAGGCATGCTCGGTTCTGTCAAATAAGGTCATCATGCGCACAATCACCCACTTCAATTCCGGCTGGACTTTCCATCCGACGTTTTCCAGCGACCTGATCGCGAGCAGAGGAAACGGTATCCCCGTTCGGTTGCCGCACAACGCGGTCGATCTCGAACTCAACTACTTCGACGAGCGCGAGTTCCAGAAGGCGTTTGCTTACCAGAAGGTCCTGGCCCGGCAACCTGATTTTCACGGCAAGGAAGTCTCGCTCGTCTTCGACGGGGCCATGGCCGACGCCGTTGTTTGGATCAACGGCCAGGAAGCCGGCGCGCACAAGGATGGCTATACGCCGTTCGAGATTCGCCTGACCGATCATCTGGTTCCGGGCGATAACCTCATTACCGTCAAGATCGACGGATCGGAGAACCCCGAGATTCCGCCGTTCGGTGGGCAGATCGATTACCTGACCTACGCCGGCATTTATCGCGATGTCTGGCTTAAGGTAACCGACGCCGTTTCGATCAGAAACATCAAGGTTGAAACGGCCGATGAGTTGAGCGACACCAAGCGGGCGAGCATCCGCTGCTTTTTGTCGAACCCGCGTGGATTGGTGCTTTCCGGCACGGTACGAGCGGACCTGTGTGATGTCGATGGCCGCGTGCTGCACAGCGCGCAAGTCGCCATCGGCGGCGGCGACGCATCGCTCCAATTCGATAACCTCACCGGGCTGTCTCTCTGGGAACTCGACAGTCCGCAGCTCTATGTCATGAGAGTGACGGTTGAAGCCGAACACGGCAGCGATAGCCTGTCTACCCGTTTCGGCTTCCGTACGGCACGCTTTACCCCTGAAGGCTTCCTGCTGAACGGTGAGCCGCTCAAGATTCGCGGGCTGAACCGGCATCAGTCCTTCCCCTATGTCGGCTACGCTCTGGGGCGGCGCGCGCAGGAGAAGGATGCCGATCTGCTCAAGAAGATGCTCAAGTGCAACCTGGTCCGCACTTCGCACTACCCGCAGTCGACTTACTTTCTCGATCGTTGCGACGAGATCGGCCTGCTTGTCTTCGAGGAGATTCCCGGCTGGCAGCACATCGGGGGCGAGGCCTGGAAGAACGAGTCGGTGGAGAACGTGCGTCGCATGGTCGAGCGCGACTGGAATCACCCGGCTATCATCCTGTGGGGCGTGCGCATCAACGAGTCGCCGGACGATCATGATTTCTACGTGCGCACCAACGCCATGGCGCGCTCACTCGATTCGACGCGCCAGATCGGTGGCGTGCGCTGCATCGAGAACAGCGAGTGGCTTGAAGACGTTTACACGATGAACGACTTCATCAATCGGGTGGACCCGCCGATCTTCGACGGAAACGGTCCGCGCGCCTTGCGCGAGCCGAGAGCCGTAACGGGCCTGGATACCGATGTCCCCTACATGGTGACCGAGTTCAACGGGCACATGTATCCGACCAAGCGTATCGACGCCGAGCACCGACAAGCGGAGCACGTGACACGCTATCTCCAGGTGCTCGACAAGAGCTATGCGAGTCAGAAGATTTCCGGCTGCATCGGCTGGTGCATGGCCGACTACAACACGCACAAGGACTTCGGTGCCGGCGACCGCATCTGCCATCACGGCGTGCTGGACATCTATCGCGAACCGAAGTTTGCGGCCTACGTCTACGCCAGCCAGTGCGAGCCGGCGGAACAGGTGATCCTCGAGCCGGTGACCTACTGGGCGCGTGGCGAGAAGGATCGTTGTGAGGTGTTGCCGCTGATCGTGCTGACCAACTGCGATTACATCGAATTCCAGTTCGGCGATTTCCCGGCCAAGCGCATCGAGCCGGATCGTGCCTTGTATCCGCACCTGCCGCATGCGCCGGTGATCATCGATGGTCGCCATGTCGGCGTCAACGAACTGGGTGAGTGGGGCATGCGCTGGCTGGACGGCAAGATCACCGGCTTCGTCGACGGCAAGGCGGTTGCCGAGGTCAGGCTCAGCGGCAATCCGGTGCCGACGACATTCGAAGTTGAGGTCGACGATCGCGTGTTGGCGGCGGGTGAGAAAGACTCGACCCGTGTCATCGTCCGCGCGCTTGATCAGGTCGGGCGCGTATTGCCGTTTATCGACGACGTGGTCTGCGTCGATGTGAGCGGGCCGGCGAGACTGCTGGGTCCGCGACTGTTGCCTTTCAAGGGCGGCATCGTCGGCTTCTGGATCGAGACGACAGGCGAACCGGGCGAGGTCAGCGTTCGCATTGCCGCGCGGCGGTTCGGTGAGCAAACGTTCTCCATCGACGTGAGCTAGGACCGCCAGCACGAAACCCAATCCAATCCGAAATCAACAAAGCAGTGCCTGTGGAGAAGCGAGAATGGCGGATGTAAAGCTGACCAACGTCAAGAAGTCCTTTGGTGCCGTCGACGTCATCAAGGGCGTCGATCTGGAGATCAACAAGGGAGAGTTCGTCGTCTTTGTCGGGCCTTCGGGCTGTGGAAAGTCGACGCTGTTGCGCATGATCTCGGGGCTTGAAGACATCACCTCTGGCGAGTTGCAGATCGGCGGTCAGGTGATGAACGATGTCGATCCGTCACAGCGCGGCGTCGCCATGGTCTTCCAGACCTACGCGCTTTATCCGCACATGACGGTGCGTGAGAACATGGGCTTCGCCCTGCGCTACGCCGGCGTGCCGAAGGATGAGGTCAAGGCCAAGGTTGACGCGGCGGCGACCATCCTGGGTCTCGAACCGTTGATGGACCGCAAGCCCAAGGCGCTCTCCGGCGGGCAGCGCCAGCGTGTCGCGATCGGTCGCGCGATCGTGCGCGATCCCAAAGTCTTCCTGTTCGACGAGCCGCTCTCCAACCTTGATGCCGAGTTGCGGGTGCACATGCGGATCGAGATCGCCCGCCTGCATCGGAAGCTGGGAACAACGATCGTCTATGTAACACACGACCAGGTCGAGGCAATGACGCTTGCCGACAAGATCGTCGTCCTGCGCAGTGGCTTGATCGAACAAGTTGGTGCTCCTCTGGAACTGTATGACAATCCGGCAAATACCTTCGTCGCCGGGTTCATCGGGTCGCCGCGCATGAACTTCTTCGAGGGGCGGGTTGCCGGCGGCGACGGCCAGCTCTGCCGGATCGAACTGACCGGTTTCGGCGGCGCGGTGGTCGCCGTTCTGCTCAAGGGCAGCATGCCGCCTGTTGGGACCGAGGTTACGTTGGGGGTTCGGCCCGAGCATTTCGGTGACGAGGGCGACGGACGTCTTAAACTGACGATCGACATGCTCGAGCACCTCGGCGGCGATACCTTCGCCTATGCGCGCTCGGAGGGCGGGGCGATGGTCGTGATCGAGACGAAACAGGGCCGCCGCCTTGAGTCGGGCCAGGTCTATGAGGCGCGCTTCGACGCCGGCCTGGCGTTGGTTTTTACCAAGGATGGCAAGCGTATCTACTGATGAGCGAACAATGAGTACCCATGCGCCAGAGGCTTCGACTGAGTACGTCGTATTGCATGGTGCCCGGACGAGCGTCGTCATCGAGGCGCGATCCGGCGAAGCGCCGCTGTGGCGGTACTGGGGGCCCAAACTCCCTGACGGTTGCCTGCCGATGGCGTCGCTGCGCGACGGCCGGCCAGTTCCACCGTCGTCGATGGAGTTCGATCAGCCGCTGAGCCTGGTGCCGACGTTTGGCGTCGCCTGGTACGGGCAGAGCGCGCTGCTGGCTCACCGAGCCGGCGGGCAGTTCGCGCAGTGTTTCGATCACTGCGCGGTTGAGTGGGAGGCGCCAGACAAGAGCGTCGTTCTGCGCCTGAGCGATTCCGTCGCGCGGTTCCGCCTTGCGTTGTCCCTGCGGATCGACGAGAACGACGTGCTTCGGTTGCAAAGCGAGCTGACGAACGAAGGCGACGACGCGCTCGATGTGCAGTGGCTCGCGGCAGGAACGGTGCCTTTGCCGGGGGATGCGGAGACGGTTCGGTCGTATTACGGGCAATGGGCCAACGAGTTTCACTTGCAGGTTGACGACCTCGGGCGGGCGCTTTGGCGGCGCGAAAACCGCCGCGGTCGCGGCTCGCACGATACGTTTCCGGGCGCGGTCGTCACGTTGCCCGGCGCAACCGCACACGATGGGATCGTCTACGGCGCGCACCTTGCCTGGTCGGGCAACCATTGCCAGACGATTGAATGGCTGCACGACGGGCAGTTCCAGTGGCAGATGGGCGAATGGCTGGCGCCCGGCGAAGTCTGTCTCCAGCCAGGAGCAGCGCTCAGGTCGCCGGAAATGCTGGTGAGCTGTTCAACCGCCGGGCTCAACGGACTGGCGGCCAACTTTCACGCAACAGCGCGCGCAATCCTGCGCTGGCCGGGGGGCCAGATGCGTCCGCGCCTGGTTCATCTGAATACCTGGGAAGCCTTCTACTTCGACCACAACCAGGACGAGTTGAAAGCGCTGGCCGATGCGGCAGCCGAGATCGGCGTCGAGCGTTTCGTCCTCGATGACGGATGGTTTCATGGACGCCACAGTGACCGCGCAGCGCTCGGCGACTGGTGGCCGGACGAAGGCAAGTACCCTGACGGGTTGATGCCGCTGGCGCAACACGTGCGGCGTCTTGGCCTCGAGTTCGGCCTGTGGGTCGAGCCAGAGATGGTCAACCCGGACAGCGAGCTTTTTCGCGCGCATCCGGAATGGGCGATGCAACTTGCCGGTCGCCCGCTGCTGACGATGCGTAACCAGCTGGTGCTCGACGTTGCGCGGCCGGAGGTCAGCGATTTTCTGTTTTTCAGACTCGATACGTTGCTTCGGGAAGTACCGATCAGCTACCTGAAGTGGGACATGAATCGTGACCTGACCGGCGCAGGCAACGCGCAGGGCCATCCCGCTTACCGAAGCTTCGTCCTTGCACTATACGCCTTGCTCGATCGGGTTCGCGCGGCACATCCCGGCGTCGAAATCGAGAGTTGCGCCTCCGGCGGCGCGCGCATCGATTTCGGGATGCTTGCGCACACCCATCGCGTATGGACCAGCGACTGCAACGATGCCTTGTCACGGGTGGATATCCAGCGCGGCGTCTTGCAGTTCATTCCGCCTGAGATCATGGGGGCGCACATCGGGCCGGCGCCTGCACATACGACCGGACGAAGCCAATCGATCGACTTTCGTGCGGCCGTCGCCTTGCCGGGGCATCTCGGCATCGAGGCGGACGTCCGCCAAGTCGACTCAGCGCAACATGAGTCGCTCAAGCTGTGGATTGCGCTCTACAAACAGCTGCGCGGACGCCTCCACGCAGGAAAGGTGTGGTCCGGCGATGTGGGCGACGGTGTGGTCTGGCAGGCGCACGGGGACGCGGATGCTCGCGATGTCGTCGTGTTCGTTTACAGGCTGACGCCGACAACGCATCGGTATACGCCGTCCTTGCGTCTTCCAATGCTTGACCCTTCGTTGATTTACGGCGTACGAAGAATCGACCCTGCAACGCACCGCGACTGGACGAGTTCGCCGCTGGACGAAGCGCTGCGCAATGCTCCGGGAGACCGCCCGGTGTCCGCGCATGGCGCATGGCTTGTGCAGTCGGGCTTGGCGTTGCCTCGCATGTTTGCCGAGACCGCTGCGATCTACCGCGTTGTGGCGTCGTCAGTAGGGGAGTAAGGACAGGCGAGCAGTCCGAGGCGGACTCGTTGAGTTCGCCCCGGATCAGTCACTGTCAAGCGCAGAGTCCCGCGCCCGGCGAAGCGTGGCAGACGTAGATCGATGCTTCGAGTCCGCTTTCTGCCTTGTATTGCGCCGTCACTGCTTGGCGAACCGTGTCGACCAGAACGTGCGGAACCAGTGCGACGACGCATCCACCGAAGCCGCCGCCCGTCATGCGGACGCCGCCCGCGTCGCCAATCGCGCTTTTGACGATACGCACCAGCGCATCGACCGGCGGCACGGTAATTTCAAAATCATCCCGCATTGATGCGTGCGAGTCGGCCATCAATTGTCCGATCTTCGCGAGATCCCCGGCATTCAGCGTCGCGGCGAGATCGATCGCGCGCTGGCTGTCGGTGATGACATGGCGCGCGCGGCGAGCGACCACCGGATCGAGTCCCGCGCACTTTGCTTCAAAGGTGGCGAGATCGACCTCGCGCAGTGCCTTGACGCCGAAGAAGCGCGCCGCTTCCTCGCACTGTTGACGGCGGGTGTTGTACTCGCTACCGACGAGGCCGCGCTTGACGTTCGAGTTGATGATCACGACCTCGAGGTCGGAAGGCATCGAGAACGACTGGGTTTCGAGACTCCGGCAGTCAATCAGCAGCGCGTGTCCGGCCTTGCCCTGCGCCGAGATCAACTGGTCCATGATGCCGCAGTTGCAACCGACGAACTGGTTCTCGGCGCGCTGGCCGATCTGCGCGATTTCGGTCGGGCTGATCGACAGGTCGAACAAGGACTTGAAGAACTGCCCGGTTGCCACTTCGAGCGAGGCCGACGAACTCAGCCCGGCGCCTTGCGGCACATTGCCGCTGATGACGAGATTGGCGCCGCCCAGTCGATACCCGGCTTCGAGCAGGTGCTTGGTGACGCCGCGCACGTAGTTTGCCCAGAGCAGGTTCTTGCGTGGCTGGATCGGCTTGGATAGGTCGAACTCATCTTCCTCACCGTCGTAGTCGACGGCGATGACGCGCACCTTGTCGTCAGTGCGGCGCGAGCCGGTGATGACAGTGTGATAGTCGATCGCGCACGGCAGGACGAAGCCGTCGTTGTAGTCCGTGTGCTCCCCGATCAGGTTAACGCGACCCGGCGCTTGGACCGAAAGCGTCGGCTGAGTGGCGAACGCGGAAATGAAAGTCTGTGTTGTCTTTTCCAGTGAAAGCATGATCTTTCCGTGTCAGATTTCGTTGAAGTGCACGTCGCTCACCGCACGCAGGCGGTCGGCGGCTTGTTCCGGCGTCAGGTCGCGCTGCGACTCGGCGAGCATTTCGTAGCCGACCATGAACTTGCGCACGGTCGCCGAGCGCAGCAGGGGCGGGTAGAAATGCGCGTGCAGCTGCCAATGATCTTGGTTGCCCTCCTGGTAGGGCGCGCCGTGCCAGCCCATCGAATAGGGGAAGGAGCACGTGAACAGATTGTCGTAGCGGCTGGTCAGTTTCTTCAACGCGATCGCCAGATCCTTGCGTTGTTCTTTGCTGAGGTCGGGCAGCCGGGCGACGCGCGCCTTCGGCATGAGCAGCGTCTCAAACGGCCAGGCCGCCCAGTACGGGACGACGGCAAGCCAGTGCGCGGTTTCGACGACGACGCGCTCACCGCCAGCCTCCTGTGTGGCGTAATCGAGAAGCAACTGGCGGCCGTGTGCGTCAAAGTAGGAACGTTGATGCTTGTCTTCGGTTGCCGCCTCGTTGGGCAGGAAGCTGTTCGCCCAGATCTGACCATGCGGATGCGGCATCGAGCAGCCCATCATCGCGCCCTTGTTCTCGAAAACCTGCACCCACGGATACTTGACGCCGAGTTCGGCCGTCTGTTCGCTCCAGGTATCGATTACCTTTTCGATGGCCGCCGGAGAAAGTTCGGGCAGGCTCTTGCTGTGATCAGGCGAAAAGCAAACAACGCGGCTTGTACCGCGCGCGCTCCCGTTCTGGAAAAGAGGATTTGCCGACGCGGGCGCGTCTGGCGCATCGACCGTCAGTGCGGCGAAGTCATTGGTAAATACGAAGGTATCCGTGTACTCGGGGTTTTGTTCGCCGGTGACGCGTTTGTTGCCAGTGCAGAGATAACACTCCGGATCGTGTGCCGGCCGGGCTGAGCGGTCCGGGGTTTCCTGCTGACCCTGCCACGGGCGCTTGGCACGATGCGGCGAGACCAGTACCCAGTTGCCGGTCAGCGGGTTCAGGCGACGATGCGGATGATCAGTTGGGTCAAACATGCGGTGTCCTTATTTGACGTCGGTTGAAAGTTCGCCATTTGCTGGCGGGCGATGAAGCGACTAATTGGTGAATTATATCAAAACAAACTAAAAAAGCTGATATATAAGAACTTTAATCGTTTTTGTCCATGTTCGAGGTCCTTCAGATGCGCGGGGTGGCTGCTTGTCTTCTTGGCCCGGGTTCTGCCGGGTGTGGTCGGCCGTGCGGGTCGATGGTGTGTCCTCGTCCGCATGGCGCGTTCGCGGCCACTCGCGCGCGATCTTTGTAAAACACCTTTAAAACAGATGGTTATTGTTGTCATCAAGCGCGTCTCTCGGCCGAATTGGGGTGGTTTTCGCCAGTGGATCAAGTCCCGTCCCGGTCAGGCGTCGGTAACCATTGAGCCAGAATCTCGCATCTGGAACTCTTCGCTCTATATGTATCAGTCAAACTCACGCGATATCAAATGGCGGGCAAAGTGTGGTTCAAGGTAGCTCAACAGTCCATATGTTGGGCAGACTGTTCCTTACGGGCGAGTTTCGGCGGGGCTATCATCATTTTGCGTTTGATGAATTGCTTGGAGGACGGACGGCCTGGGGTCTATAACAAGAGCTCGTTTCGTATCATCGGGCGGGGTTGTTCAACATGCTGATGTGGAAGGTTATTTTTCGGATTCCGTCCGGAAGGTGTTCTTTTTGACTCTCGCTGGAGATTGGGCGTTTGTCGAGGGTGTGTGCCATCTGACTTGCTGTTTGCATTTTTCCGCTGATGCTTCTGATTTGTCCATGTCCAGAAGTCGGGCAGGGAAAGTGCAAAAAATGGTTTTCGAATAAACAAACTAAAATAGTTGACGAAAATTAACTATACTCGTAACGTTGTTTCAAGCATCAACCTTGAGTCATTTGCAAGCGGCGTCAATCGGTTTGATTTCAATTGCGTGTTTCCGGGTTGATGTAGCAGGACTGGTAGGTCTCGTCTGACATCCAGCTTGTTGTATGTGTGGGGGCGCTGGGTGCGGTCGGTCTGAACAGTGCGATTGCCTGAGTGAGTGTCGTACGGTCGATGTCTGGGATTGGCCTGCGGTATTCGTCGGGAATGTCCTCCTCGGGGAGGTGACTTGTGGCCGCCAAATCATGGCTGGTCTTGTTATCGAATAGGAGATACAACAATGCTGAAGTCAAGAAGAAATCTGCTGTCCGCAATCGTTGTTGGTGCCATCGCCGGTGCAGTTGCCATGCCGACGTTCGCCGCTGACAAGAAGATCACGCTGGGTTTTGCCCAGGTCGGTGCTGAAAGTGAATGGCGCACCGCCAATACGGTATCGATCAAGGAAGCCGCCAAGGAAGCCGGTATCGAGCTCAAGTTCTCCGACGCGCAACAAAAGCAGGAAAACCAGATCAAGGCCATTCGCAGCTACATCGCGCAAAAGGTTGACGTCATCGCCTTCGCGCCGGTGGTTACCACCGGCTGGGACACCGTCCTCAAGGAAGCCAAGGCTGCCAAGATCCCGGTCATCCTGACCGACCGTAACATCGATACCAAGGATCCGTCGTTGTACGTCACGATGATCGGTTCCGACTTCACGGAAGAAGGTCAAAAGGCTGCCCAGTGGCTGATCGACAACTACAAGAAGCCGGGCGATGTCGTGAATATCGTCGAACTGCAGGGTACCGTCGGTTCCGCGCCGGCGATCGATCGCAAGAAGGGCTTCGAGGAAGTCATCAAGAATGACCCGCGCTTCAAGATCACCCGTTCGCAGACCGGTGACTTTACCCGTGCCAAGGGTAAGGAAGTCATGGAAGCATTCCTGAAGACCGACAAGAACATCCAGGTTCTCTTCGCTCACAATGACGACATGGCGATCGGTGCCATCCAGGCGATCGAAGCGGCCGGTATGAAGCCGGGCGAAGACATCATCATCGTCTCGATCGACGCCGTGAAGGGCGCGTTTGAAGCCATGATGGCCGGCAAGCTGAATGTGACGGTTGAGTGCAATCCGCAACTCGGTCCGCAGCTGATGACCGTGGTCAAGGAAGTGCTGGAAGGCAAGGAACAGCCGAAGTGGGTCAAGACCAAGGAAGGCGTGTTCCCGATGGAAACGGCGGCCAAGGAATTCCCGAACCGCAAGTACTGAGTACCACAGTGTTCCGGGGCGATCGCGGTGTTGGTTTCCAGCATCGCGGTTGATTCGGGAAACCTGATCAATCGGCCGGGCAAGACCGCGTCGCCAAAGCGTCGTCGTCTTGCCCGTGTCTTGTCCAGTACGAATAGAAGAATGAGGAGTCAATAACCATGGCGAAAGAGCCAATCCTCGAGATGCAGGGCATCCATAAGCGGTTCCCGGGTGTCGTTGCGCTCAAGAATGTCGGAATCCGACTCTTTCCAGGGGAAGTGCACGCCCTGATGGGGCAGAACGGGGCGGGGAAGTCGACGCTGATCAAAGTGCTGACCGGCGTTGAGACGCCAGACGGCGGTGAGATTCGCCTCGGTGGCAAGAAGATTCAGGCGGGATCCGTGCTGGAAGCACAGGATCTTGGTATCAGCACGGTCTATCAGGAAGTCAACCTCTGCCCGAATCTGTCGGTGGCAGAAAACGTATTCATCGGCCGATTCCCGATGCGCGGCCCGGTGATTGACTGGGCTTCGATGAACGAAGGTGCACGAGTTGCGCTCAAGGCGCTCAACATCACGGTCGACGTAACGTTGCCATTGTCGAGCTATCCGGTCGCGATTCAGCAAATGGTGGCGATCGCAAGAGCGCTCGGGAATGAAGGTCAGGTCCTGATTCTCGATGAGCCGACTTCCAGCCTGGACGAGGACGAAGTTGCGCGCCTGTTTGACGCGCTGAGGCAACTCAAGGCCAAGGGCATTGCGATTCTCTTTGTGACGCACTTCCTCGATCAGACCTATGCAATCTCAGACCGTATTACGGTGTTGCGCAATGGGGAACTGGAGGGCGAGTACATGGCGGCCGATCTGCCGCGCCTGCAGTTGATCAACAAGATGGTCGGCCGCGAGATCGACGAAAGTGCGTACGCCCGGCAGGCCGGCGGGGGCAACCAGGAGTCGGGTGGACAAGATGCGTTCTTGCGTGCCAAAGGACTGGGGCGTGCCGGCGCCGTCCGGCCGATGGATCTCGAAATGCGTAGCGGCAAAGTGCTGGGCTTGGGCGGATTGCTCGGTTCGGGGCGGACAGAAACCGCGCGCATGCTGTTCGGGATTGACCCTTCTGACAGCGGAACGCTCGAAATCGAGGGGACTCAGACCAAGATCAGTACACCGCACAAGGCTATGATGAGCGGCCTTGGGTTCTGCCCGGAAGACCGCAAGACAGAAGGAATTCTCGCGGATCTTTCGATTCGCGAGAACATCATCCTGGCCCTGCAGGCCAAGCGCGGGATCTTCCGCTTCCTGAGCAAGAAACGGCAAAGCGCCATCGCCGACGAATACATCAAGCAGCTCGGGATCAAGGTGTCCGACGCCGAGAGTCCGATCAGCCAGCTTTCCGGTGGCAACCAGCAGAAGGCGATGCTGGCGCGCTGGATCGCAACCGAGCCGAAGATGCTGATTCTCGATGAGCCGACACGTGGTATCGACGTTGCGGCCAAGCTCGAGATCATGGATCTCGTCAAGGAACAGTGCCGCAAGGGGTTGGCGATTCTCTTCATTTCGTCGGAAATGCCGGAAGTCCTGCGCGTCAGCGACACGATTGCCGTGCTGCGTGACCGTCAGAAGATCGGCGAGATTCCCGGCGACGACGCGGATGAACAAAAGGTGTTTCGCATGATTGCAGGGGTGGAGTCATGAGTATTCAAGGTATTACCAAGAGTCGGCTGTTCTGGCCGCTCGTTGCGCTGTTCCTGCTGGTCATGGTGAATTTCTGGTTCAACCCGGATTTCTTCTCGATCCGCATTGTGAAGGGGGGGCTCTACGGAAGCGTGATCGACATCATCAATCGTGCGGCGCCGGTGATGCTGATCGCGATGGGCATGACGCTGGTGATCGCAACGCGCGGCATCGACATTTCGGTCGGCGCAACCGTGGCGATCAGCGGGGCGATTGCCGCGGCATTGATCGGTGGGTCCCTGGAAATCAAGGACGGCGTGCAGACCTACGTGTCGCAAACGCCAATGGCGCTGGCAATCCTCGCGGCACTTGGTGTCGGGTTGTTGTGCGGGCTGTGGAACGGCTTCCTCGTTGCTGGCATCGGGATGCAGCCGATCATCGCGACGCTGATCCTGATGGTCGCCGGGCGGGGCATTGCACAACTGATCACGGGTGGCCAGATCGTTACCATCTACTACGAACCGTTCTTCTTCTTCGGGAACGGCTTCTTCCTCGGCATTCCGTTTGCGATCTATCTGGTTGTCGCCGTCGCCGCTGTGTTGCTGCTGTTGGTGCACAAAACGGCGCTGGGCCTGTTCATCCAGGCGGTGGGTCTCAACCCGACGGCGGCGCGATTCTCCGGCATTAGCGCCCGCGCTTTGATCTTCTGGGTGTACGGTTTCTGTGGTGTGACGGCGGCGGTTGCCGGTGTGATCATCGCGTCGAACGTCAAGAGTGCCGATGGCAACAACGCTGGCCTGATGATGGAGCTTGATGCCATTCTGGCAGTCGCCCTTGGCGGGACGCTCCTCGACGGGGGGCGTTTCAGCCTGATCGGCACGTTGATAGGTGCGCTGATTCTCCAGACCCTCTCGTATGCGATCTATTCACTGGGCGTGCCGCCGGAGATCAATCTGGTCGTCAAGGCCATCGTCGTGTTCGTTGTCTGTCTGATCCAGTCGGAGGCTTTGCGCAAAATGCTCTTCCAGCGTCGGGCTCACGTGGAGGGCCAGCCATGAACCTCACCCGCCTTGTCAATCCACGCAGCCTGCCGTTGGTCATCACGACGATGCTGTTTGCGCTGCTTTATGGGTTCGGTGCGCTGAGTTATGACGCGTTCCTGTCGCCTCAGGTGTTCGTCAATCTACTGATCGACAATGGATTCCTGCTGGTCGTGGCGGTCGGCATGACCTTCGTCATCATCTCGGGCGGCATCGACCTGTCGGTTGGTTCCGTCGTCGCCTTGACGACCATGATCTCGGCGACGCTGGCGCAACAGCATCACTGGAACTTCTGGCAGATCCTTCCCGTCGTTCTGGCCGTTGGCTGTCTGCTCGGCCTGTTCATGGGCGTTCTGATCCAGATCTTCAAACTGCAACCGTTTATCGTCACGCTCGGCGGAATGTTTCTGGCGCGCGGCCTGTGTTACGTAATCAGCATCGATTCCATCTCGATTACGGAAGAGAGCTTCACCGCGCTTTCGGAGTACCGCATGCCGCTTGGCGAGGAGACGTTCATCTCGACGGGCGCGATGATCGCCGTAGTAATCCTGATTCTTGGGATTTACATCGCGCATTTCACCCGTTTCGGGCGTACGGTGTATGCCATCGGCGGCAACGAGCGCTCGGCCATGCTGATGGGCCTTCCGGTCACCAGCACGAAGATCATGGTCTATGTGCTTAGTGGCTTTTGCTCGTCGCTCGGTGGCGTGCTCGTAACGCTGTACATGCAGTCGGGCTACGGCTTGCACGCACTGGGGATGGAACTCGACGCGATCGCGGCGGCCGTGATCGGTGGGACTTTGCTCACCGGTGGCGTGGGCTACCTCGCCGGTACGCTCGTGGGAGTCCTGATTCTCGGTGTGATCCAGACCTTGATTGCTTTTGACGGCGAACTAAGCTCGTGGTGGACGCGCATCGGCATCGGTGCGTTGCTCTTCGTCTTTTGTCTGATGCAGCGGATGCTGGAGCGGAGCAGCAAGAAGATGCAGGCCAAGAGCTGAAACCAGTCTCCTTGTTCGGCGGCGTTGATCCAGACGCCGTCGAGGTTGGTCCGGGCACCCGCGTGGTGCCCGTTTCTTTACTTGAGCGCGTAAGGCCGCTCGCCGTCGCGGAACTCGTAGTGCGTGCGCATGACGAGGTCCTGGTTGTAGTTGCCGAAGCGCTTGCCGAATAGATTGATGCCGCCGACGTTCCGTGCATCCTCCTTGACCTCAAGGCGCATGCAGATGTGCGGGTTGGCTTCCAGGGTAATGTTATTCAGGCTGACTTCCGAGATCTTCTCGCCATCAACGTAGGTTCCGTCCATGGTGATCCTCCAGCGCTTGAGTACGCCGTACTGCGTCTGCTCGATTGGCCACCATTCGGGAGTAAGTCGTCCGCGCACTCCGCCGAAGTCGCCCTGACTCGTCCAGATGCCTGTCTCTACGCCGTTGACGCTGAGCGTGATGTCGGATGGCCAGTCGAGGTCGTACTCGGGCGCTTCAGAGCAAATCTCCATGGAGAACTGCAGTTCGGTTGCCTGCGATCCGTACGGAATGTTGTTCGGGAAGTCGTACTCGACGAAGCCCTGCTTGAACCAGAGGATCTGCGCGAAGACGTGCTCGGGCTCGTAGAAGCTGCGCACGTCGTCGATCATTCCGATGTACTTGGTGTCGGTCGCGATGCCGCAGGTGGGTTTGACCGCGATCCGCTTGTAATTGCCGACCGGCATCGACACCTCGACCACGTTGCTCGCCGACTCGATGGCGACGCCCGGCAGCTTGAAATGCACCTCGTCGTAGCGCTTGGAAATCAGCTTCTGCTGTCCGCGCGTACCGGGCAGGTATTGCACGTTGACGAGCCCGGCACCCTCGAGTTGCTTGAGGTGGAAAGCCGTCGTCGATTGTGGCAGGTTGATGGCTTCGGCGAGGGCGGAGAGGTTGAGCGTCCGGTGCGAGAGCAGGCTGAGCATCAAAAGACGCGTTTCGTTGCCGAGTGCCTGCATCACCTTGATTCCCTGCTCTCCATCCATGAAGAGCGTCTTGTTGCCAGCGACGATCATGATCTATACCAACGATAAAAGTCGAATGTTACTGTTTGGGTCAATGCTAATGCCGTACTAGCGCGATTATGGGCATTACTGTGGTCCGAAACAACGAGATTCTTCGCTGAAGTGGTCGTTTCCAGTGCGGAGCAACGAGGATGTTGCAAGAAAAGTGGCGGCAAATTGCGCGTTAGCGAGTATCGGAATCGAACGTGGCGAGTGGCGGGGACTCGGAAAAAAGAAAGCTCCCAACACCCGGCGTTCGAGTCGAGGCCGGGCTGGGAGCAAGCGAGGGGGGGTGTGAAACAACGCCCGGCGCGGTGTAGCGCTGCGCCGGGCGAACGACGGCTTAGCGGCGCAGGCCGAATGCGCACTCGTTCCAGACGATTTCATTCTTGAACGCCGGGATCTCGGTCTTGCCGTCGATCAGCAGGAACTCGATGCCGAAGATCTCGGCGAAGGTACGCAGCTGCTCGGACGTGACCGCTTGCGAGTACACCGTGTGGTGTGCGCCGCCGGCAAGGATCCAGGCTTCTGCGGCAACGGCGAGGTTGGGCATGGCCTTCCAGACGACTCGCGCAACCGGCAGTTTCGGCAGCGCTTTCGGTTGCTTGACCGCTTCGACTTCGTTCACGATCAGGCGGAAACGGTCGCCCATGTCGATCAGGCTGGCATTGAGCGCCGGGCCGGGCTTCGCTTCAAAGATGAGACGGGCCGGATCGTCCTTTTTGCCGATGCCGAGATATTGCACGTCGAGCAGCGGCTTCTCGTCAGTCGCGATCGATGGGCAGACTTCCAGCATGTGGGATCCGATCACCAACTCGTTACCCGACGTGAAGTCGTAGGTGTAATCCTCCATGAACGACGTACCGCCGGCCTGGCCGTACGACATCACCTTCATCGTGCGCAGCAGCGCGGACGTTTTCCAGTCACCTTCGGCCGAGAAGCCGAAACCCTGCTGCATCAGGCGCTGGCAGGCGAGGCCCGGCAGTTGCGAGATGCCGTAGAGGTTTTCGAAGGTCGTCGTAAAGGCTCCGAAGCCACCCTTGACAAGGAAGTTCTTGATGCCGAGCTCAATGCGGGCAGCGTCGACGACGTGCTTGCGCTTGGCGCCGCCATGCTGCGTTTCGGCAGTGAAGCGATACGTTGCATCGTATTCCTCAACCAGCGCCGCGACGTCTGCGTCGCTCACGGCGAGCACGCTCTTTTCGAGGTCGCCCATCGCGTAGCCATTGCACGAGTAGCCGAACTTGATCTGTGCGGCGACCTTGTCGCCTTCGGTCACGGCCACTTCGCGCATGTTGTCGCCAAAGCGCGCGACCTTCAGGTTGCGGCTCTCATGGACGCCGACGGCGACGCGAATCCACTGGTCGATCTTGGTCTGGACGCCCTTATCCTGCCAGTGACCGACGACGACGCTGTATTGCTTGCGCATGCGGGCGCCGATGAAACCGAACTCGCGACCGCCGTGCGCGCACTGCGTCAGGTTCATGAAGTCCATGTCCATGGTGTCCCACGGAATCTCGCGGTTGAGCTGCGTATGCAGTTGCATGAACGGCTTTTCGAGCACGGAGAGGCCGCCGATCCACATCTTGGCCGGAGAGAAGGTGTGCATCCAGGTAACGAGGCCGATACAGTTCGTCGCGTGGTTGGCTTCACGGCACAGCGAGAGAATCTGGTCGGGCGTCGTGACGGTGGGCTTCAGAACGAGCTTGATCGGGAAGTTGCCTTCGGCGTTCAGGCCCTTGACGACGACTTCGGCGTTCTCTGCAACTTGCTGCAGGATCTTGTCGCCGTACAGATGCTGGCTGCCGATGACAAACCAGACTTCGAGCTGCTTGAATAACTGTTCCATTTCTATGGTCCTCACAGGGAAGGGCCGTCGCTGCCGACGGCGGGTTGGAAACTGGGTCGGGATGGTGCGGGGGCTATTTCTGTCCGTAGTAGGCGTTGGCGCCGTGCTTGCGCAGATAGTGCTTGTCAAGCAGGAAGTCCGAGACTGGCGCGCGATTCGGCGCTAGCGTCAGCGTCATCAGCGCCATGCGCGCAACTTCCTCGAGAACGACAGCGTTATGCACGGCGTCGTCGGCCGATTTGCCCCAGGCGAACGGCGCGTGTTCGGAGACGAGCACGCCGGGGATCTCCATCGGGTTGCCGGCGCCAATCGTCTCGATGATGACTTTTCCGGTATTGGCTTCGTACTCGCCCTCGACTTCATCGCGGGTGAGTGCGCGGCAACAGGGAACCGCACCGTGGAAGTAGTCGGCGTGGGTCGTGCCGAAAGCCGGGATGGCGCGGCCAGCCTGTGCCCACGACGTTGCGTGCGTCGAATGCGTATGCACGATGCCGCCGATCGCCGCATACTGGCGATAAAGTGCGAGATGGGTCGGCGTGTCGGAAGAAGGACGAAGCGAGCCGTCGATGATCTTGCCGTCGAGATCGATCACCACCATGTCCGAGGCTTTCATGGCTTCATAGCTGACGCCGCTCGGCTTGATGACGACGACGCCTTGCTCACGGTCGATGCCGCTGACGTTGCCCCAGGTAAAGGTCACCAGACCGTGCTTCGGCAAATCCAGGTTGGCGCAAAGAACTTCTTCCTTAAGCTTTTCAAATGCCATGAATCAAATCTCCATATCTGCAGGTGCGAAAAGTGGCTCGGACTGCGTTGCCCCGTTCCTGATGCTGGGGAAAAAGGAACAGCGCCGGATACGCAGCGAAAGATATGGATTTTATACCTGGAAACGTTAGGATTCGTTTGCCGTCTATATGCACATTACAGCTTAGCTTTACAAGGAAATGTGCAGAATTTTCCGTTTCTTTTAGAAGAAAGCGCCGTAGATATGGAGTATTGTGCTTTTGTTGGTGCTTTTCTGGAGTCCCTACTTCCATAGATGCGATGGTTGGGAGTAACTTATTTTTCGTAGCTGGCAGACAACGACTACGCGATATCAATCGGGGGGTTGAACATCAAGATGGGCGGACGTCAGGATCAGAAGTCAAATCAACACCTGGCACGCTCAATCTCCGAAAGGATTCCGGTTTACCAGTACAGGCGGCTACAGAAGTGAGCACTCCATCCGGGCAGCCGGCTGGATGGTTCGGGTAGTGGTTTTTAGTAGATTAATTCTTCAATTTGAATCGGAGACTGGATCATGAACAGAAGGAAAATGCTTATTGCCTCGTTGGTTATCGGCGCACTGGGTGCCATGCCTGTTGCTTACGCGGCGGACAAGGGACTGGTTGGCGTCTCGATGCCGACCAAGTCGTCGGCACGCTGGATCGACGACGGCAATAACATGGTCAAGGAACTGAAGAACGCCGGCTACTCGGTCGACCTTCAGTACGCGGAAGACGACATTCCGAACCAGTTGGCCCAGATCGAAAACATGGTCACCAAGGGCGTCAAGGTTCTCGTGATCGCCTCGATCGACGGCACGACGCTGTCCGACGTGCTGCAAAAGGCCGCCGACAAGGGCGTCAAGGTTATCGCTTATGACCGCCTGATCAAGAAATCGAAGAACGTCGACTACTACGCCACGTTCGATAACTTCAAGGTTGGCGTGCTGCAAGCCCAGTCGCTGGTCGATGCGCTCAAGCTGGCTGAAGGCAAGGGCCCGTTCAACATCGAACTGTTCGGCGGCTCGCCGGACGATAACAACGCCTTCTTCTTCTATGACGGCGCAATGTCGGTCCTGAAGCCCTACATCGACAGCGGCAAACTGGTTGTTCGCTCGAAGCAGATGGGCATGGACAAGGTCGGTACGCTGCGCTGGGACGGTGCTGTCGCCCAGGCTCGTATGGACAACCTGCTCTCCGCCTTCTACGGCAAGGACAAGGTTCACGCCGTTCTGTCGCCGTATGACGGTCTCTCGATCGGCATCCTCTCGTCGCTCAAGGGCGTCGGCTACTGCACGGCTGAGCAACCCTGCCCGTTCGTCAGCGGCCAGGACGCGGAAGTCCAGTCGGTCAAGTCGATCATCAAGGGTGAGCAATACTCGACAATCTTCAAGGATACGCGCGAACTCGCCAAGGTCACGGTCAAGATGGTTGATGCCGTCATGTCGGGCAAGCAGCCTGAAGTCAACGACACCAAGACCTATAACAACGAGGTCAAGGTTGTTCCGTCCTACCTCCTCGTTCCGGTCCCGGTTGACAAGACCAACTACGAGAAGGTCCTGATCGGCAGCGGCTACTACAAGGCCGATCAACTGAAGTAATCGAAGGTTAGCAAGTCGGTACGGTTAGACGGTGCGCTTTGCCTCCTGGTGAGCGCACCGTTTCCATATCACCTTCCTGGGTTTCGGCCCTGAAGTATTGTTGAAGCAGAGGTGAATTGGTGGGTTCCATTCTGGAAATGCGAGAGATCACCAAACGTTTTACCGGGGTCGTGGCCCTGAAAGACGTCAATCTGGTGGTCCAGGCGGGAGAAATTCACGCGATTTGCGGCGAGAACGGCGCCGGAAAATCGACGTTGATGAAGGTGCTGAGCGGTGTGCATCCGCACGGCACTTATGAAGGGCAGATTTTTTACGATGGTGAGGAAGTCAAGTTCGATTCGATTCGCGACAGCGAAGAGAAGGGCATCATCATCATCCACCAGGAACTTGCGCTGGTGCCATTGATGACGATTGCCGAGAACATCTTCCTCGGCAACGAACAGGCAAACCGCGGTGTCATCGATTCGGGCGTGACGCACAGTCGTGCGGCCGAATTGCTCAAAAAAGTCGGTCTGAACGAGTTGCCGGACGAACTGATCACCAATCTGGGGGTTGGCAAACAGCAGCTCGTCGAAATCGCCAAGGCGCTTGCGAAGAAGGTTCGTCTGCTCATCCTCGATGAGCCGACCGCCAGTTTGAACGAGAACGACAGCCAGGCGCTGCTCGATCTGTTGCTTGAGTTCAAGGCGCAGGGCATGACGATGATCATGATCTCGCACAAGCTCAACGAGATTGCGCGCGTTGCCGACTCCGTGACGATCATTCGCGATGGTTCGACGGTGCACACGATGGATTGCCGCGACGCGCCGATCAACGAGGACGTGATCATCCGGCACATGGTCGGGCGCGAGATGGCCGACCGCTATCCGCATCGCGAGCCGAAGATCGGCGACAAGATTTTCGAGGTCAAGGACTGGGTCGTCTATCACGAGCAGCACGCCGACCGGAAGTTCATCAAGAACGTGAACTTCCACGTGCGCCGTGGCGAGGTGTTGGGTATCGCCGGCCTGATGGGTTCCGGACGCACCGAGTTGGCGATGAGCATCTTCGGGCGCAGCTACGGCAAGAACATCTCGGGAACCGCTCTGCTGAACGGCAAGGAAGTCGATATCAGCACGGTGGAGAAGGCGATCAGAAACAAGATTGCCTACGTGACCGAAGACCGCAAGGGTTACGGCCTGATCCTCGAGAACGAGATCCAGCACAACGTGACGTTGGCGAACCTGGACGGTGTTTCGAGCAAGGGCGTCATCAACCAGGGTCAGGAATTCTCCGTCGCTTCCGAATACAAGAAGAAGATCAATATCCGCTGCCCAAGCGTTTTCCAGCTCGTCGGCAACCTGTCGGGCGGTAACCAGCAGAAGGTGGTGCTCAGCAAGTGGTTGTTCGCCGGGCCGGATGTGCTGATTCTGGACGAGCCGACACGCGGTATCGACGTCGGTGCGAAATACGAAATCTACTGCCTGATCGCCCAACTGGCGAAGGAGGGCAAGTGCATCATCATGATTTCCTCCGAGATGCCGGAGCTCCTCGGGATGACCGATCGCCTCTACGTGATGAACGAGGGAGCGCTCATCGCCGAGATGAAGACATCCGACGCGAGCCAGGAAAAGATCATGCGCGCAATTGTTACAGCAGGGAAAGGTTGATATGAACAGCAAAGCAGAAATCACAGGGGCTGAAGTCGAGAAGATCTCGGTGGGCAGCTTCATCAAGAAGAATCTCCGCGAGTACGGGATCCTCTTGGCGTTGGCCATCATCATGGCCTTCTTCCAGTTCATGACTGACGGCACGCTGATGCAGCCGCTCAACATCACGAACCTGTTGCTGCAAAACAGCTATATCGTGATCATGGCCCTGGCCATGTTGTTGATCATCGTCGCCGGCCACATCGACCTCTCGGTCGGCTCGGTTGCCGGCTTCATCGGCGGTCTGGCGGCCGTTCTGATGGTCGAACTGCAGTGGCACTACATCCCGGCGACGATCGTCTGTCTGCTCGTCGGTGCGATGATCGGTGGTCTGCAAGGTTATTTCGTCGCCTTCCACAAGATACCGGCGTTCATCGTGACCCTGGGCGGCATGCTCGTGTTCCGCGGCCTCGTGCTCTGGCTGCTCGGCGGAAAGTCGATCGGCCCGTTCCCGAAAGAGTTCCAGCTCTTGAGTTCCGGCTTCATCCCCGATCCCCTCGGCGGTGAATCGCTGCGCCTCTTTTCGCTGATCATCGGCTGCGCCGTCGCCTTCTTCATTTTCTACATGAACTGGCGCGAGCGGGCGAATCACATCAAGTACGGCGTTGCAGCCGAGCCGGTCGGTTTCGTCATCGGCAAGAACGTCTTCTTCGGCGGCGCGATTGTGTACTTCAGCTACCTGCTGGCGAGCTACAAGGGGATTCCGAACGTGGTCGTCGTCATGTTCGTCCTCATGTTGTTCTTCGACTTCTTCACCACCCGCACGACCTTCGGTCGCCGGATCTATGCTCTGGGCGGCAACGAAAAGGCGGCACGCCTCTCCGGTATCAAGACGAACTTCCTGACCTTCTACACGTTCATGACGATGGGTGTTATGGCGGCGCTCGGTGGTCTGGTGTTCGCAGCACGTCTGAATACCGCAACGCCAAAGGCCGGTGACGGCATGGAACTCGACGTCATCGCCGCGTGTTTCATCGGCGGCGCATCGACGACGGGCGGCTTCGGCAAGGTGGTCGGTGCGGTGATCGGCGCGTTCGTCATGGGCGTCATGAACAACGGCATGTCGATCCTCGGTATCGGTATCGACTGGCAGAAGGTCATCAAGGGCGTCGTGCTGGTCGCCGCAGTGTTTGTCGACCTGTACCAGCGTAACAAGGCCCGCTAATCACTGGTTGGCAAGTCCGCGCGCGCTCTTCGGGCGCGCGCTCTGTGGAGTGGCGCCGCAACTTGGCCCGACAAACCCCTTTCTTTGGTAGCGCGCAGGAAATGAACTTCAGTGATTCCTGCAGGGGGAGGGTGCGGGCAAGAAAGGGACGGCGCGGCGCCAGTCCACAGGGTCAATCACACGTAGAACAGCCATCAAGGGGATGAATATGCGTCCGACCGACGCAGGCCAGCAACTCAATCCGCTGCTTCCGGGCTACTCGTTCAATATCTATCTCGTAGCCGGGACGACGCCGATCATCGAGAACGGACCGCTCGATTTCGTCATCGATCGGCAGAACGGCATGAGCGGCTTCATCATCAACATGACCATCAAGGGCCGCGGCAAGGTTTTCGATGGTGACGATGCGTTCTACTGCAATCCCGGCGACCTGTTGCTCTTTCCGCCGGATGCCAAGCATTACTACGGGCGCGCGCCCGACAGTCCGGACTGGTATCACCGCTGGGTATACTTCAGGCCGCGCGCCTATTGGGCGCACTGGCTGAAGTGGCGCAACCAGGTGAATAAGGTCGGGCGCCTGACGCTGCCCGACAAGGCTTTGATCAACGAGTTCGAAGGACTCTTCGAGCAGATCGAATCGACCTACCGCGAAGAGCGGCGCTCATCCGAGGAACTGGCGATCAACCTGCTCGAACGGCTGTTGATCCGGTGCTTCCAGGAGACGCCGGAGAACCGCGTGACGCCGGTCGATTCGCGCATCGAAGAGGCTTGCCAATACCTCTCTCGCAATCTGTCCGAAGAGGTCAACGTCGAGGAAGTCGCGCGCCACGTCTGCCTCTCGCCGTCGCGTCTCGCGCACCTTTTTCGCGAACAAATGGGCGTCAATATCGTGCGCTGGCGCGAGGATCAAAGGATGATCCTTGCCAAACTCCTGCTGCAAAGCACGCGCACGCCGATTGCCAAGATCGCCAGCCACGTTGGCTACGACGATCAGATGTATTTCTCGCGCGTCTTCCGCAAGCGCGTGGGGACGAGTCCCAGCGAGTTCAGAAGAAGCAGCGACGCGCCGCCCGCGTTCTGCGAGATCCCGATGACGCCGGACAACCTTTCCGGATTCGACATTCAACCACTGCCGGGCGATACGCCGACGAGCGACGCTCATGTTCTTGGGGATAGCCAATGACAAGCACCGATATCATTTGTCCGGACGGACAAGCGCTCAACCTGATCCAGCTCTCTCACGCCTCCGGCCTTAAGCTTGATCTGATCGACTGGGGCGCGACCTGGGTTTCCTGCCGCGTGCCCGTGGGGGGCGTCGAGCGCGAGGTACTGCTTGGTCACGCTACGCTCGCCGACCATTTTACGGCGCAGGGTTATCTCGGCGTGACCGTCGGGCGCTTTGCCAATCGCATCGGCAACTCGCGTATCGAGCGCGATGGCAAGGTGTACCAACTCACGCCCAATCAGGGCGTGCACCAATTGCACGGTGGGCCGGAGGGGCTCAGTAGCCGCCGCTGGAAGATACTGGAGCAAGGTGAAGCGCACGTCGTGTTCGGAATCGAATCGCCCGATGGCGATCAGGGCTATCCCGGCAATCTCGCGGCAACCGTCTGTTACCGGCTGGAAGACGGGCTGCGCATCAGCATGGAGTACGCCGCGACGGTTGATGCGCCGTGTCCGGTCAACTTCACGAACCATGCCTATTTCAACCTGGACGGTGCTGCGACCGATGTCCGAGAGCACGTCCTGATGATCGCTGCGCACGAGTATTTGCCGACCGACGAGAACCTGATTCCGCTCGGAGAACTGGCGCCGGTCGCCGGCACCGGCTTCGATTTCAATGTCGCGAAGAAAATCGGCGCCGACTTCCTCGTCGATGCGCAACAGAAGACGGCGCTCGGCTACGACCACGCCTATCAGCTCGACCCGTCTTGTCGCGAGATGAAAGCGGTTGCTGCGTCCGTGCGGTCGGGCGACGGCAAGCTGGCGATGGACCTATTGACGACCAAGCCGGCGATGCAGTTCTACAGCGGCAATCATCTGGCCGGGATCTCCGCGCGCGACGGTGGAACGTATTCTCCGCATCAGGGCTTGGCGCTCGAAACCGAGTTCCTGCCCGATTGTCCGAACCATCCGGAATGGCCGGAGGCGAACTGCTGGCTCTTGCCGGGTGAGAAGTACGCGCAGAGGACCGTGCTGATTTTCCGACCGCTTTGAGGATCGAACCCGTCCTCAAGTTGTGGCGCAGAAAGTCGTTTTAGGACTTGTCGCCAATTGCTACCGACGAGGTCCAGCGCCCTAAAAGAAACTGGGATTTGCCATGTTGAATCTGACCCTGAACTGCACCGATTCCATCGAGACCGTCTTGCCGGTGGTCGAGCTGGCGATGCATACCGGCGACGAATGTTGCATCCGCAACATCAACCATCTCGGTCATCTTCATACCGCCGCGCTGGGGTTGCTGGCCCGATCCGGGAGCCTGATAAGTCCAGCGAGCGGCCAAGTGGTGAGGTCAAAGCCCGGTTTCCGCCTCTTTGCCATCGATGACTGCGGTGTCACACGCGCGCTGACGGCGTAAGTCTTCCATCGCGTCCGTCCGCCGTTTTGAGGCGGCGTGCGATCGGTTTATAGTTACGCCTATGTCACTCAAGATCGCAATCGCCCAAATCAACGCCACTGTCGGCGATCTCGCCGGCAACGCCGCGCGCATCCTCGACTTTGCCCAACGCGCTCAGGCGCAAGGTGCCAACCTCGTTCTGACGCCCGAACTGGCACTTTGCGGCTATCCGCCGGAAGACCTGCTGTTCCGCGCTGATTTCTATGAAGCCTGTGAGCGGGAACTCGATGCGCTCGCGGCGCAACTCACCGGAATTTCACTTCTCATCGGGCATCCGGTCGCTCGCGACGGCAACTGCTACAACGCCGCCACGCTGGTCAGCAACGGCGTTCGCGTGGCGACTTACTACAAGCAGCGTCTGCCGAACTACGAAGTGTTCGACGAAGAGCGCTACTTCGAATCCGGCGACGCTCCATGCGTGGTTGCGATCAACGGCGTTCGCTGCGGCATCAACATTTGTGCCGACGTCTGGGAAGCCGGCGCAGCGGATCTGGCGCGTGAAGCCGGCGCCGAAGTGCTGCTGGTGCTCAATGCGTCTCCCTATCACATCGGCAAGCAGGAATTGCGCGCCAGTGTCGTGCGCGAACGTATCGCCGCCACCGGTTTGCCCGTTGTTTATGCCAACCTGGTCGGCGGACAGGATGAACTGGTGTTCGATGGCGGCTCGTTCGCACTTGATTCGAAAGGCGAGATCCGGTGTCAGTTGCCGAAGTTCGAAGAGGCGCTGGCGCTCGTAGAGTTCGCGGACGGCGAACCGCTGTCCGGCGACGTCGCCGCCGAATGCGCCGTCGAGGAAGAGGTCTATCAAGCGCTCGTGCTCGGCGTGCGCGACTACATCGGCAAGAACGGTTTTCCCGGCGCGATCATCGGCCTGTCCGGCGGGATCGACTCGGCGTTGACGCTGTGTGTGGCGGTGGATGCGCTCGGCGCCGACAAGGTTCGCGCGGTCATGATGCCGTCGCCGTACACCGCCGAGATCAGCCTCGCCGATTCACGCCAGATGATTCGCCTGCTTGGCGTGCGCTACGACGAGATTCCCATCGAACCGGCGATGCAAACCTTCGCCGCGATGCTCGAGAAGGAATTCGCCGGGCTGCCCGCCGATACCACCGAAGAAAACCTCCAGGCGCGCATTCGCGGCATGATCCTGATGGCGTTGTCGAACAAGAGCGGGTCGCTGGTGCTGACGACGGGCAACAAGTCAGAAATGGCGGTCGGCTATTGCACGCTGTACGGTGACATGGCCGGCGGTTTTGCCGTGATCAAGGACATTGCCAAGACGCTGGTGTATAGGATCTCCAGTTGGCGCAATACCGTCTCGCGCGTCATCCCGGAACGCATCATTACCCGTCCGCCATCGGCCGAACTCAAGCCGGGCCAAACCGACCAGGACAGTCTGCCGCCCTACGAAGTGCTCGATGCAATCGTCGAAGGCTATATGGAGCAGGATCTCAGCCCGCGCGAGATCATCGCCAAAGGTTACGACGAGGCCGATGTGCGCCGCGTCGTCCGCCTGCTCAAGATCAGCGAATACAAGCGGCGCCAGGCGCCGGTCGGCATTCGCGTGACCCAGCGCGGCTTCGGCAAGGACTGGCGCTATCCGATCACCAATCGCTATCGCGACCCCTTTTAAGCTGTGAAGAGTACGTAATCCAAGACAAGATTCAATTCACCTGCCGTTTTCAAGACCTTCCGGAGCCCAAGCAATGAAGAAAATCGAAGCCATCATCAAACCCTTCAAACTCGACGAAGTGCGCGAGGCCTTGTCGGACATCGGTGTCTCCGGCCTGACCGTCACGGAAGTCAAGGGCTTCGGTCGTCAAAAGGGGCACACCGAGTTGTATCGCGGCGCCGAATACGTGGTCGACTTCCTGCCCAAGGTGAAGATCGAGATCGTCGTCGCCGACGATGCCGTCGAAGGCGCCATCGACTCGATCGTCAAGGCCGCACGTACAGGCAAGATCGGCGATGGCAAGATTTTCATCTCCAACGTCGAGCAGGTTGTGCGCATCCGTACCGGCGAGACAGGCGAATCGGCAATCTGATCCGTCCAGTTTTCAGCTTCAAACGGCTCGCCATTTCAAGCGGGCCGTTTGCTTTTGGTGACCGTCTTTTCGTGGCGAAGACGTCGTCCGCCATCTACGCTGGGTGTCTGACGTGGATTTCTCCGAATCGACGCAATGCACCTTGCCAATCTCTCCATCGCCGAGGCGTTCAAGAGTCTCGGTACCTCCGAAGGCGGGCTGACGCAGGCTGAAGCGGAGCGCCGCCTCGCCGAATACGGGCCGAACCATATCGAAGAAGTCGGCACCGAGGCGCAGGGGCGACGCTTCCTGAGCGAGTTTACGCACTTCTTCGCGATCATCCTGTGGATCGCCGCCGGCCTCGCGTTCTACGCCGAGTCGAAGAGTGGCGGCGAGGGGATGTGGCAGCTTGGCGTGGCGATTGTCGCCGTTATCCTGATCAACGGTTGTTTCTCCTATTGGCAGGAGTACCGCGCCGAACGCGCGATCGACGCCCTGCGCAAGCTGTTGCCGCAGACGGTCAAGGTCGTGCGCGCCGGGCAACTGGCGACGTTGCCCGGCGAAGCGCTGGTGCCCGGTGACGTCATCCTGCTTGAGGCGGGCGACAACGTGCCGGCGGACTGCCGCCTGATCTCGGCGAGCGGCATTCGCATCAATGCGTCGACCGTCACCGGCGAATCCATGCCCAAGGCGCGAAACGCCGACGACGGCGCCGAACACGCGAACGATGTATCCGCCCTCGAAACAAAGAACGTACTGCTGGCCGGCACCTCGCTGGTTTCGGGCGAAGGGCGCGCCATCGTCTTTGCCACCGGCATGGCGACCGAATTCGGCAAGATCGCCCATCTCACGCAGACCGCCGACAAGACGACGTCGCATCTGCAAGTCGAAATTGCCCGCTTGTCGCGCTTGGTCGCCGTCTTCGCCACGACGCTGGGTGTCGTCTTTTTTTTGCTCGGAACTTATCTCGGCTTGCCGTTCTGGTCCAATCTCATGTTCGCCATTGGCATCATCGTCGCCAACGTGCCGGAAGGCTTACTGCCCACCGTCACGCTTTCGCTGGCCATGGCCACGCAGCGCATGGCGCGGCGCAACGCGCTGATCCGCCACCTGCCGACCGTCGAAACGCTGGGAGCGACGACGGTGATCTGCAGCGACAAGACGGGGACGTTGACGCAGAACCGGATGAGCGTCCGGCAAATGTTCGCGAATGATCGCTTTGACGATGCGCCAGGCCAGATCGTTTCCGGCGATCGCTCCGGGATCAATCACCTGCTGCGCAACGCGGCCACGTGCCACAGCCTCAAGGCCGAGTTGCGTGAAGGAGGTGTGACCTGGCTCGGCGATCCGATGGAGGTGGCGCTGCGTGTATTCGCCGGACAGGTTTCGACTCACGGGCTACACCTGTGCGAGGAACTTCCTTTCGACAGCGACCGCCGCCGCATGTCGGTCGTCGTCGAGGATGGGGACGGGCGCTGGCTTTACTGCAAGGGCGCGCCGGAAGTCGTGATGCCGTTGTGCAAGGCGGTCGAGCACGATGGCCGTGTGCTCGCTTTCGACAAGCACTCGCGCCACCATGCGGCCGAAGCACAGGAACGCATGGCCGACCACGGCTTGCGTGTGCTCGCGTTTGCCTATCGGAGGCTCGAAGGTGAAGGCGAGGCAAGCGAGGAGAACCTCGTCTTCTCCGGCCTGATCGGTCTTTACGATCCCCCGCGTCCGGAAGTGCCGGAAGCCATCGCCCGCTGCCGCACGGCGGGGATCAAGGTCGTCATGGTCACCGGCGACCATCCGCATACCGCCGCCGCCATCGCACGCGAGATCGGGCTCGTGCAGGCGCCGAATCCGCGCATCATCCTCGGCGCTTCGCTGCGCAAGATGACGCCCGCTCAGCTGCAGACCGCTCTCGACAGCCCGGAGATCCTCTTCGCCCGAGTGACCGCCGAACAAAAGATGACCGTCGTCAACGCGCTTAAGAAGAAAGGCGAAATCGTCGCGGTGACCGGCGACGGCGTCAACGACGCACCGGCGCTGAAATCCGCGCATATCGGCATCGCCATGGGGCTCGCCGGTACGGACGTCGCCAAGTCGGCGGCCGACATGATCCTGCTCGACGACAACTTCGCCAGCATCGTCAATGCTGTCGAGGAAGGGCGTGCCGTCTTCGAGAACATCCTCAAGTTCCTCACCTACATCCTCACCTCGAACATCCCCGAGCTGGTTCCCTATCTCGCCTACGTGTTGCTGCGCATCCCTCTGCCGCTCACCATCATCCAGATCCTCGCCGTCGACCTCGGCACCGACATGGTCCCCGCACTCGCACTCGGCGCCGAGCGGCCCGACCCCGAGGTCATGCGCCAGCCGCCGCGTCGCCCTGACGAACGCCTGCTTTCCTGGCCGCTGGTCGCCCGCGCCTACCTGTGGCTCGGGCCGTTGCAGGCTGCCGTCTCGCTCGCCGCGTTCTTCTTCGTCCTCGACACCGGAGGCTGGCGCTACGGCGAACAACTCGCGACGCAAGCGCCCCTCTATCTGCAAGCCACCACCGCCTGCCTCGCCGCCATCGTCGCCTGCCAGGTCGTTAACGTCTTCCTTTGCCGCCATCACCGCGTTTCAGCTTTCGCCTTCCCGATGGCCAGCAATCGCTTGTTGCTGACCGGCATAGCCGTCGAGTGCGGGCTCTTGCTGTCGATTGTCTTTACACCGCCTGGAAACTGGCTGTTCGGAACGCAGGCACTTCCGATGGAAGTGTGGGGCGTCGTAGTGGTGATGGCGCTGTGCTTAGGCGGCCTGGAGGAACTGCGGAAGTTTGCTCTTCGTTAGTTTGTGTTGGCGAGGGGAGGGCAGGCGCTCGTGTGTAGATGATGCGTTGAAACCCGCACTTGGTCATATGGTGCTTGCTGTGGCCGTTCATCGTCGTGCCTGACCTTATCCGGCTAACTTCACTCAAACGATTCAATCGCTGATTCAGTGTCGGATGCTTTTACAGTGCTGAGTTCATCAAATGCACTGAGTGACGCGAAACGATTGGTGCTGCTTAGATTATAACTTTCGGCATAGTCATTGCTTTGATATGGGCGGGTAGTAGTTCCGTATGTTCGAAAAACCTTCCGTGCTGGAGGTAACCATGAAAATGAAACTGCGCAATTTGGTCGCTGCTGTTGCGGCGGTGCTCTCCGTTACAGCCTCTGGTACGGCAGGTGCGGCCAATTTCATCCTGCCGACCCCGGACAATAATACCAACGCCACTTACGGTCAGTACCTTGACCCACAAGGCAATTTGCGCGATGCGATCCTCATGGACGGCATCCCGGTTGCGTTCAAGTACGATGACTTCTGGTCGTACTCGGCGAAAATCCTGAGTTCCATCCAGTCGGTGAATCCTACGCTGCTCCCGACGGCGACGTTCGGCACGTACGACTTTTCGACCGGGACGGGAAATATCGTCGTCAACCTGACATCTGTTTCCGGTGGCGCGACAAATCCGTTCGGCCTGCAGGATCCAGTGGACTTGCAAGGCTCTGGCGACAACGTCACGGGCTGGGTTGGCGAATGGGGTAACGATCCGCAGTCGTTGACCGTGTGGCAGTCGGTTGGGCAGAGTCCGCAGGGCTACAGCGATCCGGCATCAGCACAAGGCAGCACTTCTACGGTCGGCGAACTCCTGGCAGCGTTGCAGGCGATGGACCCGACATGGACCATTCCGGTTCTTTATGCCGATTACAACCAGACCGGCAGTGGCGATTCGCTCTTCATGAGTGCGCAGGTTCGGATCATTGACCCGTCAACCGGACAAACGGTGGCGTTCTGGGATCTTGATTCTATGACGAATAACGCGTGGGATCAGAATGCGCCGACCTACAACTTTGGCGACATCCTCTTCACGAGTGCCGCGCAATGCACGACGCCGTGGAATCCGCTTACCGGAACAGGGTGCGCCGGTGTAACCACCAGTGGCCTTACCTACAGCGGTGACCATAATACGGGTTCGGGTAAGGCCGACTTCATGGCCTACGCGCCCGACATGGATCTTTCGCTGTTCGACGCGAACTTCCTGTGGGTCGCGACGGTCAACCTAGGCTGCAATCCGCAAGGTATCGCCAGTGGTTTGGCGGGAACGACCAAGGGCTGTAATACCAACGGATTCGAAGAATTCGGGATTATCGGCGGCGTCGGGCCGAACCGGGTTCCCGAGCCGAGTTCGCTGGCACTGCTCGGTCTTGGCCTCGCCGCTGCCGGCTTCGGTATTCGTCGCCGGAAGACTGCCATCTAGGCTGCATCAACCTTGCCCCGGGGCGGGCTTCACAGAGTCTGCCCCGGCGTGCCTGGTTCTTCGGGCTTCGGCATCAACCCAGCCGTGTTTTCGGGCGGGGTTTTTTCATGTGCGACTAGGTTTTCACTCCAAGCGATGGTCGTATTAGCTTGGCTTCGGTCGAGGTTCGGGTCAGCAGCTCTCTCTGCTACCCGGCTCGGCGCCAAACGCTTTCCAGATACTGCTCCGCATCCATCGCATTCCCGTCGCCCTGCGCGCGCCAAAGTGTCTCTCCGAGGCAGTCGATGAGGATGTGTTCGGCATCGTGTACTTCCAGCCGCTGACGAAGTTTCTCGTAGGCGGCACGGATTCCCTGCGGGCGGTCGACGGCGAGTTGGTCGGCGACGGCGAGATGGAGCGAGAGGTGGAGAAAGGGGTTCATCTGGCCGTTCTCCGGCGTGAAGTCCGTTTCGACGGCGGCTTCCGGGTTTTCCAGCAGCGCGTGGTATTCCGGGTGGTGCGTAATGAGGTCGGCGGCGACGGCTTCGGCGCCGTCGAGGATTTCGCGCGCTTGATGCTTGCGCCAAGCCTCGCAGAAGAACAGGCGGACCTGGTCACGTGATGGATTGAACATGGGCTTCCTTGATGGTCGAGACTTCGCTGATGAGTGCGGTAACGACGTTGTTTTGTCGCAGGCGGTTGCCGCAAAGGCTTGGGGCGATCTGACCGGTGCTGTAGGTGCCGAGCACGGGCAAACCGGGGAATCGCTGGCACAGCAACGCGAGGTCGCGGTCGTCGCCGCCATAGAAATAGGGGCCGCGACCGATGCAGGAGAACATCAGTGCGCAAGCTGGGGACGTTTCGGTGCTGCGTCTGGCGATCAGCCCGTCGAGCACGTCACGCATGTCGGCTTCGGCTGAATCGGGTTGGCGGATGGCCCAGCAAACCCGTTCGCCCGGCGCCAGGTGCGCCGCCAAGGTCAGGGATTGATCGCGGTTGATTGCGATAATCGGCAACATTCGGTAGCAGCCGTCGACGAAAGCGCTCTTCGCCTCGTCGGGTGACTCGAGAACGACTGCGACGACGTGGTACAACTGCTGTTCCAGCCGGTGGTGCAGATCGGACGGGAGGGCGCTGAGCAGGCTTCTCAGCGCTGGCTGGCCGGAGAGGCGTTCGAGGTCGAAACCGTTGCATTGCTCGACACGCTGCGCGCCGCTGACGATCTGCAGGCCGCTGGAAGCGGCGATCTCGATCTGGGCGCCGAGTATTTGCACGCTGCAACGTTGTTGTTCGTTCAATCGAGCTTGCTGCCAGACGAGGGGTAGCGGGTGCGTTGCGCCATGTGGTGACGCCTCGGAGCCGGACGCACTGATGCTTGCCCCGAAGCGCGTGGGCGAGGTGAGCCATTCGGGGGGCGTGCGGTCGCCAGCGTAGCTCAGCAGTGCAGGCGCTTCGTCGCCGGCCCCTCGGTCGTTCCCGAGTGCGAGCCCGTCGCCGAATACCATTACGGCAGCGGCCGGACGGTCGACGACCCAGCCGGCTTCGGTGAATACGCCTGATGCAATGCCTCCTGACACTTGCGTGCTTTGCACGGTTCGTGCGACGGCTGTGACCGAGAGTTGGGCGGAGTGAGCGTGGTGGGCGAACTCGGGCGTGAGGAATAGCAACGCGCCGCTGGCGTGCGTAAGCCCGGATCTTTTCAGCGCATCGCTCGCCGCCTGCTCGGCCAGCCACGGCAGCGGCTCGTTGCCTGATACGAGTGCGGTGGCGACAGTCATTCGGTATTGGGAAGCGGTTTCAGTCAGTGGGTCGGAGCGGTCAATTTACCGCAAAAGCGGCGCGTATCAGCGATAACGATCCGGTCTTGGAGCCCTGGAACAATGGTCTGGCGCGGCTCCAGTTTATCCCGATGGATTGGGCGTTCATCAGAAGCAAGTTTAGCTTGCATGGCTAACTCCATGATGTTATTTTAATATTTCCGATTTCGACGCTCAGGATGGGTGGCGCCGTGGCTAAAATAATACGTAAAGCAACCAAATCTTTCGGGCGGCATACAGCTTCTCTTGCTGTAGCTTCCTGCCTAGCGCTCTCCGGAGTGTATTCAACAGCGAACGCTGCCGGCTTGGGGAAGATCGTCGTTTTCTCGGCGCTTGGCCAGCCGCTGCGCGCAGAAATTGAAGTGGCTGCGTCGCGCGACGAACTCGCCGACATGAAGGCACAACTTGCCTCGCCCGAAGTCTTCAAACAAGCGGGCCTGGATTACGCAACCACCTTGTTGGGTATCAATTTCAGCATCGACCGGCGTGCGAATGGCAAGGCAGTGATCAAGTTGAATTCGGACAAGCCGATCAACGATCCTTTCATTGACTTGCTGCTTGAGCTCAACTGGGCAACCGGCCGGCTGGTGCGCGAATACACCTTCCTGCTAGATCCGCCTGACATGATGGTCAAGGGGTCGGTGCCTGTCGCGCCGTCGCAGACCAAGGGTGTGGGGCCGAGGTCCAGCGCGGCACCGAGTCCCGTTGCCGGTATCGATGACGAGGTTCGCGGCAAAGCCGTGGCGCGCATGCGTGCGAAAGAGGCCGAAGCCCAACGTCCCGCGGTCGCACAGTCGTCCGAAAGCATTGATTCGCGCGAGGTAAGGCGCGGCGATACATTGCACAGGATTGCCGTCGAAACCAAGCACGAGGGTGTGTCGCTTGACCAGATGCTGGTTGGATTGTTGCGCGCCAACCAGAGTGCATTCGATGGCGGCAACATGAACCGTTTGAAGGCGGGCAGGATTCTTACCGTCCCGGATAAGGCGACCGTCGAGTCGGTGTCCGCAGCTGAGGCAAAGAAGATCGTTGTCGCGCAGTCCTCCGATTGGAATGCGTATCGCAACAAGATGGCGGGAATGGCTGCACAGGCGCCGGCGAGTGAGGATGCTGCGAAGCAGGAAGCCGGCGGCAAGATCACCGCACAAGTCGAAGACAAGGCCGCGCCTGCCGAAGTGCCGAAGGATCAGCTGAAGGTCTCGAAGACCGAGTCCGCTGCCGGCAAGGCCGGTGACAAGCAAGCTGAAGAGGAACTGATTGCCAAGGAAAAGGCGCTCAAGGAGGCGAATGAGCGTTTGAGCATCCTTGAGAAGAATCTGGCGGATCTCCAGAAATTGGTGGAGTTGAAGAACCAGAACCTGGCCGACCTGCAGAAGCAGGCGACGGAGAGCAAGACGCCTCCGCCGGCGACAAGTCCGGCCGATGCGCCCAAACCGGCGGTAACCGAGCCCGCTCAAGTTGCGCCACCTTCGGCTGAGGTGGCTGCCCCGGCGCCTGCCGTTGAGAAACCGGCCGAACCGGCGAAGGCCGAGGAAGCCAAACCCGAGCCGAAGCCCGAACCCAAAAAGCCCGCTCCGGCAGCAAAGGCGAAACCGGTCATTCCGCCGCCGCCTCCGGAAGAGCCGACGCTGGTTGAAGAGTTGCTTGAAAATCCGCTTCCGTTGGCCGGTGCTGGAGGCGTTCTTGCACTCCTCGCAGCGCTTTTCGTTGCGCGGCGTCGTCGTGCCGGCAAGGAGGAGGTTCCGCTCAACGTTGGCAGTACGCTTACACCGACGAGCACGAGCTTGACCGGCAATTCGGTATTCCGCAGCACCGGTGGGCAAAGTGTCGATACCTCACAGACGCCGGCGCAGACAGATTTCAGCCAGGCAGGCCCGGGTAGTATCGACACGGATGAAGTTGACCCGGTCGCCGAGGCCGATGTTTATATGGCCTATGGGCGTGACGCGCAGGCCGAGGAAATCCTCCTAGAGGCCAAGCAAAAGGACCCGCAGCGCTTGGCAATTCATCTCAAATTGCTCGAAATCTACGCGAATCGGAAAGATCTCAAACAGTTCGAGCAGTTGGCCACAGACCTCTATTCGGAAACGGGCGGCGTCGGCGCAGACTGGGAGAAGGCTGCCGCCATGGGGCTTCGGCTTGATCCGGACAATCCCTTGTTTGGTGCCAAGGGGAACTCTTCTGGCGCTGCCGTAGCGGTTGGTGCGGCGGCCGGTGTTGCCAGTGCTGCCTTTGATGCCGACGCCACGGTGATCGTTCCGTCGCTTGCAGCCAGCAGTACGGTAACCATGCCGGGAGAACTGTCGAAACTTGCGGCGGAAGCCGTGCCCGCAGCCCCGATCGAACCGGTGGTCGCCGAACCCCCCGCGCCGGTGGCCGACCTGGCAAGCCTTGATTTCGATCTTGGTTTTGGCGACGAGCAGCCGGCGGCGAGTTCGGAAGACAAGAACGCCAACGAGGCAAGTGTTCAGGAAGGCGCAATGGATCTGGACCAAGGTCCGTTGGATTTCGATTTGGGTAGTGACGGCGCAGCAGTCGAGGCTGCGCCGCCCGTGGCTGATGAATTGCCTGCCGGCGCGATCGACCTCGACTTCAACTTCCCCGAGATGGAGAAGAGTGCGCAGTCAGCGGAGCAGTCGGTTTCGGAGCAGGGCGGTGTCGCGACAGGCCTTGATTTCGACCTCGGCTTGGACGAGATGACGGAAACGGCCCCGGAGGGCCTCTCGTTGCAGCAGGACGATGATGGACCAATTGCAGCGAGCAAGATCGACGATGACGGCGTGGAGTTTGACGTCAATCTGACCGAGTCGACCTTCCTCGGCCGCTCGGCGCCGGATACGCCCTCGTTTGACATGGCCTCGATCGATCTTGATCTTGGTCTTCCCGAAATCGCGGAGCCTTCATCGCCGGTTGGTGAGACCGGGGGCGAGGACTTTGATAGCGCGTTGGTTTCAACTGCCGTGAATCCCGATTTCGCGACGGAGCAAGCGGAAACGATCGTCAGCCCGAATTTTGCCTCGGCGCCGGAACCCGACATGTTGCCGGAGCAGGATTTTTCATTCGCTCAGCTTGAGACCCAACTAAATCAGGCACCGACGTTTGAAGAGCAGGGTTCGGGTGGTGATGATTTCGCGACGACGCAGGAAGAAACCGTCGTTAACCCGCAGTTTGGTGAGAGCGACGATCTCCTTCCTGACTTCGAGATCAGTGCCAACGAAGAAGTCGCGACGAAGCTTGATCTCGCGAAGGCCTACGAAGAGATGGGTGACTTTGAAGGTGCGAGCGAACTTCTGCAAGAGGTGTTGAAAGAGGGCGATGCCGCGCAGAAGGAAAAGGCGCAGGCCATACTGTCCAAGATCAATACCTGAGTATCGGCCGGCCTCGGGCTGGCTATCGTGGCCGCCACTCTTGAATGAGCGGCGGCCTTTTTGTTGCAACGGGAGGCGAGAAAGGACTGGGTATGCCGGCATATGCGATTCATCCAACCATTCGCCTCGTCCTTTGGGTGGCAGTCGTTCTTTTCGTACAGGCGCTAAGCGGAGTGCACTTGCTCGTCGTATTCGTGGCGTTGCCCGTCGTGGGCCGGCGGGCGCTCAAGCGGAGCGGGCGTCTGATCTGGCGGGCGCGCTGGTTGTTGCTCTCGCTCGTGCTCGTCTTCTCGTGGGGCGTTGCTGGAACGCCGCTATGGGACATGGGCTTCGCGCCGACACACGAGGGCGTGACGGAAGGCTTGACGCATCTCGGCCGCCTCGTCCTGGTGCTGGTCGCGGTCGCGACATTTCTGGAACACATGTCGGTTGCCGAGTTGCTGGCAGCGACGCACGGCCTCCTCAAGCCGTTCCGCCAGTTCGGGCTTGACCCTGATCGCGGCGTGATTCGCCTCATGCTGGTGTTGCGTGCTGTCGAGACGATGCCGCGTCCGCGTGATTGGCGTGTCTTGATCGAGGCCGCCGATTCGTACGCGGGCGAGCATCTTGAAGTGAGCGCGCAGCGTTTTGGTCCGATTGACTACGTGATCGCATCGACCATGCTGATCGCCGTGGTCTATTGCAGCTATCTCCTTCTGGTTCAGGGATAATCAATGCGGCTTGTCTTGGGCGTCGAGTATGACGGGAGCGCTTTTCGCGGTTGGCAGACGCAGCCCGGTGGTAACACTGTGCAGGATGCGCTCGAAGCCGCGCTGCGGCAGATCGCCGGAGAACCGGTTGAGGTCGTTTGTGCCGGGCGAACCGATGCGGGCGTGCATGCGACCGGGCAGGTCGTTCATTTCGATCCGCCGGTAAGCAGACCGATCACTGCATGGGTGCGCGGCGTCAATACTTTTCTCCCCGATGCCGTTGCAGTGCGTTGGGTGCATCCGGTCGGCGCCGATTTTCACGCGCGGTTTTCAGCCTTCGGCCGCTGCTATCGCTACGTGCTGATCAATCGACCGCAGCGAACCGGTGTCTGGCACGGTCGGGCCGGTTGGTACCATCACCCGCTCGACATTGATGCCATGCGGCGGGGCGCAGCGCTGCTGCTCGGCGAACACGACTTCTCGGCGTTCCGCGCTGCCGGCTGCCAGGCCAAGTCGCCTGTCAAGACGGTCAGGCGCGCCGAGGTTCGGCGCGTGGGCGATATCATCGTGTTCGATTTCGAAGCCGGTGCGTTTCTGCACCACATGGTCCGCAATCTGGTCGGCAGCCTGGTCTATGTCGGTCAGGGAAAACATCCGCCCGAGTGGATGTCGTACCTGCTGCAATCGGGGGATCGCCGTTTGGCGGCGCCGACGTTTTCCGCGGCCGGTCTGTATCTGGTTGAGGTGAAATATGAACCTCACTGGGGCTTGCCTGTCACTAGCGATGTTCTGTTGCCCACTTCGCTGGGGCTATGAGTGCTGCAGGAAATGTGATGAATACACGCATCAAGATTTGCGGCTTTACCCGCAAAGATGACTTGAAGGCGGCCATCGAAGCTGGGGTGGACGCGATTGGCCTCGTCTTTTATCCGTCCAGTCCCCGCTTTGTCGATTTGTCGACTGCTGCCGAACTGGCGCGGACGGTTCCACCTTTCGTCACCATCGTCGGGCTCTTCGTCAATGCCGACCCGGCGACGATCCGGGCGACACTAGCCGCTGTACCGATTCATCTGCTGCAGTTTCATGGCGATGAAGACGAAGCGTTCTGCCGGCAGTTCGATCGGCCCTATATCAAGGCGGCCCGGGTTAAGCCGGGGGTCGATTTGGTACAATACGCGTGCTCTTTTTCTTCAGCGCAGGCGATTCTTCTCGATGCATTTGTCGAGGGTTATGGTGGTGGCGGCAAGGTCTTTGATTGGACACTGATACCCCCGGATTTCACCAAGCCGCTCATTCTCTCGGGAGGGCTCGACGCCGGAAATGTCGTCGATGCGATTGCACGTGTTCGACCCGCCGCGGTCGACGTCTCCTCAGGCGTTGAAGCGGCGAGGGGAATCAAGGATGCTGAGAAGATTCGAGAGTTTGTCTCCGCCGTGCGATCGGCGGGGCTGATGCCGGTCGATTGAACGCGATCGGCGATTGCAGGCTGTTCGGAACAGGGTGTCCTATGCGCAAGAGTCCTGGTGGGCTGACCCGTACTTGCTGGAGAAGATTCGTCGCTGACCATACTTGAGGCGGGCGACAGATATTGTCTCGTCTGTTTGCGTTTGTCTGAATCCTGCCTCAAGGAGAAATCATGGTTACCTCCCCTTACGATCTGCCCGACGCCCTCGGCCATTTTGGCCCCTACGGTGGCGTCTTCGTGGCCGAAACCCTAATCCCCGCGCTGGAAGAGCTGAAAACCGCCTACGCGGAAGCCCAACGCGATCCGCTGTTCATCGCCGAGTTCGAGTACGACCTCAAGCACTACGTCGGACGTCCGAGTCCGATCTATCACGCCAAGCGCTGGTCCGAACTGCTCGGCGGCGCGCAGATCTATCTCAAGCGCGAAGACCTCAATCACACCGGCGCGCACAAGGTCAACAATTGCATTGGCCAGGCCATGCTCGCCCGCCGCATGGGCAAGAAGCGCGTCATTGCCGAGACTGGTGCCGGTCAGCATGGCGTCGCGACGGCGACCGTTGCCGCGCGTTACGGCATGGAATGCGTCGTCTACATGGGCTCCGAGGACATCAAGCGGCAGGCGGCGAACGTCTATCGCATGAAGCTGCTCGGTGCGACCGTGGTCCCGGTCGAGAGCGGCTCGAAGACGCTCAAGGACGCGCTGAACGAGGCGATGCGCGACTGGGTGACGAACGTCTCCAGCACCTTTTACATCATCGGCACGGTAGCCGGGCCACACCCGTATCCGATGCTCGTGCGCGATTTCCAGTCGGTGATCGGCAAGGAAGCGATCGGCCAGATGCAGGATCAGTGCGAGCGTCAGCCGGATGCCGTGATCGCCTGCGTCGGCGGCGGGTCGAACGCGATGGGCATTTTCCACCCGTATATCCCGATCGAGAGCGTCCGCCTGATCGGCGTCGAGGCGGCGGGTGACGGGATCGAAACGGGGCGCCATGCGGCGTCGCTGACCGCCGGACACCCCGGCGTCCTGCACGGCAATCGAACCTATCTCTTGCAGGACGAGAACGGCCAGATCATCGAGACGCATTCCGTATCGGCCGGGCTGGACTATCCCGGCGTCGGTCCCGAGCATGCCTGGCTCAAGGACAGCGGCCGTGCCGAGTACGTCACCATCACCGATAGCGAAGCGTTGCAGGCCTTCCATAACCTGTGTCGTCTCGAAGGCATCATTCCCGCCCTCGAGTCGAGCCATGCCATCGCTTACGCAGCCAAACTCGCGCCGACTTTGCAGAAGGACAAGATCCTGCTGGTCAATCTCTCCGGGCGCGGCGACAAGGACATGCACACCGTCGCCGAAAAGTCGGGCATCACGTTCTGAGGTTCCCCATGTCAAAAATTCAAGCTACATTTGAGCGCCTTCAGGCGCAGGGCCGCAAGGCGTTGATTCCCTTCATCACGGCCGGCGATCCCGATCCGGCGCTGACCGTGCCGCTGATGCACACGCTGGTCGAAGCCGGTGCCGACATCATCGAACTCGGTGTCCCGTTCTCCGATCCGATGGCTGACGGGCCGACCATCCAGCGCGCTTCCGAGCGCGCGCTCGCCAAGGGCGTCAGCCTTCGGCAAGTACTCGGCATGGTCGCCAACTTCCGCGCTGATAACAACGAAACGCCGGTCGTGCTGATGGGCTACGCGAATCCGATCGAGGCGATGGGCGTCGAGCAGTTCGCTGCCGCCGCGTTCGACGCGGGTGTTGACGGTGTTCTGGTCGTAGACTACCCGCCGGAGGAGAGTGCTGATTTCGCGAAAGCGATGAATGCCAACGCGCTCGATCCGATCTTCCTGCTCGCGCCGACGTCGACCGAAAAGCGCATCGCTCAGGTTGCCGAACTCGCGAGCGGTTATGTCTATTACGTCTCGCTCAAGGGCGTCACCGGCTCGGCGGCACTCGACGTGCAGTCGGTCGCGGCACGTATCCCCGAAATTCACGCGGCTACCGGGGTGCCGGTCGGTGTCGGCTTCGGTATCCGCGACGCGGCTACTGCTAGCGCGGTGGCGAGGATCGCTGATGCTGTCGTGGTCGGCAGCCGGATCATCGAGGAGATCGAGCAGTCGACCGCTGATAATGTCTGCGATCGGGTACGTGCGTTGGTCGTCGATCTGCGCCGGGGTATCGACGCGGCGGGAGCGCAGCCATGAGCTGGCTGAACAATCCGCTGCCGCCGAAGATCAAGCGCGATCCCGGTGTAGAGCGCAAGTCGAGCCTGCCGGAAGGCCTGTGGAGCAAGTGTCCTTCCTGCGAAGCGGTGCTGTATGCGACTGATCTCGAGAAGAATACCCAGGTCTGCCCGCAGTGCGGCCACCACAATCGCCTTGATGCGCGGGCGCGCATCGAGATGTTGCTTGATCCCGAAGGGCGTTTTGAAATCGGCGCCGAGGTGCTGCCGACCGACCCATTGAAGTTCAAGGACAGCCGCCGCTATACCGAGCGTTTGTCCGACGCTGCGACGGCGACCGGCGAGACTGACTCGCTCGTCGTCATGCAAGGCGCGATCAAGGCGGTGCCAGTTGTCGTTGCCGCCTTCGAGTTCGACTTCATGGGCGGTTCGATGGGCTCGGTGCTGGGTGAGCGCTTCGTGCGCGGTGTGCAGACGGCGGTCGAACAGCGCCTGCCCTTCATCTGTGTGACGGCTTCCGGCGGTGCGCGCATGCAGGAAGGTCTCTTTTCGCTGATGCAGATGGCAAAGACGACGGCTGCGCTGACCAAGCTCTCCGAGGCTGGCTTGCCGTTCATTTCGATTCTTACCGATCCGACGATGGGCGGCGTTTCGGCGTCGTTTGCCTTCATCGGTGACATCGTGATTGCGGAGCCGGGGGCGCTCATCGGTTTTGCCGGTCCGCGCGTCATCGAGCAGACGGTCAGGCAGAAACTGCCGGAAGGCTTCCAGCGTGCCGAGTTTCTGCTCGATAAGGGTGCGGTCGACATGATCGTCGATCGCCGCGAGATGCGGGACAAACTGCTGCAGTTGATCACCATGCTGCAAAAGCGCCCAGCGCCCAAGTCTCTCTAGGCAGCGTCCTGCCAGCGTGCCGGGTCCGTGCATCAAGGTCGGGCCCGGCATTTTTGTTGTTGTCGTGCTTCTGTGTGGAAAGACAATCCTTGAATTCACTGACCGAATGGCTGGCGCACCTCGAGAGCCTTCATCCCAAGGGGCAGGGCGGCATCGAGCTGGGGCTGGAGCGCGTTGATCGAGTCAAAGCCGAACTCTGCCAGACGCAGCGCTGTCCGCTGATCATCGTCGGGGGAACGAACGGCAAGGGCTCGACGTGCGCCTACCTTGAGTCGATCTACGCGCACGCCGGTTATCGCGTCGGCTGCTATACCTCGCCGCATCTGCTCGCTTACAACGAGCGTGTACGTGTCGATCGCCAGCCGGTTGGCGATGCGGCGCTATGCGACGCCTTTGCCCGAGTCGAAGCGGCCAGGCAGCGTGCCGGTACGATCGCGCTGACCTACTTCGAGTTCGGTACGCTGGCGGCTTGGGAGGTCTTTGCGGCGAGCCAGGTCGACGTGATCGTCCTCGAGGTCGGCCTCGGCGGTCGGCTCGACGCGGTCAACGCTTACGACGCAGACTGCGCCGTGGTGACCGGGATCGCGCTCGACCACACCGACTGGCTGGGTACGACGCGCGAAGCCATCGGCTACGAGAAAGCCGGCATTTTCCGTTCAGGCAAGACAGCGATCTGTGCCGATCCCGATGTGCCGCAGTCGCTGGTTGATCATGCGGCGTCGATTGGTGCTGTGCTGCAACTCGTCGGGCGTGACTTCGCTGCGTGTGTCGACGAGGGATCGCTCAAATGGACCTTTAGCGGCAGGGGCGAATCAATCACCGGCTTGCCCAAACCGGGGCTGTGCGGCGCGTGCCAGTTGCGCAATGCATCAGCGGCGCTGGCAGCCGTCGAATCGCTGAAGGTGTCGCGGCCGGTTGCTCGCGCTGCGATTGAGCGCGGTCTGGTTGACGTGCATCTGCCCGGTCGCTTCCAGGTTTTCGACGGTCGGCCAACCATCGTCGCCGACGTGGCGCACAATCCGCAATCCGTTGCCGGTCTCGCCGAAAATCTCGACGCGATGGGCCGTTTCGAGCGCACGATCGCCGTCGTTGGCATGCTTGCCGACAAGGATATCGCCGGTGCATTGGTCGCCTTGCGCGGCAAGATCGATGTCTGGCTGTTCGCCGGGCTGGATGTGCCCCGCGGCGCTGCGGGAGAAACGCTCGCGTCCGTTCATGCCGCAACTGCGCTTGGCGGTCGTGTCGAGTGCTTCGCCTCGCCCGACAAGGCCTTGGCGCGCGCCGCCAAGCTGGCGGGCGACAATGATAGAATCGCGGTCTTTGGATCGTTCTATACCGTTGCAGCCTTCCTGCGATCGACAAACGGCAAGCCTTAGAACTCTCTCGATTCGACCAATACCGATGTCCGACTCTTCTGACGCGAATTTGCAGCTTAAAAAACGGGCGCGCCGCCGGCTGGTTGGTGCCTTTGCCTTTGCCGGTCTGGCCGCCGTGATCCTGCCGATGGTTATGGACGAAGAGCCGAAACAGCAGGTGCAGGACGTTCAGATTCGCATTCCGGGGCAAGATCAGACGCAGTTCGTAAACAAGCTGGCGAAGGCAGCACCCGAAGTGGGCGAGCCGCTGGTGCCGCCGGATGCCGCAGAACCGGAAGCGGCGCAGAACAGTGCCATGCCGAAGGCGGCTGATGCTCCAGCCAATGTGCCGGTCGAAAAGACGCCGGAGAAGCCCGCGGAAAAACCGGTTGAAAAGCCTGTCGAAAAAGAAGAAGTCAAGGCGCAGGCAAAAGCCGAGGAGAAAAAGGTCGCCGACAGCGCAACCAAGGAGACGCAACGCGCGGCAGCCATCCTTGGCGGCAAGACTGACGATGCGGCGGCGAAACCAGCAGCGAACGGCAACGGTGCAGGGAACGGCCAGTATGTGATACTGATCGGCGCGTTTTCCAACCCGGCCAACGTCAAACAGTTGCAGACCAAGATCGGCGAACTTGGCGTCAAGGTCTACACCGAGCCGCTCGACTCTCCCGGTGGCAAGAAAACGCGTGTGCGCGCCGGCCCCTTTGCGAATCGCGATGCTGCCGAAAAGGCGCTCGACAAGCTCAAACGGATCGGCGTCAACGGCGTGGTCGCTTCCAAGTAATGACGGCTTTCGACTACATCGTCATCGCCGTCGTAGCGGCTTCGGTGCTGCTCGGAATATGGCGTGGCGTGGTCGGCGAAATCATCGCGCTGGTTGCATGGGTTCTGGCGTTCTTTGCCGCCCGCTGGTGGGGTGGCGAAGTTGCGAGTTCCGTGCTCAATGCGATCAGTGATCCGGCACTCCGTCTCGTCGCGGCATGGGTCCTCATATTCATTGCCGTACTCATGCTCATGGCGCTCCTGCGCCTGGCCATTCGTGGTTTGCTCAAGGCGCTCGGACTCAGTCCGACCGATCGTCTGCTCGGCATGATCTTCGGCGTGGCGCGCGGGTTGGTGATCGTTCTGGCGCTTGTCGTCGTTGGCGGCATGACCATGGCGGCGCAACAGAGGTGGTGGGTTGAGGCGTATTTTTCGGCGCCTCTGGAAACAGCGGTAGTGGCTGGCAAGCCGTGGCTGCCAGAGGATATCGCTAAACGAATTCGATTCAGGTAGGAAAAATCATGTGCGGGATACTAGGCGTTGTCGCAACATCACCGGTCAATCAGCTGCTCTACGACGGCTTGATGGTTCTCCAGCATCGTGGCCAGGACGCCGCCGGCATCACGACGGGTGACGGCGATGCATTCTTCATGCACAAAGGCTCGGGGCTGGTGCGCGATGTCTTCCGTACGCGCAACATGCGCGCGCTGCCAGGCAATATGGGCATCGCGCATTGCCGTTACCCGACGGCTGGTTCATCGTCGGACTCGGCCGAGTCGCAGCCGTTCTACGTCAATTCGCCGTTTGGCCTGGTGCTTGCGCACAACGGCAACCTGACCAACACCGAACAACTGCAGGAAGAAATGTTCCGGCTCGACCGGCGGCACATCAATACCAATTCGGACTCAGAAGTGCTGCTCAACGTACTGGCGCACGAGATGCAGGCGGCGGCCAAGGGGTTCAGTCTCGATCTGGACACGATCTTTTCGGCGGTGGCCGGCGTGCATCGGCGTTGCAAGGGCGCCTATGCGGTGGTCGTGCTGATCGCGGGTTACGGGCTGCTTGCTTTCCGTGATCCAAACGGCATCCGTCCAATGGTCGTTGGAACCAACCAGACGCCTCAAGGCACAGAGTATCTGGTCGCTTCCGAATCGGTTGCGCTCGATACGCTTGGGTTCAAGGTTCTGCGCGACGTGGAGCCGGGTGAGGCGATTTTCATCGACACCTCGCACCAGATGCATGCGCGCCAGTGCGCTCAGAATCCGACGCTCTCGCCATGCATTTTCGAGTACGTCTACCTGGCCCGCCCGGATTCGGTCATCGACGGCGTTTCGGTATACGAGACGCGCCTGCTCATGGGCGAGTATCTGGCCGACAAAGTGGCCGAGCGCATCCCGGTGACGAACATCGACGTGGTCATCCCGATCCCGGATTCGAGCCGGCCGTCGGCGATGCAACTCGCGCAGCGATTGGGCATTCCGTACCGCGAGGGCTTCGTCAAGAATCGCTACATCGGTCGCACCTTCATCATGCCCGGGCAGTCGACGCGCAAGAAGTCGGTGCGCCAGAAGCTCAACACCGTTGCGCAGGAGTTCAAGGGCAAGCGCGTGTTGCTGGTCGACGACTCGATCGTGCGTGGCACGACGAGCCGCGAAATCGTCGACATGGCACGTGCGGCAGGCGCGCTGAAGGTGTACTTCGCCTCGGCCGCGCCGCCCGTTCGCTATCCCAACGTCTACGGGATCGACATGCCGACGCGTGGCGAGTTGATCGCAACCGGGCGAAGCGACGAGGAAATCGCCCGTGAAATCGGTGCCGATGCCCTCGTTTATCAGGATCTCGACGCGCTCAAGTCCTCGGTAAGCCATCTGAAGCCCGAACTCTCCTCCTTTGACTGCTCGTGTTTCGACGGTAAGTACGTCACGGGCGATGTCACGCCCGATTATCTGGACGCCCTCGAGCGCGCGCGCGAGAAGAAGCTTACCGGTGCCAAGGACGAAGGCGGTGACTCGCGGCAACTCAACAGCAACAACCAGTCGGTATCCTGAACGATGAGCAAGAAATATCAACTGGAAACACTGGCTATCCGCGAAGGACTCGCGCGCAGCCAGTTCAACGAGCACGCTGAGGCCTTGTACCTCACCTCCAGCTACGTCTTCGACAGTGCCGCACAAGCCGCAGCGCGCTTCTCGGGCGAGGAAGAAGGCAACGTCTATTCGCGCTTCACCAATCCGACGGTATCGGCCTTCCAGTCGCGGCTGGCGGCGCTCGAAGGCGCGGAGTCGTGCATCGCGACGGCGTCGGGCATGTCGGCGATCCTGTCGCTGGTCATGGCACTGTGCAGCGCCGGCGACCATGTCGTCGCGTCGGCCGGTTTGTTCGGTGCTACACAGCAACTGCTCGGCAACATCATGCCGCGCTTTGGCGTACAGACAACCTTCGTCGCGCAGACCGACGTCGCCGCCTGGGAAGCCGCCATTCGTCCCGAGACCAAACTGTTCTTCCTTGAAACGCCTTCCAACCCGCTCACCGCCATCGCCGACGTGCCGGCGCTGGTTGCCGTCGCTCACGCGCGCGGTATTCTGGTCGTTGTCGACAACTGCTTCTGCACACCGGTCCTGCAGCGCCCGCTCGAACTGGGCGCCGACCTCGTGGTGCACTCGGCGACCAAGTTCCTGGATGGACAGGGGCGCGTGCTAGGTGGTGCCGTGGCCGGCGCGAAGAAACTCACCGACGAAGTGCTCAAGTTCCTGCGCACTGCTGGACCGACGCTTTCTGCATTCAACGCTTGGGTGCTGCTCAAGGGGCTAGAAACACTCAAGCTCCGCATCGAAGCGCAATCGGCGAACGCCCTGCAACTGGCGCGCTGGCTGGAAGCGCATCCGAAGGTCGCGCGCGTGTATTACCCCGGCCTCGAATCGCACCCACAACACGATCTTGCAATGCGGCAGCAGAAGGCCGGTGGCGCCATCGTCTCGTTCGAGGTCAAGGGTGCGCGCACCGAGGCATGGAAAGTGATCGATAACTGTCGGCTGCTTTCCATTACGGCCAATCTGGGCGATACCAAGACCACGCTGACGCATCCGGCATCGACGACGCACGGGCGCATCACGACGGAGCAACGAGCGGCAGCCGGTATCACCGAGGGCTTGCTGCGCATCGCAGTCGGCCTTGAGGCCGTCGACGATTTGCAGCGCGACCTCGATACGGGGCTCGCGCTGATCTGAGCGACTGGCCGGACTACGCGTGCCCGGCCCGATATCCCGAGATGGCCGACGGGTGTTATCCGCCGTCCCGTTTGCGCCTTGACAGGTCCACGTTCTCATCGGTCATTTGCCGCAACGATTGCTTGACCGATTGCGGCAGCATGAACCAGCTCAACAGGCTCGACCCCGCGCAAATCAACCAGAACAGAAGAAAGCCGATCGAGTAGGTCGGCATCGCCGGGAGCGCGACCGGCTGACCGAAGAAGTAGAGCTGCTGCGGGTCGATTACCGTAAAAAACACGATTTCGGCCATACCGGCGGCGATGAACGCCGGCCAGAGAACCCAGATGATGTGCCTCATTTAGCCTCCGCCATACGTTGAACGGGATGTCGTGCGGAGCGCGCACGTGGTCGTTCGAGTCGTGAGCAGAGAATGGGTTCCGTGTTGGTCGCGCCGTCCTGAATCGCACCGAGTAACGCACTGCGTAACGTTTGGTGATTGTCGAGCCTTCTGCTAAAATGCCGCCTCTTCTGGAGAGGTGGATGAGTGGTTTAAGTCGCACGCCTGGAAAGCGTGTTTAGGATAATATCCTAACGCGGGTTCGAATCCCGCCCTCTCCGCCAGAACATATAAACGGTCAATTTATTAACCAAATCAATAGGTTAATAGGTTGGCTGTTTTGCTATTCACCACACGTCTGCTCTGCGGCTTTCTTCATCAGAGATGATCGTAGAAAACGACAGATCAGGGGATGTCACAATCAAGCGCACCCATATCAACAAAATGCGAGTCCCACCATGTTCAAGAAGCATCGGCCAATTCTGTCTGTGTTTCTTGAAGTGATAGGAGACAAGCCGATCAAAGAGATCAAACAGGCGGACATTAGTAGTTACTTCGAGTTCTAGATCGATTGCCGCCTCGTTGGGCCGATGAGCGATATTGTGGGCATGACGCAGAAGACTTCCGCCGAGTGTCAGGGGCTGTCGCTTCTCGCCGCCAAGTCGCGCGTGCTGAGGGCGCGAAGGCGTCTGCGGGCGCAGCTCTCCGAAGCATGTCAGTTGAAATTCGATGAGCAGGGAAAAGTCTGCGGCTTTGTCCCGCGCGTGCCATTCGAAGAGTGACGACAGGGGTTGTTCGATCAGCAGTCGACGCCGCGCGAACGACCCCGGGCAGCTCTTTCCGGCTACGCCTTGCGGTGCACAAGGACGGGAATCCGGGTGTGCGTGAGCACCTTGTGCGTTTCACTGCCGAGGAGGAGCGCGCCGAAACCCTTGTGTCCGTGCGACGCCATGAAGATCAGATCGCACTCGTTGCGCTCGGCGGCTTCGATGATGCCCTCGTAGGGCTCTTCGCTTTCCAGCACCACCTTGTTGCACGGAATGCCCGCTTCCAGCGCGAGTTGTTCGGCAGCGTCGACGATGCCATGCGCGATGCTGTCGACTTCTTCATGAAAGCGCGTCGGCGTGTGCGCGTCGAAAATGGCGTCCGGCCCGTAGTACATCGTGGGGAAGCGCTTCTCGGCGCAAAAGAAAGTGATGTGCGCGCCGGCTTCACTGGCGAATGAGATGGCGCGACTGACCGCCTCTTGCGAAAGCGCGGAGCCGTCGGTCGGGACGAGGATCTTCTTGAACATGGCTGTCTCCGGAAGTTGAGTTGCAGTTCGATCAGTGCCCGCCGGTTCCCGGTTCGACCACCCGGTTCGGTTTGGGCGCCAGCCAGATTACCGATGCCGCGATCAGGAAGGCTACGCCGATCACGGTCATCAGCTGATTGGTCGCCAGCATCACGGATTGGCTGGTGATCAGGTAGTCGATGGCCTGATTGACGGCGTCGGCAGCCATTCCGGCCTGTTCAAGCAGGGTGCGTACACTCTGGTCGCGATCGGCTAGGCCGACGAGTTCGGCGTGGTTGTAGGTGATCTTGTTGTCCCAGACGGTGGTGACGAGCGAGGTGGCGAAAGCGCCGGACAACGTGCGCAGGAAGTTCATCAGGCCGGCGGCCGAATCCATTTCGTGTTCGTCCACGCTCGACAGCGCGAGGCCGGTGGTCGGAATGAAGAAGAAGGGCAGGCCAAAGCCCATCACCAGCAGCGGGATTGCCACGTCCCAGAACCCCATGTCGGTTGTGGCAACGGTGCGCCACAAGGTGATGAGGCTCATCCAGACCACACCGGAAAAGACCAGCTTGCGCGGGTCCACCTTGCTTGCCGCCTGGGCGACCAGCGGTGCGACGAAGAAGGCCGTCACGCCGGTCCACGCCGTTGCCAGGCCTGCCTGTGTCGCGGTGTAGCCCATGAAGTTCTGCAACCACAACGGGGTGAGCACATTGACGCCGAAGAAGGCGGCGAAGGCCAGGCTGATGGTCAGCACGCTGACCGAGAATCCTCGATGCCTGAAGACCTTGAGGTCGACGACCGGATGTTCTTCGTAAAGCTCCCAGATGATGAAGGCGGCGAAGCCGACGACCGCGACGATGCATAGCCCGATGATCAGATTGGAGGAGAACCAGTCGAGGTTCTTGCCCTCGTCGAGCATCAGTTGCAGCGCGCCGACCCAGACGACGAGCAGGCCGAGGCCGACGACGTCGATGCCGGTACGGCTCAGCCGGTCCGTGTAACCCCTCAGCAGCCTCCAGCCGAAGAAGGTACAGATCAGCGCGATCGGTGCGTTCAGGATGAACACCCACGACCAGCTGTATTCGTCGCACAGATGACCGCCGAGAATGGGGCCGACCACCGGTGCGACGAGCGTTGTCATCGACCACAGGCCGATGGGTACCGCCACCTTGTCTTTCGGGAAGATGCGCATCATCAGGGTCTGCGACAACGGCATCAGCGGACCGCCGCACAGTCCCTGGAAGATGCGGGCGACGACCAGAATGCCGATCGAGGTCGAGAGTCCGCAGACGACGGAAAATACTCCGAACAGCACCATCGAGGCGAAGAACACGCGCACCGAGCCGAAGCGCGACGAGAGCCAGCCGGTCAGTGGCACCGTGATCGCCTCGCCGACGGCGTAGGCGGTGATCACCCACGTGCCCTGGCTCGTTGCCGCGCCCAGTGCGCCGGCGATATTTGGTACCGCGACGTTGGCGATAGTCATGTTGAGCACGGCGAGGAAGTTCGCGGCGGCCAGCATGAGCGCCGCGATCCACAGCGCGCCGCCGGTCAGCGCCACATCCGCGGCAGGCGCGCTGGATGCAGATTGGGCTTGGCTCATTCACTCCCCCTCAGTTTGTGCGCGTATCGATCTCGACGTTCATCGAGAGGCCGACCTTGAGCGGGTTCTTCTGCAGTTCGGCCGGATCGAGCTTGACGCGCACAGGCAGGCGCTGCACCACCTTGATCCAGTTGCCGGTGGCGTTCTGCGCGGGGATTGCCGAGAAGGCGGCGCCCGAGCCGCCCGAGAAGCCTTCAACCGTGCCGTTGTAGGTCACCGAACTGCCGTAGATGTCGGCATGGACTTTCGCCGGCTGGCCGACGCGGACGTTCTTGAGTTGTACTTCCTTGAAGTTCGCATCGACGTGCATTTCCTGCACCGGCACCACGGCCAGCAGCGGCATGCCGGCCTGGACGCGCTGGCCGAGCTGGACCTGGCGCTTGGCGACGATGCCATCGACCGGCGCGACGACGACGGTACGTTCCAGATCCACGGCCGCCTGGTCGCGACGCGCGCGCGCCAGGGCGACTTCCGGATTCGTTTCCTCGGTCGTTCCGGCGATCAGCACGGCGTTCGCCTCGCGCGAGCCGAGCGCCGTACTGCGATTGGCCCGGGCTTGCGCGGCCGCTGCACGTGCCGCTTCCAGGTTGGCCTCGGCAGCAGCATAGGCATTCTTGGCGCGGGTCAGCTCGTCGCCGGAGACGGAGCCGGAGGCGACGAGCGCCTGGCGCCGTTCGAGGTCGATGGTGGCCCGCTCGAAGTCGGCCTGAGCAGAACCGAGCTGCGCGGCAGCGCGCTGCTCGTCGGCCTCGCGCGCGGCGATCTGCGCGTTCAGGCTGCTGTCGTTGGCAACGTAGCCCTTGACGCGTCGAATGGCCCGACCGAGGTCGGCCTCGGCCTGAGCGAGAGCGAGCCTGGCGTCAGTCTGGTCGATCTTGACGAGAACATCGCCTTTCTTGACGGCCTGCGTGTCGGTAACCAGCACCTCGCTGATGGTGCCGCCGACCGATGGCGTCACCTGCGCGATTTCGACGGCCGCGTATGCGTTGTCGGTCGACACGAACTTCGCGCCGTGCAGGATCCAGTACGCGGAGGCGCCGACGAGGCTGACGACAACGATGCCACCGAGCCCGGCCAGCAGCTTCTTGCGGCGCTGTTCCTTGTTGAACGGAGCGGAAAGGGGTGGGTTGCTTTCTGACATGATTAAATCCTTTAGTGGTAAAGCGCTGTTGTGTTGCCAGGGCAATTTCATTTGGAAAATTGACACCTACCACAGAGACGCAGAGACACAGAGGATTCGCGGAGATAGACAAAAACCGGGAAACCCTTGTCCAGTCTTGGCCGTCTTCTCGGTTTTCTCTGCGTCATCTCTGCGCCTCCGTGTCTCTGTGGTGGGGTTTCATGTCAAACGCGATTGTCCTGGTTGTGCCGGTAGCCGCCGCCCAGGGCACGCTTGAGCGCGATGTCGAGCGAGAAGGCGCGGGACTGGAGCGTTGTGAGGTTGCGCTGGCAGCCCAGGAAGGTGTCTTCGGCGAACAGCACCTCGAGATAGGTGGCCAGCCCGCCTTCATAGCGATTGCGCGCGACACGATGGGCCTCGCCAGCCGCATTTACCGCCGCCTCGGCCTTGGCCAGCTGACCGGCTAGCGCCCGCTGACTCAGTCCGGCGTTGGCAACATCCTCCAGGGCGTGGGTCACCGTGGCGTTGTAATTGGCCACCGCTTCCTCGTAGCTCGCCACCGTTCCGCGCAGCTCGCCTTGCAGACGGCCGGCGGTGAAGATCGGCAGCGAGACGGCCGGCCCGATTCCGCCAAAATCCGAGCCACTCTTGTTGAGCATGTTCAGCCCGAGTGCCTGGACGCCGATGAACGCGGAGAGATTCACGTTGGGGTAAAACTCCGCCTTCTTCTGGTCGATGCGATGCAGCTGCGCTTCGGCCTGCAGGCGCGCGGCGATCACATCGGGGCGTTGTCCGAGCAGATCGGCGGCGAGTTGGCCGGGCAGACCGAATTGACCGTCGAGCCGGACCGCCGGGCGTTCGATCGCCAGGCCACGATCCGGGCCGGCGCCGAGCAGTGCAGCCAGGCGATTGCGTTGCAGGCCGATCTGTTCGTCGAGCATGAGCAGCTCGGCTTCGGTACCGGCCAGTCGCGCCTTGGCCTCGCTCAACGTGCCTTGGGTTTCGAGGCCGTTGGCGAAGCGCTTGTCGAAGAGCGTGACAGTCCGTGCACGAACTTCCACCGACGCGGCCAGCGTGTCGCGCGTAGCAAATAGTCGCGCCAGCTCCGCGTAGTTGCCGGCGACGGCGGCGGCAATACTCAACCGGGCCTGGGCGAGTTCGGCATGGCTGGCTTCGACCTGCGAGGTTGCGGCCGCCAGCGCGGCGCGGTTCTTGCCCCAAAAGTCGAGTTCCCAGTTGAAGTTCAAGGTGGCCTGGCCGTAGTCATTCCAGTCCTGGGGAAGCGCTGCCTGTGGAATCAGGTAGTTGTAACTCTGCTTCTGTTCGGTCGCCGATGCGTTGGCGCTCACTTGCGGCAGTAGCGCAGCCCCGGAAATCTGGCTGAAGGCTTCGGCACGACGCAAGCGCGCCGAAGCAGCGGCCATGTCCGGCGAATCGCGCAGCGCTTCTTCGATCAAGGTATCGAGCTGTGCATCGCCATAACTCTTCCACCAATGTTCGATAGGCCACGCGCTGGCGGCTGCCTCGAACGAAGCTTCCGTCCGGTAATCCGACGCCGGTTTCATGAGAGCGAGCGCGTCGAGTGAAGGAAGCTGGGCGCAGCCGCCGAGGCCGAACGCCGACGCCAGAAGAAGTGCCATCACCTCGGCTAGCCCCTTGCGCCGCAAAGTGGGTGGTTCATGGTCCATGTAAATTTCCTCGCTTAACCGTACTAAACGGTACAGTACAAAAAGCGATTATAACCCGGTTCGTGTAAAATTGAACCACTTGGTACTGTTTTTGGAGGGTGTCATCTCATGCGCGTCAAAACCGAGGCAAAACGGCAGGCCATCCTGGATGAGGCAGCAAAGGCGTTTCAGGAACTCGGGTTCGAGCGGACGTCGATGTCGGAGATCTGCGCACGTGTCGGCGGATCGAAGGCGACGCTATACAACTACTTCGCTTCGAAAGAGGACCTATTCACTGAGGTCATGTTTGCCGCGACGGACGCCGAGTTTTCCGCAGTTCACACTGCGCTTGACCAGTCGACCGAGGATATCGCCCAATCGCTACGCCAGTTTGGCGAGCGGTTTCTGACCTTCATTTACTCGCCCCGTATCCGCGCAGAGCGGCATCTGGCGATCGCGGAGTCGGGGCGGACGGAACTTGGCCGCCTGGTCTATGAACGCGGCGTCCAACGCAGCCAGCGGTTGATCGCCGAGTTTCTCGAGGGGGCGATGGCGCAAGGCAAACTGCGGCAGGCCGATGCATTTGTGGCCACGCAGCATCTGCACAGCCTGTTGGAAGCCGAACTGCTGACGCCTTTCCTGCACCAGCAGCTCGGTGAGGTGACGGCAAAGCAGATCAGGGAGATTACGGCGCGGGCCATCAACGTTTTTATGGCAGCCTACGGACCGCGCGGCGAGCGGCGCGGTTGATCCGGTTCGGCCACCGGCATGCCGATTCCCATCCCGGACTGCATCCTTTTTGCGCTTCGTTCGTCTCCACCGATGCGTACCGCGATTTTCCAGCTATTCACCTGATCGGAGTTGCCCCGTGTCTGCCGAATCTCAAGTTCATGCTTCCCCGACGCTCGGCCGCTGGCTGGCCGGCATCACTTTCGTGGCGGTCGTCTGGTTTCTCCTCTACAGCAACCTGACGGCCTTTGCCGATGCCGCCATCGCCGCACTTGGCCTGACGCGCGCTACGCATCTTGGCGAGGCGATCCATTTCTTTGTCTACGACACGCCCAAGGTGCTGCTACTGCTCGTCGGTGTTGTCTTCGTCATGGGAGTAGTGCAGACCTTCTTCGTGCCGGAACGCACGCGTGCGCTGCTTTCCGGCCGCCGGCTCGGACTGGGCAACGTGCTGGCGGCGACGCTGGGCATCGTTACGCCGTTCTGCTCGTGCTCGGCCGTGCCGCTGTTCATCGGCTTCCTCTCGGCCGGCGTGCCGCTCGGCGTAACCTTTTCCTTCCTGATCTCCGCGCCGATGGTCAATGAAGTCGCTCTGGTGCTGCTGTTCGGCCTGTTTGGCTGGAAGGTTGCGGCGCTTTATCTGACGATGGGCCTGCTGGTGGCGATCGTCGCCGGGTTGGTCATCGGGCGCCTGAAGATGGAACGGCACCTGGAAGACTGGGTCCGGAAGATGCAGGGCGGGCAGGCGGTCGCGGCAAGCGACGGGTCGCTGCATTGGGTCGATCGCTTTACTGCGGGTGCTGATCACGTCCGCCAGATCGTCGGCAAAGTGTGGCTCTACGTGCTGCTCGGGATTGCGCTCGGCGCAGGGATTCACGGCTACGTGCCGCAGGATTTCATGGCCTCTTTTATGGGCAAGGAGGTGTGGTGGGCGGTGCCTGCCGCCGTCGTCCTCGGTGTACCGATGTATTCCAACGCCGCTGGCATCATCCCGGTCGTGCAGGCACTGCTCGGCAAAGGGGCGGCGCTGGGTACGGTGCTGGCGTTCATGATGGCGGTGATCGCGCTCTCCGCGCCGGAGATGATCATCCTGCGCAAGGTGTTGAAGCCGCGCTTGATTGCCACCTTCGCCGGCGTCGTCGCGGCGGGTATCCTGGCCGTCGGCTATCTATTCAATGTCGTGTTCTGAAAGGAAAATTCCGATGAAGAATGTAAAGGTTCTTGGTACCGGCTGCGCCAACTGCCGCAATACCCTGGCACTGGTCGAACAGGTGGCGCGCGAGCGCGGCGTCGAGATTACGCTTGAAAAGGTGGAAGACCTGCCGTCGATCGTTGGCTACGGCGTGATGTCGACTCCGGGTGTTGTCATCGACGGCGTCGTCGTCCACGCCGGCGGCGTTCCGGCGAAAAGCAAGGTCGAAGGCTGGTTTCAGGCCTGAACCGAGGGAACCGAGCGCGGTAGCCACAGCATCGCTGCGAGTCCACCCTCGCGGCGGTTGGCCAAGCGCAGTTCACCGCCGTGCATGAGCGCGATGTCGCGCACGATCGACAGCCCGAGCCCGCTGCCGCCGGTGTCGCTGCGTCGTGCCGTGTCCGGCCGATAGTAGGGTTCGGTGATGCGGCCAAGTTCCGCCGGGTCGATCCCTGGGCCGCTGTCCTCGACGATCAGTTGCAGCGTCGTACCGTCGTCTTCGATGCGGACGGCGGCGTTGCGGCCGTACTTGATGGCGTTGTCGATCAGGTTCTGCAGCGCGCGGCGCAGCGCCGTCAGTCGTCCGCGATACGGCGCGACCGCATGCCCGGTGACGGCAACCTCACGGCCCAGTACCTGCGTGTCGGCGGCCAGGCTTTCCAGCAGGGCGTTGATGTCGATCGGGCGCAGCACTTCGGTTTCCTGCAGGCCTCGCAGATAGTCGAGGGTGGCGTCGAGCATTGCGGCCATCGAATCGAGATCGTTCGCCATCTGCTCGCGCAGCGCTTCGTCGTCGACGAGTTCGGCACGCAGGCGCAGACGGGTGAGCGGTGTGCGCAGGTCATGCGAAACGGCGGCGAGTGCGCGCGCGCGTTCCTCGATCAGGCGTTTGATGCGGGACTGCATCTGGTTGAAGGCCTGCGCCGCGCGTTGCATTTCGGATGGACCGTTCTCTGCCAGCGGCGGGCTGTCGAGATCGCGCCCCAACTTGTCAGCCGCCCGCGCGAGCGTCTGCAAGGGCCGCGTGGCCTGCCGGACGGCGAAGAGGACGACGGCGACGACGATGATGAGCGAGAGCGCGAGACTGACGTAAAAGTCGTTCGGTAACCTTGGCGTGGCGGTCTCGGGCAGGGCGACAAAGCGTACCCACTGGCCGTCGCTGAGCCGGACGTCAAAGCCGCGCGTGATATTGGTGTTCTGCATGCGCCCGGCGCCGTGCATACCGCCCGCGCCGAAGCCATTGCCCATTCCCATGCCGCCGCCCATGCCGGTCGACCGGATTTCACGCTCGTTGCCGAGGCGTTGGGCGATGGCCGCAGGGATTTGGCCGCGCGGAACGTGCGGCGCGACCTGGTCCTTGTCGATCGGCGTGACCTGGAAGTCGTCGGACTGCAGTGTGGAGACGACCTGTTCTCTTTCTCCCAGCGTGGCAGCTTCGAGAATGCGTATCGAGTCGGCGATGCGAACGGCGACGTTGAAGCCGCGCGCCTGTGAGACGACCGTCGTGCGTTCCCCCCAGTTCAGCCAGAGGCTCACGGCCTGTGATGCCGCCAGACCGACGAGCAGGATCAGCGCGATGCGTGCGAAGAGGCTGCCGCGCAGCGGGTTGCTCAGACGCATTCCGAGCGCCCCTCGACGCTGGCAGCGAGCACGTAGCCTTCGCCGCGTACCGTCTTGATCAACGTAGGCTCGCGGCTGTCGTCGCGCAGGCGCTGGCGCAGGCGGCTGACCTGGACGTCGATGGCGCGGTCGAAGGCATCAGCCTCGCGCCCGTGGATCATCTCCGTGAGCTGGTCGCGGTTGAGCACGCGGTTCGGGTGATCGAGCAGGATGCGCAGCAACCGGTACTCACCGCCGGACAGCGGCGTCGCCACGCCGTCCGGCGCGGTCAGCAGGCGTGCCGCCGTGTCCAGACACCAGCCGGCGAAGACCAGATAGCGTGCAGGTTCCGGGCGCAGGTTGGGCGGCAGCGAGCGCGTGCGGCGCAGGATCGTCTTGATGCGGGCGAGCAGTTCGCGCGGGTTGAACGGTTTGACGAGATAATCGTCGGCGCCCATCTCGATGCCGATGATGCGGTCGGTTTCCTCACCGCGCGCGGTGAGCATTAGCACCGGAATCGCCTGCTGCGGCGAGTTTTTCGGCTTCGCGCGCAGGTCGCGACAGAGCGTCAGGCCATCGGCGTCGGGCAGCATCAGGTCGAGCACGATGAGGTCGATGGCGTGGCGGTCGAGCATGTGCCACATCTCGCGCCCGTCACGCGCGGCGAGGGCGGTATAGCCGTTGCGCGCCAGATAGTCGACTAGCAGGCGACGGATTTCGGGATCGTCATCGACGATGAGGATGGTGTCGGTGTTTTCCATGGCAGATGCGATTAGACGCCTTTTCCCGACATTCTGCGACGATGTTTGTAACGCAGTGTTGCGTGTCGAAGCGTTGTAACCTGCCGATTCAATTTCGCACTCCATGCAAGCACGTTGGCATACGCCGTCGGCGCGCCTTGGCGTGGTCGAATCGGCGTCGAGGCGCGTTGATCAGCAGTTCATCGAATGCTTATTGATTCATTTTCAAGTTGTTGCGGTGCAAAGTTCGACTTTGTATTATGTCCAGCGAATCCCGTTGATCACCGATAACCATGACTACAAAGCAATCTGCGCGGAGTGTTCCCAAGGTCTACTTGATCGACGATGATCCGGTCGTGACCTTCCTGCTTGTCGATCTGACCGAATCGGTCAACCTGCCCTACGTGGTCTTCGAAAATGCGGTCAAATTCCTTGAGCAGGATCTGGAAGGACTCGAAGGCTGCATCGTCAGCGACCTGCGCATGCCGGGCATGAGCGGCCTCGAGCTTCAGGACGAGCTGCGCCGGCGCGGCGTCAATCTGCCGATGATCTTCGTGTCGGCCTTTGCCGAGGTCGAGTCGGTGGTGCGCGCCATGCGTGGCGGCGCGCTCGATTTCTTCCAGAAGCCTTTCCCGTCGCAGCACCTGATCGAGCGCATCCAGGACGGATTGCGCATCGACAAGGAACGCGCCGACCTGCTCGCGCGCAACCGCATGATCGGCGAGCGCATCGCCTTGCTCACGCCGCGCGAGAAGGAAGTCCTGCAGGGGATTTTCGAAGGCAAGCTGACCAAGGTCATCGCTCAGGAGCTCGGCATCGGCGTTCGTACCGCCGAGACCTACCGGCAGCTGATCATGCAGAAATTGCAGGCCGGGTCGGTGGCCGAACTGGTGCGCATCGTTGTTGAGGCGATGCCGAGGTTGAATAGTCCGGCGCCGTGACGTTGCCCAGGTGAATTTGAACGCGCCGCCGAGCTTGCCCGGCGGCGTTTGTGTTTCTGCTTACTTGGTTTCCGTGGCCGGGGAATCCGGCAAGCGATCAATGACTGGCTGATTGACCAGTCCCACTGCCGCGCCCCGCCGAGCCCGTTGCCCGAGGTGCTTCTCGTCGGAGGCGATTTCCTTCGGTCGGTTGCGGAAGACGCCCTTGATGGCGACGACCGGACCCTTTACCGCGATCGCCGATTTCAGCGTTTCCTTGTCTTTGAGACCGATGATCTGCACGCCCTTGCCGCCTGACAGCCGTTTCATCTGGTCGAGCGGGAAGACGAGCAGGCGGCCGTCTTCGGACAGCGCGGCGAGGTGGTCGGCGTCGATTACACGCGTCGGTGGCAGGATGGTCGCGCCGTCTTCCACCGTCAAGAACGCCTTGCCGGCCTTCTGCCGCGAGAGCAGGTCGCCGTAGGTGCAGATGAAACCGTAGCCGGAGGTCTTGGCGACGAGCAGTTCGTCTTCCGGCTTGCCGACCAGCACGTGGGCGATGCGGCTGTTGCCCATGTCGACGAACGAGGGCAACGGCGCGCCCATACCGCGGCCGTCGGGCAGGGCGGCGACCGGCACGGTGAAGGCGCGGCCTTCGTTGGAGAGGATGACGAGCGAATCGACCGAGCGGCATTCGTAATTGACGCCGGGGCCGTCGCCGTCCTTGTAGGCGACGGCGGAAAGATCGAGGTTGTGGCCCTGGCGCACGCGCGCCCAGCCCTTGGCGGAGACGATCAACGTCACCGGCTCGTCGGCCACCGCCGCCACTTCCGAGCGCGAGGCCATCGATGCCGCTTCGATCAGCGTGCGCCGTGCATCGCCGTGCTTGGCCGCGTCGGCCTTGATTTCCTTGACCACCAGTCGGCGCATGAGCGTGTCGCTGCCGAGCAGCTTTTCCAGGTCCGCCTTCTCAGCGCGCAGCTTTTCGAGTTCCTGCTCGATCTTGATGCCTTCGAGTCGGGCCAGCTGGCGCAGGCGGATTTCGAGGATGTCGTCGGCCTGCCGTTCCGAGAGGTTGAAGCGTGCCATCAGCGCCGGTTTCGGTTCGTCCGACTCGCGGATGATGCGGATCACCTCGTCGATGTTGAGGAAGACGATGTGCCGGCCTTCGAGGATGTGGATGCGGTCGTTGGCCTTGGCGAGGCGGAACTCGCTGCGCCGGCGCACGGTGGTCAGGCGGAACTGGCACCATTCGCTGATCAGGTCGGCCAGTGTTTTCTGGCATGGACGACCATCGATGCCGACGGCAACGAGGTTGATCGGCGCGGTCGTTTCGAGACTGGTGTGCGCGAGCAGCAAGGCGACGAACTCGTCGCGGTCGAGGCGCGAGCTGACCGGCTCGAACACGAGGCGGATATCGTCGTCCTTGCCCGATTCGTCGCGTGCACGTTCGAGGTGCGCGGCGAACAGTGCCTTCAACTGTGCGGCCGACTGCTCGATGGCTTTCTTTCCCGGCTTCGGCTGCGGGTTCATCAGCGCGCCGATTTCGGAGAGCACCTTGGCGCTGGAAACGCCCGGCGGTAGTTCCTTGACCACCAGCTGCCAGGCGCCGCGCGCCATTTCCTCGAACTCGTAGCGAGCGCGTACGCGCAGGCTGCCGCGGCCGCTGGCGTAGGCGCTGGCGATCTCAGCGTCAGTCGAGATGATCTGCGCACCGCCCGGGTAGTCGGGACCGGGGATGTGCTGCATCAGCTCGGCGAGACCAGCCTGCGGATTCTCGATCAGGCAGATCGCCGCGTTGGCGACTTCCTGCAGATTGTGCGGCGGCATTTCGGTGGCCATGCCGACCGCGATGCCGGACGCGCCGTTCAGCAGCGAGAAGGGCAGGCGGGCGGGGAGGTAGGCCGGTTCGTCGAAGGAGCCGTCGTAGTTCGGCTGGAAGTCGACGGTGCCCTCGTCGAGTTCGCCGAGCAGTAGTTCGGCGATCGGGGTGAGGCGCGCCTCGGTGTAGCGCATCGCCGCCGCGCCGTCGCCATCGCGCGAGCCAAAGTTGCCCTGGCCGTCGACCAGCGGGTAGCGCAGCGAGAACGGCTGGGCGACGCGTACCATCGCGTCGTAGGCCGAGGAGTCGCCGTGCGGGTGATATTTACCGATCACGTCGCCGACGACGCGCGCCGACTTGACCGGCTTGGCCCCGGCGGCGAGGCCGAGCACATGCATGGCGAACAGCACGCGCCGCTGCACCGGCTTCTGCCCGTCCTTCACGTCTGGCAGCGCGCGGCCCTTGACCACGGCGACCGCATATTCGAGGTAGTCGCGTGCGGCAGTTTCGTGCAGCAGGATGCTGTCGCCGTCGTCTTCGGTGGTGACGGTGGGGGCAGGGGGCGCCGGCGGGGCCGGTGGGGTGGCTACGCTCGTCGCGGCATCGGCGAACAGGTCGGGCGTGGCGTTGTCTTCGTAATGGTGCGTCATTTCAATCCATCCAGAAACAGCAAAGGCCAGACAGGGCTGACCTTTGGCGCGGGAGGGCGAAGTCTACTACCGAATTCGCTGCGCGGCCCAGGCGCGATGAGGCCGGGCGCGATTATCTCGGGTGCAACCCCGCCGCCACCAGTTGCTCGTCGATCACCAGCTGCGCCGCGCCGAGGATGCCGGCGCGGTCGCCGGTTTTTGCCTTGACGATCTCCAGTGTCTTGGTCGCCAGCGGCAAGCAGCGCTGATTGACCATTTCGCGGATGCCGACCATCAGGTGCTCGTCGGCTTCGGCGAGCGTGCCACCGAGGACGATCATGTTCGGGTTGAGCACGGCGACGACGTTGGCGGCGACTTCGCCGAAGCCCTTGCCGGCGACGCGCAGGAGCTGGATCGCTTCCGGCACGTTGCGCTTGACGAGGTTGATCACGTCGCGCGAGTTATTGGCTTCGATGCCTTTGGCGCGCAGGTCGCGGGCGATCGCCCAGCCGCCCGAATAGGCCTCGAGGCAACCGAGCTTGCCGCAGCGGCAGAGCGGCGGGTTCGGCAGGTCGAGCTGGATGTGGCCGATGTCGGCGGCCGTTCCCTTGCCGCCGCGATAGACCTCGCCGTGGAGGATGATTCCGCCGCCAATGCCCGTGCCGGCCTTGATGAAGAAGAAGTCCTCTTCGTTCGGCCAGAAGTGCTTGTATTCGGCGAGCGCCATGAGGTTGACGTCGTTGTCGGCGAAGACCGGCATCGGGAAGTGCTCGGCGAACCAGCCACGAATGTCGAAGTCTTCCCAGCCGTGCATCACGCAGGGTCCGAACACGCGGGCGTTCCGGTAGTCGATGCGCGACGGCAGGCAAAGGCCGATGCCGAGCACGTGGCTTGCGGGGCGGCCGATCTGTTCGAGCAGCCGTTGCGCGCAGGCCGAAACTTCGGCGAGCACGAGTTTCGGGCTGCTTTCGAGATTGGTCGGGAAGACTTGCTCGGCGAGGATCTGCGGCGCGAGATCCGTTACTGCAACGCGCGTCAGGCTCTCGCCGATGTCCACCGCGATGACCAGCGCGAACGACTCATTCACACGCAGCAGCTTTGACGGGCGGCCTCCGGTCGCCTGCTTCTCCTCGGTCTCGCGGATCAAGTCGGCGGCGAAGAGTGCACCGAGCCGCTGCACGAGTGTAGTGCGCGAGGTATTCGAGAGTGCTTCGAGATCGGCGCGCGAAACGGCGGTGTGCTTCGCGATCAGCGAGAGTAGCGGGCGGCATTCGTCGGCCAACTGCACGCCCCTCGCTGCAAACACGCTATCGATTCGGTTGCCCGGTGCGCTCGCCAAGGTGCGATTCCTTTCAGTGGTCGGTTGGAGACGTTGTTGCCTTCCTGTCGAAGCGCGCGAATAGATCTGCGGAAGGCGTTTCATGGTAGCCGATAGGCTGCGGGCGGTAAATGATCGCGTCGGTTAATGTGATCGGTTGCGAACGTATTATTAAATGAATACGTAAAAAAACGGTTGAAAGCAATTTATAAAAAGAACTAATATGAACATATATCAGATTTAATCAGCTCGCTGACGTTCGATTCCTGTGACGGCAAGCCGAGCGTATTCCCTTGACGATCAACCACCCGCAATGAAGGAGCTCTGACCATGGCCACACCCACCGCACTCGCCAACGCGATCCGCATCCTGACGATGGACGCCGTCCAAGCCTGCTGTTCTGGGCATCCGGGCGCACCGATGGGTATGGCCGAGATGGGCGTCGCGTTGTGGACGCGCCACCTGCGCCATAACCCGGCCGATCCGAAGTGGATCAATCGCGACCGTTTCGTGCTCTCGAACGGGCACGCGTCGATGCTGCTCTACTCGGTGCTGCACCTGACGGGCTACGACCTCTCACTCGACGACATCAAAAACTTCCGCAAGCTCGGTGCGCGCAAGACGGCGGGCCATCCCGAGTACGGCCACACGCCGGGTGTCGAGACGACGACCGGGCCGATCGGGCAGGGCCTGGCCAACGCTGTCGGCCTAGCGTTGGCCGAAAAGCTGCTGGCCATCGAGTTCAATCGGCCAGGCCTGCCGATCGTCGATCACCACACCTACGCCTTCGTCGGCGACGGCTGCCTGATGGAGGGGATTTCGCACGAGGCGTGTTCGCTCGCCGGCACCTGGAAACTCGGCAAGCTGATCGTCCTCTGGGACGACAACGACATTTCGATCGACGGGCGCGTCAGCGGCTGGTTCACCGACGACACGCCAAAGCGTTTCGAAGCCTACGGCTGGAACGTCATCCGAAGCGTCGACGGCCACGACATCGATGCGATCGACCGGGCGATCGCGCAGGCCAGGGCGCAGAGCGACGAGCCGACGCTGATCTGCTGCAAGACGCTGATCGGCAAGGGCTCCCCCAATCGTGAGAACACGCCGGGCATCCACGGCAACCCGCTCGGTCACGAAGAGATTGCCGCGACACGCGCCGCGCTCGGCGTCGAGGCCGCGCCGTTCGAGGTTGATGACGATGTGCGTGCTGGCTGGGATGCACGCGCAGCGGGTGCAAGGCGGCAGGAAGAATGGGATGCACTGTTCGTGCGCTACCGTGCCGCGTTCCCGTCGCAAGCCTACGAATTCAAGCGGCGACTGAGCGGCGAACTGCCTGAAGGCTTCGCCAGCCACGCGCGCGAATCGCTGGCCGCCATCGCGGCCGAGGGTGAAAGCATGGCCACGCGCCACGCCTCGCAGAAGGCGCTCAACGCGCTCGCGCCGGGATTGCCAGAGTTCCTCTCCGGCTCGGCCGACCTGCACCTGTGCAACATGACTGAATGGGACGGCTGCAAGCACCTGCGTGCTGAGGCGCTGGACGAGGGCGGCAACTGCCTCGACTACGGCATCCGCGAGTTCGGCATGGTGGCGATCATGAACGGACTGACGCTGCACGGCGGTTTCCGTCCGTTCGGTGGCACCTTCCTCGTCTTCTCGGAATACGCGCGCAACGCGATCCGCATGGCGGCGCTGATGAAGATCAATCCGATCTTCGTCCTCACGCACGACTCGATCGGCATGGGCGAAGACGGGCCGACGCACCAGGCCGTCGAGCAGACGGCGACGCTGCGCCTGATGCCGAACCTCGATACCTGGCGCCCGTGCGATACGGTCGAGAGCTTCGTCGCCTGGCAGGTCGCCATCGAACACCGCGACTGCCCGTCGGCCTTGCTATTTACGCGGCAGACGGTCGAACACCAGCCGCGCACAGCGGAACAGATCGAAGCCATCCGGCGCGGTGGCTACGTGCTGAGCGATTGCGCCGGCGAGCCGCAAGCGGTGATCATCGCGACCGGCTCTGAAGTCGGCCTCGCGATGGGGGCGCAGAAAGTGCTGGCCGGACAGGGCATCGCCGCGCGCGTCGTCTCGCTGCCATCGCACTACATGTTCGACCAGCAGGACGCGGCATATCGCAACGCCGTCATGCCGCGCGGCGTTCCACGCGTTGCCGTCGAGGCCGGTGTCACGGACTGGTGGCGCAAGTACGTCGGGCTGGAAGGTGCGGTGGTCGGAATCGACCGCTTCGGCGAATGCGGGCCGCAGGAAGAGGTGTACGAATACCTCGGCGTGACGGTGGAGAAGGTCGTGGAGGCGGTGAAGTCGGTGCTGGGCTGAGCGCGGAGGCGATTACTTGTGGGAGCCCAGTTTCACTGGGCGATCGGGCGGGCTCCACGAAGAAACGCCGTTATCGCTCAGCGAGCTGAGCTCCTACAGTACGAGCGCAAGGCGTGTCAGTGCTTCCTGAAAGGCTCAAGCGCCTCGTGCACCCCATCCGCAAAGCGAATCCTCGGCACGAAACCCAGTGCCGCGAGCCGCGAGGCATCGAGCCGGCAATCCTTCGGACGCGGCGCGCCGGCCGGCGGGTTGGGGTCGGGCGCGATGAGTGACGCGTCGGCGCCGAGTACCTGGGCGATTACGAGCGCCATCCCGTACTTGGTGAACTGTTCTCCGCTGGCGAAGTGGTAGATGCCGCCGGCACCGGGCGTGCCTTTCATCAGGTGTTCCGCGATCAGCGCCAGCGCGCGGGCGACGTCGTCGACGTGCGCCGGGTAGCGTGCCGCCCAGTCCTCGGCTTTGAACGTTTTCCCTTCCAAGACCTTGGCGGCGAGTTCAGTGACGGGCGATTCGGCGAGCGTCTCGACACGGCCGTAGAGAATCGGGATGCGCAGGAGCGCGAAGTCCTGCTCGCCACGCCCCGCGTAGGCGGCGCGCACGACCTCTTCACCAGCCAGCTTCATTCTCCCGTACGCGTTGAGTGGTGCGGTCTCGGCGTTAATGGAGTAGGGCGGCTGCGTGCCGTCGAAGACGTAGTCAGTCGAGAGATAGATGAAGCGCGCGCCCTTCGCTGCCGCCAGTTCGGCGAGCCGGCGGGTGGCGTCGACGTTTAGCCGTTCGGCGCTCGCCGGGTCGCCGTCCACGACGTCGGGCCGGCGCTCGGCGGCGGAATGCACGACGAGGTCCGGCGACCATTCGGCGAAAGCGGCGCGGACCGCAGCTTCGTCGGTCAGGTCGAGTTTCATTAGCGGTGGCTTGAGACGCGAATAGGCCGTGCCGATCAATGCGTCGGCCGACCCGGCGAGCGGTGCCAGTTCGGTCATCAGCGAGCGGCCCAGGAGTCCAGAGGCCCCGGTGACGAGTATCTTCATGTATGTCCCTTTCTGCAGATGTTGAGCGGTCGTTCGGTCAGGCGGTCTGACCCTGGCTTACGCTCTCGCCGTCGTTCTTGCGTAGCGTCCAGAAGGTCAGCGATGACACAAGTGTCAGCGCACCCAATGTCAGGAAAGCATGGTGCAGCGCATTCATCACGGCGACGCGGTCGGACTGCGGCAGGTCGCCGAGATACCAGGCAGTGACCAGCGAGCCGACGGCGAGCCCGAAGCTCATCGACAGCTGCTGGAACGAACTGGCGATGCTGCTCGCCATGCTCGAATCCTCGGTGCGGATGTCGGCGTAGGCCATCGAGTTCATGCTCGAGAACTGCAGCGAGTTGAAGAACCCCTGCGCCAGCCCGAGCATGACGATGAAGGCAATCGGCGTTTGTGCAGTCAGCAGTGAAAAGAGCCCTATCGTTACTCCGATCATCACCGTGTTGACGGTCAGCACGCGCTTGTAGCCGAAGCGCTTGAGGATGGGCGCGGCGCACATCTTCATCACCATGGCGGCAGCGGTCGCCGGCATCATCAGAAGACCGGATTGCCACGCCGGCCGGCCCATGCCGATCTGGTAGAGGAGTGGCAGCAGGAAGGGCAGGCCGCCGATCCCGAGTCGCGTGATGAAGCCACCAAGCACCGAAACCCGGAAGGTGCGCACGTGGAACAAGGAGAGGCGCAGCAGCGGAAAGCGCGTGCGCCGGGCGTGCCAGCCATACGCCGCGAGCAACGCGAGCGAGAGCGCGAAGAGCACGCCGGTCGAGGTCGGGTCGAGCCGGTGTTCGCCGAAGATTTCGAGCAGCCACGAGAGCAGCGCCGTGCCGCAGCCAAACAGCACGAGGCCGATCACGTCGAGCGGGCGCGCACGATCACCGTGATAGTCCGGCATATGACGGTGGATCATCCATTGCGCCACGATCCCGACCGGGATATTGACGAAGAAAATGGCGCGCCACGGCAGCCAATGCACAATCAGCCCGCCGACCGTCGGGCCGAGCAGCGGGCCGATCAGCGCCGGGATGATCACGAAGTTCATCGCCGAGAGAAGCTCTGACTTGGGGAAAGTGCGGATGATCGCCAGCCGCCCAACCGGCATCATCATGGCGGCGCCAATGCCCTGGAAGATGCGCGCGGCGACGAGCATCGGCACGTTGATCGAGAGGCCGCACAGCACCGACGACAGCGTGAAGATGGCGACCGCCGCGCTGAAAACGCGGCGGGTGCCGAATCGGTCGGCCATCCAGCCGCTGATCGGAATGCCGACGGCGAGGCTCAGGATGTAGCTGGTAACCACCGCCTTCAGACTGAGCGGCGTCACCTGCAGGCTCTCGGCCATCGCCGGGATTGCCGTGTTGATGATCGTCGAATCGAGTTGCTCCATGAACAGCGCAACGGCGACGACCCACGGCAGGTAGCGTTTGACTGCTGCCGCGTCTCTTGCGTCAGTCATCAGGCCGGTGCAGCCGAACCTGCCAATAACGGCTGCACGTTCCACTTGCCTCCGCCGAGCACTTCGAGTTCGTGTGTGTGGAACTCGAGCAGCGTGCTGCGATGGCCGACGCTGATCAGCACGGCCTCCGGCAACTCGTCACGCAGAAGCTGATACATCGCGTGTTCCAGCCCTTCGTCCATCGCCGAACTCGCCTCATCGAGGAAGAGCACCTGCGGCCGGTTGATCAGCGCGCGACCCACGGCAAGGCGCTGCTGTTCGCCGAGCGAGAGCGAGTGGCCCCAATCGGCCTCGTCGTCGAGGCGGCTGACGAGATGCCCGAGCTGGCAGCGGCGCAATACGTCGATCGCCAACGCCTTTTCGGAAGCGTCGGCCACCGTGTCGCCGGTCTGCGGTGCGGCCGGGTAGAACAGCGCCTGGCGTAGCGTGCCGAGCGGCAGGTAGGGCTTTTGCGGCAGGAACAGCGATTGCCCTTCGACCGGCCGGCTGACTGTTCCTTCGGCGTACGGCCACAGACCGGCGATGGCGCGCAGGAGGGTCGTCTTGCCGATGCCCGAGCGTCCGCGCACGAGCAGTGCGGTGGACGCGGGCAGCGTCAGGCTCAGGTTCTCGATGAGCAGGCTGCTGTCGGGTTTGCGCACCGTCAGCGCATCGATCGCGAAACGCCGCGATACCGGCGCGATGCGCGCGCTGGCGAGTTGCTCGGCCGAGTCCATCGAGTCGAGGAAACCGAACAAGCGGTTGATGACGGCGCGGTAGCCGGCGAAGTTGTCGTAGGAGGTGCGGAAGAAGGAGAGCGCGTCCTGCACCTGGCCGAAGGACTGCGAGGTCTGCATCACGTCGCCGAGCGTGATCTGCTTGCTGAGCAGGCGCGGTGCCTGGACGATGAAGGGGAATACGACGGCCGCCTGGCTGATTGCCAGATTGAAGCCCTGGAACTTGAGCGAGCGGAAGATGATTGCCCACATGTTGGCGATGATGCCGGCAAAGCGCGTCAGCAGGTTGTCGCGCTCGACCGTTTCGCCGCGGAAGAAGGCGATGCTTTCGCCGTACTCGCGCAGGCGGACCAGCGCATAGCGGAAGTTGGCGTTGAGCTTCTCATTCAGGAAGTTCAGCGCGATCAAGGGACGGCCGATCTTGATCGCAAAAACGGTGGCGATGATCACGTAGGCGTAGACCATGAACACCATCGCGCGCGGGATTTCGACGCCGAGCAGGGCGAGCGCACCGGAGAGGTTCCAAAGGATGATGGTGAAGGCGAAGAGCGAGACCACCGCGTCGAGCAGGCCCATCGACAGCGAGAGCGAACTGCTGACAAAGCTCTCCACGTCCTGCTGAATCCGCTGGTCCGGGTTGTCCGCGCTTTCCGGCACGAACTGGCTGCGGTAGTACGCCTGCTTGTCCAGCCAGCGTTCGATCAGCGAGTTGGTCAGCCAGGTCCGCCAACGGATCAGGAAGGCTTGTTGCAAGTAGAAGTTGGTCAGCGCGCGTGCCACATGAATTGTCGCCAGCACGCTGAACACGAAGAGCATGAACCAGAACGCCTTCCCGTCGAGGTTCTGCATTGAACTGTAGAAGCCGTTGTACCAAAAGGAAAACAGCACGTTCATGCGCACCGAGAAGAGCGTCATGAAGACGATCAGCGCCAGCCAGAGCAGCGGCGCTTTGTGCCGTCGGGGATTGAAGTATTCGGCCGTGATCACGCGGAACTGGCGGCCCCAAACGGTGAACCGACCGAGTGCGACGATCACCGCGCCGAGGCCGATCAGACTGATGACGAATGCTTTCCCGAGCCAGATGACGCTGGCGAGCAATTCCTGATTCCAATCCACAGTTTCACCCTTTGTGCGAAGTCTTTGGCGGGCCTGACTATAGCAAAAATGGCTAGGGCACAGACGGCGCAAGGCGCTGTCGGCAGGGCAATCGCATGAATGCCAATGTCGTCGACGCTGGAAATAGTCGTTGACGA
>JADHEF010000068.1_pt1 | contig 124531 bp, 109 predicted proteins | sample 8952391 | NCBI WGS metagenome assembly JADHEF01 (sample SAMN16124439, study PRJNA663245) | bioreactor sludge metagenome | isolation source: sludge (nitrite) | place: India:Bengaluru | collected 2019-02-28 | reverse complement strand
GAGTTCGCGCCGTCCGGCTCGAAGGTGAAGATGACGGCCGCCGTGAAGTCCGGGAATCGGTACCTGGCCTTCTCGTCGACGTCGGCTGGAGCCCTCTGGGTGGCCGACCTGACGACCGTCCAGCGCAACGTCCCGGCGGACCAAGAGAACCAGAACCAGATCGCCGCGTGGGAGTACACCGGACCCGCGTTCGGCGGTGTGCTCACGATCCTGAAGGCCGTCGAGAGCAGCTCCCGCGCCTACCTCGTCGCCGCCTCGGAGACGAACGTCACGGTCATCGACGTCTCTGCGCCCGGCCCCGCCGGCCCGAGTATCACGAACGGCTTCTCCCACCGTACGTACTCTCTCTCGGAGCTCGGGCTCTCCGGAAAGCTCAAGGCGCTGTCCGCGGCGCTTCACCCGACCGACGGCGGGCTGTATCTCGTTGGCGAGGGGACGCAGCTCGCGACCGGCGTCCTCATCTCCAGCGGCGTGTCGCTGACCCGCATCCAGCCGCCGTCGACTCCGGGAGGCAGCTTCGGCTCCGCCGAGCCCCGGGGATTCTACGTGCCGGAAGCGGAGGCGCGCCGAGCCATGCCCGGCAGCCTCCTTCTGTCGTTCGACACGGAGCTCGTGGCGTTCTTCGTCGAAGGCGAGGGGGATCAGCCGGGAGGCCCGCTCCGCCTTCAGGTCCGCTCCTCGAGCGACTTCAGCCAGAACCGCGCCGCAGCCCTGAAGTTCAACTCCCCAACCCAGCTCGAGTCGCTGGACGGATTCCGCTCCAGCGGCGGGACGTTCCACGTCTACATGGGTCTCACGGCCGTCGGGACGTACGCCGCCTCGATCTCGTGCTCGCTCGCCCCGACGCCGGCCGAGGCGACCCTCATCGTCGAGAGGGTCCCCGCGGGCGGTGGGAACGAGACCGTCCCCGACGACGGCACCGTCTTCGTCGGAGACGAGCTCCGGATCCGGCCGACCTTTGCGCCGGCGGATGCCGTCCAGCCAGTTCTCGACTGGCGGTTCGATTACGCCCACCACGAGGGGGACCCGAGCGACGCCGGCGCGTCGACGCCCTTCCTGCCGAGCCCGGACATCCCCTTCACGCAGGGGAGCTATCCGTCCCAGCTGACGCTGATCGGGCCTTGCGATCCGTCGCAGGGCGGGGGACCGAGCCCGTCGACCGGAACCGGCTGCTGGGCGTCGATCGTCGCCGCGGGCGACTTCGCCTCGGCGGAACCCGCCGCCGGAACGACGGTCCCGATTCCCGTCGCCTTCGAGGTCCGAAACGCGCTGAACGGGAGCGGCTCCGACCTCGCGAAGCATCGCATCCGCTGGAAGGTCCCGAGGCCGTTCCTGAAGAGCGCCTCGATTCTCTCGGGCGAATCGGTCGAAGATGCCTCCGAGGGCACACCGCACCGGACGAGCGGCACCTACCGGTGGTACTTCGCCTCGGCGCCCGTGGGGCAGGCCGGGAGCGACGTACTGACCCGGAAGGCCGACTGCACCGGGCCGACGTGCAACCCGGGCCTCACGCAGCGCGGAGAGTACCGCTACTGGGTTTCCGTCCCCTACCGGAACGGGTTCCGGACGCCCGACTGTCCGGGCCTCGCGGGCGAGAGCTGCACCGTCCCGACCGCGCCAACCGTCGCCGTCACGGACGTCGTCCTGGGCTTCTCGGTTCCCCAGAGCGGGAACGTCGGCGCCTCGTCGCTCACGATCGGGAGCACTTCGAAGAAGGGCTCGGCGGCGACGCCGTGCGGGGGCACGAGCGGCTTCACCTACGACCTCTGTACCGTCAGCGGCAGCAGCTGCAGCGAGGGGAGCTACGCGGGAGTCGGCTTCGTCGCGACGAATCCGTTCCCCGCGACCGGGGCCGGACTCGTCTCGATCCCGATGCCGCAGGAAGGGACGTACGGGGTCCGGATCCGCTACAGCTACACGACCACGGGCAGCTGCGGGGACGCGCTGACCGCCACCTGGCCCGACCAGGGGCAGTGGGCGCCGCTCACCGTCATCCGGTCGGTCCCGACGGTGAAGATCTTCAACTCGACGGGGACGACCGAGCTCTCCAAGTGGGCAGGTGCCTACTCGCTGTCGACGGGCCAGACGGCGCGCGCCTACGCCTACGTCAACGACGTTCGCGAGTCGGCCCTTCCGCAGGGCGCTTCGTTCATCCACACGAACACGGAGACGGGGCAGGTCACCCAGATCGGGACGTCGCAGGGGGCGAGCTTCTCGATTGCGACCCGCGGCGACTACGTCGTCACGCTCCGCGGCTACGGAGTCGACGCGACGGTGAACCTCGCCGTCGAGGCGCCGCTCGGCGGCGGCGGCGGGACGACCCCCCCGGCCCTCTCCATCTCCTCGATCTGGGCGAACCCGTCCACGGTCGCCGTCGGGCAGACCGTTACGGTCTCGTGCAGCGCGACGGGCGGAACGAGCCCCTATTCCTACACCTTCGTCTTCGGGGACGGCACCCCGAACGTGACGAACTCCTCGGGCAACACCACGCACTCGTTCACCTCGGAGGGGACGAAGACCGTTCGCTGCACGGCGACCGACAGCGCGAACGCCACCCGCTCGGCCAGCGTCTTCGTCAACGTCGGGACGACCTCGTCGGGCACCTGCGACTTCGTCATCAACGACAGCACCGGGGCGAAGCTCTCCTTCGACCCGTTCTCCCGCGCCTATGACGCGGTCAGCGGTCAGCCGCTGACGTTCGTGGCCTCGAACGTGACCGGGACGCCGAGCTGGACGTTCGGGACCGGCGCTACGGCCGCCGGGAGCCCGGCGACCTACACCTACACGATCACCGGCCTCGAGATGAAGTCCTTCACGGCCACGCTGACGGCGGCGGGCGGTTGCTCGAAGAGCTATCCGGTCAACGTCTCGCCCTCGAGCGGCCAGAGCTTCCTCGACTTCGCCATAGCGGACGCCGACACGGGAACGGCGCTCGCGCGCTCGGGAACGGTCTTCGGGCCGGCGACGGCGGGACAGCGCCTCAAGTTCACCGCCAGCGGCGCCACCGGCGACGTATCCTGGACCTTCGGGGACGGGACTTCCTCCGCGGAGGCGAGCCCGGTCAAGGTCTACACCCCCGCCGTCGACGCGACCTATACGGTCACGCTCACGAACGGTGCGAACCAGAAGCAGTACACCGTCAGCGTGAAGGGATCGACGGGAGCGCCGCTCACCGGCAATTACACCTACCAGTACGCCGACGGGACGAACGTGAACCGCTCCGCCGTCGAGCCGAACAAGCCGATCCGCTTCACCGGCGCCGACCAGGCGACGACCTACACGTGGGACTTCGGCGACGGCACGCCGCTCGCGCAGGGCTCCCCGAAGGACTACTCGTTCACGCGCGGCGGGACCTTCTCCGTCAAGCTCACCGTCGCGCGAAACGGCGTGCCGGGAACGGTAACGACCGCCTCGCCGACCGTCTTCACCGTGAAGCCGCCTCCGGATCCGCTCCTCTGGGTCGCGGGCGGGATGGCCTACACGGACAACGGCGCGGGCGTGAAGTGGCAGTCCGACCTCTCGATCCACAACCCCGGAACGACGACGGCGACGGTGTCGCTCGCGTACGTCGCCGGAGCAACCTGGGACGGCGCGACGAAGGTCACCTGGATCCCGCAGGCGCTCGTCGCCGGCGAGACGAAGTCGTACACGAACGTCCTGAAGAGCCTCTTCCTTCTCGACCAGGGAGCCTGGGGCGTCGTCCTCGTCCGCGGCGACGAGATCCCCGTGCCGCCCGTCATCGTGAGCCGGACCTACAACGCCGCGAATGCCGACGAGGTCGGCACGTTCGGCCTCTCCGTTCCCGCCCTCTCGGTCGCCGGCGGCGTTCAGCCGCAGTCCGCCGGGGGAGGGAACGTCCTCGCCGGGCTGCGGCACGACGACGTCTTCCGCACGAACCTCGCGGTCGCGAACCTGAAGGGCGAGACCGCGGAGGTAGAGGTCGTCTTCCGCGACGTCAACGGGAACGTGCTCGGGGTGCCGGCGCTGATCACGGTGGAGGCGCGGGGCGTCAAGCAGATCGGCTCCATCCTGTCGGCTCCGCCGGCCGCCGGCGGGGCGGCGATTGGCGGCGCGGGATACGCCACTCCGACGTCGGACTTCTCGGCCGAGGTGAAGCTCCGCAAGGGCTCCGGCATCTATCCATACGCCACCGTCATCGACAACGGCACCGGCGACTCGATCGTCGTCACCCCGGCGCCGCGCCCCTCGCCCCGCCTCAGGCTCCCGGGCGTCGTCCGGGTCCAGGGGAAGAGCGGTCCGTTCTGGATGAGCGACGTGGCCGTCCTCAACCCGAGCGCGAAGGAGCGGCGTGTCCGCATCACCTACTCCTACAAGAAGGTCGGCGCCGCCGGGCGGGCCACGATGGAGAACACCCTGACCTTCAAGCCGTGGGAGATGAAGGTCGCCGTCGACTTCGTGAAGACCTGGCTCGGCCTCGCAGAGGGCGACCTGGCCGGCTACGCCGATTCCTTCGTCGACATCGCGCCGGCCGCGGACGACGCCGCTCCGACCGAGAACCTCGTCGTCGTCGGCAAGACCTACATGGAGACGGCCAACGGGTCGATCGGCCTCCAGCTCGACGGCTTCGCGTACGAGGACGGGATCAGCGCGCAGGGCTCCCGCCAGCGCGTCGTCCTCTCCGGGCTACGAGGACGGGATCAGCGCGCAGGGCTCCCGCCAGCGCGTCGTCCTCTCCGGGCTCGAGGCGAACAGGGACTATCGGACGAACCTGGCACTCTTCCTGACGCCCGGCTCGACCGGGAGCGCACAGGTCGACGTCAGGGTCCTCGACTCTTTCGGCCGCGAGTCGAAGAAGATCTCCTCCGTCGGACTGAACGCCGACGCTCCGTTCGTGCAGATCGGCAACGACAGCCTCTTCGCCGGCCTGACGACCGGCGAGATGTCGCGCGCCACCATCGTGATCGACAACCCGCGCGGCACGGCCGTCGTCGGGGCGTACGCGACCGTGATCGACAACCGGTCCGAGGACGCCACGTTCGTGGCGGGCCAGCCGGCGCCCTGATGCCGGCCTGACGAGAGACCCCCAAGCCCGAAAACGTCGGGCTCACCCCTCACATCGGCCCGGGCTCCCGCCCGGGCCGCTTTTTTTTCGGGCCCGCTCCCGGCCTCAGCGTCCGAGGTGCTGGAGGGCGTCGGTCGGGCTGAAGGAGTCCGTGAGGACGGGGACCCCTTCGGTCCGCAGCTCGCCCTCGTGGTACTCGCGGGCCCAATCGGAGATGGGAGGGTGGTGCAGGGCCGCGGCGAGGCGATCCCCTTCGGCGACCACGCGCTCCTTCGAGAGGCGGTCGCGGGAAGAGGAGGCGACGAGGATCGCGTTGCTCTGGAAGACCGGCTTCCCGGACGAGAGCTCCGAAGAGAGGATCGCCACGGCCGGGAAGACCTCGCGGGCGGTACGGACGAACGACCAGAAGAGCCTCTGGTCCCGGCCCATCAGCGCGCCGACGAAGTTCGCGGAGAAGACGCCGTCCGGCGAGAGGCGCTCGCGGCAGAGCTCGAGGAACTCCCGCGTCGTCAGGTGGAACGGGAGGCTGTCGGAGAAGTAAGCGTCGAGGATGATCGCGTCCCAGGGACCCGTCTCCCTCTCGAGGACCGCGCGGCCGTCGCCGACGAGGACGCGGTCGTTGGCGTCGGGGCGGAAGGCGAAGTACTCCCCGGCGACGCGGACGACCTCCGGATCGATCTCGACCGAGGTCGTGGCGATCCCGGGCGCCTTCTCGGAGAGGAGGCGGGGGAGCATCCCGGTGCCGAGCCCGATGACGAAGGCGTTTCGGGCCGGCGTCTTCCGGAACAGGAGCGAGGCGGCGAGGCCGTCCGAATAGATTCGACCTTTCGCCATCCCGGAGGACCTGTTCACGAACCCCTGGGCGAGGTTGTTGAAGAAGAGGACGCGGCGAGGACCCTGGTCGACGACGAGGAGCCGGTGGTAGGCGGTTTCCTTCCGGAAGACGACCGTCCCGTCCGGCACGGGCGACGGCACGCGCTCCGGGCGAACGAGGAAGACCGCGGCCGCCGCGAAGACGCCGGCCGCCGCGATGCCGAGCCGCGCGGGAAGGCCGTCCCGGGAGGCGAAGGCGCCGCAGAGGACGAGCGTCGCGCCGACGCCGAAGAGGATCGGCTCGATCGGGAAGGCCGGGATGAAGAGGAACGTCATCGAGAAGGTGCCGACGATCGACCCGGCCGTCGACAGGGCGGCGAGGGAGCCGGCCGTCTGGCCGATCGTCCCGACCTCGCGCGCGGCCAGACGCGTCGCGAACGGCGAGACGGCACCCATCAGGACGCTCGGCAGCGCGAAGAGGAGGAGCGCGGCGAGGAGCGCCTGGAACCGGTCGGGGATCGGCGCGGCCGCGCAGAGCGCCAGGAGAGGCGCCGGGCGCGCGAGGAGGAGCCAGACGAGGAGGCCGGCTCCGACGAGGATTCCTCCGAGGAGCGACGCGCGGGGGCGGCGGTCGGCGAGGCGGCCGCCGAGCGCGTAGCCGGCGGCGAGCGACGCGAGGAACGTCGTGATGAGCGAGCCCCAGACGAAGATCGAGGTCCCGAAGACGGGGGCCATCACCCGGCTGCCGGCGATCTCGAGGCCCATGAGGGCGGCTCCCGAGAGGAAGACGACGGTGTAGAGGCGAATCACCGGGAGATTCTATTGCGGAGAGGGCATTTGACCGGCCCTCTGGCCCGCCGCTATGCTTTCGACGAGGAGACAGCGCTATCCAATACGGACCGATCCCCCTGAACCTGCCCGAATCCGGGCTGAGCGCGCTCTTCGGTGTCCACGACGAAAACCTGAGGCTCCTGGAGGACGCCTTCGGCGTCGAGATCTCGGCGCGGGGCGGGGTCGTCTCGCTCAGCGGGGGGCCGGAAGGGACCGAACGGGCCGCGCATCTCCTGTCCGAGTTCTCGAAGCTGATCGGCCGCGGCTACGTGCCGAAGAAGGCCGACGTGCCGAGCGCGATCCGCATCGTCAAGGACGATCCCACCGCCTCGCTCGTCGACTTCTTCGAGAACCGCTCCGTCGGCGCCGCCCTCCGGCAGGTCGTCGCGCCGCGCAACGTTCGCCAGCAGGAGTACCTCCAGGCGATCGGCGAGCGGGACGTCGTCTTCGCGATCGGACCGGCCGGTACCGGAAAGACCTACCTCGCCGTCGCGATGGCGGCCGCGGCGCTTCTCGAGAAGCGGGTCAAGAGGATCGTCCTCTGCCGCCCTGCGGTCGAAGCCGGGGAGAAGCTCGGTTTCCTCCCGGGCGACCTCGCCGAGAAGGTGAACCCGTACCTCCGCCCCCTCTACGACGCCCTCTACGACATCCTCGGCTACGAGAAGGTCGGGCGTCTCCTGGAGCGGCAGGTGATCGAGATCGCTCCCCTCGCCTTCATGCGCGGCCGGACGCTGAACGACGCGTTCATCATCCTCGACGAGGCGCAGAACACGACCTCCGAGCAGATGAAGATGTTCCTGACGCGGATCGGCTTCGGGGCGAAAGCGGTCATCACGGGGGACGTCACCCAGATCGACCTCCCCGCGGGCCGCGTCTCCGGCCTCAAGGAGGCGCAGCGAATCCTCTCCGGCGTCGAGGCGATCCGCTTCATCCGGTTCGACCACCGCGACGTCGTCCGGCACCCGATCGTCCAGGCGATCGTGAACGCCTACGACACCTTCGAGGGCGGCAAGCCCGATCCCGACGTCCTCGGCCGGGTCCGCGCCGCATCGGAAGAAGCGTAGCCGGACGTGGGCAAAGAGCCTCCAGCGCGGTCCGGCGTTCGCCCGCCTCTTCCCGCGCCACGCGTCGACGTGAGCTCCGCGGTCCGAATCGGGCCATCCGTCCGCCGCGTCGCCGCGTGGGCGGAGGCCGTCCTCGCCGTCGCCGCTCCGAGGCGGGCCGAGTCCGTCTCGGTCCTTCTCTGCGGCGACGCGCGGATGCGCCGCCTGAACCGGGAGTTCCGAAGAATCGACCGCTCCACCGACGTCCTCTCGTTCCCGGCGGAGCTGCCCGGGCTCCTCGGGGACGTCGCGATCGACGTCCCGTACGCCGCCCGGCAGGCCCGGCGGCGGGGCCACGGCCTCGACCGCGAGGTGCAGCTCCTTCTCGTGCACGGGGTCCTCCACCTGCTCGGGCACGACCACGAGACCGACCGCGGGGAGATGTTCCGGCTGCAGCGTCGGCTCGTCGCGCGCGTCTTCGGCGCCGGCCCTGACGGCGTCCCGGAGGACGAATCGTGACCGACTTCGCCATCGGCACGGGCCTCGCGTTCTTCCTCTCGGCCGCGTTCGTCCTCCTCTACGCGATCCTCTCCGCCTTCGCCCACGCGCTCGAGAGCCTCTCCGCCATCCGGCGCCGGTCGCTCCTCGAAGGCCAGGAGGCGAAGTACGGCCGGCTCCTCGCCCGCGAGAACGTCCTGATCTCGCGCGTGGCGGTCCGGCTCACGGCGCAGGGGGCGGTCCTCGCGGGTCTCCTGTCGCTCGGCACGGGTCTCTCCGGACTCTCCGTTCCGGAGCCGTTCCTCGTCTCGGCGATCTCCATTCTCCTCGGCTGGTTCGTCGTCGAGACGCTCGTCATCCGCGCCGTCGCCCGCCGCGGGGCCGAGGACCTGCTCCACGATTTCTCGTGGCTCATCCCGGTCGTCCTCCTCTTCGCGACGCCGCTCTACCCGCTCCTCTCGCGTCTCGTCAGCCCGCCCGACGAGGACGAGGTCGAGGAGCCGGTCTCCGCGGCCGAGAAGGAGGCGGAGAAGGACGCCGACGTCCGCGCGCTCCTCGACGTCGCGCGCGAGGAGGGGATCCTCGAGAAGCACGAGGAGGAGCTCGTCTCGCGGGCGGTCGACTTCGGAGACCGGACGGTGGGCGAGGTGATGACGTCGCGCCCGGACATGGTCGTGGCCGAGGCGGACCTCCCGTTCTCCGCGGTCGCCGACCTCTTCGAGCGGACGAAGCACACCCGCATCCCGCTCGTGGAGGGAGGCGTCGAGAAGCCGATCGGCGTCGTCCACGTGAAGGACGTCTTCTCGGCGCTGCGAGCGCCGGTGCCCCCGGTCAACGCGCGGCCGCTCGCGCGGCCGGTCCTCTTCGTCCCGGAGACGCAGACGATCACGACGCTCCTCTCCGACTTCCGGCGCCGCCGCCAGCACCTGGCGATCGTCGTCGACGAGTGGGGCGCGGTCGCGGGCGTCGTCACGCTGGAAGACCTTCTGGAGGAGCTGGTGGGAGAGATCGCCGACGAGCACGAGGACTCCATAGACCCCGTCATCCCGCTCGCGGAGGGGGCGTTCACGGTGGCGGGCCGCGTCCGGGTCACCGAGATCGCCCAGCTCTTCGACGTCGACCTGGCGCCGGGCGACTACGACACCGTCGCGGGCCTCCTCTCGGCGAGGCTCGGGCACATCCCGCGGCCGGGCGAGGAGGTCGAGGAGGGGGGGCTCCTCTTCGTCGTGGAGGACGCCGACCGCAAGCGGGTCCACCGGGTGAAGGTGGCGCGGCCGAGAGGGGTCGCGTGAGCCGGCGCGCCGGGACCGTCGCCGTCGCGGGGCGGCCGAACGCCGGGAAGTCGACGCTCGTGAACGCCCTCGTCGGGACGAAGGTCGCGATCGTCTCCGACAAGCCGCAGACGACCCGTCGGCGCGTCCTCGGGATGCTCGACCGCCCGGAGGGGCAGATCGTCTTCGTCGACACGCCGGGCCTGCACAAGCCGCTCCACCGCCTGAACCGGGCGATGCTCGACGAGGCGATGGAGGCGATCCTCGACGTCGACCTCGTCCTCCTCGTCGTCGACGCCGCCGAGCCGGAGGGGGCGGGCGACCGCCACGCCCTCGCGCTCGTCGGCAAGGCGAAGCCGCCCCGGATCGCCCTCCTCAACAAGGTCGACCTGGTCGCCAAGCCGAAGCTCCTCCCTCGAATGGCGGCGCTCTCCGCGACGGGCCTGTTCGACGAGATCGTCCCGGTCTCCGCGGCGACCGGCGACGGCCTGGAGGGGCTCCCCGAGCTCCTCCTGAAGTACCTGCCGGAAGGGGACGACCTCTATCCCGCCGGCACCGTCACGACGTCCGACGAGCGGACGCGCGTGGCCGAGCTGATCCGGGAGAAGTTCCTCGAGCGGACGCGCGAGGAGATCCCCTACGGCCTCGGCGTCGTCGTCGAGGAATGGGTCGTCGACGAGACGAAGGGGATGACGCGCGTGTCGGCGACGCTCGTCGTCGACAAGGAGAACCACAAGCGGATCGTCATCGGTCTCGGCGGGCAGCTCATCCGCGACGCAGGGACGGCGGCCCGGCTCGAGATCGAGAAGACGTTCGGGAGGAGGTTCTTCCTCGACCTGCACGTCGTCTCCCGGCCGGGATGGCGGGAGGACCCGCGGTTCCTCGGAACCCTCTCCAGCTGACGGCCGTACCCTTGACGTTCGCCCCGCAGGGCCCACCTTTCCCGGGAGAACCCGGGATGACCGGGAGGTGTCGATGCAGCCGGAGAGGCGCAGGAGCCACCGGGCGGAGGTCGACGGCGAGGGACCGAGCGGGGTCGTCCGAGGCCTCGCTCCCGTCTCCGTGCGGAACCTGTCTCCGGGGGGCCTCCGGCTCTTCCTCGGGCACGCGCTCGAGACGGGGGCCGTCTACTCCCTCACGCTCTTCCTGCGGGGGCTCGTCGTCAACGCTCCGATCCGGGTCACCCGCTGCGGGCCGGACTCGCGATCGGGGTGGGAGGCAGGGGGGGAGTTCCTCTGGAGGGACCCGTCCGACGCCGGGACGGTCCGTCGCTGGATAGACGGTCGGACGACGCCTCCGTCCTGACTTGACGGAGCGCAGGGAACGCCGAATGGTTCCCGGCGCGGAGGTTTCCGTGAAGCCGGAGAGAAGACGATCGCCGCGGTTCCGGGCCCCGGAAGGGGCCGAGGGCCTCATCCGTTCGACGATCCAGGTCCAGGTGGAGGACGTCTCGAAGGAGGGAGTTCGCTTTCGGCTCTCGGGACCGGTCCGTCCTGGTGCGACGTACGCGTTTCACGCGAGCCTCGAAGGCCTCGATCTCGCGGCCCCGATCCGGATCACGCGCTGCAAGGCGGTCTCGCCTGCGAAGAGCGCGGGCCGTGGGCTCGTCTACGAGGCGGGAGCCGAGTTCGCCTGGGAGAAGCCGGCCGACGAGGAACGCCTCGTGACCTGGCTCGCCCGACGAGGGACGGCGGCGGGGCGGGTCCGGGCCGAGCTCGAAGGCTGAACCTTCGACTCCGGCGGGCGGCTCAGCGGGCCGCCGGGCTGGTCTGCGGATCGGACGCGACGCCGGGCCCGGCCCAGACCAGCGAGCGCTGCCCGGGACGCAGGGACAGTCGCGGAGAGCAGGCAACCCACGTCTCCTCGCCTTCGTAGCAAACGGTGAACTCGATCCCCTCGTCCGCGCGCCAGGGGAATGCCCCCTTCCGAGCGAGGCGCAATCCGCCGTCCTGGAGGTTGACCTGGTACTCGCCGTCCCACGGGCCGAACTCCCAGGTCAGAACCCTGGAGGTTGACCTGGTACTCGCCGTCCCACGGGCCGAACTCCCAGGTCAGAACCCCGGATTCGCGCGCCAGCTCCACGCGGAGCTCTCGCTGTCGACCCCGACGGAGGGCTTCCCGCTGAGCGGCGACGGCAGCCGAGAGCTCGCCCGGCGTCATCGGCCGCATCTCTCCTTCTGCGTACCTGAAGTAGGTTCGGCCGGACCAGTCGCTTCCGGAAAGCGTGGGCAGGGCTGCTGCCGTGTCGGTCAGGACGAAGAGCCTGCCTTCCGGCGGTCTCCCGTCGAAGCGCTTCCGGGCCGCTGCCACGTCGGAGAGGACTCCCATGAAGTATCCGTGGTCGGATTCGACGAACAGGCCGTCCGTTCGCGGGTCAGCGCGCAGAGCGAAGCCGTAGAACGCGTCCATTCGGCGGAGCTCGCCCCGGATCGTGCGCCATTCAAGCTCGTGCCCGACGCCCAGGAGAACGAGGAGGCCGATGGCAGGAGCGAGCCGCCAGCGAGGATCCTCTCTCCTCGGCCAGACGACGGCGATGCCGACCGCGAGGGCGGCCGCAGGGAAATAGAGGAAGCGATCCGCGCTCCGGATTCCCGGGAGGATCGTCAGGGGCAGGACCGGCAGGAGAGCTGCGACGAGAAGGGCCACCGACGACGGTCCGTGGATGCGCCGCTTGAGCCATGCGAACAGGAACACCGCTCCGAGGCAGAGGACGCCCAGGATTCCGGCCGGGCCTCCCCCGAAGAGAAGCAGGGGAATCCCCGAGAGCTGGCGGAGGCTCTCGACGGGGTTGAAGCCCTCGCCCGTGGGAGAGTAGCCGCCGAGGAAGACCCCGAGGACCGTCCAGCGCCAGAGCGTGTAGGCGAGCGCGATTCCGAGGAAGGGAACGAGCGCCCCGAGGCGCCGGCGAATGCTCCCGGCCTCCAGGAAGGGAAGGAGAAGGACCAGCGGGACGCAGGTCTCCTTGCACAGTGTCGCGAGCAGATAGGCGGCTGATCCGAGGACGAGCCAGACGGCGGGGCCCCCTCTCGCGAAGCGGACCCACCCGTACGTCGCCAGCAGGCAGAAGACCAGTCCCGTCGCGTAGTGCCCCACCATCAGGAACTGCGCGATGTGGACGGTGGGCCCCGCGAGAAGCAGCGCCGACGCCCCCGCCAACGACGCGGGCCACTCCAGCCACTGCCGCAGCACGGCCAGGAGGAGCCAGGCCGCGAGGGCGACGAGACCCAGCATGTGCAGGTAGTGCCCTCTGGGTTCGAAGCCGAAGAGCCCGAGGTTGACGTCGTAGAAGAAGACGTTCCAGGGCGTGACCGTGGCCCCGTGGTGCGCCCGATTCACTTCCGGGACGAAGAAGTACTCCCACGGTTCGTGGGCGAGGGCGAATGCGAGGTGGTCGCCGTCATCCGCGCGCCAGTTCCCGTTCAGGGCGCTGCCGTGAAGAGCCACCGTCACGACCCAGAGGAAGAGACCTGCCGCGAGAAGCTGTCTCGTGGGATGCCCGGCGAACCAGGACTTCACCGGTGTGGCGAAGCGATCAAACAAGACAGTATGCTGCCCTTCGAAGCACCTTCCCAGGGTGAGGTCCCCTCTCAGCCGTTCCCGGGAGGCTCGAGCTCGTCGAGCGCCCGGCGCAGGAACGCCCCGAGCCTCCGGCTCTGGCCGCTCGCCTCGTCGAGCCTCGACTCGACGAGGCGCTTCACGTCGGCGGCTTCGCGCCTCACCTCGTCGAGGCGGTCCGAGGCTTCCAGCCGCGCGACGGCGTCCTCGAGGACGCCGAGGCGCCCCTCGAGCACCGACCGCAGCTCGTCGATCCGGCTCGCGACGGTCCGCTCCAGGGCGCCGAAGCGCTCGTCGAGGAGCGGCTTCAGCGCGTCGACGCGCGAGCCCAGGGCCGTCTCGGCGTCCCCGATCCGCGCCTCGAGCGCGGGGGCGAGCGAGTCGATCTTCCCGGCGAAGGACGCGCGAAGCTCCTCGACCCGTTCGTCGAGCGAGGTTCGGAGCCCACCGAGGCCCTCTTCGAGGGAGCTCCGAATCCCTCCTCCGATGCGCTCCCCGAGCGAGGCCTCGAGCTCGTCGAGTCGCCTTTCGATCGGCGCGTGGATTCCGTCCAGGCGTCCCTCGAAGAGCTCGCGTCCTTCGCGCGCCAGGGTCTCGAGCCGGGCGGTCTCCTCGGATCGCGCGCTCGCGAGGCCCTCGATCCGCCCCGAGAGCGCCGCGAACGCCTCGGCCCAGACGCTCGCGGCCGGCGGCGGCCCCGGCTGTGGGGGCGGGGGAGGCGGCGCGGCGACGAGAGGCGCCGAAGGCTCCGTCGCAGAGGGCGGAGGCGGGAGGGCCGGGACTTCCGGGGCGGCGATCGTCCCCGGGGCGACGACCTCCGGCGAGGCATCTTCCGTCGGCTCGGGCGGGGACGAGAGCTCGCGCTCGGGCGGCTCGGTCTCCTCGACCGTCTCCACGGAAGGTCCGTCCGTCAGCGTATCGTCCGCGGCGTCGGGCAAGGAAGCCGGCTCGAGAGGTACGTCCGGCACGGAGGGAGCGGCCGCAAAGGCGGACTGAGGCGGAACGGTGGCGTCGCCGAAGACCTCGCCGCGCGGCATGCTCGGCCAGGAGCCCGTCGTCTCGAACGGCGATTCGGTCGGGGGCGCGGGAGAGGGCCCCACCGTGCTCGTCAGGGCGAGGAGCTCGGCGCCGACGGCGGGGATCCGCGCCGTACGGGACGTGTCTTCCGATGGCGAAGCGACCCACTCCGGCCCGAGCTTCTCGCCGTCGGGGGAGCGCTGGAGCCGCCGGAGAAGCTGGACGAACGTCATCTTGGAGACGAGCTTGAAGGTCTCGACGACTCCCTTCCCGTTCGCGGCGACCGCCTCCACGAACGGATAGTCCTGGAAGCCGAGGGACTCCTGCAGAGCCTGGACCGAGAGGACTCCCGGCAGGTCCCGCTTGTTGTACTGGATGACGACGGCGGTCTCGTCGAACGTCTGGTCGAGCTCCGCCATGTTCTCGCGGAGGTTCTGGAACGACTCGAGGTTGTGCGAGAGCATCGACCACTGCGAGTCGACGACGAAGACGATGCCGTCGACGCCCCGGAGGACGAGCTTTCGGGTCTCGTTGTAGAAGACCTGCCCGGGCACCGTGCAGAGCTGGAAGCGGACCGTGTAGCCCTTGACGTTGCCGAGCTCGACCGGGAGGAGGTCGAAGTAGATGGTCCGGTCCTGGGCCGTGGAGAGGGAGAGGAGCCGGCCGGTCGTTCCCTGCTCGAGCTTCTCGTGGAGAAGGCGGAGGTTCGTCGTCTTCCCGCACAGACCCGGGCCGTAGTAGACGATCTTCGCGGTCAGCTCGCGGGTGGAATGGTTGAAGAGGACCATCGGCTCCCCCGGTCGTTGGGCTCGGGACGGGTTCGGTGGGGCAGTATAGGCTGCAACGCAGGCCGCGCGCCGGGCGTTATCCTGACCCCGTGACGGAGCGCGAGCGGTGGACGCCCCTGTCGATGACCCTCGCGGGAATCCCGCTTCGGGGCGTCTCCATCGCCGGGCGCGAGACCTGGTTCCGGGTCCCCTCCCTCGACCTCGCCTTCGACGTCGGTCGAAGCCCGGCCGAGATCGTCCCCGCCCCGAGCCTCTTCCTTTCGCACGCCCACCTGGATCACGCCGGGGGGCTCGCGTACTGGGCCTCGCAGAGGCGGCTCCTCCGGCTCGCGCCGGCGCGCGTGTTCGTGGATCCGGTCACGGTCCCGGCGTGGATGCAGATCCTGACGCTCCACGCCGGCCTCGAGGGAGTCGAGTACCACGTCGCCGTCGAAGGGCTCGCCCCGGGCGACGCCGTCGACCTCCGGCGGGACCTCTCCGTCACCGCCTTCCGGGTCGACCACCGGGTTCCCACGCTCGGCTTCGTCGCCTCCGAGGTCCGCCGTCGACTGGTTCCGGAGTGGCAGGGAAGGTCCGAGGACGAGATCCGCGAGGCGCTCGCCTGCGGCGAGACCGTGACCCGGCGGAGCCCGCGGCCGCTCGTGGCCTTCAGCGGCGACACCGGGATCGGGTTCTTCTCGAGCGCGCCGAAGGAGGCGTTCGAGGCGAAGGTCCTCCTCCTCGAGTGCTCGTTCGTCGCGCCGGAGGATGCCTCCCGCGCCCGCCACTACGGCCACCTTCACCTCGACGACCTCGCCGAGAGGGCCGGGCTCTTCGAGAACGAGGTGGTCGTGCTGACGCACCTGACGCTCCGCGCGACTCCCGACGAGCTTCGCCGGGCAATCGCCCGGCGGCTCCCCGCGGCCCTCGCTTCGCGCGCCGTGCCGTTCCTGCCCGGATGACGGCGGGCCGACGCTACCGGAAGAGCTTCCGCCGGTTCCGGAGGTAGTCGCGGAAGACGAACGAGGCGAGGTCGCCCGAGGAGGCGTAGTAGGCCCGGCCGCGCGCCACGCGCGTGAGCGTGTCGACGAAGTCGACGAGCCCGGGATCGGTCGCGAGCATGAAGGTCGTCAGCTGGATCCCCTCCCGGCGGCAGCGCTCGGCCTCGTCGAGAGTCCGGTTCACGATCTTCAGGTCGAGGCCGAACGGGTTCCTGTAGAGCTTCCCGTTCTCCCGGATGCACGACGGCTTTCCGTCGGTGACGAGGAAGATCTGGCGGTTGCGGGAGCGGCGGGCCAGGAGGAGCCCGCGGCAGAGCGCGAGGCCGGCGCGCGTGTTCGTGTGGAACGGCCCGACCCGCGCCTTCGAGAGGGACTCGATCGGCACACGCTCCGCGTCGTCGCCGAAGAGGACGACGTCGATCGTGTCCTTCGGATACTTCGAGAGGATCAGCTCGGTGAGCGCGAGCGCGACCTTCTTGGCGGGCGTGAAACGGTCCTCGCCGTAGAGGACCATCGAGTGCGAGACGTCGATCGCGATCGCCGTCGCGCAGGCCGTCTGGTGCTCCGTCTCGTGGACCTCGAGGTCCTCCGGGAGGATCGCGAGCTTTTCGGGGTCGCGCCGCGCGGCGTTCGTCACCGTCCGGATGCCGTCGAGGCGCGAGAGGTCGTCGCCGAACTCCCAGGGGCGCGTCTCCTCCAGGAGCTCCGTCCCGGTCCCCTCGCGCGGCAGCGCGTGGAGCCCCGTCCCGGACCGCGAGAGCGACGAGAAGACCTCCTCGAGGGCCGCCCGGCGGACCTGCCGCTCCCCCGGAGGCGCGAGCGAGAGGCGCCCCTCGGCGTCGCGCGAGACGAGGCCGTCCCTCTCGAGCGCCTCGAGCAGCGCGTCGAGGTCGAGGCCGGAGGGAAGGAGGCCCTGCTCCTGCAGGCGGCGCATCACCTCGAGGGCCTCCTCGACGTCGCCGTCCAGGCGCGTCACCAGGTCGAGGAAGAGCGTCCGGAGCCCCTCGAGGTCGAAGAGCGCCCGAAGCGCGTCGAGCGGCAGCTCGCCGTAGCGGACCTGCATCGTCCCGCCATCATACGAACCGGGGTCCGGAGCGCGCGAGCGGCGTGGGAAGGGGTGCGCGCGCGCCACTTCTCCCCGGAGCCGGTACGGCCCGATCGCCGGGGGCGACCTCAATCCGGGGGAGCAGAGTGAGACCCGCTGCGGACGCTAGAATGAGGCATGCCTCCGAGAGAGCGGTCGGCCGGGAGCCGGCTGAGGGAGCGGTCTGCGCGGCCGCATCGCGCGGACCTGTCTTGAGCCGACCCGTCGTCGCCCTGGTCCTCGCCTACAACGAGGAGGAGGCTCTTCCGGGAGTCCTCTCGGAGTTGGCGCGGGAGTGCCCCGGCTGGTCCGTCGTCGTCGTGAGCGACGGCTCCACGGACGGCACGGGGGCCTGCGCCAGGCGTTCCGGCGCGGCGCTCCTGCAGCTTCCCTTCAACGCCGGCGTGGCCGCGGCCGAGCAGACCGGTTTCCTCTACGCCCGCAGCCTCGGGGCCCGCGTCGTCGTCCGCCTCGACGGCGACGGCCAGCACCCCGCGGCCGAGGCGCGGCGGGTCGTGGCCGCTCTCGAGGAGACCGGTGCCGACGTCGTCATCGGCTCCCGGTTCCTCCGCCCGGGGGGCTTTCGCTCCACGTTCGCGCGGCGCGCCGGGATTCGATGGCTCTCGATCCTCCTGCGAGTGTTCGGCGGGCTCCGGATCGCGGACCCGACGTCCGGCCTGCGGGCGTTCGGCGAGCGGGCGATCGCGCTCCTGTCGCGCGTCTATCCCCATGGCTATCCGGAGCCCGAGTCGAACCTCCTCCTGGGGCGTGCGGGGCTCCGGGTCGAGGAGGTGCCGGTGACGATGCGCGCGCGCGACGGCGGCCGCTCGACCCTCCGGGGCTGGAGCACGGTCTACTACCCGGTGAAGGTCTCCTTCGCCCTCTTCGTCGAGGCGCTGCGGGAGCGTGTGCGATGACGAGGGACGTCGCGAAGGCGGTGCGCGGATGCTGACCAACACGCTCCGCGTCCAGGTCGCCGGCGTGCTCCTGGCGCTCGCGGCCTTCGCGGTCGTGATCGAGCTCGTGAGGCGCCGGCGCCTGACGGAGTGGCAGTCGATCGTCTGGCTGGCCGCCGCCGTCGCCATCGGGACGTTCGCCGTCTATCGCCGCCTCCAGTTCGCCCTGGCCGAGGTCGTCGGCATCTACTACCCGCCGGTCCTCATCCTCGCGGCCTTCGTCTTCGGGGGGCTCCTGATCCTCCTGCTCCAGAGCGTCGCCCTGACGCGGCTCGAGGAGCGGAATCGTCGGCTCGCCCAGGACGTCGCGCTGCTGCGCGAACGGCTCGACCGCGTCGAGTCGTCGCGGAAGGCGTCGCCGGGCGCGGAGGACGAGCCCTGACGCCCGAGGTCTCGCGGCTCCGGACGGCCCTGTTCCTCATGCCCCGGCTCGAGGAGCTCTTCGCGTTCGCGCTCGGCGCCTCGCTCGTCCGCCAGGCTCTCTGGCTCGTTCCCGGCACCGTCCTCCCGCTCCTCGCCTCGGCCTTCGGGGGCGCCGCGATCGCCGTCGTCGTCCGGAGGAGCGCGGCGAGCCGTCCGACCCCGCCCCGCCTCTTCTGGCTCGTCGTCGCCCTGCCGATCCTCGTCCTCTGGGGGCTGCGCGCGCCGCTCCCCGACCTCGGCTACGACACGCTGAATTACCACCTGATGCACGGGCAGAAGGCCTGGCTGGGGCCGCTCTTTCCGCCGGGCGACTTCTACCCCTACTTCTTCCCGTTCCTCAACCCGGCCGGCGACATGGTGAACGCCCTGTTCCGCATCGGCCTCGGCTACCGCGGAGGGACCGTCGCGAGCGCGCTGGCCCTGGTCTGGACGGGCGAGGTTCTCTGGAGGCTCCTCGCCCCCGTGCTGAAGGGAGAGCGGGCGAGGGCGGCCGCGGTGCTCGCGGCGATCGCGACGGAGGGGACGCTCTGGGAGGTCTCCGGCTACATGGTCGATCTCCTCCCGCTGCCGATCCTTCTCGAAGCGCTGACGCTCGCGCTGTCGCCCCTGCCGGAGGCCGGGAAGCTGCGGCGCCGGAGCGCGGTCCTCGGGCTCCTCCTCGGGGCGGCGGTCGCGCTGAAGCTCACGAACCTCGTCTTCGCCCTCCCCGTCGGCCTCGTCGCGCTCCTGCGCTGGCGGAGCGGCTTCCGCTCCATCCGTCCGGCGATCGCCGCCCTGGGGGCGGGAGCCGTCGCGTTCGTCCTGCCCGTCGCGCCGCACGCGCTCGTCCTGACCCTGCGTCACGGGAGCCCCGTCTTCCCGCACTTCAACGCGCTCTTCAGATCGCCCGACTTCCCGCCGCTGGACATCAAGGACGGCCGCTGGGGCCCCGTGTCGGCCCGGGACGCGCTCGCCTGGACCGTCACCTCCGCGTTCCGTCCCGAGCGGCTGAGCGAGTTCCTGCTGACGACGGGGCGGCTCGCCCTGGGATGGGTCGTCGCGCTCGGAGCCCTTCTCTTCCTGGGCCGGGACGGATTCGTCCGGGCGATCGCCTTCATCGCCGTCGCCGGGGGCGTCCTCTGGAGCTTCGGGACGGGCTACTACAGGTACGGCCTCTTCGGCGAGCTCGCGGGGAGCCTCGTCATCGTCCTCGTCGCGGCCCGGCTCGCGGGCTCCTCCGGGCCGCCGTCGACGACCGCCTCGAGACTTCCGTGGACGCCGGCCCGGGCAGCGGCGGCCGTCCTGGCCGTCGTCCTCGCCGCGCAGACCGGCCGGGCGTTCTTCCTCGCGCTCCGGTCCGACTGGAGCGGACGCCCGACCATCCTCCACGCCCTCCGGGATTCGTCGCGCGAGATGCGCCACGTCCTCGCGGACCGCGACCTGGCGAGCTTCCTGCCGCCGGAGTGGAAGGCGACCCTGGCGGCGGAGCCGGTCTGGGTCGACGCCACTCCGAAGGTCAACGGGATCATGACGTTCCTCTCGCCGCGGTCTCCGATGATCGGCCTGCAGACGGAGGACCTCCTGGCCGTGCAGCCGAATCTCGTCCGGCTCGACGAAGCGCTCCGGGCCTGCGCGGGGCGTCCGGCGTTCTCCCTGGCGTTCGCGGAGGACGCGGCACGGGCCGAGGAGCGCCTCTTCCGGCTGGGGTTCCCCGTCCTCGGGAAGACGCCCCTCTCGTTCCCGTTCTTCTCGGAGGAGCGCCGCATCGACCTCGTCCTCTTCTCGGTCGCCCTCCCTCCGCCGCTCGCGGCGGCGGGCTCGACGACCGGGGCGTCGCCGTGGAAGGTCGGGGCGCCGCTTCTGGGAAGCCTGGACGGCCCGGTCGACGGGCAGGCCGTGGCGGGGGAGCTCCGCGTGCGCGGCTGGGCGCGCGAGCCCGGGGAGGACCTGCGCGTCTCGATCCTCGTCGACGGGGCCGAAGTGCGGCCGCGCGAGTTCCGCCGCGTGCCGCGCCCGGACGTCCCGCGGGTCTTCCCAGACCTGGGCGACTGCCGGTGGGCGGGCTACGAGGCGATCGTCGAGCGCCCCGCCGGGACGAAGCCGGAGCCGGTCATCTCCGTCGTCTTCCGCTCCCGGGACGGCCGGAGCCGCCACTACCCGGGCGTCCGGATTCGCTGGAGCGACGCGGCGCCCGTCGCTCCCCGCTGACTCTCGCGTCCCGAGCGGGGCGTTCGGCTCTCAGCCTCGGCCGCGCATCAGGTTCAGCCGCGCCAGCTCCAGGTAGGTGACGGTCGAGTCGAGGTCCTCTCGCGCGATCCGGAGGCTCTGGACGAGCCCCTCGAGGACGAGCTCCATCAGGAAGGCGCGCTCCTGCTCGTCCGCCGGCGTCGCGTGCGCGGCGACGATCTCGGCGAGGCCGTCGACGGCGTCGAGGGAAGCGAGGTGCCTTTCGAACGGCGTCTCGTCGGAGAGAACGAGCGTCCGCTCCTTCGTGAACCAGGAGACCACCCTCTCGTAGGGGCCCGAGAGCGGGGTGCGCTCGCGGACGAACGGGACGCCCTCCTCGCCGTCCGCCTCGCGGCGGCGCGCCCTCTCGCCGCGCGCGCGCGGTCCCTCGATCGGCGGGAAGGTCGACTCGAAGAGCGTCTTCACCGCCTCTCCGACGAGCTTCCGCGCCACGATCTCGGACCCCTGCTGCTCGCCCTCGAAGACCATCTCGACCTTGCCCGTGATCGCCGGAAGCGTCGCGGCGAGGTCGACGAGGCGCGGGGAGACGACCGTCTCTCCCGTGAGGAGGGCGCGCCGCTCGAGGTTCGAGACGAGGAGCTCCCTCATCGCGATCGGCATCCGGGCCGAGACGCCCGAGGCCTGGTCGACGAGGTCGCTCCGGCGTGCGGCGAAGGCGACCTCCTCGACGAGGAGCTTGAAGGAATCGGGGAGGCGGACCTCGACGCCGTCGACGGGGCGGTCGCACCACGCCTCCTGGTCGGTGATCGCCTTCGCGGTCGCGAGGTCCCTCGGGTAGTGCGTCAGGACCTGCGAGGCGATCCGGTCCTTCAAGGGGGTGATGATGCTGCCGCGGTTCGTGTAGTCCTCGGGGTTCGCGGAAAAGACCATCACGACGTCGAGCGGGATCCGCACCGGGAATCCGCGGATCTGGAGGTCGCGCTCCTCGAGGATGTTGAGGAGCCCGACCTGGATCCGCGGGGCGAGGTCGGGGAGCTCGTTGATCGCGAAGATGCCGCGGTTCGTCCTCGGGACGATGCCGTAGTGGAGGACCTCCTCGTCGGCGAACGTCTTCTTCAGCGTCGCCGCCTTCACCGGGTCGACGTCGCCGATCAGGTCGGCGATCGTCACGTCGGGCGTCGCGAGCTTCTCGCGGTAGCGAGCCCCGCGGGGGAGCCAGGCGACCGGGAGGTCCGGCCCCGCGGTGGCGGCGAGGTTGCGGGCGTACCTCGTGAACGGCGCGAACGGGGACTCGTTCAGCTCCGAGCCGACGATCACCGGCGTCTCCTCGTCGAGGAGGTTCACGAGGGAGCGGAGGATCCGCGTCTTGGCCTGGCCGCGGAGGCCGAGGAGGACGACGTCGTGGCGGGCGAGGACGGCGTTCACGAGGGCCGGCACGACCGTCCGCTCGTACCCGAGGATGCCCGGGAACGGGCTCTCCTTCCGCGCCAGCATCGCGAGGAGGTTCTCGCGCATCTCGTCCCGCACGGAGCGGTGGCGGTAGCCGGCCTCGACGAGCTCTCCGAGGGTCGTGGGTCGATACGTCGTCTCCACCGTCCGCTCCTTCGTCCCGAGATGGTACGGCTCAGACCGGCTTGCGGATCCCGAACTTCTCGAGCCGGTACTGGAGAGTCCGGTACGTCAGGCCGAGGAGGCGGGCGGCGCGGGCGATGACCCAGGCGGACCGCTCCATCGCCTGGACGATCAGCTGCCGCTCGAGCTCCTCGATGTCGATCCCCTCGGGCGGGATCTCGAAGCCGTAGGGGCGCGCGGCGGGCGCGGTCTTCAGGCGGATCTCCAGCGGCAGGTCGGCGGGGCGCACCGTCGTCCCCTCGCAGAGGAGGACGGCCCTCTCGACGACGCTCTCGAGCTGCCGGATGTTGCCGGGCCAGGGGTGCCGGACGAGGAGGTCGAGGGCCGCGGCGTCGATGTCGGCCACGGCGGTCCCGTGCGTCCCGTTCGCCTTGTCGAGGAACCGCTGGACGAGGGCGGGGATGTCGTCCGCCCGCTCGCGGAGCGGCGGCAGGACGATCGGGATGACGTTCAAGCGGTAGAAGAGGTCCTCGCGGAACTGCCCCGCCTTCATCATCGACTCGAGCTCGCGGTTCGTGGCGGCGACGACGCGGACGTCGATCGGGATCGTCTCGTTCCCGCCGACGCGGCGGATCTCGCGCTCCTGGAGGGCGCGGAGGATCTTCCCCTGGAGCGGCAGCGACAGGTCGCCGATCTCGTCGAGGAAGAGCGTCGAGCCGGACGCGGCCTCGAAGAGCCCCGTCTTGCGGGCGTCGGCGCCGGTGAACGACCCTTTCTCGTGGCCGAACAGCTCGCTCTCGAGGAGGTTCTCGGGGATGGCGGCGCAGTTGATCGCCTGGAACGGCCGGGCCGAGCGCGCCGAGCGCGAGTGGATCGCCCGCGCGACGAGCTCCTTGCCCGTGCCCGACTCGCCCCGCACGAGGACGGTCGACTGCGTCGGGGCGATCTTCTCGACGAGCCGGAAGACCTCGCGCATCGCCGAGCTCTCCCCGACCATCGCCTCGAGACCGTCCCCCTTGAGGCGGCGCTCGAGCCGCAGTGCCCTCTCGGCGAGCCGGTGGCTCTCCAGGGCGCGCTCGACCCGGAAGAGGAGCTCGTCGGCGACGACGGGCTTGCTCATGTAGTCGAACGCGCCGAGTCGGTGCGCCTCGCGGGCGCGCTCCACGGAGCCGTGGGCCGTGATCAGGATGACGCGGGGCGGGAGCGGTCCCTCGACGAGGGCCCGGACGAGGTCGAGGCCCGAGAGCCCCGGCATCTTGAGGTCGGTCAGGACCACCTCGGGGTGCGTCTCGGCGGCGAGCGCGAGGGCCGCGCGGCCGTCGGCGGCGGCGGTCACGCGGTACCCCTCGTCCTCGAGGATCATCCGGAGGGACTCGCGCTGGTGCTTCTCGTCGTCGACGACGAGGAGGGTCGCGCGGGGCGTGCGGTCGTTCACCCGGGGAGGTTACTCCGAAGGCGCGGCGGCGACGGGGAGGGAGATCCTGAAGAGGGCGCCGCGCGCCGCCTCCCGGTTCCCGGCCTCGACCCGCCCCCCGTGCTCCTCGACGATCCGCTTGACCATCGCGAGCCCCAGCCCGACGCCCCCTTCCTTCGTCGAGAACCAGGGCTCGAAGAGCCGCGGCAGGTGCGCCGCGTCGATCCCCGGCCCCTCGTCCTCGAGCGTGAGGACGACGCGCGGCCCCTCGTCGACCGTCCCGTCCGCGAGCCGGGCCGCGACCCGGAGCGTCCCGCCCTCCTTCTCCATCGTCTGGATCCCGTTCTGGGCGAGGTTCCAGATCACCGACTTCAGGAGCGAGCCGTCCGCGGCGACGGCGGGCAGGCCGGCCGGGAGGTCGGCCGAGAACCGGACGCGCACCCGCTCGGCCATCTCGGAAAGGTCGGCGAGCGTGTCCCTCACGAGGGCCGCCGCGTCGACCGGGAGGATCGTCAGGGTGAGCGGCCGGCCGAACGCGAGGAAGTTGTTGATGAGCGTCGCCAGCCGGTCGATCTCGCCCCGGAGGGCGTCGATCCGCTCCGCCTGATCGGCGGCCGCGGCCTCCTCGGCCGGGCGGTGCCGTCGCCTGAGGACGTCGAGGCCGAGGGAGAGGGCGTTCAGCGGGTTCTTGATCTCGTGCGCGAGGCCGGCCGCGAGGTGGCCGATCTCGGCCCGCTTCTCGGCGGCGGCGAGGCGCGCGAGGAGCTCCTGGCGCTCGCGGAGCGCGGCGGTCATCCGGTTGAAGGCGACCGCGAGCTGCCCGATCTCGTCGGCCCGGTCGACCGGCACGACGACGTCGAGCTGGCCGTCCGCGACCTGCCGCGCCGCCTCGGCGACGGCCTCCACGGGTCGGGTGGCGTTCCGCGTGACGACGAGGATGACGACGAGGCCGACGCCGAACACGCCGAGCAGGGCGTAGAGGCCCCTCCGGAAGTTGTCCTCGAGCTCGGCCCGGATGTTCTCGAGCGAGTACTTGATCGTCACCTGTCCGAGGTAGCGCCGCTCGATGACGAGCGGAACGACGATCTCTCCGGAGCCGGCCCCCTCGCCGACGACCCCCTCGATCTCGATGTCCTGGGGGACGCCCCGGGCCCGCGGGCGCCGCCGCACGGTCGTCGGAGGCTCGGCCGGCGCGCCGTCGGGGAGGAGCTCGCCCCCCTGCTTGATCCGGATCTCGCGGACCCCCTTCTCCTTGAGCCGCTCCCGGAACTCCTCGAGCGCCTCCGGGTCGCGCGAGCCTCCCGGGCCGATCCGCGTCGCCGCCGCCTGGATCGCGGTGGCGAGCGTCTTGTAGGAGGCGTCCGCCTGCGCGAGCATCTGGTTCTGCGACCGCAGGTAGAGGACCGTCTGCGCGGCGGCGGCGGCCACCATGATCCCGGTGAGGGCGAGGCCGAGCCGGAGCGTGAGGCTCGGGCCGCGGAAGGGGTTTCGGAGCTGCGGCGTCACCCCGCGATTCTCCGCCACGGGCGGGGATCGGCGAAGGGCGCGGGTCGCAACGGCGCGGCGCCGGCGCCCCGGGCGCGCTTACGCGGTGGACTCGGGCCGGGCGCTTCGGGTACAAGGCGCGCTATCGCACCCCGACGAGGAGGTCCGCCATGAGCGACGGAACGCCCGAGAAGGCCCTCGACACCCTTCTCCTCGAGCACCGCACCTTCGACCCGTCCCCGGAGTTCCGGCGGTCGGCCATCGCGCGGGACCCCGGCGTCTACGCGCAGGCGGCGGCCGACCCCGAGTCGTTCTGGGCCTCCTTCGCGCGCGAGCTGGAGTGGATCCGCCCCTACGACCGCGTCCTCGAGTGGAAGGCGCCCGACGCGAAATGGTTCGTCGGAGGCCGACTCAACGTCTCCGCGAACTGCCTGGATCGCCACCTCCACTCCGCGCGGCGCCACAAGGCCGCCCTCGTCTGGGAAGGCGAGCCCGGCGAGTCGCGCATCTACACCTACCAGCAGCTCCACCACCACGTCTGCAAGTTCGCGAACGTCCTGAAGAAGCTCGGCGTCGGGAAGGGGGACCGGGTCTGCATCTACCTCCCGATGGTCCCGGAGGCGGTGATCGCGATGCTCGCCTGCGCGCGGATCGGCGCCGTCCACTCCGTCGTCTTCGGCGGTTTCTCGGCCGACGCGTTGAAGGACCGGATCCAGGACGCGGGGGCCAAGCTCCTCGTCACGGCCGACGGCGGCTGGCGCCGCGGGCAGATCGTCCAGCTCAAGAAGATGGCCGACGAGGCGCTGAAGGAATGCCCGACGGTCCAGTCCGTCGTCCTCGTCAAGCGGGGCGACTTCCCGTGCCACGTGAAGGAAGGGCGGGACCACTGGTGGCACCGCCTGATGGACGACGTGCGGGGAGAGTGCCCTTACGAGGCGATGGACTCGGAGGCCCCGCTCTTCATCCTCTATACCTCCGGCACGACCGGGAAGCCGAAGGGGATCCTCCACACGACGGCCGGCTACCTCACCGGCGTCTACGGCACGACGAAGTGGGTCTTCGACCTGAAGGACGAGGACCTCTTCTGGTGCACGGCCGACGTCGGATGGGTCACCGGGCACAGCTACGTCGTCTACGGCCCTCTCGCCGCCGGTGCAACCGTCCTGATGTACGAGGGGGCTCCCGACTGGCCCGACAAGGACCGCTTCTGGCAGATGATCGAGAAATACGGCGTCACGGTCTTCTACACGGCGCCGACGGCGATCCGCGCGTTCATGAAGTGGGGGACGCACTACCCGGAGAAGTGGGACCTCTCCTCGCTCCGTCTCCTCGGCTCGGTCGGCGAGCCGATCAACCCCGAGGCGTGGATGTGGTACCAGGAGCACATCGGGCGCAGGCGCTGCCCGATCGTCGACACCTGGTGGCAGACGGAGACGGGGCACATCATGATCACGCCCCTCCCCGGCCTGACCCGGACGAAGCCCGGCTCGGCGACGATGAGCTTCCCGGGCGTCGACGCCTGCGTCCTGAACGAGAAGGGCGAGGAGGTGACGGAAGGGGGCGGCTACGTCGCCGTCCGCAAGCCGTGGCCCGGGATGCTGCGAGGGATCTGGGGCAACCGCGAGCGCTTCGTGAAGGCCTACTGGTCGAAGTGGGACGGGGTCTACTTCCCCGGGGACGGGGTGAGGAAGGACGAGGACGGCTACTTCTGGTTCCTCGGCCGCGTCGACGACGTCCTGAACGTCGCCGGGCACCGGATCGGGACCGCCGAGGTGGAGAGCGCCCTCGTCGACTACCCGCTCGTCGCCGAGGCGGCCGTCGTCGGCATCCCGCACGACCTCAAGGGAACGGCGATCGCGGCGTTCGTCACCCTGAAGTCGGGGCACCACGGCTCCGACGAGCTCGTCCAGGACCTGAAGGAGCACGTCATCGAGAAGATCGGCGCCATCGCGCGGCCCGACAAGGTCCTCTTCTCGGCCGACCTCCCGAAGACACGGTCCGGGAAGATCATGAGGAGGCTCCTCCGCGACATCGCCGAGGGGCGCGTCCTCGGCGACACGACGACGCTCGCCGACCCGAACGTCGTCAAACAGCTCCGGGAGCAGTACGAAGGCAACGAGAGCTGAGATCGCGATCGGGAGGCGGCTACGGGACCCGGATGCCGGAGACGAGCTCGGCGACGGTCCTCCAGCTGAACCAGAGGCCGAAGCCGAGGAGAAGGACGCCGGCCGCGAAGGACGACTTGTGGACCCACTCCCCGGCGGGGTGGTTCCGCAGCCGCTCGACGAGCTCGACGAGGATCGCGAACCAGGCGAAGACCCCGATCCCGACCCCGACGGCGAAGACGCCCGCGGGCAGGAGGCCGGTGGGAAGGATCCGGTGTCCGACCAGGAACGAGATCAGGAGCGTCCAGTTCACGAAGAGGGCGGGGTTCGCCGCTCCCTGGAGGACTCCGACGAGGAGCGGGAAGCGAAAGCCCGAGACCTCCTTCGGCGGGGCCGTCAGGCCGGGGCGTGCCGTTCGATCGGCGTCCCGCCTGCGATCGAGGAAGAGGATCTTCAGCCCTCCCGCGAGGAGGAAGAGGGCGAGGCCGAGGCGCGTCCACGTGTTCGAGACGACCTTCTCGAGGGCCCAGCCGAATCCCATCGCCACGAACCCGCAGATCACCGTGTCGACGAGCGCCGCGCCGAGCGCGACCCGCAGGGCCTCGCGCGTCTCCGCCCGCGACGCCTTCCGGATGACGCTCACGTTGACGGGGCCCGGCGGGATCGCGCCGAACAGGCCGACGGCGAAGCCCGCGAGGAGGGCCACCGGCAGCTCCTTCACGCCCGACTGCTCCGCCGCGACATGAGGGCGGAATCGTCTCACGTCTGTTGCGACGGTTCGAGCGGGAGGCTAATGTGAACGCATGAAGGCCTGCGTCCCGTTCCTCGCCCTCGCGCTCGCGCTCCCGGCCGCGGCGCAGGAGGAGCGGCTGGAGTTCGACCCCCAGGTCGGGATGACGGGGACCCGCGTCACCGTCACGAGCCCGCTTCCGAAGGGAGCCGTCGTCCGATTCGGCACGCGCGTCGTTCCGCTCCTCGTCGAGCCGGGCCGCCGGCCGAGCTTCGTCGTCCCCGAGGGCGCGACGAGCGCCTTCATCGAAGCCTCTCTCGACGGGAAGCCGTTCTCGCGGAGCGCCGTCCCGTTCGTCGTCGCGGGCGCGTCCCTCGTCGGCGTTCAGAAGCTCGTCGGCCTCCGCGAGGCGATCGACGTCTTCGGCTACTCCGACCCGACCCCGGAGGGCGGGGGCGCGCCGGAGCAGAGGGCGAAGAAGATCCTCTCCTTCGGCGACGGCGACCTCATCACGATCGGCGAAGCGCCGGCCCCCGCGCCCCCCCTGTGGGTGATCGGGAACGACGCGGCCTCGGCGGCGATGAGGGGGATGGGCCCGCCCGGGTTCCTCCTGACGGCCCGGCCGCCGACGCGCCGGATCATCGTCATCCCTCCGCCTCCTCCGGTCCCGACGCCGGTCCCGACCCCGACGCCCTCGCCGAACTGACCGAGCCTCGCGCCGGGAACCAGAAGCGCTCCCCGGGGGTCACACGGGGCATGGAGGGACTTCCGTGACGGCCCGGATCCTCGCGTTTCACCCCGGCCCCGGGGCGCATCACCGTGGGAGAATCCCCGCCGTGGTTCTCCCCGTGAACGGCCCCAGCGAAGCCCGGGACTGGCCCGGAGACGAGAAGGCCGTCGCCCGATTCCTGGGCGGCGACCCGACCGGCTTCGAGCAGATCGTCCGTCACTACTCCGGAATGGTCTTCTCCCTCGCCGCGCGGCTCGTCGGGCCGTGGGAAGCCGAGGAGGTCGTCCAGGAGACGTTCCTCCGCGCCTGGCGCGGCCTCGAGACGTTCCGCGGAGACTCGTCCCTCAAGACGTGGCTCTACACGATCGCCCTGAACCGTGCGAAGGCGCGCCAGGGGACGCTGGCCCGGATGCGAAAGGTCTTCGCCTCCCGCCGGGCCGCCGAGGAGGAGGATCGACCCTGGCCGGGCGAAGAGGCTCCGGACCCCTCCGCGTCCCCCGAGGAGCAGACCCTCGCGCTCGAGCAGCGGACCCGGCTTCGCAGGGCGATCCGGAACCTCCCCGAAGAGTTCCGGCACGCCGTCGTCCTGCGCGACCTGGAAGGTCTCTCCTACGACGAGATCGCACGCGTCCTCGGCGTCCCGATCGGGACGGTGAGGAGCCGGATCGCCCGCGGCCGGGCGGCCCTCCTGGAGGAGCTTTCGTGAGCGCGAACCCCCAGCCCCGCCCTCTCGTGACGGGGGACCTCGACCTCCTGATCTCCCGCTCCCTCGACGGAGACCTTCCGGGCGAGGAGGAGCGCGACCTGAAGAGCCTCCTCGCGGCCGACGCGTCGGCGCGCGCCCGCTACGACGCGATGGCCCGCCTCGTCGGCCGGCTGGAAGAGCTGCCCGAAGCGGGGACCCCCTTCGCCCTCGCCACCCGGGTCGGATCGCAAGTCGAGGCCGACACGCAGGGCTTCGCCGCCACGCTCCACAAGTACGGTTTCTACTTCCGGCCCGCCACGTTCGGCGTCATCGCGGCGGGGCTCGTCGTCGTGGCCGTCATCGCGACCCTGCGCAACCCGGCGAAGCCCGTGGCGACGGTGGCGGAGGTGAAGGCCGTGCCCGCCCCGGCGGCCGGCGAAGATCGCATGACCGTCTACCTCGCGACGACGGAGAAGCCGAAGGAAGAGGCGGCGGCTCCCGCCGCTCCCGCCCCTGCGGCTTCCGGCGCACCTGCCAAGGCGAAGGGCGCGGGCCGCCCCGAGCAGGTCCTCGCCGCGAAGGCCGAGAGGCCCGTCGGACGGGACCAGGCCGGCTTCGCTCCGGAACGCGACGCCCTTGCGGACAGCCAGATCGCGTCGGCGGAGGCCGTTCCCCGGGGACGCGCCGCCGCCGAAAACGAGCAGGCGGCCCGGCAGGAAACCGCGTCCGCGCGACTCGGCGCCGCCGCTCCGGCCCCGGCTCCGCCGGGCGCGGAGCGCTCGTCGCCGAGGCTGGACCTCGTCGGGAGCTCGTCCGCCGGCGTGCGGCTGGCCGCCCCGGCCCGGCTCGACGGCCTCGCGGGGCCGTTCGACGGCAGCTACCGTCTCGAGCTCACCTCCTCGGGGCGTGTCGCCGAGGTCGTTCGCCTCTTCGGGGGCTCCGGAGCGGAACCCCCGGCGCTTCCGGACCGGCTGCGGACTCTTTCGTTCGCGTCTTCGACCGCAGCCCCCCTCGCCGGCGCGGTCGACGTGAGGGTCCGGCTCCCGTAGCCGGACACGAATCACTCGAAAGATTTATTCGTGTAATTTATTGATTTGTAGATATTTGTGCGTCGTCCGGTAGGGGTGGCCAAGCACCCCTCCCTCGGGCAGAATGGGCCTGCCACGGGGGTTTTCATCGTGAAGAGGACGCAGGCAGCTCGGGTTCGGAAGGCCCTGGATTTCGTGAAGAAGCGGTTGAAGCTCGACCTCGAGTTCGTCGTCGAGCCGGGAGAGGTGCACGAACAGTTCGGCCTCCTCGACATCGAGCGCTCCATGCGCGGGACCGAGGACCGGAAGGTCTGGGTCGTCAGCTTCGACCCCGAGCTCGTCTCGAAGGAGTCGCTCTCGGCCCTCCGCCGCCACGCGTTCCACGAGGTCCTTCACGCGCTCACGTGGCCGCTCTTCGACGAGGCCGAGGCCGCGATCCGCAGCGTCCCCGACTCGAGGCTCCGCAAGGAGCTGATGGACCGCTCCATCGACGCGCGCGAGAACGTCGTCTACGAGCTCGAGCGGAAGATCGGCCCCCTCTGCTTCCCGTCGCTCCCCTGGGTCGACCCCTGATCGCTTGACCGTCCGGGGGCCGGCTTCTAGAATGCGCGTCCCTTGCGGCGTCTTGCCGCGCTCTTTGGCAGGGAACGGGCCGAAATAGCTCAGTCGGTAGAGCAACTGATTCGTAATCAGTAGGTCCCCAGTTCAAGTCTGGGTTTCGGCTCCACTCTTCATGCGGGTTTGAGCGCAAGGCGCGTTCGCCCGCCCCGTTCCCGCCGAGATACAGGCCCCCTCGCCCGTCACTCCCCGTCCCGCGGAATGTCGACCGGCTGCGCGAGGGTCCATTCGACCACCGCCGGGATCTCGGCGGGCGGAACGCCCTTCCAGTAGATCGTCCAGTCGGAGAGTCGCACGAGGCCGTCGGCGAGCTTCGCGTACCAGTCGCCGATCGGGTTCGACGGGCGGGCGCGCCAGAAGACGGCGGGGCTCTCGGCGGCGAGGGCGTCCCAGAGGTCGCGCGCGATCCCCTCGCCCTGCGCCTCGGCGGAGACGGCGAACTTCGTCAGGTAGGCGCCGAGAGGCGTCGCGACGAGGACGGCGCAGCCGCGGTAGCTCTCCTCGACGTAGACGCGGCCGGGCGTCCGCCCGAAGAAGGCATCGGAGGGGGGGCGGCGAAAGCTCGAGGCGAGGAGCGCGCGGAATCGAGAGAGGTCGACCCCCGCCCAGCCATCGTGCCTCTCGATCCGCGCGCCGCGGCGGAGGAGCGTCCCCGCCCCCTTCACGGTGAAGAGCTCGCGGAGGAGGTTCAGCGGGGAGGTCACGGCGACGCTGAACGACGGCGGAGCGGATTCCTCGCAGAGGCGCCGGGCGTGCGCGAGGATGAGCGACTCCTTGCGGGAGAGCTCGCCGCTCGCGAGGAGGCCCGCCGCCTCCGTCGTGAGGTTCACGATCGGGACGAGAAGGCCTCCCTGCCGGAGCCCGCCGGGGCGGTGGAGGAAGAGGAGCTTCCGCGCGCCGAGCTCGCGAAGGAGGACGCCGAGGCGGTCGAGCCGGCCGTCGGCGTCCTCGCCTTCGACGGGCGGGAAGACGAGGACCGGGACGCCGGCCCCGCGGGCACAGGCGGCCAGGCGTTCGACGACGCGCTCAGAGCCGGCCGGCACGACCTCGTGACGGACACCTTCCGCCTCGAGCCGTCGGCAGAGGCTCGCCGCGTGTCGCGCCGCGTCGGCGGGCTGGAAGAGGCCGAGGACGACGGTGGGGAAGAGCTCGAGCGCCGCGAGGAAGCGGAGATCCTGGACGACGCCGCTCGCCGCGTCCGCCACGACGTGCGCGTCGATGGCGATCGCCGCGAACTGCTCCCGAGGGCGGGCCCGGAAGAGGTCGACGTAGAGGCGCGCCTCCGACGGGCGGCCGGTGCTCTCGAGGAAGCGGAGGACGGCCTCCTGCGGGGCGAGCTCGGCGCGGCTCGAGGCCTCGGGCGTCTCGGTGCTCATGGGGCGGCGAGGATACGGCGATTCGGCTGCGCCGCGGCGGACCCGGAAGAGGAGGCCTGCAGGCGGCTTCCCGCCCTCAGAACCGGTACGTCGCGGCGCCGACGGTGACGCCGGAGCCGAACGCCAGGAGCAGTGCCCGCCTCCCGGGGGCGAGCGCCCCTTCCGACCGCGCGCGGTCGAGAGCGAGGACGAACGAGGTCGTGAGGGTGTCGGGGAGCGTCGCCGTGAAGTCGGCGACCTTCTCTCTCGGAACGCCGAGGACGGCCGGGAGCCGCGAGAGGAACGCGGGCGAAACCTGCGCGGGGACGACGAGGTCGACGTCGGCGGGGGTGAGGCCGTCGCGCTCGAACGCCTCGGTCGCGGCGGCAGCCGCCCCCTCGAGCCATGCCTCCTCGAGCTCGGCCCGGCGGCGGATGAGGAGCTTCCCGTGCGGCTCCTTCAGGCTGACGACAGACGTATAGAGGTCGGCCCGCTCCTCCCGCGTGTCGAAGGCGAACGCGCCGAAGCCCGTGCCGCTCGTCGGGGAGAGGTCGAGGAGCATCGCGGCGCCGCTCGCGGGGATCGTCGACTCCGCGTCGGGGCGCCGGTCGGAGTTCGCCTCGCCGGCGACGACCATCCCGACGGCGACCTCCCCGGCGAGCATCTGCGCCGAGACGACGTGCGCGGCGCTCAGCATCCCGACGTTGCCGTTCAGGAGGTCGAAGGAGAGGGTCCGCCGGCCGTGGAAGTCGACGTTGATGTCGAGGGCGTGCTGGACGTAGCAGGCGATCGCCGGCTCGCAGACGTGCCCGTCGCGGTGGACGCCGGCGTTCACGAGGACGCGGACGTCGGCCGGGCGGTACTTCGACGCGGCGAGGCACCTCTTCCCGGCCTCGACCGTGTGCTTCAGCGCGCCCCACCGGAGGATGCCGCGCCGGGGCGGGCTGACCCCGAGGCTCTCGATCCGGGCGCGCCTCAAGCCGGAGCTCCGTTCACGTGGGCGCGGTAGCGGTCGGGGAGGTCGTCGAACGTGAAGGTCGCGTGGGAGATGACGATCCCGGAGGCGCCGCTCACGAGGAGGACGTTCTGCCCGGAGCGGATCGTCCCGCGGAGAATGAAGTCGTGGAGTGCGAGGGCGTGGCTCGCGGTCGTCGTGTTGCCGAAGGTCTCCGCGTGAGAGAGGAAGACGTCGGGGAGCTCACACCCCATGTAGCGCGAGATGGCCCGGATCCCCTGCCGGATCGCACGCGTCGAGACCTGGTGGGGGATGACGTGGTGGACGTCGCTCCAGTCCCAGCCCGTCGCGTCGAGCGCCTGTTTGAGGTAGGCGGGGAAGTTCCGGTTCCCCTCGATCTGGAGGCCGCGCGCCTTCGTGACGAGGATGCCCCCGCTCCCGCGGGAGGAGGGTTTCGACCAGCAGTAGTGGTCGTGGCGCGCCCCGGAGACGAGGTCGAGCCAGTGGAAGCCGACCGCCTCGTCGGGAGAGGCGTCGACGATCACGGCCGCGCCGCAGTCGCCGAGGGTCAGCGCGGCGAGCTGCCCGTCGAGGCTGTGGCGCACTTCGCGCGCCGCCGTCCGGGCGAGGGGCATGTTCTGCTCGCCGCTCACGACCATCCCGCACCGGATCGCGCCCGAGCGGATGAGCCCCTGGAGGACCCAGATGCCGTTCAGGAGGCCGGCGCAGGCGTTCACGACGTCGAAGACGAGCGCCTTCTTCGCGCCGACGGCCCGGCGGACGAGGACCGCCGTCGCCGGCTCGAACGTGAACTCGTCGGGCCTGTTGTGCTTCGAGATGCTCGTGCAGACGATCGCGTCGAGCTCCTCCGGCGCGTAGCGCGACATCGCGAGGGCGCGGCGCGCGGCGCCGACCGCCAGGTCGCCCGCGTACTCGTCGACGGCGACGCGCCGCGTGACGATGCCGGTGATCCGCTCGAGGTCGAGGCGAGGACGCCGCCGGCAGGAGGCCATCAGCTCCTCGGTCGTCACCACCTTCTCGGGGAGACGTACCCCGAGGCTCTCGATCCTGATCTTTCGGGTCATCCCTCGCCCGTCGGTGATGGTACCGCGGGACGCCTCGCCGTCAGCGGAAGAGCTCCGCGACCCCCTCGCGGAAGGAGACGGCGGGCTCATACCCGAGGCTATGGCGCGCCTTCGCGAGGTCGTAGCGGGCGTGGCACGCCACGAAGCGGGCCCCGTAGCGCGTGAGGGACGGCGGGCGGCGGAGACGAGCCGCCCGGGCCGTCCCTTCGACGAGCGCGGCGACGGCGAGGACGACGGGGAAGGGGATCGAGAGGCGGGGGCGGGGGACGCCGAGGGCGTCGGCGATGCCGTCGATCGCCTCGCGCGCGGTGATCTCCTCGCCGTCGGTCAGGTGGAAGACCTCGCCGGCGGCGGCGGGGACGGAGCCCGCGAGGAGGAGGCCCCGGACGAGGTTCTCGACGTGGACGAGGCCGACGAGGTTTCGCCCGCCGCCGACGTACGGCATCGCCCCGCGCCGGAGGAGACGGACGATTCTCGGGACGACGTTCGGGTCGCCCGGGCCCCAGATCGCCCCGGGCCGGAGGACCGTCGTCTCGAGGCCCCCGATCCCGTGTGCCTCGCGGACGAGCGTCTCCCCTTCGAGCTTGCTCTCCGTGTAGAAGTCGCCTGGGGCCGGGCGCGCGGGGGGCGTCTGCTCGTCGACGAGGCGGCCGTCCCGCGGGAGACCGAGGACGGTGAGGGAGCTCAGGTGGACGAGGCGCGCGACGCCGGCAACCCGGCAGGCGGCGACGAGGTTTCGGGTCCCCTCGACGTTCGCGGCGAGGAACGCCTCTCGCGGCCCCCAGTCGGAGACGCGCGCGGCGGCGTGGAAGACGAGGCGGGTTCCCTCCGCGGCGCGGACGAGCGCGGTGGGGTCGCCCAGGTCGCCGCGGACGACCTCGACCCCGGGACGTACGAGCGCCTCGAGGCCGGCCGCGCGGCGCGTGAGGGCCCGGACGCGGTGTCCGCGGTCCGCCAGCGCGGAGACGAGGCGGCTCCCGACGAACCCGGTCGCGCCGGTGACGAGGACGACGGGGCCGTCGCTGCTCGCGCCGGCCGCGCCGGCGTTCGGATCCGCCTCGTCCACCGGCCGACTCTACCCTCTCGCCGCAGGAGACGGGCCGGTCACATCTCCGTCTGTTCCGTCCTCGCGATGATCTCGTCCTTGAGCGCGTCCGAAAGGTCGCAGAAGTAGTCGCTGTAGCCGGCCACGCGGACGATCAGGTCGCGGTGCGCCTCGGGGTCGGCTTTCGCGGCCTCCAGCGTCTCGCGCGAGACGACGTTGAACTGGACGTGGTGACCGTCGGAGCGGAAGTAGCTCCGCACGAGCTGCGCGAGGCGCGAGACCCCCTCCTCCCCTTCGAGGACGGATGGAGAGAGCTTCATGTTCAGGAGCGTCCCGCCCGTCTTCACGTGGTCCATCTTCCCGGCCGAGCGGAAGACGGCGGTGGGGCCTCTGCGATCCGCTCCCTGCACCGGCGAGATCCCCTCGGAGAGGGGCTTGCCGGCGCGGCGGCCGTCGGGAGTCGCGCCGCAGACCTCGCCGAACCAGACGTGACAGGTCGTCGGGAGCATCTCGAGGCGATAGGTGCCGCCGCGGGCCGAGGGGCGTCCGTCGATCGCGTCGAAGGCGGTGCGGAAGACGCGGACCATCAGGTCGTCGGCCGCGTCGTCGTCGTTTCCGTACTTCGGCATCCGGTGGACGAGGCGCTGCCGGAGCGGCTCGTTTCCCGCGAAGTCGGCGTCGAGGGCCGCGACGAGCTCCGGGAGGGTGAGTCCCTGCTCCTCGAAGACGAGCCGCCGGATCGCCGCGAGGGCGTCGGTCACGGTGCCGATCCCGACCGCCTGGATGAACGTGTTGTTGTAGCGGGCGCCGCCCGCGTTGTAGTCGCGTCCCTTCGCGATGCAGTCGTCCGTCAGGACGGAGAGGAACGGCGCCGGCATCCGGGTCGCGTAGAGCCGCTCGATGACCTGGTTGCCGCGAACCTTCAGGCCGACGAGGTGCCGCAGCTGCGCCTCGAAGGCGGCGTAGAGGGCGTCGAACGTCGCGAACGCCGCGGGCTCGCCCGTCGCCGGCCCGAGGCGAACGCCGGTTCGCGGGTCGACGCCGTCGTGGAGCGCGAGCTCGAGCACCTTCGCGAGGTTGAAGTAGCCGGTGAGGATGTAGGCCTCCTTCCCGAAGGCCCCCACCTCCACGCAGCCGCTGCAGCCCCCGGCGCGGGCGTCCTCGAGCGTCTTCCCCTGCCGGAGCTGCTCCTCGACGACCGCGTCGGCGTTGAAGATCGACGGGAAGCCGTATCCCTTCCGGACGACGCGCAGGACGTGCTTCAGAACCGGCTCGGGCGTCTTCCGCGAAACCTGGACGTTCGAGGAGGGCTGGAGGAGGTGCATCTCGTCGATGACGTCGAGGAGGAGGTGCGTCACCTCGTTCGACCCGTCGGAGCCGTCGGCGAGGAGGCCGGCCAGGTTGATGTTCGCGAAATCGGTGTAGGTGCCGCTCTCGGCCGCCGTCACGCCCACCTTCGGCGGAGCCGGATGGTTGTTGAACTTCACGAAGAAGCACTCGATCAGCTCGCGGGCCGACTCTTGGGTGAGCGTCCCGTCGGCGAGTCCCTGACGGTAGAAGGGGAGCAGGTGCTGGTCGAGGTGGCCGGGGCTGAAGGCGTCCCAGCCGTTCAGCTCGGTGATCACGCCGAGGTGGCAGAACCAGTACATCTGGAGCGCCTCGTGGAAGTCGCGGGGCGGCTCGGCCGGGACGCGCCGGCAGACCTCGGCGATCCTCCGGAGCTCGGCCCGGCGCGCGGGGTCGGAGTCGTCCGCGGCTGCTCGTTCGGCGAGCGCGGCGTGCCGCTCGGCGAAGACGACGAGCGCCTCGCAGGCGACGTCCATCGCGAGGAGCTCCTCTTGCTTGTCGACCGCCTCCGGGTCTCTCTCGAAATCGAGAGCGGCGACGGCTGCGGCGATCTCGCGCCGGAAGGCGTTCATCCCCTTCCGGTAGACCTTGTCGTCGAGGACGGTGTGCCCCGGCGCGCGCTGCTCCATGAACTCGGTGAAGACGCCGGCGGCGTAGGCCGCGTGCCACTCGGGCGGGAGCGCCGGGAAGACCAGGTCGCGCATCGACCGGCCGCGCCAGAACGGGAGGACCGTCGCCTCGTAGGCCGCGAGCACGTCGGGAGTGACGCGGTACCAGGTCTTCGGGCGGGAGTCGAGGATGCGCAGGTCCTCGAGGCTGTGGCACGTCAGCTCCGGGTAGGTCGGGACGGCCTTCGGCCGCGGCCCCCGCTCGCCGACGATGAGCTCGCCGTCGCCGAGGAAGAGCGTCTTCCTCGCGCAGAGGTGGTGGAACGACCGCGCCCGGAGGAGGGGCGTCGGGAGGCGGCCGAGGTTCTCGCCGTAGAACTCCGTCAGGAGGAGGGCGCGCTCGGCGGAGATCGTCGGGATCGCATCGAGGCTCTCCTGCCGGAGGCGGGCGGTGCGGGGGTTCATCGATTCATCCTCCGATCGTGACCGGGATCCCGGTCGGGCCGAAGAGGGCGGCGAGGCCGGACATCCGCTCGGGAGACGGGGCGGCGGCCGTGGCGAGGGCCGGTGCCTGCGCTCGCGCGAGGCGCTCGCGCTTGCCGGTCGCCGTGGAGTGAAAGGGGAGGAGGCCGACGCGCTCGACACCGCGCGTCCGCTCGGCGAGGGCGATGGCACGCGCGACGCTTTCGGCGTCGTCGTTCACGCCGGGGATCACGGGGAGCCGAAGCCAGATCCGCGCGCCCGTACCGCTCACGGCGGCGAGGTTCTCGAGGATCGGCTCGAGCGGTACGCCGGTCTGCTCCCGATGACGCTTCGGGTCGAGCGTCTTGACGTCCCACAGGAGGAGGTCGGCGAGGGAGGTCGCGGCGAGGACCGTTTCTCGCGCGGCGAAGCCGCAGGTGTCGAGAGCGACGTGGAGGCCCTCCTCCCGGCAGGCCTCGAGGGCCGCGAGGAGAAATGCCGGCTGTGCGAGCGGCTCCCCGCCGGAGAACGTGACGCCGCCGCCGGATTCCTCGTAGACGGCGCGGTCGCGGAGGACCTCGGCCACGACCTCGGCGACGGTGACCTTCCGGCCGGCGACCTCGCGCGCGGCGGAGGGGCAGGCCGCGACGCACTCCCGGCACGCGGTGCAGCCGTCGCTCCCGAGCGCGGCCCCGGCCGGGAGCGGCCCGTCTCCGCGCGGGCAGGCGGCGTTGCAGCTCCCGCACGACAGGCAGCGCGCGGCGCTCCAGAGAACCTCGGAAGCGGACGCGATCCCCTCGGGGTTGTGGCACCAGGGGCAGCGGAGCGGGCACCCCTTCAGGAAGACGGTCGTCCGGATGCCGGGCCCGTCGTGGAACGAGCCCCGCTGCACGTTGAAGATCGTCCCGACCGTCCCGCTGGTCGCACCGTCCATCACGGCTCCTCGCGGGGATCGTGCTCCGGCGGGTCCGGGGCCGTCTTGTACGATTCCCGCGGGTTCCGCCGTGCCTCCCGCACATCGCCTCCACCGCGAACCGCCCGCGCCGCCCGACGCGCTCGACGCGCTCCTCGGGGCCGCAGGCTTCGCCCTCGACCTGTTCGACGGGCTCCCCGACGTCGTCTTCTTCGCGAAGGACGCCGAGGGGCGATACCGCGCGGTCAACGACACGCTGGTGCGAAGGCTCGGCCGGCGGACGAAGCAGGACCTCCTCGGACGGACGGCCCGCGACCTCTTCCCCGTTCCGCTCGGCGAGCGCTACCTCGAGCAGGACCTCGAGGTCTGCCGGACGGGCCACCCCGTCGAGGACCTCCTCGAGTTGCACCTCTACCCGGACGGGCGCGAGGGGTGGTGCCTGACGACGAAGGTGCCGCTGCTCGACGTCGCGGGGCGCGGCCTCGGACTCGCGGGGACCTCGCGCGACGTGAGGCCGCCGGATGCCGCGGACGGTGCCGTCGAGGGGCTCGCCGAGGCGCTCAGGGACCTGCACGAGCGGCCGGGAAGCCCGCACCGCGTCGAGGAGCTCGCTCATCGCGCGGGCCTCTCGCCCGACCGCTTCTCCCGGCGGGTCCGGGCGCTCTTCGGCCTCTCGCCGTCGCAGCTCGTCATCAAGGTGCGGGTCGACGCGGCCCGGCGAATGCTGAGAGAGGGAGCCGCCCCGATCGCGCGGATCGCCCTCTCCTGCGGATACTGCGACCAGAGCGCCTTCACCCGGCAGTTCAAGGCGGTGACGGGCCTGACGCCGGCGCAGTATCGCGGCCTCCCTTGACAACTCTGTAATACAGAGTACTGTTTCCGGCATGGACCTCGCCCGCGCCCTCGACCGGATCGAGGAGATCCACGCCCAGGTGGCGAAGGGAGAGGTCTTCCGCGGCTACCGGCCGGTGCCCGTCGCGCTCGCGGGGGCGATCGGGCTCCTCGCCGCATGGCTCCAGCCGCGGCTCGTTCCCGAGGGGGACGCGACGCGCTTCCTCGCGTACTGGCTGACCGTCGCGGCGGCGGGCTTCGCGCTCAACGCCGGCGTCGTCGGCTTCGGCTACGCCCGTTCGCGCGACCCGTTCGCGCGGCGGCACACGCGGCAGGTCGTCGGGCAGTTCGTGCCGTGCCTCCTCGCGGGAGCGGTCGTGAGCCTCGCCCTCCCCGCCGCCGAGCCCGGGCTCGTCAGGCTCCTCCCCGGGCTCTGGGCGCTCCTCTTCGGCCTCGGCGTCTTCGCGTCGAGGCCCTACCTCGCCCGCGCGACCGGCTGGGTCGCCCTCTTCTTCGTCGTGGCCGGCACGGCGGTGCTCGCCTTCCCGCCCGCCACGTTCGCGGCCCTCGGCCTCGCGCACGGGCTCGTCTTCGGAGCCGGCCTTCTCGCGGCGGCCGTCGTCCTCCACTGCGACGTCCCGAGGGAGGCGCCGTGAGCGGCGAGCCGGGCGAAGGGCGCTTCGCGTACGAGGGGCTCGACCGGGTCCTCCACGAGAAGGCGCGCCTCGGCATCCTGACGTCGCTCGCCACGCGCCCCGAGGGGCTCCTCTTCGGCGACCTCAAGCGCCTCTGCGCCCTGACGGACGGCAACCTGAACCGTCACCTCGACGTGCTCCAGGAGGCGGGGCTCGTCGAGGTCTGGAAACGCTTCGAGGGCCGGCGCCCTCAGACGCTCGTGCGGCTCGGCGTGGAGGGGCGCCGGCGCTTCCTCGACTATCTCGGCGAGCTCGAGAAGGTGCTGAAGGACGCCCGGAAGGCGCGGGCGCTCGAGAGCGCCGAGCCGGGGCCGCCTCTGAAGTCGGGCTGGAACCCGGCCTGAGCGGGAACGAATGAGATCGAACGAGACCACGGGTTTCGTACGTCCAGTTGCTTTGTGATGCCGAGTACTTTCCACGCAGGAGGCGCCATGGCGAGACGAAGCGGGCCGGGAGACGGGGGCCGGGGTGGGCCGGGAGACGCGGGGAGGTGCCCTCGGCACGTCGCGATGATCATGGACGGCAACGGACGCTGGGCGACGCGCCGCGGCCTGCCGCGGGCCGTCGGGCACCGCGCGGGCGCGAAGGCGGTCCGGCGCGTCGTCGAGGCGGCGCGCCGCCGCGGGCTCGGCGCGCTCACGCTCTACGCCTTCTCGTCCGACAACTGGCAACGCCCTGCCCCCGAGGTCGAGGCGCTCATGGGCCTTTTCGAGACGTACCTCGGCGAGGAAGGGCGCCGCTGCGCGGAGAACGGCATCCGCCTCCGCGTCATCGGCCGCCGCGACCGGCTCGGCCGGGCGCTCGCCGCGGCCGTCGAAGCCGCCGAGCGGGAGACTGCGGGCGGCGACGCGATGGAGCTCCGGATCGCCGTCGACTACTCGGGCCGCGACGCGATCCTCGCGGCGATCCCGCTCCTGGCGCCCGGCGCGGCGCCGACGCGCTCCGCGCTCCTCTCGGCGCTCGCCCGCGCGGGGCAGGGCGGCGCCCCGGAGGTCGACCTCCTCGTGAGGACCGGCGGCGAGAGGAGGACGAGCGACTTCCTCCTCTGGGAGGCCGCCTACGCCGAGCTCTTCTTCAGCGATCGTCTCTGGCCCGACGTCGGAGCGGCCGACCTCGACGAGGCCCTCGCCTGGTTCGCCGGCCGCGAGCGCCGTTTCGGCGGGGTGCCGGCCCGGCGTCCCGCCGAGGAAGGAGGCCCCCGTGAAGCTCCGCACGCCGCCTGAGCTCCGCGTCGCGCCGCGCCTCGACCCCGACCTCGTGCCGGGTCCGCCGGCGCCCCGCCGCGCGCTGCTCCTGAATCCCTTCTATCCGAAGGATCCGCACGCGAGCTTCGGCAAGCACGTCCTGACCCCGACGCTCGCCCTGACGAGCGTCGCGGGCGCGACGCCGATGGGCTGGGACGTCGCGCTCTGGGACGAGAACCTCCTCCAGGGGCCGCCGCCCCACGAGCCGTTTCCGACGGTCGTCGGGATCACGGTCCACCTGACGTTCGCGGAGCGGGCGTACGCGCTCGCGCGGTGGTACCGGGAGCGGGGCGCGCGCGTCGTCCTCGGAGGCCTGCACGTCTCCTCCTGCCCCGAGGAAGCCGCTCCCCACGCCGACGCCCTCGCGATCGGAGACGGCGTCCCGCTCTGGCCGCGGATCCTCGGGGACGCCGAGCGCGGGAGCCTCGCGCCCGTCTACCGCGCCGACTTCACGGAGCCGTACCGCGACGCGCCACTCCCGCGCCGGGAGCTCCTGCCGCGCGCGTCGTTCCTGACGACCGCGAGCCTGACGGCGACCCGCGGCTGCCACAACCGCTGCGACTTCTGCTACCTGTCGACGAAGGGCGTCCGGATGCCCTGGAGCGTGAAGGAGCCCGAGCAGGTCGTCGCCGAGTGGCTCGGCGCGGGGGAGCCGTACGCCGTCTTCCTCGACAACAACCTGGGCTCGGACCCCGAGCACCTCCGCCGCCTCTGCTCGGCGCTCGCGCCGCTCGAGCGGATCTGGAGCGCGGCCGTCTCGATCGACGTCACCGACGACCCGCGCCTCGTTCGCGAGATGGCCCTCGCCGGGTGCACGGGGGTCTTCGTCGGCTTCGAGACTCTGAACGACCCGAACCTCGCCGGCGCGCGGAAGAAGACGCCCCCCGCGGCCGACTACGCCCGACGGGTCGGGATCCTCCACGACAACGGGATCCAGGTGAACGGCAGCTTCGTCCTCGGCTTCGACGACGACGGCCCCGACGTCTTCGACCGCACCGTCTCCTGGATCGAGGCCAACCGCCTGGAATGCGCGACGTTCCACGTCCTGACGCCGTATCCAGGGACGCCGCTCTTTCGCAGGATGGAGGCCGAGGGGCGCCTCCTCCACCGCGACTGGTCTCTTTACGACACCGGGCACGTCGTCTTCCGGCCGGCGCGGATGAGCGCCGAGCAGCTCGCCGAGGGCTACGCCTCCTGCTACCGGCGCCTCTTCTCGGCCGGGTCAATCTGGAGGCGTCGCCCGCTCGACCCGCGCGCCGTCGCGCCGTACCTCGCCATGTCGGTCCTCTACAAGCGTGCGAACCCGCTCTGGACGTTCCTCATCCGCCACGGCCTCACGGCCCGGGTCTGGCGCCCGCTCGTGGAGTCGACGCGCCGGAGGCACCTGGAGTTCCGGCGGCGACTCGCGGAGCGCCCGGAGAGATCGGCCTACGCGACCTCGGCGCCTCTCGCGGCGAGGAGCTGGCGGAGCACCGACCGGTGGCAGCGCGCCTCGTCGGCGCAGTAGCAGCCGACCGCGAAACTCGTCTGCCGCGAAAGGGCCGCGAGGAGGTCGAGCAGCCGGCTCGGCGCGGGGTTCCTCATCTCCGCACGGTACTTCCGCTCGAAGGTGCGCCACGTCTCCTCGTCGACGGCCGCCTGCCCGAGCTTGACGAGCTCCTCGCTCGGCGCGAGGTCGGGGAGCCAGACGTCGTAGAAGTCGCGTGCGGCGAACTCCGCCTTCGGGACGCCGCGCGGCGGGCGCCGCACGGTGCCGATGCGGAGCCCCTCTCCGTCGCGCCTGGGGCTTCCGAGCCTGACGACGTGAACCGGCATCGTCTCCTCCCGGGGCGGACCGGCTCGAGACCGGCGGCCCGCCGCGATCCTTCAGCGCTCGAACGACTCCGTCCTCGCGGCCGCCGAGAGCGGGACGAGGTAGCGGGCCGGGTCCTCCGCGATCTTCCGGTGCGCGTCGGCGAGCGTCGCCTCGCCGGCGTAGCTGACGGCCGACCGGAGGTGGCCGCCGATCCGCGCGAGGACGTCGACGACGCTTCCGACGTACGGCACGCGGACGGACTGGCCCTCGGCCGGGGTCGCGAGGGCGTCGGCGACGCCCGCGTCCGTCGAGCCGTCGACGACCGCCTCGGGCGAGGTCATGCCGCGGTAGAGCTTCACTTTCTGCCTCGTCGCCGGGTCGTCCACGACGATCCCGGGCGACTCGTCGGTGCCGGAGAGGAGCGAGCCGAGCATCACCGTCGAGGCGCCGCAGGCGAGAGCGAGGAAGACGTCCTTGTCGTTCCGGATTCCGCCGTCCGCGATGATCGGGACCTTCCCCTCCGTCGCGAGCCAGGCCTCGCGGATCGCCTGGAGCTGCGGAACGCCGGCGCCCGTCTCGAGGCGGGTCCGGCAGCCGCGCCCGGGGCCGACGCCAACCTTCACGGCCGCCGCGCCGAGCTCGGCGAGAAATCGTGCCCCCTCGCCCGTGGCGACGTTGCCGACGACGAGCGGGATTCCGGGAAACCGGCTCCGGAAGGCGGGGACGGCGTTCGCGAGGACCTCGGAGTGGGCGTGGGCGACGTCCATCAGGACGACGTCGACCTCGGCCTCGGCGAGCGCCGCGGCGCGCTCGAGGTAGTCGCCCGCGGCGCCGATCGCGGCGCCGACGCGGAGGCGGCCGCGCTCGTCCTTCACGGACCAGGGCTTCTTCTTGAAGAGGTGGAGGTCGCGCATCGTGACGAGGCCGCGGATCTTCCCGGCGTCGTCGACGAGCGGGAGCTTCTCGACGCGCCGCTCCCACATCGCCCTCTCCGCCTCCTCGAGGGAGACCGTCGGGGGGCGCGTGACGAGGCGGGCGGCGGGCGTCATCAGCTCCTCGACCCGGCGGGCGTTCCCGTCCGGCGTGTTCGGCAGGTCGCGGTGGGAGAGGATCCCGGCGAGGAGCCCGGAGCCGGCCGTCTCCTCGATCAGGATGCCGCTCGAGCGGTGCTTCTCGATGAGCCGGCGCACCTCGGCGATCGTCGCCGTCCGCGGGAGGACGAGCGGCTTCTCGATGACGTAGGAGTGGCGCGTCTTGACGTAGCGAACGCGCGCCGCCTGGACCTCGATCGGAGAGCTCCTGTGGAGGAAGCCGAACGCCCCTTCCAGGGCGAGGGCGCGCGCCATCTCCTCGCCGACGACCGTGTCCATGTTCGCTCCGACGATCGGCAGGCCGAGGTCGAGCCCGGGGACGAGAGGCATCGAGAGGTCCACGGCGCGCCGGGTGGCGACGAGGCTCCGCTGGGGGCGGAAGAGGAAATCGTCGAAGGTTCGGCCGAGGAAGAGGGGTTCCAGCTCGCGCATCGCCTCCATTCTTCCACCTTCGTCCCGGATCGGACACGCCCCGGGCTCCACGGGGCGGGCCGAAGGACGATTAGAATGAGCCGTCGCGGCAGCCGGGGGATCTTCCTTGCCGCCGGGACGGACGAGGAGAGGGTTCTGCCAGACGCTGCGACCCTGACGGGACCGGTGCGGAGACGGGGCCGGGGAGCGATCTCTGCCTGCATTGCCCTCTGGGGAGCGGTCCTTCTCGCTCCGTACGCATCGGCGCTCGACGCCGGACGTCCCCTCTCGCAAGCCCAGGTCGACGTCTGGATGACGGAGAACGGACTTCCTCAGGACACCGTGACCTCGCTTCTCCGGACCCGCGAGGGGCATCTCTGGTTCGGTACATACGACGGGCTCGTTCGCTTCGACGGTGCCCGATTCACGGTCTTCGACGGAAAGTCGACGCCGCTCCTTGCGGCCGGCTCCGCCTTCGCCCTGATGGAGGACCGCCACGGGGCGATCTGGATCGGACGAAGCGAGAACGTCCTGAAATACGAGAACGGCGTCTTCACACAGGTGCTTGGAGCCGACGAGCTGGGACAGGGGACCGTCTGGGCGCTGGCCGAGGGTCCCGACGGGACCGTGTGGGCCGGCGCGGGTCGAGGGCTCGTTCGCTGGACGGCCGGAAAGGCGACGCTCCTGACGAAGGAGAACGGACTCCCTCCGGCGCGCCTCCGGACGATCTGCGTCGACCGGGACGGCGCGGTCTGGATCGGCACCAGCGGCGCTGGCCTCGCACGGCTCGAGGGCGACCGCGTGACCCGCTGGACGGCGACGGACGGATTTCCGAGCGACCACATCGTGACGGTTCTCCCCGATCCGTCGGGCGGCGTCTGGGTCGCGACGGCGGGCGCCGGCCTCGTCCGGATCGTCGGCGATACCCGGCGCGTCTGGACGACGGCCGACGGCCTGCCGACCGATCAGCTCACGGCGCTCGCTCTCGACGGGGCGGGGTCTCTCTGGATCGGGACCTGGGGTAGCGGCATCTGCCGGTTCCACCGAGGGGCGTTCTCCGTCCTCGCCGCGCCGCCACTTTCGAACGACAAGATCTGGTCGATCCTCCCGGACGAAGAGGGTTTCGTCTGGGTCGGGACCTGGGTCGGCGGGCTGAACCGGCTCCGCGACCGCAGCTTCCCGTCCTACGGCGTGCCCGAGGGGCTCTCGAACGACAACGTCCGCTCCGTCCTCCATTCGCGCGACGGGAGCGTCTGGCTCGCCACGGCCGGCGGAGGGCTCAACCGGCTCCGGGACGGGCGGCTCGAGTCGATCCGGAAGGCCGACGGCCTTCCGAGCGACGAGGTGTCGGCGCTCTGGGAGGACCGCTCCGGCACCCTCTGGGTCGGCACCTACACGTCGGGCCTCGCGAGGATGCGAGGAAGGCGGATCGAGACGTTCGGGAAGGGCGACGGCCTGCCCGGAGACGACGTTCGCGTCATCCTCGAGGATCGCGAGGGGACGCTCTGGGTTGCGACGACGGCGGGTGTCGCCACGTCGCGTGACGGTCGCCGGTTCGAGCGCGTCGCGACGCCCGAGTGGGTCTCCCTGAACGCCGTCGTCTGCATGCTCGAGGACCGGCAGGGGGCGCTCTGGTTCGGGACTTCGGGAGACGGCCTCGTCCGGCGGGATGCCGCGGGCTTCCGCGTCCTGACGACGCGTGACGGCCTCGTGAGCGACCGGATCGCGGCGCTTCACGAGGACGAGGAGGGGAGCCTCTGGATCGGCAGCGCCTGGAGCGGCATCAACCGCCTGAAGGAGGGCCGGATCACGGCGATTCGCCCCGAGAGCGGTCTCGCGGAAGGCCGTTCGCAGGTCCTCCTCCCGGATCGCTTCGGGGGGCTCTGGCTGACGGGTAATAAAGGGTTCCAGAGGCTCCTGAAGTCCGAGCTCGCGGCGGTCGCGGAGGGGCGGCTCGGCACCGTCCGGCCGCTCTCCTTCGGCCTCGCGGACGGCCTTCGAAGCGCCTCGTTCGCGAGCGGGCAGCAGCCCGCCGGCTCGGTCGGTCCCGACGGACGGATCTGGCTTCCTTCCTATCGCGGCGTCGTCGTCGTCGACCCGGCACGGGTCCCGCCGCCGCCTCCCCCGCCCGGCGCGCGCGTCGAGGAGGTCGTCGTCGACGGGGACCTCCGGATCGCGAGGCGCGAGCTCATGGTCGAGCCGGGGCGAAGGCTCGTCGAGATCCGATACGCCGCGTCGACGCTTCGGCCTCCCGAGCTGGTGAGGTTCCGGTTTCGCCTCGACGGGTTCGACGCGGACTGGCTCGACGTCGGGACGCGGCGAGCCGCCTACTACGCCGGCCTGCCGCCGGGACGGTACCGGTTCCGGGTCCAGAGCCGGGTCGGCGAAGGTGAGTGGGGAAGAGAGTCAGATGGCCTCGAGCTCGTCCTGAAGCCGGCGTTTCACCAGGTGTGGTGGATTCGCGCGCTCGTCGCGCTCCTGGCCCTTTCGGGCGTTGCACTCTTCTTCCGGAGCCGGACCGCGCGGCTGAAGCGGCGGCACGACGAGCTCGAGAGGCTCGTCGGGGAAAGGACGGACGCGCTGCGCGAGGCCAACGAACGGCTGTCGGAGCTCTCCTTCACCGACGCTCTGACGGGTATCCCGAACCGCCGCCGGTTCGACGAGGCGCTGGACGCGGAATGGAAGCGGGCGATCCGTTTCGGCCACCCCCTCTCCCTCGTCCTCGCGGACATCGACTTCTTCAAGCGTTACAACGACACGCTCGGCCACCCGGCCGGGGACCGCTGCATCGTGGAGGTCGCGCGCGTCCTGACGACGAACGCCCGCCGGGCGGGAGACCTCGCCGCCCGCTTCGGCGGGGAGGAGTTCGCCCTCCTCCTCCCCGCCACCGGTGGAGCGGACGCGGCGCTCGTGGCGGAGCGAACCCGGGCCGCGCTCGAGGCGCTCGCGATGCCCCATCCCGACGGAGCCGCCCCGGTCGTGACGGCGAGCTTCGGAGTGGCGACCTTCGTGCCGGAGTCGGACGGAGACCCGGAGCGCCTCGTCGCGACGGCGGACGCCGCCCTCTATCGGGCGAAGAGAGAGGGGCGGAATCGCGTCGTCAGCGCCACGCCGCGCGGCGGACGTCCTCCGGAGGCGGGGCGGTCGGGCGAGCACCCGCTCCCGAAGACGCCTCTCTGAGCCGCGTTTCGTCCTCGGGCGACGGAATGGGAAACTCCCTCCTCGCGACATGTCGACCGCCGAGAAGCCTCCCGTCACCCCCCTCGCCGACCGCGTCCCGCCGGGCGGGACGACGGACGGCGACGAGATCCTCGGCCTCTTCCTCGACTGGGTCGCCGACACCGGACTGACGCTCTACCCGGCGCAGGAGGAGGCGCTCCTCGAGGTCATGGCGGGAAAGCACGTCATCCTCGGGACGCCGACCGGGTCGGGGAAGTCGCTCGTCGCCCTCGGGCTCCACTTCAAGGCGCTCTGCGAGAGGCGGGTCTCGTTCTACACGAGCCCGATCAAGGCGCTCGCGAGCGAGAAGTTCTTCGCGCTCTGCAACGAGCTGGGAGCGGAGAACGTCGGGATGCGGACGGGCGACGCGAGCATCAACGCTGAAGGCCTCGTCGTCTGCTGCACGGCGGAGGTCCTCTCGAACATGGCGCTGCGCCTCGGCGAGGAGCTCGACGCGCCGTACGTCGTCATGGACGAGTTCCACTACTACGCCGACAAGGAGCGGGGCGTCGCCTGGCAGGTGCCGCTCCTCGTCCTGCCGGGGACGCAGTTCCTCCTCATGTCGGCGACGCTCGGGGACACCTCCGCCATCGCCGAGAGGCTGACGCACGACACGGGGCGGGAGGTCGCGTTCGTCACGTCCGAGGAGCGCCCCGTCCCGCTCGACTTCGAGTACGCCGAGACGCCGCTTCACCAGACGATCGAGAAGCTCCTCGAAGCGGGGAAGAGCCCGGTCTACGTCGTGAACTTCACGCAGCGCGAGTGCGCCGAGCTCGCCCAGGCGCTGACGAGCGTGAAGATCGGGACGAGGGAGGAGCGCGAGGCGATCCGGGAGGTCGTCGCCGGGCGCCGCCTCGTCACCCCTTACGGCAAGGAGTTCCGGCGCTTCCTTTCGTTCGGCGTCGGCGTCCACCACGCCGGGCTCCTCCCGCGCTACCGGCTCCTCGTCGAGCAGCTCGCCCAGAAGGGGCTCCTCCACGTCATCTGCGGCACCGACACGCTCGGGGTCGGCGTCAACATCCCGATCCGGACCGTCCTCTTCACGAAGCTCGCGAAGTTCGACGGGACGAAGGTCGGCCTCCTCACGGTCCGCGAGTTCAAGCAGATCGCCGGGCGCGCGGGCCGGCGCGGCTTCGACACGCAGGGGAGCGTCGTCGCGCAGGCGCCGGAGCACATCGTCGAGAAGAAGCAGGCGACGAAGAAGTCCGACGCCTCGGGGAAGAAGGTCACGAAGACGTTCCGGGGACCGGCGAAGGGGGAGATCTCCTGGACCGAGGAGACGTTCCAGCGGCTCATCACACGGCCGCCGGAGACGCTGAAGTCGCGATTCCATCTGACGCACGGGATGGTCCTCGACCTGATCCAGCGGGACTCCGACACGAACCGCGACGCCCCGCCGCCCGATCGGAACTTCTCCGCGCTCCGCGATCTCGTCGCCCGGTGCCACGAGGAGGACGCGACGAAGGCGCGGCTCCTTTCGCACGCGGCGCTCCTCGTTCGCTCGCTCTACCGGGCGGGGATCGTCGGGATGTCCGTCGAGGAGAGCGGCTTCCGGCGCGTCGTCGTCGCCGACGACCTGCAGTGGGACTTCTCCCTCCACCAGGCGCTCTCGATCTACGCCGTCACGGCGCTCGAGCGGCTCGACCCCTCCTCGCCCACCTACGCCCTCGACGTCGTCACCGTCGTCGAGTCGATCCTCGAGAACCCCGACATCGTCCTCCGGAAGCAGACCGACCGGGCGAAGGGGAAGCTCGTCGAGGAGCTGAAGGCCGAGGGGGTGCCGTACGAAGAGCGGATGGCGAAGCTGGAGGAGGTCACCTACCCGCAGCCCCTCGCCGACTTCCTCTTCGGCGCCTTCGAGGCGTTCCGCGAGGCGCACCCCTGGGCCGGCGGCACCGAGCCGAAGCCGAAGTCGATCGGGCGGGAGATGTTCGAGACGTTCGCGGGGTTCTCGGACTACGTCAAGAGCTACGGCCTCGAGAGGAGCGAGGGCGTCCTCCTCCGCTACCTCTCGCAGCTCTACCGGACGCTCGACCAGACGGTGCCCGAGCCGGCGAAGACGGACGAGCTGTGGGACGTCCTCGGCTTCTTCCGCGCCCTCGTCGGCGAGACGGACGCGAGCCTCCTCGAGGAGTGGGAGAGCCTCCGCCACCCCGAGGAGCTCCTCGAGGCGAAGGCCGAGCCGGAGAAGCCGCGGCAGGCCGCGTGGCTCAAGGAGCTCCTCTCCGACCCGCGCGTCTTCGCGGCGCGCGTCCGCTCCGAGATGCACCTCCTCGTCCGGGCCCTCGCGCGGAAGGACTGGGAAGACGCCGCCGAGCGGGTCTGGCAGCCGGCGGAGACGGGAGCCGAAGGCGCGGACGCGGACCTCGCCTGGAGCGCCGAGCGCTTCGAGGCGGCCCTCGCGCCGTTCTTCGAGGAGCACGCCGAGCTCCTCGCGGGCCCCGAGTCGCGCCTTCACAAGTGGACGAGCCTGAAGCCGGCCGGGCCGCGGCAGTGGAACGTCACGCAGACGCTTCTCGACCCGGTGGAGGACAACGCCTGGGCCGTCTTCGCCGAGATCGACCTGCGCGACGAGACCGCCCCCGACGGGCCGATCCTGCGGGTCACGCGGATCGGGACGTAGCGCGGCGGCCTCCTTCGGCGCACGCGACCGCCGTCGGTATCATCCGGGCCGCATGACGCTCGCCTGCGACGTCGCCCTCGCCGCGCGGATCGAGCGGGCCGAGGCCCGCCTCCTCGCGGACGCCATCGCTCGCGTGGCCCGCCGCGTCGGCGAGCGCGGCGACGTCCTCTCGCGGCCGCTGGCGGGAGGAATCGCGGCGTTCGCGGAGCCCGGGTCGCCGCTGAACAAGGTCGCCGGCCTCGGGTTCGACGGCGCGCTCCCCGAAACGGAGCTCGAAGAGGTGGAAAGGGCCTTCGCCCGCCGGGAGTGCCTGGTGCGCATCGAGCTCTCGAGCCTCGCGGACCCGTCGCTCGGAGCGTGCCTCACGAGGCGCGGATACGTCCTGGAGGGGTTCGAGGATGTCCTCGGCCTCGCGCTCCCGGCGCGGGACCTTCCCCCGATTCCCGAGGACGTGAGGGTCCGTCCGTCCGGACCCGAGGAGATCGGGCTCTGGCTGGACGTCACCGTCGCCGGTTTCCTTTCGCCGGACACGCAGGGGGTCCCTTCGAGCGAGTCGTTCGAGGAGGAGGTCCTCCGGCGGGTCATTCGCGACTTCGCTCAGGCCGAGGGGATGACACGGTTCCTCGCCGAGCGCGCCGGCGTTCCCGCGGGCGGGGGGAGCGTGCGCATCGCCGACGGCCTCGCCCAGCTCTGCGGCGCCGCGACGCTCCCCGATCACCGGCGCCGGGGCATCCAGACCGCGCTCCTCGCCGAGCGGCTCGCGGCCGCGGGCCGCTCGGGGTGCGACCTCGCCGTCGTCACGACGCAGCCCGGCTCGAAGTCGCAGGAGAACGTCCGGCGGCGCGGCTTCGCGCTCCTCTACACGCGCGCCATCCTCGTCCGCGGCGCCTGATCGGCGCCCGGGCTGCCACCGGGACCGCAGCCGCTCGGCTTCCGTCCGCCTCTCGTCCAGGTGCGCCACTTTCGATTATCATGATAATCGAAAGTTATGCTTCGTAGGAGCGTCCCCCTGCCCGCCTCCCCCCTCGAGTCGTTCTTCCTCTGGGGTCCTCGCCAGACGGGAAAGAGCACTCTCCTGCGAGCGCTCTATCCCGACGCCGTCTGGCTCGATCTCCTGAAGACCGACGAGCAGATCCGGTACGCGTCGAGACCCGCGCTTCTCCGTGAGGAGCTCGAGGCCGTCCCGCAGGGCCGGCTCGTGGTCATCGACGAGGTGCAGAAGGCGCCCGGCCTCCTCGACGAGGTCCACTGGCTCATCGAGAACCGGGGGCGGGTGTTCGCCCTCTCGGGCTCGAGCGCGCGAAAGGTGCGCCGGTCGCACGCGAACCTCCTCGGCGGGAGGGCCGTCCGTTACGAGATGTTCGGACTGACGTCGGGGGAGATCGGCAAGGAATTCGACCTCGTCCGGGCGCTGAACCACGGGTCCCTGCCGAGGCACTACCTTGCCGAGACGCCTGCGAGGCTCCTCCGGTCGTACGTGAACGACTACCTCAAGGAGGAAGTCCTCGCCGAGGGCCTCTCTCGCAACCTCCCGGCCTTCACGACGTTCCTGGCGGCCGCGGCGCTCTCGGACGGCGAGCTCGTCGGCTTCGCGACGATCGCGCGCGAGTGCGGCGTCTCGGCCCCGGCGGTGAAGGGGTGGTTCGAGGTCCTCGTCGACACCCTCCTCGGAGACTTCCTCCCGGCCTTCACGAGGAGGCCGAAGCGGCGGGTCATCGGCGCGCCGAAGTTCTACTTCGCCGACGTCGGAGTCGTGAACCACCTCGCGAAGCGAGGGCGGATGGAACCGGGGTCCGCCCTCTTCGGGAAGGCCTTCGAAAGCTGGGTGAGGCACGAGCTCCGCGCGTACTCGCACTACAGGGAGCGCTTCTTCGAGCTGTCGTACTGGAGGCTCGCGAGCGGCATCGAGGTCGATTTCGTCGTCGACGACATGGCCGCGGCCGTCGAAGCGAAGGCGACGCCCCGCGTGAAGTCGGACGACCTGAACGGACTCCGTCAGATCAGGATCGACCACCCGAAGCTGAAGGAGCGCTTCGTCGTCTCGCTCGAGCCGAAGGCCCGCGTCACCGAGGACGGGATCGTGGTCCTTCCCTGGCGGACGTTCGTGGAGCGGCTCTGGCGCGACGAGCTGATCTGACCGGGACGCTGCGACGCGTCTCGACAGGGAAGCGGAGGAAGCGGCCGGGAGTTCTCGCCTCCCGGCCGCCTCGCCGGTGCCGCCTCAGAGGTCGATACGACGGAGCCGCAGGGAGTTCACGATCACCGAGACCGAGCTGAGGCTCATGGCGGCCCCGGCGACCATCGGCGAGAGGAGGACGCCGAAGACGGGATAGAGGAGCCCGGCCGCGAGAGGGACGCCGAGGAGGTTGTAGCCGAACGCCCAGGCGAGGTTCTGCCGGATGTTCCGCATCGTGGCGCGACCGAGTCGGCGCGCGCGGACGAGGCCGGCGAGGTCGCCGTGGAGGAGGGTGACGGCGGCGCTCTCGATGGCGACGTCGGTCCCGGTCCCCATCGCGATACCGACGTCGGCGGCCGCGAGGGCCGGCGCGTCGTTCACGCCGTCTCCCGCCATCGCGACGACACGCCCTTCGGCGCGGAGCCTCTCCACGACGGCCCCCTTCTCCTCGGGGAGGACCTCAGCCTCGAACCTGGTGATTCCGAGCGACCTCGCCACGGCGGAGGCCGAGCGGCGGGCGTCACCCGTCAGGAGGACGATCTCGACGCCGTCGGCGCGGAGGGCCGCGAGCGCGGACGGGGCCGACGCCTTGACCGGGTCGGCGACGGCGACGAGCCCCGCGGGGCGGCCGTCGACGGCGACGGTGACGGCGGTGCGTCCCTCTTCCTGGTGGGCCGTCGCGAGGGCGGCGAGCGCCGTCGTCTCGACCCCCGCCTCCGCGAGGAACCGAAGGCTCCCGACGAGGACGTCGTGGCCCGAGACGCGGCCCGCGACGCCGCGGCCCGTGACGGACCGGAACTCCGAGACGAGGGGCAGCGGGCCCGCGCCCGCGGCGGCCACGATGGCCGCGCCGAGCGGGTGCTCGCTCGCGCGCTCGAGGGCGGCGGCGAGGCGGACGACTTCGTCCTTCGTGAACGGCGCGACGGCTTCGAGGGCCGCCACGGCGGGCCTCCCTTCCGTCAGCGTGCCGGTCTTGTCGATGACGAGGACGTCCACGGCGGCGAGCCGCTCGAGGGCGTCGGCGTTCTTCACGAGGACGCCGGAGAGAGCGCCGCGCCCGGTGGCGACCATGATGGAGAGCGGCGTTGCGAGGCCGAGGGCGCACGGGCAGGCGATGATGACGACCGCGATCGCCGACGCGAGTGCGTGGACGAACCGGGGCTCGGGCCCGAGGGCCAGCCAGAGAGCGAACGTGACGAGCGCGACGGCGACGACCGCCGGGACGAACCAGGCCGAGACGCGGTCGGCGAGCTGCTGGATCGCGGCGCGGCTCCTCTGCGCCTCGGCGACGAGCCGGACGATCCGCGCGAGCGTCGTCCCCTCGCCGACCCTCTCGGCCAGCATGACGAAGCCGCCGGCGCCGTTCACGGTCCCGCCCGTGACGGCACTCCCCGCGGCCTTCTCCACCGGGATCGGCTCGCCCGTGATCATCGACTCGTCGATCCAGGAGGTCCCGTCCTCGATCGTCCCGTCCACCGGGACGCGCTCGCCGGGCCGCACGCGGAGGCGGTCGCCCGCCGCGACGTGCTCGACGGGGACGTCCACCTCGCGGCCTTCTCCTTCGATCCTCCGCGCCGTCTTGGGCGAGAGGTCGAGGAGGGCACGGATGGCCGAGCTCGTCCGGCTCCGGGCCTTGAGCTCGAGGACCTGGCCGAGGAGGGCGAGCGCCGTGATGACGGCCGCCGCCTCGAAGTAGACGAGGGGCGCGCCGCCGTGCCCCCGGTAGACCTCGGGGACGAGGTCGGGCCGGATCGCGGCGACGACGAGCGCCACGGCGCTGTAGAGCCAGGCGGCCGCGACGCCGAGGCCGATGAGCGTGAACATGTTCGGGCTGCGGTTGACCAGGGAGGCCCACGCGCGCCGGAAGAAGGGCGCCCCGGCCCACGCGACGACCGGCGTCGCGAGGAGGGCCTGGGCGAGCGTGAGGAGCCAGGGCGAGACGGCGTGCTGGAGCGGCTGTCCGGGGACCATGTCCGACATCGCGAGGACGAGGACCGGCAGGCCGAGCGCGGTCGCGACCTTCAGCCTCCGCGTCATGTCGGCGAGCTCGGGCGACTCGACCTCGGCCGTCGGCATCTCGGGCTCGAGCGCCATGCCGCAGATCGGGCAGTCGCCCGGGCCGTCGGAGACGACCTCGGGGTCCATCGGGCAGATCCACCGGACCGCGCCGGCGGCCGCGGGGACGGCGGCGGGGATTGCGGCCGAGGTTTCGTGCTCGTGGGCGCGGGCGGTTGCGTGGGCTCTCATGCTCGCCTCCTGTCGGTTTCACAGGAGGAGACGCGGGGCGGGCCGGGACCTTACAGTCCGGCCCGCCCCGCTCCGCCGTCAGTTCACGCCTTACGGCTCGATCCCGTCCGCCGCGAGGCGGGCGGCGTCCGCGGGCCCGGCCACGGTCCCCTCGGGGTGACGGAACCAGCCGTCGGGATCGGCGGACCCCGGGTCGTCGCGGACCTTCAGGACGGTGAATATCCCGCCCATGTCGACGTAGCCGAACGGGCCGTGCGCCCCCTTCATCGGGAGGCTGTTCGGGGGAATCGGCATCGACATCTCGCCCATCCCTCCCATGCCGGTCGTCCCCATGACCATCGCCCCCGGAACGAGGCGCGAGAGGCGCTCGTCGACGGACGCGAGGTCGGCGCCGAGGACGTTCGGGAGGCCGTGCCCCATCTGCGTCATGACGTGGTGCGTCATGTGGCAGTGGACGGCCCAGTCCCCCGGCTCGGTCGGAACGAGCTCGATGACCCGCGCCGAGCCGGTCGGGACGAGGACGGTCGTCTCGGGCCAGCGCGCGGACGGCGGAACGTCGCCGCCGTCGGTCCCCGTCACCTCGAACGAGAGGCCGTGAAGGTGGATCGGGTGATGGTCCATCGGCGAGAGGTTTCCGATCCGGATGCGGACCCGCTCCCCGGTCCCGACGACGAGCGGGGCCGTTCCGGGGTACGCCTTCCCGTTGAACGTCAGGAGGTTGAAGTCGCTCATGGCGCCCGGGTCGGGGCGCCGGGCGCCGACCGGGAGGCTCCACTCGTGCGTCATCAGGACGAAGTCCCTGTCGACCGGCGGGCCTTTCGGGACGCGCGGGTGGACGACGATCATCCCGACGAGGCCGAGGGCGACCTGCGTCATCTCGTCGTAGTGCGAGTGGTACATGAAAGTCCCCGCGCGGTGGAGGTCGAGCTCGTAGACCCACGTCTCGCCGACGGGGATCGGCGCCTGGTTGAGGCCCGCGACGCCGTCCATCCCGTTCGGCAGGACGAGCCCGTGCCAGTGGACCGTCGTCGGCTCGGGGAGCCGGTTCGTGACGTAGATCCGGAGGCGGTCCCCCTCGGTCGCCTCGATCGTCGGCCCCGGAGTGCCGCCGTTGTAGCCCCAGACGAGGCCGCGAAGACCCGGGGCGAACTCGTGCTCGGACTCGCCGGCCACGAGGTGGCCGACGAGGACGCGGCCCGAGCGGCGAAGCGGCAGCGTCGAGCCGTTCGGCGTGACGACGGAGCCGACGCCGGACCGGGCGGGACGGGACGTGCGGCGCCGTGGCCCGAGCGGGCGGGAGACCGCGTTCGGCTCGCTGGCGGAGAGGGGCAGGGCGCTGCCGAGGGCGGCGAGGCCGGCGAAGCGGAGGATCGAGCGACGGTCCATCAGTGACCTCCTTCGGCGGTTGCGATCGCGGTCGGGGGACCGGGGCGGGGCGCGGGGGCGTCGGGGCGAACGCCGGCGCGCAGGGCGCGCGCCGCGGCGTCGGCGATCGCGAGGTTTCGCAGGGCGTCCACGGCGTCCGCTTCCGCACGGAGGGCCGAGTCGCGAGCGGAAAGGAGAGTGGGGATCCCGACCTGCATGGCGTTGGCGTGAAGGAGCGTCTCCGACGTCATCCGCTCGTGGAAGGCGCGGACGGGGCCGGTGAGGCGCTCCGCGCGCGCGTGGGCGGCGAGAAGACGCGCCGCGGCGACGCGGGCGGAGGAGCGGACGAGGACCTCGGTGCCACCGAGGAGCTCCTGGATCGACTGGACCTCGGCCTCCAGCGCGGCGATCCGTCCGCGGCCGCGGTCGAAGACCGGGAGGCGGAGGGAGAGGCCCGCCCCGGCGGTCCAGGCGCCTTCCTCCCGCTCGGCGAGGAGGCGGATCTCGAGGCCCGGCCTGCGGCTTTCCGCCCTGGCGAGCCGAGCTCGGGCCTCCGCGGCGCCGAGGCGCGCCCGAAGCTCGGCGAGCTCGAGGCTCGCCGCCACGGCCGATTCCTCGAGGCCGGCGAGCTCCACTGCCTGCGGTGCGGGGGAGGCCGCTTCGGCTCCGACGCCGGCGACCGCGTCATGAACCCCGGGGACGGCGCCGCCGCCGAGGAGGGCGACGAGCCGCTCCTCGGCCTCGACGACCGAAAGGCCGGCCTCGGCGAGAGCGAACGTGGCGGCCTCGCGTCGGGCCGCTTCCCGGAGGGGCGAGAGGGGCGCCGCGCCTCCGGCGTCGGCGACGGCCCGGGCGGCGTCGGCGCCGACCTCGGCCAGCTCGGTGCGGGTCCGGGCGAGCTCGAGCTTCCGCCGCGCCGCGACCAGTCCGTGGAACGTGCTCTCGACCTCGAACGCGTGCCGGGCGAGCGCGGCAGCCGCGCGCGCGCGGGCCGCGTCGAGCTCGGCCCGCGCGGCATCGACGACCGGGCGCCGGCCGAGCACGGCCGACAGGTCCCAGCCGAGCGCGGCCTCCGCGCGGGTCCCCGGGCCGTCCTTCTCCCGCGAAGGCCGCCGGAGCTCGACCTCGAGCTCGGGATCCGGAAGGCGCCTGGCCTGGGCGAGCCTCCCGGCCGAAACCTCCACCTCGAGGAGGCGGGCCCGGAGCGATCCGTCGGCGAGCATCGAGAGCCGGACGGCGCTCTCGGGCGTGAGGGGAGGAGTGACCGGGGCCTGTCGAGCGGCCTCCCGGGAGGGCTCGTGCGCGGAGCGACGCGGGGCCCCGCCCGCAGGCGGGAGGTCCTCGGCGAGCGATGCGGAGCCGGAGCTCGTGAGGAGGATCGGAAGGAAGAGCGAGAGGAGCGTCCGTCGCGGGACTCGAAACATGTCGTCGGCCTCCGGGAGCGGGGACGCGGGGTCGCCCGGGGCCTTACAGGGGGCCGGCGTGGGGAACGAGGGAGGCCCTGTAAGGTCCGGCGAGGCCCGTCGTCTCCTCTTGCGACCGACGAAAGGAGACCCTCATGAGCCTCACCGACAGCATCCGAAACTTCCTGAGTACGGGGCCCGGCGTCCGGGCGCCCCACGCGAAGCCTTCCTGCTGCAGCGGCGGCGATGCCTGCGAGCGGCCGTCCCGGGAGGAATCGAAGGCTTCCGCAGTCACCGCCGCAGGAGCGGCGTCGCCCGCAGGAACCCTCCCCGCGCCGGCGCAGCAGCTGGAAGTGACCGTGGAGAAGGGCTACCGCCCCGCCCGGCTCACGGCGCGCACCGGCTCGCCCCTGCGCGTCACGTTCCTCCGGAACGAGACCTCCGGCTGCTCGAAGGAGGTCGTCTTCCCGGGCCTCGGGATTCGCCGGGCGCTCCCGACGGGGGAGAGGGTCTCGATCGACCTCCCGCCGCAGGCCGCCGGAATCGTCCCGTTCACCTGCGGGATGGGGATGATGAAGGGGGGAATCGAGGTGCGCTGACGCCGGACCTTGGCAGAATGCGCGGGTGACCCGCCCCGACCCGGTCGTCGCCCTCGCGGAGGAGTACCCGCGCTTTCTCGCGTTCCTCGCGAAGCGGACGGGGAACCGGGCCGTGGCCGAGGAGATCCTTCAGGAGGCTTTCGCGAAGGCCGTGACGAAGGCGCACGGCCTGCGCGAGGACTCCTCCGCCGTCGCTTGGTTCTACCAGGTCCTCCGCAACGCGCTCGTCGATCACCACCGGCGCAGCGCCTCCGAGGGGCGGGCGATGGCGGCGTTCGCGGCGGAGCAGGAGGGGGAGGCGAGGGACGAGGAGCTGGAGCGGGAAGTCTGCCGCTGCGTCGGCCGGATCGCCGGAGACCTGAAGCCCGAGTACGCGGAGGCGCTGCGTGGCGTCGAGGTGGAGGGGCTCTCCCTGAAAGACTTCGCGGAGAAGGCCGGGATCACGCCGAACAACGCCGCGGTCCGCGTCCATCGCGCCCGCGAGGCGCTCCGAAAGAGGCTCGTCTCGACCTGCGCGACCTGCGCGGCGAAGGGCTGCACCGACTGCACCTGCCAGCGCGGCGAAGTCCACTGAGGGCACGAAGAGAACGAGGGCCAGGCGGGCCGCGGCTGAAGAGCCCGCGGCCGCCGGCTACGCGGCCTGGCTCGAAGAGCTCCCCTTCATGAGCCGGCGGATCGTCTCGCGTTCCTCCTCCGTCGGCAGGCCCCAGCCGGGCCGGTAGCCGAAGACCTCCCGCGCGGGTCTCGACGAGAGCCCGTCCAGGATGTCGATCCTCTCGAGCGAGACGAGCGCCGGGTGGACCTCTCCGCAGGCGTGGGCGAGGGCGAGGAGGTACTTGCGGAGCGTCGCGAGGTAGTTCGCGAGGCGCACGGACTTCAGCGCCGGGTCGAGCCCCCCGACGAGCCACGGGTCCTGCGTCGCGACGCCCGTCGGGCAGCGGCCCGTGTGGCACACCTGCGCCTGGATGCAGCCGATCGAGAGCATCGCCTCCCTCGCGACGTTCACCATGTCGCACCCGAGCGCAAGCGCGAGGAGCGTCTGCTCTGGGAAGCCGAGCCTCCCCGAGCCGACGAAGACGACCCTCTCGGCGACGCCGCGCTCGGCGAAGGCGCGGTAGACGCTCGCGAAGCCGAGCTTGAAGGGCATCGCGACGTGGTCGGTGAAGACGAGCGGCGCCGCGCCGGTCCCTCCCTCGCCTCCGTCGATCGTCACGAAGTCGGGCGCGCGCCCGGTCGCCTCGATCTGCCGGGCGAGCTCCTCGAAGAAGCCCAGGTCGCCGACGGCGCTCTTGATCCCGACGGGGAGGCCGGTCGCGTCCGCGAGGCGCTCGACGAAGTCGAGGAGGGACGAGACGTCCGAGAAGGCCGAATGGGCCGACGGGCTGATGCAATCCTTCCCGACGGGCACGTGCCGGATCCGCGAGATCTCGGGCGTCACCTTCGCGGCCGGAAGGACGCCACCGAGCCCCGGCTTGGCCCCCTGCGAGAGCTTGACCTCGACGGCGCGCACGCGCGCGCTCGCGACGTTCTCGAGGAAGCGCTCCATCGAGAAGCGGCCGTTCTCGTCCCGGCAGCCGAAGTAGCCCGTGCCGATCTGCCAGACGATGTCGCCGCCTTTCCGGTGGTAGTCGGAGATGCCCCCTTCGCCGGTGTTCTGCATCGCCCCCGCGAGGGCCACGCCCCTGTTGACGGCCTCGACCGCGGCGTGGCTCAGGGAGCCGTAGCTCATCGCCGACGTGTTCACGAGGCTCGTCGGCCGGAACGCGTGGCGGCGTCCGCGCGCCCCGCCGAGGACCTTTGCGGCGGGAAGCGGGTGGCCGGGGTCGTACCCCTCCTCGCCCGGGACGGGCGAGTGGAGCGGGAACGCGGAGTGTCGGACGACGATGTATCCCGTTTCCTTCTCGAGGTCGTTGTCCGTCCCGAACCCGAAGTAGCTGTTCTCCTTCTTCGCCGACGCGTAGATCCAGCGGCGCTGGTCGCGGCTGAAGGGGCGTTCCTCGTCGTTCCCCGTGACGATGTACTGCCGGAGCGGCCCTCCGAGCGCCTCGAACCAGTACCGGAAGCGGCCGAGGACCGGGAAGTTCGAGACGATCGTGTGCGTCTTCTGGACGCGGTCGTGGACCGCGATCGCGACGAGAACGAGGAGCACGGCGCCGAGAACGACGAGTCCCGTCATGGTTCCCCCCTCGCGCGCCGGCCGACGCGCTCGATCTCCGGGTTGGCTCGAGGGGGCGAGGCTAGCACCGCGACGGGCTCGCAGAGGAAGGTCCGCGACGCCCGGGTGACGGCGGACACGCCCCGGCGGCCGGTTGCGTCGTCCGTTCGCCGAACAGGGCCGCTCTGAATTACCCTCCCGCCATCGACCCGAACGAGGAGGTCCGGAAGATGAGGCAACGGCTGTCTGCCCGACGCTATCGGGGCATGGGAGCGGCGCCCGAGCGCGACGGCGCGGTCCTGGTCGCTGGCGAGAGGAGGCCCCGATGAGCGGCTCGGTGCGGGCGCTCCTCGAGAAGCTCGGCTCCCTCGTGCCGGGCTACGCGGGCTACGCCGACCGCGAGACGCGCCGGGAATGCGACCAGGTGCTGCGGCTCGCCGTTTCCTCGCGCCTCGGCGCGGCACGCGCCGCCCTCGACCGGAAGACGGCCGACTGCACCCGGACGGGCCGGCTCGACCTGCTCGAACCGCTCGACTCGCTGTCCCGACGGGTCGCGGCGCTCGCGGACGCGCTGCGGCACGCCCCCGCGGGCTACGCGGCGCTCTTCGACGCGGCGACCCTCGACGCGGCCCAGCTGGACCGAATCTACGCGTTCGACCTCGAGGTGCGGGAGGCGGGCGAGCGGGTCTTCGACGCGGCGGAACGGCTTCGGGCCGGCGTCGACATCGAGGGCCTCGATCCGTTGGCCGCGGCCGTCTCGGCCGCGGAGGAGGCCCTCCGGCGCCGCGGCGAGGTCCTGCGGGAGGTGAGGTGATGCCCGACCTGGCCGACGTCCTCGAGCTCGTCGACGCGACGGGCGACCTTCTCGCTGCGCGGGTCCCGGCCGAAGGGCCCGCCGTCATCCGCTGGGGCTCCCAGCTCGTCGTCCGCGAAGGGCAGAGCGCGCTCTTCCTCCGCGACGGGCGCGCGATGCAGCTCTTCGAGCCGGGGAGGCACGTCCTGACGACGCAGAACGTGGCGGGGCTGACCGGGTTCGTCGCCGGCCTCGCCTACGGCGGGGAGACCCCGTTCCGCGCCGAGGTCGTCTTCGTCGGGCGTCAGCTCTTCCGCGACCTCCGCTGGGGGACGCCCGAGCCGGTCTACATCCCCGACCCGGTCCTCCTGCAGGTCCCGGTGCGCGCGAACGGGCGCTTCGCGATCCGCGTCGCCGACCCCGCCCTCTTCGTCCCGAAGGTCGTCGGGACGCGGCCGGCCTTCCGCCAGCGCGACCTGGAGGAGTTCCTGCGCGCGCAGTACCTCGTGTCGGCCCTCACCGACGCCCTCGCCTCGCTCGGCAGGCCCTTCGTCGAGCTGCCGCGGTTCACGCGCGAGCTCGGCACGGGCGTGCGCGCGATCCTCGGTCCCGAGTTCGCCGCGCTCGGCCTCGAGCTGACGGACCTCTCCGTCAACTCGGTGACGACGACGGAGGAGATCCAGGCGACGCTGAACGGGAACGCGAGGATCGCCTCGGAGGCCTTCGCGAAGGCGAGGGGGACCCAGTACGACCTCCAGGCTCGGGCCGCCGGCGCGGAGGCGCTGAGGAAGGCCGGGACGAGCTACCGCGAGGTCGGCGCGACCGACGCGCTGAAGGAGCTCGCGGCGAACGTGGGCGAGGGGGGCGGCGGCTCGGCGCTCGAAGCCGGCGTCTCGCTCGGCGCCGCGATGCTCGTTCCCCAGATGATGCAGGGGATGCTGAGGCCGGAGGCCGCGCCGGGCGGCCCGGCCGCACCGGCGTCGGAAGAGGTCGATCCCGTCGCGCGACTGAAGCAGCTCAGGGAGCTCCTCGACCTCGGCGCGATCACGCAGGAGGAGTACGACGCGAAGAAGGCCGAGTGGCTGAAACGGCTCTGAGCGGCGGACGGAGGAGATGAGCGCCGGGCTGCCGCGCGTCCTCTTCCGGACGAAACGCGGGCTCTGCCCGTCGTGCGGCGTCCCGCTCGAGCTCGGCGAGGACGCGCCGGAAGTGACGTGCCGCTTCTGCGGGGCGCCGGCCGTCCTCGAGAGGCGCCTCCGGAAGGTCGAGCCGGAGATCGACGGGGCGCCGCTCCGGCTCTACCTCGACGCCGCCTCGGCCGAAGCCGGAGGCGACCCGGCGGCGACGCCCTGGGTGAGGTCGAAGGGCTTTCGACAGTCGGTCGTCACCCGGACGCTCTGCCCGGGCTGCGGCGAGGCGCTCGAGTGGCGGGACGACGCCGAGAGGGTCGACTGTCCCTCGTGCGGCACCGACTGCCGTCTCGAGCGTCGCCTCCAGGCACCGCCTCTCGACCCGGCGCGCGGACTCCCGCGGCGGCGCGTCGCGAGCGACGACGCGGCGGCGGACGACGACGACCCTCGAACGGAGCAGCTCGTCTGGCGCGTGGTGAACGAGGAGGACCCGCGGAGGCGGTTCGCCCTCGCGCTCCGCTTCGAGGAGTGGCTCTTCGTCAACGCCACCGCCGCGCGCCTCCTTCCGTCGCTCCTTCGCGTGGCGTGCGAGGCGGAGCCCGCCCTTCAGGTGGCGATCGCCGACCTCGTCGGGAAGCTCCTCTGCGAGGGGAGCGCCGCGCTCCGCAACGCGACGCTCCGGGCCATAGAGCCCTTCGCCTTCGAGCGGGCCGTCCCGCCGACGCTCCTCTTCGCGCTCGGCCTCGGCGACGGCACCTCTCTCAAGCTCCTCCTCGACGCGGCCGAGCTCGCCCACCGGCGCGGCGACGACGACGCGGCGACGACGGCGCTCCTCGCGGTGAACTGGATCTTCCAGCGGAACTACCCGCACCACGCCGTGATGGGAGAGATCCTCCTCCACCGGATGCTCTACCTGAGCGGGCCGCCGCTGGCGTTCGCGCTCCTCCTCGCGCGACGGCGAGTCACCGGCACCGGCTTCCACTACGCCGCCGAGACGCTCCTCTCCTTCCTCGACGAGGCCGCCGTCGAGCGCCCCTCGCTCGTCCCCGAGCTCGCGCGCTGCTTCTACGTCGGGCTTCCGAAGGACGAGGGCGAGGCCCGCGCGCGGATGGCCTTCTTCGCCACGCTCCGCTCGGCGGCCGCGCGCGAGGCCGCGCTCCGCGAGCACCTCCTGCCGCCGGAGGAGGCGCCCGACGCCCTCTACGCGGAGATGGCCGCGCTCTTCCTCCCGCTCGCCTCCGACCCGGCCCTCTCCGCGGCGGCGGAGCTCGCGCTGAAGAGGCTCGTCGAGATCCCGCGCGTGGTCCCGGCCTGCGTCCACGCGCTCGTCGCGGAGCGCGGGCGCTCGCTGCCGCACGACGTGCAGCGGGCCTACCTCAGAGCCGTCCCGGAGACGCCGCACCTGACGTGGGACGGGCTCCCGTACGGGGAGCCCGAGCAGGAGGCGCCGCTCGCGCCCGAGCTTCAGGCGCTCCTCGATCGGTGGAACGAGGACCTCCGCCGCGCGGTGGACGCGGTCGACGCGGCGCGGGCGGCGTTCCGGGAAGGGAGGGCGGAGGTCGCCGGCTTGGAGGTCCCGCTCTTCGTAGCCTGAGAGAGGCGCCGCGCGAGCCGGGACGGACGGCGAGCCGGGACCTCCCGGACGCAGGAGCGCCCGGCTCTCGCCGGGCGCTCCGCACACTCGGTGGATGAGGCGCCGGAGGGCCGCGCCTCAGCGCGTCACTTCTTCAGCCACTCGTCCATCCAGCCGAGCACGGTTTCGTGCCACTGGAGCGAGTTCGCGGGCTTGAGGACCCAGTGGTTCTCGTCGGGGAAGATGAGGAGCTTGCTCGGGATGCCGCGGCGCTGGAGAGCCGTGAACGTCGAGAGCCCCTGCGTGTAGACGACGCGGTAGTCCTTCTGGCCGTGGATGACGAGCGTCGGGGTCTTCCAGTTCTTCACGTAGTCGATCGGGTTGTGGTGCCCGAAGCTCTTCGCGGTCCAGGGCGTGCCGCCGTTCTCCCACTCGGGGAACCAGAGCTCCTCGGTGTCGTAGTAGGCCATCCGCTCGTCGAGGTTCCCGTCGTGGACGACGAGGCACTTGAAGCGGTCGGTCTGCCCGTGGATCCAGTTGATCATGTACCCGCCGTACGAGGCGCCGAGGGCGCCGACGCGGCCGCCGTCGAGGAAGGGGTACTTCCCGAGGACGAAGTCGAGCCCCTTCATCAGGTCCTCGTACGGCGCGCCGCCCCAGTCGCCGTTGACGGCGTCGGTGAAGGCCTGGCCGTACCCGGTCGAGGCGTGGAAGTCGATCATCACCGCCGCGTAGCCGGCGCCCGCGTAGGCCTGCGGGTTCCAGCGGTAGTGAAAGTCGTTCCCGAAGGAGCCCTGCGGCCCTCCGTGGATCAGGAACGCGACGGGGTACTTCTTCGCCGGGTCGAAATCGACGGGGTGGACGAGCCAGCCGTAGACGGTGTCCCCCTTCGCGCCCGTGAACGTGAACTGCTCGGGCTTGCCGAAGCGGGCCGCGGCGACCTTCGCGTCGTTGACCGACGTCAGCCTCTCGTACGCGCCGCCCGCCACGGGCATCGCGAAGACCTCGGTCGGCCCGAGGAGGGAGTGACGGGTGAAGAGGACCCGGTCCCTTCCGAGGGGTGAGGCGGAGTCGACGGAGCCATCCGCGAGGAGGAGGCGGGTCTTGCCGGTGGCCCCCTCGATCGCGAAGAGGGCTTTCTGGCCGAGGTGGTCGGCCGTCGCGTAGAGCGACTTCCCGTCGGCCGCCCAGGTCAGGCTCGACGGCGAGCGGTCGTCGGTCTTCCCGGGGCCGGCGCGAAGGGTGAACGAACGGTCCTTCCCGGTCGCGAGGTCGCGGAAGACGATCTCGAACCGGTCGGCCTCGTAGCCGGGGCGGGACATCGCGGCGTACGCCAGGGTCTTCCCGTCGGGAGAGAAGCGCGGAGTCGAGTCCCAGGCCGGGTTCGTCGTGATCCGCTTCGGGGCGGCCGAGCCGTCCGTCGGGACCTCCCAGAGGTCGTAGTTCGTCGACCAGGCCTCTTCGCGGCCGACGTCCTTGCAGGTGAAGACGAGCGTCTTCCCGTCGGGGCTGATCGCGGCGTCGTCCAGGCCGCCGAACGGCTTCGGCGGCGCGTCCGCGTCCATCGCCGGCATCAGGTCCTTCGCCGCCCCGGCCGCCTTTCCGTCGGCGCCGAGCGGGAGCGCGAAGACGTGGTTCCTCCGCCCGTCCTTCCAGGTGTCCCAGTGACGGACGAAGAGGCGGTCGTAGAGCATGCCGGTCGACTTGACCGTCTCCTTCTCCTCGAGCGCCTTCTTCGTCTCGGCCGGGCTCTTCCCGGGGAAGACCTCCATCGAGATCACGAGGAGCTTCCCGCCCGGCGCGACCTCGAGGTTGTCGACGTCGAGCGGCTCGGAGGAGACCTTTTCGGCCTCGCCTCCGGCGAGCGGGATGCGCCAGACCTGCTGCGACCCGCCGCGCGTCGAGAGGAAGAAGAGGCTCCTGCCGTCGGCCGCCCAGCGGGGGCTCGAGTCGGCCGCCTCGTGCGTCGTCAGGCGCCGCACGGCCTTCGACTTCACGTCGAGGAGCCAGAGGTCCGTCCGTCCGCGGTTCGCGGCGAGGTCGGTCGTCCGGAGGACGAACGCCGCCTGCGTTCCGTCGGGCGAGACCTGGACGTCGGAGATGCGGTCCATCGCGAGCATGTCGTGGATGGAGAAGGGGTGCGTGTCGGCGGCCGCGCCCGGGAGGGCGACGAGGAGCGCCACGAGGAGGAGCGGGGTGCGGAAGAGGCGGAGCATGGACAGATCGTAGCCCGAGACGGGGCTCGGACGGGCGCGGAAGCTCCCGGTCCCCCCTCCCCGGCTAAGATCCGCCCGAGGAGCTCGAAGTGAAGGGAATCATTCTCGCCGGGGGCTCCGGCACGCGCCTCCACCCGGTGACCCGCGGCATCAGCAAGCAGCTCGTTCCCGTCTACGACAAGCCGATGATCTATTACCCGCTCTCGACGCTGATGCTGGCCGGGATCCGGGAGATCCTGGTCATCACGACGCCGCACGAGCAGGAGGGGTTCCGCCGGCTCCTCGGGGACGGCTCCTGGCTCGGCCTGACGATCGAGTACGCCGCCCAGCCGAGCCCGGACGGCCTGGCCCAGGCGTTCCTCATCGGACGGGAGTTCGTCGGCGAGGGGCGGGTCGCCCTCGCGCTCGGCGACAACATCTTCTACGGGCACGGGTTCCCGGAGCTCCTCAAGAGGGCCGCCCAGAAGGCGAGCGGGGCGACGGTCTTCGCCTACCGGGTCCGCGACCCCGAGCGCTACGGCGTCGTGGAGTTCGGGGCCGACGGGCGGGCCGTAAGCCTCGAGGAGAAGCCGCCGAAGCCCCGGTCCTCCTACGCGGTGACGGGGCTCTATTTCTACGACAACCGGGTCCTCGACGTGGCGGCGAACCTGAAGCCGTCGCCGCGAGGAGAGCTCGAGATCACCGACGTGAACCGCGTCTTCCTCGAATGGGGCGAGCTGAACGTCGAGGTCCTCGGGCGCGGGGTCGCGTGGCTCGACACGGGGACCCACGCCTCGCTCCTGCAGGCCTCGAACTTCATTCAGGCGATCGAGGAGCGGCAGGGGCTCAAGGTGGCGTGCCTCGAGGAGGTCGCCTACCGGATGGGTTACATCGGGGAGGAGGGAGTTCGCGAGGCCGCCCGCGCGATGAAGGGCAACGAGTACGGGCAGTACCTGCTCCGGCTCCTGGAGGAGGAGGCGGAGGCGGGCTCGCGGACGGCGAGGTGACCGTGGGCGGGCTCTTCACCGAGCGCGACCTCGCGACGCTGGCCCGGGCCGGGATCGACCCGGCCGATGCGGGCCGGCAGGTCGATCTCCTGACGCATCCCCCCGCGCCGGCCCCGCTCGTCCGCCCCTGCACGCGCGGAGACGGGATCGAGCGGATCTCCGAGGAGCGGCATCGCGACCTCCTCTCCCTCTTCGAGGAGGCCGAGAAGGCCGGACGGCTCTCGAAGCTCGTCCCCGCCTCGGGGGCGGCGACGCGGATGTTCCAGTCGCTCCGGAGAGCGCTCGACGAGCCCGAGACGACGTTCGAGGAGTGGGTCGCTCGCGCCGAAAGGGGCGATGCGGCGGCCGCGGAGGTCGTCCGGTTCGTGGATGGGCTCGGGGAGCTGCCGTTCGCGGCGGAGCTGCGCGCCGTCGCGGGGGAGGCGGCCTTCTCGGATCCGCGACGGCACTTCGTCGACCTGCTCGAAGCGCTCCTCCTCCCGTCCGGTCTCGGCCTCGCCTCGCGGCCGAAGGGCCTCGTCCCGTTCCATCTCGAGGAAGAAGGGGCGCGCACTCCGTTCGAGGAGCACCTCGTCGAAGCCGCCCTCACCGTCCGCGCGGCCTCGGGCCGGACGCCGGTCCACTTCACCGTCGCCGACGAGGCCCGCGGCGACTTCGAGGCGCTCCTCGAGCGGCACCGACCGGACCTCGAGCGCCGTCTCCACGCCCGTTTCGACGTCACGTTCTCGGTCCAGGAGCGCTCGACCGACACGCTCGCCGTGGCGCTCGACGGGGCGCCCTTCCGGACGGCGGACGGGGAGCTGCTCCTTCGCCCGGGCGGGCACGGAGCGCTCCTCGGGAACCTCGCCGCCCTCGGAGGGGACGTCGTCTTCGTGAAGAACGTCGACAACGTCGTCCCCGACTCGAGGAAGGGTCCGACGCTCCTCTGGAAGAAGCTCCTCGCGGGGAGGCTCCTCGAGGTGGAGCGGAGGGTCCGGAACCTCGTTGCGCTCCTCGACGCGGGGGCGCCCGGCGCCGCCGACGAGGCGCTTTCCTACCTTCGCGAGACGTTCGGCGAGGCGACGGCCGAGGCCGACGCGCTTTCGGACGACGAGCGGCGGCGCTGGGCGCGGGCCCGCTTCGCGCGTCCCCTGCGCGTCTGCGGCGTCGTGAGGAACGAGGGGGAGCCCGGCGGCGGGCCGTTCTGGGTGCGGAGCCGCGACGGTAGGCTCTCCCGCCAGATCGTCGAGAGCGCCGAGGTCGACCTCTCCGACCCGGCGCGCAGGGCGCTCTGGAGCTCCGGGACGCACTTCAACCCGGTCGACCTCGTCCTCTCCCTCCGGGACGGCGAGGGGCGCCCGTGGGACCTGTCGAAGTTCGTGGACGAGTCGGCGGTCTTCGTCTCGCGCAAGTCGCACGAAGGCGTCCCGCTCCTCGCGCTCGAGCGGCCGGGCCTCTGGAACGGCGCGATGGCCTTCTGGAACACCCTGTTCGTCGAGGTGCCGATCGAGACCTTCGCGCCCGTCAAGACCGTCCTCGACCTCCTTCGCCCCGAGCACCGGCCCGCTCCGGGGTGACGCCGGCGGGGCGGCGGAAGAGCCACTCCTCGCGCCGCCTCTCGTCGGGGCTGCAGGGCCACCCGAATTCCGCGTCGAACGCGCACCCCGGCCGCCGGGGCGCGGTGAGCGCCGGTCCCTTCGGCCTCGCGAGCGCCGGGTCGAGCAGCGCGAGGAAGTCCTCCGAGTAGAACGCGAGGTCGGCGATCGGGAGGGCGGGCGCGAGGCCCCGGAGCCTCCGGAGGAAACCGGGAGAGACGACGGCGGACGCCCGCTGCCTCAGGCCGGCGGCCTCGTCTCCCGAGAACGCCGAGAGCGGCGCGGCCAGGCGGCCCCGCGTCCCCTGGAGGACGAGGCACGCGTCGGGAGGGCGTACCGATGCGCACTCCGGGAAGAGGACGACGGGCGCATGCGTGAGAACGCGCGAGACCGTCTCGCCGGTCGCGGTGTCGGTCACCTCCTCGCGCGTGTCGGAGCCGGAGGCGGGCTGTCGCGACAGGAGCGACCAGCGCCCGCCGGGGGTCTCGACGAGGAGGCGGGTCTCGTCCTCGGCGTCGCTCCTGCGGAAGAGGACCGACCAGCGGACCGCCGGAGGTCCCGGCGCCTCGTGGTGCCAGCGTCCACGCGGGACGAGGGCGCGCCCGGGCTCGGCGGCCGACGGCGGCGGCGTCGCCGGAGAAAGCGCGAGGAAGAAGAGAGCGCCGAGCCCCGCTCCCCTCACGCGTGCCCCGCGGGGAGCCAGAGCTTCCCGCCGACGAAGGCCGAGACGAGCCAGGCGTCGAGGAGCCCGGAGCGGCCCTCGTCCTCGAGGATCCGGAGCGCCTTCTCCCGCGGCACGGCCTTCTTGTAGGGCCGGTCCGACGCGGTCAGGGCGTCGTAGATGTCGCAGATCGTCATGACCCGCGACGCGAGCGGGATCTCGTCCGCGCGCACGCCGCGGGGATAACCGGAGCCGTCGAGCTTCTCGTGGTGGGCGTGCGCGATCTCCGGGACCCGAGCGAGGTCCGGAGTCCACGGGATCGACGAGAGGAAGCGGTAAGTGTGGGAGACGTGGCTCTCGATCTGGGTCCGCTCCTCGAGCGAGAGGCTCCCCTTCCGGATCGAGAGGAGCTGGAACTCGTGGTCCTGGAGCAGCGACGTCACGACGCCCCTCCGGTCGCGGTAGGAGCGCGTCAGGAGCCGCCGAAGGACGCCTCCTGCCTCCTCGGGGAGGACGGTCGGCTCGTTCGCGCGGCGGACCTCCTCGAACATCTCCTCGAGCTCCTGCGCCCGGTCCAGGCGCGCGGCGTCGAGGAGGCGGAGGTCCTCCGGAGACGGGGGGACGCCCGCCTCGGCGAGGCGCTCGAGGAGCCTCCGGCCGTCGCGGGCGTCCTCGGACTCGAGCGCGAAGTCGAACCGGTCCCGGATCCGGAGGACCGCCTCCTCGTCGACCTTCTTCGCCTTGACGAGGACGCGCTCCGGGATCGAGACCTTCCCGAAGTCGTGGAGGAGCGCGGCCGTCCGGAGCTCGCGCATCTCCTCGCGCGAGAACGCGACGGAGGAGTAGGGCCCGTCGTCCGCGCGGTCGACGAGTCGGGCGAGGGAGACGGTCAGATCGGCGACGCGGTTGCTGTGGCCGGCGGTCGTCGGGTCGCGGAGCTCGACGGCCATGATCGCGGCGCGCGCGAAGTCCTCGAAGAGCTTCCGGATCGAGGCCGTCAGCTGGTTCGCCTTGACCGAGACGGCGGCCTGCGTCGCGAGGGAGTGCAGGAGCGGGATCAGGTCCGGCGGGTAGGGGGCCGGGCTGCCGTCGGCGAGTCTTCGGTTCATCAGCTGGACGACGCCGACGAGCGCGCCCGTGTGATCGGACATCGGGACGACGGCCATCGAGCGGGTCCGGAAGCCGGTCTGGTCGTCGAACGCCGTGTTGAGCCGGTAGGGGGCGCCGGCCGGCACGTCGTAGGCGTCCTCGAGGACGATCGACTCGCCGTGGCCGGCGACGTAGCCGGCGAGGCTCGCGTCGTCGACCGGCATCGTCCGCTCGGAGAACGCGAACTTCACCGCGTCGTTCTGGGCGAGCTTGAAGCGGAGCCGCCGGCCGTGCGGCCCCTCCTCCAGGAGGTAGAGGCTCCCCGCCTCCGAAGAGGTGAACCGGCGCGACTCCGTGAGGATCTTCTCGAGCAGGCGGTCGAGGTCCCGCTCGGCCGAGAGCGCGATCCCGATCCGGTTCAGCGCGCTGACCCTCTCCTCGGCTTCGGAGAGCCGTCGCGAGAGCGACGCCGAGGCCGCCCGCGCCGCCGAGACCTCGGCCGCGGCCGAGAGGATCGACGCGAGCGCCGCCGGCGGGGCGTGAGGCGGCAGGGAGAAGACGGGGACCGCGAGGTCCGCCGGCTCTCCCCAGGAGAGAGCGACGGCGGGGGAGCCTTCCCGGAGGAAGGCCGCCAGCGTCTCCGCCAGCTGCGGGGGAACAAGGTAGAGGGCGGGGCCTCCATCGTGCTCGGGCGGGCTGCCCGTCCAGGGACGGTCGGCGAGCCCGGCGATGCGGACGGCTTCGGAGAGCGGTCCCGGAAAGGCCTCCGCCGGACGATGAAAGGGGACGCGCTCGCTCATGCCGGGATTCTGTCGGTCCGGCCCCCGGAGGGTCAACGGAGAGACGAGCCGGCGATCACGAAGGGGGATCGGAGCGGGGCGGGCGGCACGCCGCCGCGGGTCACTTCCCGCCGACGAGAGCCGAGAAGACGAGGTACGGGTTCACGACGAGCCCCTTCCAGGGGTTCGGGGCGTCGGCGTCGCGGAAGATGGCGAAGTGGAGGTGCGCGCCGAACGTCCGACCCGTCGTGCCGACCTCGCCGATCTGCTGGCCGCGCTTCACCGTGTCGCCGACCTTCAGTCCAGGCGCGTAGCGGGAGAGGTGGGCGTAGTAGTAGACGAACCGGCCGGTCGCGTCCCTCTGGTAGATGACGATGCCGCCGCGCCGGTCGCGACCGAGGCGCTCGATCTTCCCGTCGCTCACGGCGACGATCGGGGTCCCCTTCGGGGCGCCGAGGTCGATCGCGTGGTGCCTCTTGTGGCGGCCGCGGGAGGCATTGAACGTGTCGCGGAGCTTCTCCTTCGGGAATGCCTCGATCGGGAGCGGGAACCCGGTCGCGAAGAGGGCGGCGAGCTCTTCCTCGGGGATCGAGGCGGGCTTGCTGTCCTTCTTGCGGACGACGAGGCCCTTCAGCGTCGAACGGAGGTCTCTCCAGAACGAGCGCTGCTCCTCGGAGAGCGCCGGAAGCGGCGCGGCCGGAACCGCGCCCGCGGACCAGCTCCCGTCTTCGTACGGCTCGTCGCCGTCCGGGTCGGCCTCGAGCGGGAGGTGCTCCTCGGCCTGGCTCCGTGCGACCGCGAGGACGGCCGGAAGCCCGGGAGGGAGCGCGACCTTCCGCGCGCGCGGCGGGGCCGCGCTGGCTCGGGCGATCCACGCGAGGTCGGCCTCGTCCGCGGAGGAGAAGCACCCGCCGTCCTCCGGATCGCGGTACGGGCAGGGGGCGGGCCCGGCGGACGGCACGGTCGCCGCCAGGACCGAAGGGGCAGCCTCTTTCGCGATCTTCGCGGCGGACGCGGCGGGCCCCGCCACGAGGGCGAGCCCGGCGAGCGCCACCGCCGCGGAGAGCGCGGTCCTGGTCAGCCGGCCCTCTCCAGGTAGGAGTCGTCGCGCGTGTCGATCTTGATGATCGTTCCCGCCTCGACGAACTGCGGGATCTGGACGACGAGGCCCGTCTCGAGCTTGGCCGGCTTGTAGGAGGCCGACGCCGTCGCCCCCTTCATGCCGGGCTCCGTCTCGACGACCTTCAGGTTCACCGTCGTCGGGAGCTCCACGGAGATCGGGTTCCCTTCGTAGAAGTCGACCTCGATGACCGTCTCGGGCAGGAGGTACTTCATGGCGTCCCCCACGATCTCGTCCGAGAGCCGGACCTGATCGTAGGACTCCTGGTTCATGAAGTGGTGCCCCTCGCCGTCCGAGTAGAGGTACTGCATCTCGTGCGTGTCGAGGGAGGCCTTCTCGATCCTGTCCTCGGAGCGGAACCGGTGCTCGTTCATCGCGCCGGACTTCAGGCTCCGGAGCTTCGCCTGGACGAAGCCGCGGAGGTTCCCCGGCGTCTTGTGGACGACGGAGTGAGCCCTGTGGAGCTCCCCGTTGTGGATCACGATCATTCCGGCGCGAAGTTCGGTAGCTGAGATCATGCCGCGGCCTGGTTCAAACCTTCCTGCGGGCACGGCTCCCGCCGGACGAACCGGACGTCAGCCGCGCCAAACCCGCGAAGGGTAAACCGACATCCCGCCCGAACGCAAGCGGGACCGCCCGAGGGCGGTCCCGCTTGGAAGTCGTTGGAGGGAGAGGCTTAGTCGTTGAGTCGGGCGCTCCGGCCACGCGGCTCGGCCGGCACGGGAACGTCTTCCGCCGCCGGAGCGGCCACCGCGGTGCGCGCGGAGACGGGGAACGTGTCGGCGAGGGTCCGCATCACCTCGGGCGTGTAGATGGCGGCGCCCCAGGCGATGACCTCCTCGGCCGTCAGGTTCGCGCCGAGGTTGACGGGGTATCCGCCCTGCGAGGAGTTGCCCGAGAAGAGGTAGCCCGAGATGTCGACCCGCGGGATCGTCGTGCCGTAGTTCGCGTTGATGAACCGGACCATCTCGTCGGCCCAGACGGCGTAGCCGAGGGAAGTCGGGTGGACGCCGTCGTAGGAGATGATCCCGCCGCTCAGGAACGCCGCGTTGACGGTGATTCCCGCGTAGTCGCGGCCGTGGGTCTTCAGGTCGGAGAAGAAAGCGGTCGTGTCGAAGACCTTGTAGCCGGCGGCGGTCGCGATCGACCGGATCTGCGCGTTGAACTCCGCGCCGCGGGCCTTCAGGAGCGCGACCTCCTCGGGATAGAGGACGACGCCGGGGATTCCGAGCTGGGCGTTCGCGTTGTCCGGCAGGGGCTTGTTGCAGTTCGTCCGCCGCGGGTCGTTCGCGGGAGCGCCGCCGGCGTCGAGGACCGCGCAGGGGATGCCGTAGCCGGTCGCGAGGAACGCCGAGGCGGTGATGTTGACGAGGCTCGTCGCCGGGATCGGCGCGACGCCCGCGCCGCCCCCCGTGACGTCTCCGCCGCGCGAGCTCAGGAACGTGAGGGGCTGGCCGTTCGGTCCCATGACGACCTGGCCGCCGGAGGTGATGAACGGCGGAATCGTGGAGGTGAAGGGGATCGTCGTGATGTCGGGGATCAGCTGCGCTACGCCCTTCCCGGTCCCGCCCTGGGCGGCCTTGAGCGTATTCACGACCGCCTGGTAGCTGGCGGCGTACATCGCGGCGGGCATGACGGTGACGCCGTCGACGGCCGTGCCCGAGGTCGCGGGGCCGAGGATCTCGTTCCCGTAGAGCCCGATGGAGACGAACGTCGGCTTCAGCGCCGCCGCCTGCTCGACCTGCGTCGCGTTCAGCGTCCGGAGGACCAGGCCGGCGACGTCGGACGCGCTCGAGGGGCCCTTCTTCGTGAGGGCCGCCTGGAGCGTGTAGCCCGGGATCGAGAGGTTGTCGTAAGGACGGGGGAGCGTCAGGTTCAGCGGCTTGACCTGCGCCGGCCGCGTCCCGAACTGCGGCGCGAGGCTGATGAGGTACATGCACCCCGTGCCGGGCGTGTCGAGGAGCGGCTGCTCGAACGCGGGCGCGCCGGCCTGCCGGGCGAGGATGGCGTTCCAGGAGTCGACCTGGCCGTACTTGACCCAGCAGTTGTCGAGGAAGCCGGCGTCGACCGAGGCGCCGATGGCGACGAACTTCGTGAAGTCGGCCTGCGCGGCGGCCGGGGCGGCCGGGAGCGCGAGGGCGAGCGCGAGGGCGAGGAAGAGGGTGGTCTTCGTGGTCTTCATCTCACACCCCCTCAGAAGGACGTCCGCATGTTCAGGACGGTGAGGTTCGCGAAGTTCTTGTACCGCCCGTTGAAGTTGTCGTCGTTCGTCGTGACGGAGCGGTCGCTGAAGGTCAGGTAGAGGTTCGAGAAGTCGACCCAGGTCTTCTTCCCGACCTTCCAGCTGAAGCCGACCGAGTAGCCCCGGCGGTTCGCGTCGGGCAGGAGCGGGCCGACGTCGCCGTCCGGCTCGGGCGTCTGGTCGTAGACGAAGCCGCCCATCAGGTCGAACTTCTCGCTGAGCTGCCACTTCGCGCCGAAGCGGAACGCCCAGACGTCCTCCCAGTCGTGGGGAAGGACTGTCGTGGGGACCTGCTTGCCGTCGACGGGCTCGAACTCGAGGACTGTCACGTCGTAGGCGGACCACTCGGTGAACGTCCCGGCGGCCTCGACGCTCACCTTGCCGAAGTCGTAGCCGATGCCGACCTGGGTCTGTGCGGGGGCCTGGATCGTCGTCTTCGTCGGGACCTCCGTGTTCACGGGGATCCTCGCCGCGAAGGCGGCGTCGAGCTGGGCGTTGCCCGTCGAGAGCTGGTAGAAGGTGGAGTCCCCCTCGAAGTTCGCGTCGACCTGTCCGTGGTACGAGGCGCCGATCGAGAGCTTCGGTGTCGGGGTGATCTTGATGCCGGCCCCGAACGTCACGTCCATCTCGAGGTCCGAGCGGATGTCGGCGTGGGCGGCGTCGACGATGCGGTTCGTGAAGGGGTTGAAGAGCGGGACCTTCCGCTGGAGCTTGACGGTCGAGAAGCGCATCTCGGGGCCGGCCCCGATCGCGATCACGTCGTTGATCTGCCAGGCGACCTGGAGGCCCGCGGCGAACTGCTTCAGGTCGACGTACTGCGAGAGGTACCGGCCGCGGAAGTCAGGGTCGTCCCACTTCGTGGCGAGGCCGAAGGGGAACCAGGTGCCGAAGGAGAGGCTGACCTCGTCGCTCAGGCCGTAGGAGAGGTAGAAGTTCGGCGGGAAGAAGAACTGGTCGGCCATCTTGCTCGAATACCCCTGGCCGGGGTAGGGGTTGTAGCCCTCGACGAGCTCGGCCTTCGGGACGATCAGGGTCACCCCGACCATCGCCTTGAGCTCCCCCTTCTTCGCCTGCTTGCCGAGGCCCGCGGGGTTGTAGAACATCGCGGAGAGGTCGTCCGCGTGGGCGACGAAGGCTCCGCCCATGGCCGTGGAGCGGGAGCCCGCTTCGAAGATCGAGAACCCGGCGGCGGACGCAGGGCCGGCGGCGACCAACGCTATGGCCAGAAGGAAAACGGACCCTCCGAGGCCGAATCGAGCGCATCCTCTCAACACGAAACCCTCCTCAATCGCGTAAACGCGATGTGTAAGCAACCTCCGGGAGCCCGTGGATTGTCTCTCCGGGCCGCCCAGAGTCAAGACCCGGGGAAAAGGAAGGGGCCCGGGCCGGACGGCGACGTCTGGCCCGGGCCCCTCCGGCGGGCTCGGGGAAGGGGGGTCAGGAGCGGCGGACGGGGGCCCGGAGGACCGGCGCGAAGCTCCCCGGCTTCGAGGCCTCGCGGGCGAGGAGGGCCTCATCGATCCTTCCGACCGGCGTGACGTGCGGGGCCGAGGTGACGAGCTCGGGGCTCTCCTCGGCCTCCTTCGCGATGGCGATCATCGCGTCGGCGAAGGCGTCGAGCTCCTCGACGGGCTCCGACTCGGTCGGCTCGATCATGAGCGCGCCCGGCACGATGAGCGGGAACGACATCGTCGGCGGGTGGAAGCCGTAGTCCATGAGCCGCTTGGCGACGTCAATGTTGTGGACCCCCCTGGCCGCCTGGAGCTTGTCGTCGAAAACGACCTCGTGGTAGCTCGGGGCGTCGTACTTGAGGTGGTAGAAGGGGGCGAGCTTCTTGCGGAGGTAGTTCGCGTTCAGCACCGACGCCTCCGCGACCTCCCCGATCGCGTCGCCGTAAGACAGGATGTAGGTCAGGGCGCGGACGAGGACGCCGTAGTTGCCGTAGAAGGTCCTCATCCGGCCGACCGAGTCCGGGCGGTCGAAGTCGAGGCGCCACCCGGCCCCCTCGGCCTCGACGGTCGGGACCGGCAGGAACGGCGCGAGCGCGGGAACGACGCCCACCGGGCCGGAGCCCGGGCCGCCGCCGCCGTGCGGCGTCGAGAACGTCTTGTGGAGGTTCATGTGCATGACGTCGGCGCCGAGGTCGGCGGGGCGCACCTTCCCGACGAAGGCGTTGAAGTTCGCGCCGTCGAGGTAGACGTAGCCCCCCTTGCCGTGGACGATCCGGGTCACTTCGAGGATGTTCTCCTCGAAGACGCCGAGGGTGTTCGGCACCGTGATCATCACGGCGGCGACCTCGTCGGTCATCTTCGCCTCGAGCTCTCCGAGGTCGAGCGTGCCGCGCGGGTTGGAGGCGAGCTCCTTCACCTCGTAGCCGGCGAAGTGGGCCGAGGCGGGGTTCGTGCCGTGGGCCGAGTCGGGGACGAGGACGTACTTCCTCGGCGCGCCCGCCTTCACGTGGGCCGCGCGGATCATGAGGCAGCCGGTCAGCTCGCCGTTGGCGCCGGCGGAGGGCTGGAGCGTCACGCGCGCGAAGCCGGTGAGGGCGACGAGGGCCGCCTCGAGGCGGGCCATCAGCTCGAGCGCCCCCTGCGAGAGGTGCGCCGGCGTGTACGGATGGACGTCGGCGAAGCCCGGGAGGCGAGCGATCTCCTCGTTGATCCGCGGGTTGTGCTTCATCGTGCACGACCCGAGCGGGTAGAGGTTCGCGTCGATCGACATGTTCTTCTGGGAGAGTCGGGTGAAGTGCCGGACGGCGTCGACCTCCGACGCCTCCACCTCCCCTTCGACCTCGGCCCGGTGGAGCGCTCCGTAGAGGGACGCCGGGTCGGCGGCGGGGACGTCGAGCGGCGGGAGGAGGACTCCGCGGCGCCCGGGCCGCGAGGCGTCGAAGATCGACGAGGAGCCGCGGCGCCGGTCGGCGAGGGCGGCGGGGGCGGGGTTCGTGAGGTTGCCGTGATCGCTCATGGTCCTCTCCTCAGAACCCCTTCAGCACGTCGAGGTAGCGGTCGAGGTCCTCCCGGCGGACCCGCTCGGTGACCGCGACGAGGAGGAGGTCCTCGTGCTCGCCGGAGCCCGGCGCGAGGCGAGAGAAGGGGACGCCGCCGAGGATCTGAGCCTTCTCGAGGGCCGCGAGGACCACTCCGACCGGCGGGCCGCAGCGGAGCGCGAACTCGTTGAACGTCGCGCCGGGGAAGGCGACGGCGAACTTCCCGGTCCCGAGCCGGCCGATCCCGGCCCTGAGGTACTCGGCCTTCGAGAGGCACTGGAGCGCCGTCTCGCGCAGCCCGTGCTTGCCGAGGGCGGTCAGGGTCATCGTCGCCATGAGCGCGACGAGCCCCTGGTTCGAGCAGATGTTCGAGGTCGCCTTCTCGCGCCGGATGTGCTGCTCGCGCGTGGAGAGCGTGAGGGCGAAGACGGGGCCGTCGGGCGTGTCGAGACGCCCCGCGAGCCGTCCCGGGATCTGCCGCTTGGCGGCGTCGCGGCAGGAGAGGAAGCCGATGAGCGGCCCGCCGAAGGAGGCGGGGACGCCGAAGGAGGCGGCCTCGCCGCAGGCGATGTCCATTCCGGCCTCGCCCGGCGGCTTCAGCAGCGCGAGCGAGAACGCCTCGTTCACGACCCCGACCGCGAGGGCGCCGTGCGCGTGCGCCGTGTCGGCCGCCACGGACCAGTCCTCGACGAGGCCGAAGACGTTCGGGGACTGGACGGCGACGGCGAACGTCGTCTCGTCCACGGCGGCCGCGAGGCCGGCCGCGCTCGTGACGCCGTCGGGCCCGGCGGGGACCTCGACGACCTCGAGGCCGAGGTAGGCGAGGTAGGTGTGGAGCGTCCGGAGGTACTCGGGGTGGATCGTCCGCGAGACGACGACCTTCGTCCGCTTCTTCGTCAGCCGCTCGGCCATCAGGACGGCCTCGACGAACGCGGAGGCCCCCTCGTACATGGAGGCGTTCGCGACGTCCATCCCGGTCAGGAGCGCCACGTGCGACTGGAACTCCCAGATCGCCGTCAGAGTCCCCTGCGAGACCTCGGGCTGGTAGGGGGTGTAGGAGGTCAGGAACTCGCCGCGCGTCAGGAGCTGCGAGACGAACGCGGGAGAGTGGTGCGCGTAGAGGCCGGCGCCGAGGAACGAGGCGAAGCAGGTCGCCGCGGCGTTCTTCGCGGCCATCGCGCCGAGGTCGCGCCGGAGCTCGATCTCCGACATCGGCGGGGCGAGCGGCGGCGGGCCGGAGCGGAGGACCTCGCGGGGGACGGTCGCGAAGAGGTCGTCCACCGACGCGACGCCGACCTCCCGGAGGAGGTCGGCCTGCTCGGCGGGGCTGTTGGGGATGTAGCGCATGGGGATCTCCCGGGCGTCCGCGCGGACGCGCGGGCTCCCTGACGTTTACGCCGCGGACCCGGGGCGTTCCGGGGTCAGGCCTTGGCCTCTTCCTCGACGAACTTCTCGTAGGCGGCCGCGTTCATGAGGCCGTCGACGGCGCCGTCGGAGGTGACCTTCACCTTCACGAGCCACCCGTCGCCGTGGGGGTCCTCGTTGACGGCGTTCGGCTCGTCGGCGAGGCCCTTGTTCACCTCGACGATCTCGCCCGCGACGGGGAGGAAGAGCTCCGAGACGGCCTTGACGGACTCGATCGTCCCGAACTCCTGCCCCTCGTCGAAGATCTCCCCGGTGTCGGGGAGCTCGACGAAGACGACGTCTCCGAGCTCCTTCTGGGCGTGGTCCGTGATGCCGATCGTGGCGATCTCGCCGTCCACGCGGACCCACTCGTGGCTCTTCGAGTAGAAGCGGTCGTCCGGATAGCTGCTCATCTCTGTCTCCTGGCGGAGGGTTTCAGGCGGTGGGGCGCTTGTAGAAGGGCGTCGGGACGACGACGGCGGGGACGTCCTTCCCGCGCACGTCGACGAGGAGGCGCGTCCCGACGGCGGCGGCCGCGAGGGGGACGTAGGCGAGGCCGAGGGCCTTCCCGACGGTCGGCGTCTGGGTGCCCGAGGTGACGACTCCGGGCTCGCCGGTGGCCTCGACCTTGACCGGGTAGCCGTGGCGGGCGATGCCGCGCCCCTCGACGAAGAAGCCGGCGAGCTTCCGTGTCAGCCCCGCCTCCTTCTGCCGCGCGAGGGCCTCGCGGCCCACGAAGTCGCCCTTCTTCATCTTCACGATCCAGCCGAGGTCGGCTTCCCACGGCGTGACGGTGTCGTCGATGTCGTTGCCGTAGAGGGCGAGCTTCGCCTCGAGGCGGAGCGTGTCGCGGGCTCCGAGGCCGGCCGGGAGGAGCCCCTTCGGCCCGCCCGCCTCGAGAAGGGCGTTCCAGATCTTCGGGGCGGCCTCGGCCGGGCCGTAGATCTCGAAGCCGTCCTCGCCCGTGTACCCGGTGCGCGAGACGATGCAGCTCGCCCCGAGGACGTCGGCCCGGGTGAACCAGTAGTAGGCGACCTTCCCGAGGTCGGCGGGCACGAACGGCTGGAGGATCTCCTGGGCGAGCGGCCCCTGGATCGCGATCTGGCTCCAGGCGGGCGACTCGTCCTCGATCGCCGCGCCCGGGACCGCGAACGACTTCGCCCACGCGACGTCCTTCGGGGTGTTCGAGGCGTTGACGACGAGGAGGTAGTCGTCCTCGGCGATCCGGTACGTCAGGAGGTCGTCGACGAACGTCCCCTTCTCGGTCAGGAAGGCCGAGTACTGGATCCGGCCGTCGACGAGGGCGGCGACGTCGTTGCACGTGATCTTCTGCACGACCTCGAACGCCTTCGGGCCCCTGACGCGGATCTCGCCCATGTGCGAGACGTCGAAAAGGCCGGCTTTCGTCCGGACGGCGACGTGCTCCTCGACGAGGCCCGAATACTGGACGGGCATCTCCCAGCCCCCGAAGGGGACGAGCTTTCCGTGGAGCGCCTTGTGACAGTCGAACAGCGGAGTGCGGAGGAGGGAGGGGGAATCGGGAGCGTTCATAGGCCCGGCCGGGCACGATACGGCCCGGGAAGGTGGTCGTCAACCGCGGGAGGCGCCGCTCCCGGTCGATCCCCGCTAGACTCCCGGCCAGCCATGAACGAGACGGTTCCGCGGGACGCCGCCCTCCTCGCGGCCGGGCGTGCGCCGGTCTCCCTCGACGCGGACGCTCCCGTCACCGACGGCTCCGACGACGTCTTCCTCCTCACGGAGGGCTCGGTCGTCGCACACGTCCTGACGGCGTTCGGGCCGCACCCGATCGGAACGCCGGCGGCGCCGTCGCTCCTCTCCCTCCACGGCGCTCTCGCCGGGGCCTACGACCTCTGTCGCTACGACCCGCGCGGCGGGGCGTCCATGGTCGTCTTCCCCGGGGAGGAGGCGCGCGGGCTCCTCTTCGCACCCTCGCCCGCCGGCGCCGCGTTGCGGCGGATCGCCCTCGCGAGCGTGACGACGGCTCTCCGCGAGGCGAACGCGACGCTGGCGCGGTTCTTCGACGACATCGTGCCCGAGCCGGGCTGGAAACCGAAGCCGGCTCCGGCGGCCGCGCCGCTCCCGGCCGCCGCGCCGGCCGACCCGCGGAGGGTCCGGGACCTCTTCGACGCCGCGGGCCTGGACCCCGCCACGCTCCCCGACCTCGGCCTGACCCAGCGGCGCCTCCCCTCGGGGAGCCGCCTCCTCTCGGCCGGGGAGCCGGGAGGGGAGGCCTACGTCGTGGCGGAAGGGCGGCTCCGGGTCTCCATCCGGATCCCCGGCGTGGGGGAGGAGGCGCTCGCGTTCCTCGGACCCGGAGAGGTCGTCGGAGAGATGGCGCTCGTCGACGACGCGCCGCGCTCGGCCGACGTCGTGGCGCAGGACGGCGCGGTCACCGTCTTCGCCCTCTCGAGGGAGGTCTTCCGCCGGCTGCTCGACGAGGGGACCCCGGGAGGGGCGCCGCTCCTCGGCGGGATCGTCGTCGCGCTCGTCCGCCGCTTCGAGGAATCGATCCGGAAGGCGGCGACATTCCGCGTCCTGTCCGGACCCTTCTGAGCCTCCCGGCCCGCCTCCTCAGAGCTTCTTCAGCTTCTCCCGGAAGACGACCCTCTCTTTCCCCGTGGCGGAGGAGACGACGACCCGGAGCCGCTTCGGCTGGTAGCCGGGAGCCGTGAGGACGACGTCGTAGACGCCGGGCTCGCGGAACTGCATCTCCTGCTCGACGAACCGGCCGGCCGTTCCCATGTCGTGCCCGTCGACGGAGACCCGCGCGAACGCCGGCTCGACCGCGAGGCGCGCGAGGCCGGACGTCTGGTAGTCGGGTCGCGGGAGCTTCCCGCCGGGGCCGGTCGGGCCGGCTGGGGTCCCGTTCTGAAGCTCGTGCTCGATCTCGACGCGGTCCTCGACGGCGTTCCCGGTGACGAGGACCTCGACGAGGAAGTCCTTCCGGCCCGGATAGGCGAAGCGGAGACGATGGCGGCCGTCGGAGGCGAACGCGAGGAGCGAACCTCCGCCGGCGTCGTCCCAGTCGTCGGAGATCCCGATGAAGCGATCGTTCAGGAAGACGCGCGCCTGGTCGGGCGTGACGTTCAGCTTCACGAGCCTCCGGGTGATCACGGTCGCGTCGGGGCGGACGGACGGCGTCGGGGTCGGCGTGGGCGCCGGGGTCGCGGTCGGGAGAGGGGTTGGCGTCGGCGTCGGGCGCGGGCGGGGCGTCCGGGCCGGCACGGCGGTCCGGCCGGGCGCCGCCGTGGGGAAAACCTCCGCGGCGCTGGCGGGCGTCGGCGAGGCGCCGGGAACAACGCCGAAGGGGGGCGTCGCGGGTGCCGGCATCGCCGGCGAGGCGTCCGGCGTCGGCAGGGCCGTCGGCGTGGGGGAAGGGGCCGGCAGCGGGACGACGGAGCGGAAGAGCCCCTGCGAGCGCAGGAGGAAGAAGCCGCCGACGAGGATCCCGACGAGGAGGAGCCCGCCGGCGGCGGCGCCGGCGAGCGCCGCCGGAGAATGCTGGGAGGACGTCATCGAGGTCCGCCCGCCCGAGCGAGACAGGCTGCGGGAGGCGGAGAGGTCGACGGGCGGAGGGGGGGTCGCCTGCGGCGGCACGACGCCCGGTGCGGGCGACGGCGTGGCCGTCGCGGCAGCGGCGGCAGCAGCTCGGGCCCGCCCCACCTTGCTCTCGGAGAGCCCCGTCGTCGAGACGAGCGGGGCGATCCCGATCAGCGCCCGGAGGTCGTCGGCGAGCTCCGCCGCGTCGCCGTAGCGTTCTTCCCGGTTCTTCGCGAGGCACTTGCGCGCGATCTCGGTGATCTCGGGCGGGAGCTCCTCGTTGTGCCGGATCGGGTCGAGCGGCTCGTCGTGCAGGATCTGGTAGACGAGCGTCGTCAGGGTGTCGGCCGGGAAGGGCTTCCTGAGGGTCAGCGTCTGGTAGAGGACGACGCCGAGCGAGAAGACGTCGCTCCTCACGTCCAGCTTGTCGCCGCGCACCTGCTCCGGGGACATGTACGCCGGCGAGCCGACCATTTGTCCCGTCGTCGTCAGGTCCGTGTCGCCCGTCAGGAGCTTGCCGATGCCGAAGTCGGTCACCTTCGCCGACGAGGAGTCGGTCAGGAGGATGTTCGCCGGCTTGACGTCGCGGTGGAGGACCCCGCGCTGGTGCGCGTGCGAGAGCGCGTCGGCGACCTCGGAGAGGATCCGGATCCGGTCGACCAGCGGGAAGGAGCCGGGGTCGGCGATACGCTGGGAGAGGCTCCCGCCCGAGATGTACTCCATCGCGAGGTAGAGGACTCCCTCGTCCTCTCCCACGTCGTAGACCGTGACGATATTCGGGTGCTGGAGCCGGCCCGAGATCTTCGCCTCCTTGAGGAAGCGCGCCTTCGCCTCGGACATGCTGAAGCTCTGCGACGGGCCGTCGAAGCGGACCGTCTTCAGGGCGAGCGTCCGCTCGATCTGCGGGTCCTGGGCCAGGTAGACGACGCCCATGGCCCCCTTGCCGAGAGGACGCAGAATCTCGTAGCGACCGATCCGGGACGGAATCACGACAATCCGATGATTGTACTCAGTTCGACCCGTCGCCCGTCGGGTCGATCTCCGCGGGGCCCTCGTCGGTCATCAGGGTCGCCTCTCCCTCGGTCGAGTCGGCGAAGTCGGTCTCGCGCTTGGCGAGGGCCGCGGCCGCCTCCTCGAGCCGTCCCACCGGCACGGCGACCTCGATGGAGGCGAGGTCCTCGTCGTTCGGAACCGGGTTCTGGGAGAAGCTCTTGTCGACGATGCGCGCCGGGATCCCGCGGCTCTCGAGGAACCCGACGATGAAGGTGGCTTCGGCCTCGTTCCCGACGGACGTGACCGCGCTCCAGTCCAGGGAGGGGGGTTCGCTGGGCTCGTCGCTCATCGCTCACCTCGCTTCGGGATTCCGGCCGGCCGGACGCCTCGGGAACCGTTCGGCCGCCGCGCCGCCAGTATGGGCCAGATCGAGCCGGTAGAGACGCCGAAAGCCCGGCGCGGGGAGGGAGCGCGGCCCGGCGCCGGGCCGCGCTGCACCCGGCTCAGAAATCCGTCGCGTCGAAGGCGCGCGAGAGCTGCTTCATCACCGCGTTCGTGGCGAGCCCGGCCACGGCCGCGGTGATCGCCTTCCCACGGTTGCGGCCGATCCAGAAGCCGACCGCCGCTGCGCCGAGGAGGCAGGGGAGCGGGTGCTTCCTCACGACGTCGAGAGCCGCGCTCTGCCAGTCGATCCCGGGGTCGAACGCGAAGGGAGCCTCGGCGCCGCCGACCGGTCCGTCCGGGGAGGCGCCGTGCGGGGCCGGCGGGCGGATCGTCGGCTCCGACATCAGTCGTCGCTCCGCCGGCGGAAGAGGAGGCCGATCGCGAAGCCGACGCCGAGCGCGATCGCGACCGACTTGCCGGGGTTTTGACGGACCCAGTCGGAGGCCTTCTCGGTCACCTCGTCCCAGTCGGTCTCGCGGAGGCGGTCCCGAAGGACCCCCGCCCTCGACTTCACCTCTTCGGCGACCTCGCCGACCTTCTCCTTCACGCGCCCGCCGAAGCTCTCGCGGGCGGCGTCGATCTTCTCGTCGACCGCTTTCGCGGCGTCGATGGTCTCGGCCATGTCGACCTCCCTTCCGATACTCGGGGGAATCTTCGCACGGCCCGGCGGCGGCTCGCCAGCGCGGAGCGTTTTCCGGGGCTACCATGCGGGGAGGAGGACCCGATGCAGATCGGTTTTCACGGCGCGGCGCGGACTGTGACCGGCTCCAAGTACCTCCTGACCCTCGACCACTACCGGCTCCTCGTCGACTGCGGCCTCTTCCAGGGCGGCTTCGAGATGCACCAGAGGAACTGGAAGGGGCTCCCGTTCGACGCCTCCTCCGTCGACGACGTCCTGTTCACGCACGCCCACATCGACCACACCGGGTACTTCCCGCGCTTCGCGGCGGACGGGTTCTCGGGGCGGGCGTTCGCCACGCCTCCCACCAAGGCCCTCCTCGGCGTCCTCCTCCCCGACTCGGGCGGCCTGCAGGAGGAAGAGGCGCGCTGGGCCAACAAGAAGGGCTACTCGCGCCACCAGCCGGCGCGTCCGCTCTACACGGAGGAGGACGCAAACCGCTCCCTCGCGCTCCTCCACAAGCTCGAGTTCGAGCGCGAAACGCCGCTTCACAAGCACCTGAAGGTGACCCTCCACCGGGCCGGTCACATCCTGGGCGCGGCCTTCGCGGAGATCCGCTACCGCGACCGGCACGACTCCTGGAAGACCGCCGTCTTCTCCGGCGACATGGGACGGCGGGGCGTCCCGATCCTCCAGGACCCCGCGCCGCTCCCCGCCTGCGACGTCCTCGTCTGCGAGTCGACCTACGGCGACCGGCTCCACGAGGCGACGGACCCGAAAGAGCAGCTCCGGCGCGAGCTCGAGGAGGCGTTCCGGCGCGGCGGCGTCACCGTCATCCCAGCGTTCGCCGTCGGTCGGACCCAGGAGATCCTCTACCACCTCTTCGAGCTCTTCGAGGAGAAGCTCCTGCCGAAGGTCCCCGTCTTCGTCGACTCCCCGATGGCGAACTCCGTCGTCGAGCTTTACTGCCGCTACGAGAGCGAGCACGACGTCGAGATGAACGCCCTCGAGGAGGCGTCGGGGTCGCCGCTCCGGACCCCCTACTTCACGGTCGTCCGGAAGCGGGAAGACTCGAAGAAGCTGAACGCCCATCCCGGGCCGGCCGTCGTCATCTCGGCCTCGGGGATGGCCACCGGCGGGCGCGTCCTCCACCACCTCTACCACCGCCTCCCCGACGCGCGGAACACCGTCCTCTTCGTCGGCTACCAGGCCGAGGGAAGCCTGGGCCGCCGCCTCCTCGAGGGGGAGACCGACGTGGTCGTCATGGGCGACGGCCTCACGGTGAAGGCGACGATCCGGAAGATTCCGGCTCTCTCCGCCCACGCGGACGCCGACGAGCTGATCGCCTGGATGAAGACCGCTCCGGCGCCTCCGAAGACGCTCTTCCTGACGCACGGCGAGCCGGCGGCGCAGGACGCGTTCGCCGCCCGAATCCGTTCCGAGCTGGGCTGGAACGTCCGCGTTCCCGAGCCCGACGACGTCGCGGAGGTCTGAGCCTGGGCCGCGGCACCGGCGCCTTCCCCATCCGGCCCCCGGAGCTGACGGGAATCACGCGGGCGATCGCGCTCGCCTGGGTCGTCCTCCGCCGGAGCCTCCGGTCGTTCTCCGCCGCGCGGGGCGCCTCTCTCGCCGCCGGCCTCGCCTACTCCTCGCTCCTCTCGTTCATCCCGCTCGCCGCCTCCGTCACCGTCCTCACCTCGACGTTCTACGGCGAGGAGGGCGGCCAGGGCTTCTACCGCCTCCTCCGGTTCTTCGTCCCGGGCACCTCGCGAGAGGTCCTCCGCGGCGTCGCGGCCCTCGTCGACCTCGCCCGGGCCGCGTCCGGCATCGCGACCGCCCTCCTCGCGCTGACGTCGCTCAAGGTCTACTTCGACGTCGAAGGGGCCGCGAACCACCTCTGGGGGACGCTACGCCCGCGACGCGTCCGCGAGCGCCTCACGTTCGCCGCCCTCACCGTCGTCCTCGGCCCGGTCGCCCTCGGAGTCGCGACGTCTCTCCTCCTCGAGCGGGGCTTCCCGATCACGCGTCTCCACGCCGGCGGGGTCCTCGCGTCGATCTTCGGCCTCGCCCTCATCTACAAGGTCGTGCCGTCGGCCCAGGTCCGCTGGGGCGCCGCCGCCGCCGCTGCCGTCCTCGCCGGCTCCGGGCTGATCGTCCTCCGGCAGGTCTTCACGACCGGCTTCATCGCCCTCGCGGGAATCGAGCGGCTCTACGGCACGATCAGCGCCGTCGCGATCTTCGTCATCGCGGCCGGCTTCGCCTGGACGATCTTCCTCTTCGGCATCTCCTTCGCCCACGCCGTCCAGTTCCGCGACGAGCTCCTCGCCCACGACGCGCCGCCTCCGGCCGCGAAGAAGCCGGGCCCCCTCGAAGAGACGACCCAGCTCCTCCTCCGCCTCACCGAGGCGTGGCACGCGGGCGTTGCGCTGGACGCCTCGACGCTCGCCGAGACCTGCAGCCGCGGCCGCCCCGACGACCTGCGGTCGCGCATGAAGCGGCTCGGCACCGCCGGCCTCGTCGTCGTCGAGGGCGAAGCCATCCGCCTCGCGCGCCCGCCCGACACGATCACCCTCTACGCGGTCGCGCGCGCCATCGGCGAGGCCGCGCCGCGAGCGGTGCCGAAGGGTGAGGAGCCCGCTTCCGCGATCCTCCGCGCCTTGTACATGCGTGCCGACGCAGAAGAGAGGGGCGTCCTGCAGGGGACGAGCCTCGAGGACGTCTATCGCCCTCACGCCCGGAAGATGTCGGCCGGGACCGACCCCGGCAACCTCCGCCTCGGCGCCGAGGCCGCCTCGGCCGGCCGAAAGGGCGGTTCCGGCGGCAAACACGGAAGCGGCGTCGTCCCGAGCGCGGGCGCGCACACCGACCCGACGGAGCCCGGAGACGGGACCGTTTGACGAATCGCGCCGATCCGGCTAGATTCTCCGCCCCCAAGGTGGGGCTGTAGCTCAGCTGGGAGAGCGCTAGAATCGCACTCTAGAGGTCGGGAGTTCGATCCTCCTCAGCTCCACCATTCATTCCTCAAGGTTTAGCGCCGCGACCCCGCGGCGTTTTTCGTTTTCGCGTCACCTTTGGCGTCACCCGAGGCCGAAAAACCCGAGATTTCCGAGAGCTTCTCGACGAGGGGGACGAGGTCGGCGGGCTCGAGGTGGGTGTAGGTGCCGGCCATCGAATGGTCAACGTGTCCCATGTAGGCGTTGCGGAGCGTCTCTGTGAAGCCGGCGCGGGCAAGCCAGGTCTCCGCCGTGTGCCGGATCGTGTGGAGAACGAGGACGTCAGTACTTGGGGCGTCGTCCGGCTCCTTCAGCCCGGCGAGCTCCTTCGCCAGGGCGAACGCGCGGGAGAGCTTTCGGGCCTCCCACGGCTGGGCGCCGCGCTTCGGGGCCTTGCCGCGGGGGCGTGCCGCCTCCGTGTAGCCGTCGGCCGGTCGGGGGAAGACGTAGCTGTCGCCGACGCCGCGGGGCTGCGCGTCGAGGAGCGCCTTGATGCCGGCGGCGAGGGGGAGGACCTTCTGCGGGAGCCCCCGCCTGCTCGTCTTCGGGAGCCGGACGCGGACGACTCCGCGGCGGGAGTCGACGTCGGACCATCGGAGGTCGAGGACCTCCCCGCGGCGTGACCCGAAGAGGAGGAGGGCCTGGAAGACGGTGACGGCTGCGCGGAGTCGCTGGCGGTAGGCTTCGGCCGAGTCAGACTCGGGCCGCGGGGCGCCGCCGTAGCGCCGACTCTCGCCGGTCATCATGTCCGTGATGATCGGGCCGAGGGTCCGGACCTTCGCCAGGTGGGCACGCCAGGCGACGGGGTCGTCGAAAGCGGTCGTCAGGCGCTTCCATTCCTCCGGCGTGAACGCGCGGGTCCGCCGCTGCTCGCGGTACTTCTTCACCTTGAGCCTGGGGATCGGGTTGCGCTCGATCCAGCCTTCAGCCTCGCCGAAGTTCAGGACGGCCAGGAAGACGGCGGCTTCGCGGTTCACGGTGACGCCGGACACCTTCCCTTCGCGGTCGTGCTGGAACCGGACGAGGTCGGTCGAGCGGAGTTGATCGGCGCGCTTGGCTCCGAACCTGGGGTAAAGGTGCCGCTCGAAGATCCTCTCAACGGTCTTCTTCCAGGCCGGCGCGAGCTTGGGGCCGCGGATCTCGAGATACCTCTCGGCCAGCTGCCTGAACGTCACCCGTGACGGTCCGTCACCGGGCCGACGCTCGGCGACCTCCGCCACCTTCTTCTTCAGGTAGGCGACGGCGTCGGCGCGGTCGACATCGTGAAGGGTCTCCTGGCGGTAGACGCCGAGAGGGGGCTTGCCGCCGTCGAGCCAGCGGACGCGGAACGAGTCTTTGCCGATCCGGACGACGCCCATGGCGCGAGCCTAATCCCCTGCTCGACGGGTCCGCCAGCGGAGCGAGGAGACGATGCTGCGGCGGAGCCAGTAGGCGACGGTCACTCCGTCCTCGTCGGCGGCGCGCTTGACCTGCTCGGCCAGGGCGGGGCGGCAACGGAGCTCGAGGCGGGCGGTCTGCACGCCGCTCCCCTTCGGGCGTCCGACGGGGCGGCCGGTGGGGCGCGTCACGCAGCCTCCGGGAGGTAGAGGCGGACGGGCCGGCCGACGGCGTCGGCGAGGGCCTGAAGGTCCTCGCGGTCGAAGTGCCAGGGGTGAGCCGACGGGGTCCCGTCGAGGACCCTGACGACGTCGCCGGTGGCGTCGACGGCGACGGAGGCGGGGGCGGAGAGGGCGCTGGAAACGTCGCGCCAGTCGGCGGGGGAGGCGCCGGGGAGGACGGCGGCGGCCAGGGCGCGGGCGCCGTCGATCGTGGAGGCGGCGACGAGCATCCCGTCGAGGAGGAGGGCGTGGGAGTCGGCGGGGATGATCATGGAGATAATGTACGGCGAGAAACGCGGAAAAGCAAGTCTAACCAAAGCCTTTTTTTGGTGTCACGTTTGCGCGAATTCGATGCACATTTCGCCGCGGAACGCTGGCACGGGTGATGCTTTAGCGCCCTATAACTGTTATTATAATAAGAAACGCAGCTGTTCGTCTGCGTTTACCCGTATTTCGCGCCGGTAGGAAATTACTGTGCCACGGCTCTCCGTGCGGGTGTCAGCGCCGTGAGCATTTGTACGGCGAAAAACACTAGCGCGGCGCTTGGCTGGGCGGCTCATGGCGCGGTGAAGCGTAGCACGGGACCGGCCAGAACGCTACGCCTTCGGGCGCAGGTCCTCGGCTTCGAGGCGCCGGTCCTCGCGGAGCGCGTCGGCGAGCCAGGCGCGGCACGCCGGGCACGTCTCAGGGGTCACGCCAAGAAGGTCGGTCACGCCGGGGCACGCGGGGTCGTGGCCGTCCTTCAGGTGCGGTCGAAGGGCGAGGAGCCGATTCCAGAGGCGGAGCTCGTCGGGGGTCAGCGGCACGTCGGAATTCTCGCGCGTCGAGCGCCTGGGGCGGGCGTAACCTCTCGGGGCGGACACCGTTCGTCTGCGGCCAGTCACAACCTTTTCGCCGGAGGTGCTTATGGTCACGCTTCTCCCCGCCCTTGTCGTTCTAGCGCAAGCTGCGATGGCGACTCCGGTCCCGACTCCTGCTCCGATAGCCGCAACGGAAGTGGTCCAGGCGGAGGGCAAGACCGCTGACGAGCTCTACTCAGCGGCACTCGCTTGGGTGCCGGCGGCGTTCAAGTCGGCGAAGGCCGTCACCGAACTCGCGGACAAGGCGTCAGGGCGACTCGTCCTAAAGGGCTCGGTGCCGTGGTCGCGGACGCCCGCGCTCATGCCTTGGTCGTTCGTAGGGGATGTCCAGTTCACCGTCACGATCGAAACGAAGGACGGTCGCTACCGGTACACGATCGACTCGTTTCAGGCGTCCTTCGGCAATACGGAACATCCGAACCAGCGGAACACGTACGGCCCGATCACCGAGGCCCCTGCATACGCCGGCCCCACCATCACCATCGGCGACAAAAAGAACTGGCAGGAACACCAGAAGCTCGCCCGCGAGACCGCTGCCTCGCTCGCCGAAAGCCTCAAAGCGGCGATTGCGAAGCCCCCTGAGAACTGGTAGGTCAAGCGGGGCGTTCTCCGTCCATCCTGCGTCAGAAGCTCAGCCCGGAGCCGTACCAGCCCCGACTTTTCAGCCTACGTCGACCATGAGGGTGGCGAGTGAGACGGCGACGACGAGGTCGTCGTGTCCGGCGCTCGAGGGATCGTGCTCCGGTCCGTTGACCTCTGGCCGAAGGTCGAGGAGGCGTCGACGGAGCTTCTCGCGGGGGGGGGGTGAGTCAATCCGCCAGATCGCCCGGAATGAATGAGCGAACGCATCTTTCGCAGCCAATCGGGTGCTTTTCGGCCCAATCAAGGGATCGGCGCTTCCCGTCGACCGATCTGCAATGCTTCGACTCGGTTCCGTCCTGTACTTCAACGTTCTTGAATCCCGCCTTGCGCATTTCGCGGACTTGCCCTCGATTGACCGCTATCGCGATCTCCATATGCGCGAAGACCTCCGCATGTTCCCCCTGAAGAAGACCAGCCTCTTGAATCACCTTCGCGAGCTTTCGGGGCGCCCACCCATTCGCGACGGCTTCAACCACGTATGGAAGAACCGCTTGAACCAGATCGAGACGGACCGACCGGTGCTTCTCGGGATCGGAAACCAGCATCCCGCTCTTGTCGAAGGACTGACATAGCGTGTATCCGCCTCGCTCGCGTGCGTAGCGAACGGCCTCACTCTCCGGTCGAACAGGCGGTGGCGCGGGCAGGGGTGGAGCGGGCGCGGGCTTCGGAGTCAACTCCAGTCCGACGAGCTTTCGTAGCCACCTCATTCCAGGTCACCCCTCCTCGACCGCGTCGGCAGCGGTCTGTGTCGTCTGCTTCTGGAGAGCCTACCGCGCCGCAACGTAGTCCGCTCCCCGTAGAACGTACGAGGACGGCCCTTTGATCTCGCGATCGGTCTCGGGGCCTCAGACGTCCGCTCCGTCGTCCTTCGGCACGAGGGCGGGGCTCGGCCTGGCCTCTTCCATTTCCCTTTCGAGGATGTAGCGACCCATCTCCCGCCATGAGGTCCTAAGCGCCTCTTCCGCCTCGCGTGAAAGCGGCATCGGCGGGTCTCCGAATATCGCTGCGACACAGGCCTTAGAGTGCTCCCGGACGATTGGGTGTACTGCCGGTCTCCGGGCGCGGTCCCGCCGAATGGCCAGCTCGAAGACGAGGTCCTCGGCTTCGACTCGCTTCTTCGGCGTGAGCCTCGCGAGCATGGTGGGGATGTCAATTCGGTCAGGACGCATGGCCTTTCTCCTCGCGGGCTGCGGCGCCGAGAATCGTCTCGAGCGCCGCGGCCAGCTCGCTGTCTGAAAGGATCGGTTTCGGGTCGGCCGGGCTCGTTGCCAGGCTGGCGTCAAGCTTCGTCGTTCGCGGGGCGTAGAGCCCGAGCAATTCCGAGAGGTCCTTCCGAACCTGCAGAGCGCCCTTGTAGTCCTGCACCTTCATGTTCTTGCCGTACAGGTCGTGGAGCTGCGCACGGGCGCGGCCGAGTTCCTCTTCCCGGACGACGACGGCCAGGGCCTTTAGGCGGTCGGTCGCCCGGGCGATGTAGACATCGACGGTTCGGGGGGCCAGTCGCCATTCCTTCGCAGCGTGTCGCAGGATTTCGTCCCGGGTGGCGCCGCGGACCGTGAGCGTGAAGACGATCGTTACCCGCTCCTCGACTTCTGCCTTGGTCGCCTTCTTCCCGTTCGCGAGGTCCTTCGTCATGCGGCACCCAGCATTTCTTCAAGCCAGGCGCGGTGGAATCGGTACAGCTCGAGATCATTCGTGACAACGGTTTGCTCGAGCCGCGGGTTCGCGGTGAAGTTCGCGGAGCCTTCGATGGTGATCCAGTCGGGCGGCGCGCCGATCAAGAGCACTTTCGCGTGATTTTGGAACGCGCGGTATCGGAGTCCACGGGCGGCGAGTCCTTCGACGAGTGCGTTTGCGACGGCGGTTTCCCTGCGCTTGAAGTAGGTGCCTGTCACGATGGCGGCCGTCCCGATCTGCTCTGAGTCGAGGAGGGCGAAGAGGGCCTGGACGTTGCCGCGGTTCATCGTCCAGGTGGAGCCGTACGCCTCGTCCGCCGGCCGGCCGAGGAGCGCGAGCGTCGCCGGCAGGAGGCCGAAGTAGTCGAACCGTCCATTCGAGACGATGTGGAGGCTCTCTCCCGGCGCGGGGAGCTCCCGGAAGAAGTCCTCAAGCGACTCCTGCCGGAGTGCTGCCAGGTAGCGGCGGTGGGAGGGGCGGCGGGCCAGGAGGCGCGGGCCGTCGAGTGTGGTGGTCGTCTCGAAGCTCGGAGCGTCGTCGAGGAGGAGACCGAGGTCGGATTGCAGCCCGGAAAGAGGCCCGGGTTCGTCGAGGTAGCCGACGGCGGCGCGCTTCACGGGCGTACTCCTCGGGAACGCTTTTCCCCGCATGGCGGGCAATGGCCGGGGGGCATCCCGGCGACCGGGCCGGCCGGGGCGTCGTCCTCGTCGACGGGGCCGTCCTGGGGGCGCCTGACGCTGCGGGCGAGGTTCTCGACGAGGGCGGCCAGTAGGACGAGGTGCCGGGTCACGGCGTCGAGCTCGGCGGCGAGGTCGGGGCGGCTCATCGGCGTCTCCGACGGGGCCGACCCGCGAGGACGAGGGCGGCGGTCTTCACGTTCGGGAAGACGAGGAGGTCGCGGTGCCGGACGGCGCGGCCCGATGCGATGAGGCCGTCGACGAGGTCGCCGAACGCGTCGAGCGAGAGCCCGGAGCATTCCCACGCGGTCGAGACGTTCACGATGAGCGGCTTCACCGGGCGCCTCCGGCCAGGAGGAGGAGGGCGACGGCGAGGAGGAGGAGGAGGGCGAAGGTGATTCGCTTCACCGGGCGCCTCCGGCCCTGCGCCGCGCGCACGTCTGGCAGGTGGCGTCGCCGCGGGCGTTGACGTGCCAGGCGACCGTCTGGCAGTCGGGGCAGGGGTTGCCGGCCAGGCGGGCGAGGGTCCGGTCCCGGCGGGCACGGTCGAACGGGAGGAGCCGGCCGGGGGCACGGCGGGCCTGGTAGCAGGTGGGGCAAAGGATGTCGGACTCGACGAAGAGGGGGGCGTTGCAGGAGGTGCAGGTGGGGGCCGGCTCGGGGGCAGCCGGGGCGCCGGCCCGAAGCTCGCGGAGCCGGGCCAAACTCTGATTCTGGGGGGCACCCCTAGTGCCTAAAGTGCCGAAAGTGCCAATACTCATCCTTCGGCGCTCCTCTCGACGGGGGTCGGGTGGAGTTCTGGCACTTCTGGCACTTCTGTCCATAGGGGGGAGATCAGAAGTACAGGGGACGGGGGCCGGCCAGCCGGCCGGGGGTCGGGCGGCGGGAGGCGCCGGAGGTAGCCGCGACCCTCGAGGAGGTCGAGTCCGGGAAGGAGGTCCTCGGGCCGGCCGACGGACCGGTGGTGACGGTGGCAATCGCGGAGGGTGAAGCCGATCTCGCCCTTGGCGCCGCGACGCCTGAAGACCTTCGAGTCGGCGAGGGTGCGCTCGATCCAGCGGAGGAGACGGCGAGCCAAGGCGACCCGCTCGTCGGCCTCCATGAGGCCGTAGGCGGCGAGCGCGTGCTCGGTGTAGTACTCAACGATCGAGGTCGCGGCGACGACGGAGTCGACGTCGATCTCGAGCTCCCACGGGGCGGCGGGGCGGCAGGTCCGATACCGGATGACGTGGAAGATGCCGGCGATCCGGGCGGCGGCGCCTGCGGCCTTGCTGGCCCAGTCGCGGATGGCTGCCAGGCGCTCCCCTTCGCGCTGCTCTGCCTCGATCCGGTTGGCGAACGCGGCCCATTCGGCCAGGGCCTTTCCGGTCAGGAGGAGCCGGTGCGGCCGGTCCTCGCCGGCCGACGGGAGGCCGTAGGTCGTCCGGATCGTCTCCCGGTACGTTGCAGCGGCGACCGTCGAGAGGGGCCGGTTTGCGTAGACGCGGGAGCCGACGGTGTCGGCGGGGACCGTCCAAAGGATGCGACCGAGGAGCCCGCGACCGCGAAAGCCGGGAGTGCCAGCGCAGCCCGCGACGACGTCGGGCTGCACGCATATCCCCATGGTCAGGGCGGGGCGCTTCACGAAGTCGCCGTCGCGCGTCGTCCGCCCGACCCGGATCGTGTCGCCTGCGTGGGCCTTGAGGTAGACCTCGAAGTTCGGGGCGGAGGAGTAGCGGCCGGCGAGGATCTCGAAGAGTCCGGAGTCGGCGTCGAACATGGCGATCCGTCCGCCCTGGCGGGCAATGGACGTCGTGAGGTGCTCTGCCGTCTCGTCGCTGACGATCTCCTTCGGCTCGGCCGGGACCTCCGGCAGGTTGGCGGCGAGCTCCTCGAGCTCGATCCGCTGCGCGTCGCCGGTCCCCTTCTTCGCCTTGGCGAGCTGGGATTTCAGCTCTTTCATCCGGGCTTCGGCGACGTCGCGGCGGTTCTGGGCGCGCTTGATGTCCGGCGCGGCGGCGCGAACGCGCTCCTCTTCGATCTCCTCGAGCGGCGCGAGGGTCCTCCTGAACGTCTCGGACTTCCGGGTCCCTGGCGTCATGGCGCCGACGACGTAGATGTTCGTGGGCTCCTCGTGCGTCTCGCCGACGGCGACGACGTAGCGCCTGGCGACGGTCGCCGACGCGACGGCGAGCGAGAGGGAGGCGGGGAGGTCGACCGGGACTTGAACGGTCTGCGCGACCTCGGAGGCGAAGTCGCCGAGCTCGGGCGGGAGCGCTTCAAGCGGGAAGTCGGGGAGGAGGATCGGGGCGTCGAACGGGACGGGCTCGGGCCAGGGCTCCGGCTCGGCGGGCGTCTGCTCGCCCTTCGGCCGGAACGGCTTCACGCGGTTGGCTGCGGGGTCGAGACGCTCTCGGACGTCGTGCCAGGTGCGACCGCTGCAGCCGTTGTGCTGGCAGGTGTAGGCGATGACGCCTGCGGCGTTGCGAACGATGGCGGCGGAGGTGCCGGTGTGGCTGTCGTCGAAGATGCACGGGTTGACGATCCAGCGCGATCCGCCCTGCCAGGGCTCGCGCGGGCCGGCGTGGGGAATGTGCTGCTCGATCCAGCTCTCGAGGTCGAACGTGCCGGAGGTGGAGTGCGCGACGACGCCGGGCTTCTTCTGCTCGCCGGCCTGCGGCGCCTGCGCGGCCAGGTCGCGGAGTCGCTCCTCCGGAACGTTCTCGATGCGGTCGGGGACCTCGATGATGCGGCTCATCCTGTGGGGCCGCTCCGGTGTGTGGTCGCCCTTCCGAGCGAGGGTCCCGTAGAGCTTCGTGATGCGTGCCGGGTTGAAGACGGTCGTGTCGACCTCCGTCTCGTCGGAGTCGAACCGCGCCGCGAGGGCTTCGAGGCACGCCTTGACGAGTCCGCCGTCGTCGCCGGGCAGTTCGACGGCATAGAGGAGGTGCCAGCCGTTGCCGGAGTCGGCGACGATGGGTTCCGGCCAGCCGATCCCGGACAGGTAGAGGCGGACGCGGTGCGCGAGGACCTGCGCGGCGGCCTTCTCGTCGTCGGTCGACGAGATACCGGCAGGGCGGACGGGATCGAAGTCGAGGACGATGATCCGGCGACGAGGGACGTCGACATCGGAGGCCGACCCGCCCTTCTTCCCGGCCTGCCGGAGGCGGTTCGCCGCTCGCGCGAGGAGGTCGTTGCGGACGGGGTTCATGGTCACGTAGGCGCCCGTCCAATCGGCTCCGGAGAGGGCGGCGTGGACGACGTTGGCGGCCGTCTCGGTTGAGTCGAAGAAGCCGAAGAACGTGACGTTCCGCCCTTCGGGCCGGCCGTTGCATCGGACGTTGGAGGCGTCGAGGACGCGGATCTCGAAGACGTGGGAGTTGTAGAAGAGGAGCCCGAGCGTGCGCCGGACCTCGGCGCGGTCGACCGTCTCGACGATCATTCCGCCCCTCCCTGCGCGAACCTGACGCCGGCGCGGATGGTCCGGGCGAGCTCGCGGAGCCGGTGCTGCTCGTCCGGCTCGGCGTCGCGGGCGGCCTGCATGAGGTCCTGGGCGATGTAGAGGCTGAACATGACGTAGCTGTAGCGGTGGCTCCGCGCGAGGTCGCGGACGACGTCCCGGCGACGCGTGCGGGCGGCGGCGCGGCGGCAGGGGCAGGTGCTCATGCCGCGCTCCGTCTGCCGGCCGGCCAGGGGAGGCCGACCGCGTAGGCGAGACCCTCGGGCCAGCGGTGGAAGCGCCGGAAGTTGATGACGGGGAAGGGGCGGCGGCGGTAGGCTGAAAGGCGCGTAGACTTCGGGGAGCTGATCTCTTTGTCTTGCGCCGCCCGGTTTCCGCTGCAACGGAGACCGGGCACCTTCGTCTTGGGGCGTCTCATCCTTCGCCCCCGACGAGTCGGTCGACCTCAGCCGCCCGGACGAGGACGACGCGGCCGTGCCGGATGGCTCGGAGGCGACCCTCGGCGATCATGTTCCGGAGGCCGCTCTGACTGATCCCGACGAGGGGCGGGAGGTCTACCAGACGGTAGGCGAGGGGCCGACCGGCGGGCTTGGGGCGGCTGCGGTTGGGCTTCGTCGTCATGTGTGTCTCGCTTTCTCCCGGCGCGTTCTGCGCTAGGTGGACGCGAATCTAGGGCCGTGTTCTGAGATGAGCGAGATTGGGTGGAATTCGCTAACGCGGCGAGCAGTTCGGGGCTCGCCTTCTTGCGTGCCTGCGAGATGAGGACGCGGATCGCGCCGGGGGATGCGACGCGGAGCCGCTTCATGATCTCCTCGTCGGTCAATCCAAGCGCTCTCCCCCACGCGACCTCTCCGGGGAGGCGAGAGCGGGCCTTCCCCTGCCGTCCGCGAGGGACCGCCTCGGCGAGGAGCTGCCGGAGTCGAGGCCGAGTCAGCCCGCACCCGGGCTCTTTGCCTGCGCGGACGCGCTCGACGTCGCCTATCACCATCGGGAGAAGGAGAGGGTTGACGTCGAGGGGGGCGCCGGCGCCGTACATCGCTTCCGGCATCGGCGCGGTGGTCGGTCTCGGGCTCCCGTCGGCGGGGTGGAGGCTGTCGTGCCATTCGGCAGCGCGGACCGCAGCAGCCAGGAGGTCCAGCGGTCCCTTCGCAATTCCCTCCCAACTGAGCCGGATCGCGTAGTCGAGGATCTGGCGCGCGTCCGCGAGTCGCCGGAACCATCGTGCCGCTTCGAGAAGGGCCTGCTCGTCCTGGGTGAGTGGCTCGGGGGTCTTCTTCTTCGGCATGTTCAAGCTCCTGTCTTCAAGCTCCTCGAAAGGTCCGGGGCGGAGGAACGCGGGGAGCTTGAAAGCCGCTCGGCCGGGGGATCAATCCCGACCGCCTCCGCCCCGGATGATCAGCCGATGGTGCCGAGGAAGGGGATGGGAACGTAGCCCGGTGCGGGCGTGCGCCGGATGAGCGGGAGCGTCTCGCAGAAGCGGCGGGCCGCCCCGAGCGCCGTCCGCGTGCGGCGGGCGCGCCGAAGGGTGCCGTCCGGCGGCGGCTCGGGCGCGAGGAACAACTCGGCGAGGTAGACGGCCGGGAGGCCCGGGGTGATCTCCTCCGCTGCGCCGAAGGCGAGCGCGGCTCCGTCCTTCTCCTCGACGATGAGCACCGGGAGGCCGTAGGACGAGGCGGGGTCCTCGTCGGAGAGGTAGACCGTCGATCCGGCGGGGCCGTCAGAAGAGAGATTCGTCTTCATCGGTTTCCCCTTCTTCGGGTTCCTTCCGGGAGCGTGTCCGAAATCTACGGGGTGGGGTTCTGGCACTTCTGGCACTTCTGGCACGGGGGGTGTACCTGTAGAAGTGGTCACTTCCGACCTCCGAGGAGGGCGGCGACGGCGCGGAGCTTCTCGGCGCGGTCCTTCGAGGCGGCGGTCGTCTTCGTGGCGCGGCCGGCCACCTGCGCCTCGAGCCGCTCGGAGAGGGTCGCGGCGATCTCGTCGACGTCCCACGTCTCGACGACGTCGCGGAGGGCGATCCGGGTCAGCGTCGAGGTCTCCTCCGACGTGCGGCCCTGCCAGCGGGTCCAGGTGCCGGTCCAGTCGAGCCGGGCGAAGGTGCCGTCGTCGAGGAGGACGAGGTCGGTCCCGCCGATGCTCCCGTCGTTCGCGCGCGGGTGGTCGCGCTCCGGGCCGTTGCCGTCGAGCCGGACGCCGCGCTCCGGGTGGTAGGTCTTCTCCGTCGAGGTTTCGGTCGAGGTCGGCCAGGAGGTCGTCTCGCTCGCCTTCAGGCGCGACGAGAGGGCGCGGAGCGCGGGCCTGACGGCGTCGACGAGCTTCTCGAGGAGCTCCTCCTCGGCGGCGCGCTCCTCGTCGAACGCGGCTTCCATCGTGGCGTGCTGCTCTGCGACCGAGCGGGAGATGTTGGTGATCTTCTCGACGGCCTGCTCCATGAAGTCCTCCTTCTGTCCGGGTCCTCCCCGGCGGGGGCTGATTCCGACGTCACTTTAGGCGTCACCGCGTCACCCGTCCAGTGCTCATCCTGCGTTATCGCGCGCGAGGCGAAAACGCAAAATCTCGGCTTTCTGAGCGGCTTTTTGTGATGTTCAGCGGAGCGGCGAGAGATGGCGTCCGGAGAATCGCACTCTAGAGGTCGGGAGTTCGATCCTCCTCAGCTCCACCATTCATTTCAAACGACTTGGCGCCCCGCGAGGGGCGCTTTTTCGTGGCCTGAGAATCCGGCCGTGCCTTTCCCGTGACTTAGCGGAAGGGTTTCGGGCCGTTTCGGGCTCCGATCGACCTACTCGAAGTCGAAAGGCGGCGGGATACGCCATGCCTCTCTCGCCGCTGCGGAGATCGGTAGGCCGAGGTTCTGAACGAGGAAGGCGAGGTGAACGTTGAGTTCATCGCTTCCCGTGTCGAAGGCCGGCGGGTGACGGGCCTGCCATGCGTCGTCACAGTCGCCCTTGTGAAGATAGGCGCACGGTACCGTTTCGCCCACCGCTTCGAGCCGGCCCGCGCTTACTGCGATGGCTTCGGACGCCTCGGTGATCGCATTCCCGCACTGGTCGCAGTAAAGGCGAGGGGCGTACCCGGTTTCGGTCTTGAGGTAGCGAACAGCCATGCGGACCTCAGTGTTTCCCGCCCTTCGAGGGCGCGGATCGAGTGTGCGGCGCGACGTAGGTTCCGTTGCTCCTCGTGTAGCCCTTCACCTGCACCGGGCCTCCTTTCGACGTCGAGAACGACGTCGAGGAGGAGCCAGCCGGCGCCGAATAGCTGTCGGCCGGGCCTGAGGAGGAGTAACCCGTGCTCCCTGAGAGCGTGATGCTCTTCGCGGTCGGCCGCGGTGTCGCTCCCACGGCACGCGCCGACGACGCGACGGACGAAGCGCCCGTCTTGTCCCCTCCGACGATCGTCAAGGATCGGGGAGCGGGGCGAGCCGTGAGGGGCGGCGTCGGAGGAGGCGGCGCGGAGGCGCGCTTGCTCGCCTCGACGTCGATCTCCGAAGCGGGAATGGACACCAGCCGGCCGCCGGTCAGCGTGAGGTGCGCTTGTGGTCCCCGAATCTCGTACGGCTTTTCGAGGACGTAGCGGGTTCCGTCTCGAAGGACGACGACGGGAGTTCCGGCTGCGGCCGCGATCGGTGCGGCGCCCGGTACGACGGAGGCGACGGCGAGGAGCGCGGCAGCGAGCAGCATCCGTTCCCCCTTCGCGGGCGCGCTGACCGGAGGCGGCCCGCGGTCTTCAAAGAGCCGAAAGGCTAGGCGCCCTCCTCGGGTTCGTCGATCGCGAGGGCCTCTTTCGCGGCGTCTCTCAGGAACTTGATGAGGCGCGGGACGTCGCTCGGGTGAACGGTGACGATGGCGTCGTCGTTCCCGGACGGATCGGGCTGGCAGAGTGAAATGATGCCGTCCCGATCGATGCACACTTCGATGGCGTCCCTGCGAGGAATGATCCGACTCGCCATGAGGTTCTCCTCTCGATCTCCGCAATGCTACATGACGCGCGGCGACCGGCGGCGCCTGCATCAGATTGACCTTTCCCCACGATATCGGTCCACCGAGATGCGAATCTGGGGACCGGAAAGGGGCGGTCATGAAGGGGAAACGGTTCACGGAGGAACAGATCATCGCGGTGCTCAAGGAGGCTGAGGCCGGGGCTGCCGTGAAGGACGTCTGCCGGCGGCACGGCGTCAGCGAGCAGAGCTTCCACAGGTGGAGGGCGAAGTACGGCGGGATGGAGATCAGCGACGCCCACCGGCTTCGGGGGTTGGAGGACGAGAATCGGCGGCTGAAGAATGTCGTTGCCGACCTGACGCTCGATAACTTGGCACTGAAGGCGGTGCTGTCAAGAAAGTGGTGACGCCCGCAGCCAGGCGGATCGCCGTGGGCGTCATGACAACAGAAGTCCGCATCAGCCAGCGTCGAGCCTGTGCCCTGGTGGGGGCGTGGCGTTCCACGGCGAGATACCCGTCTCGGCGAAAGGACCCGGCAGCCCTCGTCGCCCGCCTCCGAGAGCTCGCGCTGGCCCGACTACGTGGCGGCTATCGACTCCTGGGAGACCTGCTGCGCGACGAGGGGTGCGTCGTGAATCACAAGCGGCTCTACCGCATCTACAAGACGGAGGGCCTTTCTCTGTCGCGTCGTCGGCCCCGAAAGGGACCTCGCCCGCGCCAGCCGAAGTTCGAGCCGGTGCAGCGAGCCAACGAGCGCTGGTCTATGGACTTTGTTAGCGACTCCTGCGCGGACGGCCGTCGGTTCCGGTGCCTGACGATCGTCGATGAAGGCACGCGCGAAAGCCCCGACATCCTCGTGGAGGCCTCGAATTCCGGCGTACGCGTCGGCAGGGTTCTGGACGAGCTGAAGGAACGCCGGGGCCTCCCCGCCGTCATCGTGGTGGACAACGGACCGGAATTCACGTCGAAGGCCATGCACCGGTGGGCGCGGCTGAATGGCGTGCGTCTGCACTTCATCGAACCGGGCGAACCGACCCAGAACGCCTTCGTCGAGACCTTCAACGGAAAGCTCCGCGACACCTGTCTGAATCTTCACTGGTTCCTGGATCTCGACGACGCCCGCAAGACCATCGAGGCCTGGCGCGTCGACTACACCGAAGTCCGGCCGCACAGCTCCGTGGGAAGACGTCCCCCGGCGGCCTATGCACGCCTGCTCGCGGCCACATCCCCGACTGTGGAAGCCGAGGAAATCGCTGCGCGATTCCCTCCGTTCCTACAGCGCTACTGCCAGGAGATTCCTCCCTCGTAAACTGGACGTGAGAACGGGGCAAGGTCACCCGGCGGCTGGTAAGGCGGGCCGTTCGAGACGGCTCTCTACTCTGCCGGGGCGAGCCGTGAGGGATGAGGGCCCCCGGGCGTCGGCGTCCGTCCGCCTCCCCGGGAGGAGAATGGCGACCAGAACAAGAAGTCCCGCGGCAGAGCGTTCGCCGAGTGGCCCACCCGTGCGATCGGATCGGCGCCCGCGCTCGGGCACTGCCCCTCGCCGACGCCCCCTAGCCCTCACGAGGTGCTCTGCCGAAGCCGGCTCGCACTCCTGGATCACAGGCGTCTCAGCTCTCGGGAGTGCCGGAATGGTCCTCGAGTCATCGACTATCCTCGTCGCCGAGGAGACTGCTGATGGATCGAGACGGACGGACGAACCCCGATGTCCCGACGGAGGACCCGTTCGCTTCCCTGATCGGCATCGCGACGAAGCTCGGTGCGATCCGCCATCCCGAGGAGCTCATCCGTTGCCTTGCCCAGGAGCTACGTCGCCTGCTCGGTTTTGATTACCTGAGCCTCTACTTGGAGGGCGTGCTGGGCGAGGGGCCGAGCTGGCACCTTCTGGATGTCGAGAGCCAGTCGGTATTGATGCCCGCCATCAAGACTCCGATCGAGGGGCCAATCGGCTCGTGGGTGCTCGAGCACCAGATCCCGTACTCCATTCCAGCGGTGGAAGGCGGTCCGTGCTTCGCAGAGTTCGAGGATGAGGTCGCGAGTCACGGCGTAGCCTCCATGGTCGCGGTCCCTTTGACGACGGTCCGCAGGCGGCTGGGCACGCTTGCGGTCGCTAGCCGCTCGCCGGGCGCCTACGGGGAGGGAGAGAGGCGCCTTCTATCGCACGTTGGGAGCTTCGTCGCGCTCGCAATGGACGACGCCGCGAACTTCGAACGCCTTGCCGTCGCGCAAGCGGAGCTGGCAAGGAGCAATGAGGGGCTCCGCCTCGTCCTGGACGTCGGCAGGCGGCTCCTGTCGAACCTCGACATGGAGGCCCTCCTCCGTTCCATCGCGTCGACGGTCAGAGCTTCGCTTCAATGCGAGGCGGCGGCAATCGTCCTGGTCGACAAGGAGTTGACACAAGGCCGCGTCTTCGTTCTCGACTTCCCGGAAAGCCGAGGCGTCACGCGGGAGGGGACCTCGATTCCTATCGCTGGAACGGCCGTCGAGGAAGTTCTGAAGGTTGGCGCTCCCTGTGATTTACGGAGCCTTCCTCCCGACGAGCCCGCTCTATGCAGTCTCCGGGCGGAAGGTCTCGCTGGCGGCTACGCCTTTCCGCTGGTCGGCCGAGACCGGGTTCTCGGCGTCCTTGGGGTAGCGAAGCGCGGGGAAGGTGGCTTCGACGCCCATCGGCTTGAACTGCTCGAGCAGATTGCTGGCCAGGTCGCCACCGCGATCGACAACGCCCTCGCCTACCGCGAGATCGCCGAACTGAAGGACAAGCTCGCTGGGGAGAAGCTCTACCTCGAGGACGAGGTCAAGAACGAGTTGAGCTTCGGCGAGATCGTGGGCAGGAGCGAAGCACTGCGTCGCGTCTTGAGCAGGGTCGAGACCGTCGCGCCGACCGGCTCGACGGTCCTAATCACTGGCGAGACCGGTTCAGGCAAGGAGCTGATCGCCCGTGCCATCCACGACCTGAGCGGACGCCAGGGCGGTACCTTCGTCAAGCTCAGCTGCGCTGCCATACCGACGGGCCTCCTCGAAAGCGAACTGTTCGGCCATCAGAAGGGTGCGTTCACCGGGGCGATCGCCGACCGCGTGGGCCGTTTCGAGCTCGCGAACGGGGGAACGATCTTCCTCGACGAGATCGGTGAGGTCCCGCTCGAGACCCAGCCGAAGCTACTTCGCGTCCTTCAGGAGCGGGAGTTCGAGCGAATCGGGACCTCGAAAACGCGCCGAACAGACGCTCGGCTCATCGCTGCCACGAACCGGGATCTCGCCGCGATGGTCCAGGAGCGTACTTTTCGTGCCGACCTCTACTATCGGCTGAACGTCTTCCCCATCCACGTGCCCCCACTGCGGGAAAGGCCAACGGACATCCCGCTGCTCGTCCGGCACTTCGTGCAGCAGCTCGAACGACGGCTCAAAAAGAGGGTGGAGACGATCCCCTCCAAGACAATCGCGGCACTCATGCGGTACGACTGGCCGGGAAACATCCGCGAGCTCCAGAACCTGATCGAGCGGGCGATGATTTTGACTCGCGGACCTGTCCTTCAGGTCCCGCTGGGAGATCTCGTCGTGCGTGAAACGCCCGCCGGCGCGCCGGTGGGTATGACGCGCGAGACGGCGGAAAGAGCGCACCTCCTTGCCACGCTGGCCGAGACGGACTGGGTCCTAGCCGGCGCAAAGGGGGCGGCCGCCCGCCTCGGGATGAAACGTACCACCCTTCAATACCGGATGAAGAAGCTGGGAGTCGTCCGCCCAGAGCGGCGCCGGGCTGCCGAATAGCCGGCACAGACGAACCGCACGGTCCTCCTCCCTCGTCTCGCCTACGGCAACGCCGTCTCGCACGGCCGCTCCTTGGTCGGTACGTACTGAAGACACTCACCCGACGGGCCTCCCCTGCCGAACAGCCGGCAGTTCGCGGCTGGCACCCACACCGATGTCGCAGCCCTCGATACATGGCTAACTGTCTGTGCCGCAGGGATTTGAGGGTGTCGCTCAGAAGGCTCCCCTTGCGGCATCTCCCCTGCAAACCCAGCTCGCGAGGTTACGACGATGCTCAGGATCAACGAGGAGCCAGGCACCGACGAGGTTCGAGTGAGACTCGAAGGTGAGCTCACCGGAACTGGAGTCCAGGTACTCGAGGATTTCTGGACGACGACCAGTTCGTCCCAGGCCAGCGGTCGCGTCCTGCTCGACCTGTCCGGGGTCAGCCGCGTGGACGACGCCGGGCGCTTCCTACTCACACTGATTCACCAGACCGGCGCCCGAATGTGCGCCTCAGGGATCGAGATGAGGGCACTCGTCAGATCGATCGAGCAGGACTGGCCCGTACTCCGCCTCGACGGGCTGGGCTGACGAGCCGTTGGACTTCTCGTGCCTGCATGAGCCGGGCCCGATCGAGCAGAACGCCGACGTCGTGATCGTCCTCTCGCGCCGCGAGAACTACGACGAGGACGCCCCGGGCCGACTAGCTTGGACGCGGCATGCGTCATCGCGGGGGGAGGGGTCCCGTGAATCCGCTGAGGTGGGATGCATGTACCCGTCGGCGGGCCGATGAGATTCCTTGATGCGTTCGGAGGCCTCGTGCTCGCAGCGCTGGAGTTCCACGGCCGCTGCGTCGAGCTCATGGCGTTGACGGTCCGCGGGCTCTTTCGTCGGCCGTTCGACGGTCGCGCCATGGCAAACCAAGTCGTGAGGATCGGCGTCGAGGGGCTCCCGGTCGTCCTCCTGACGGCGGTCTTCACCGGCGCGGTCCTCGCCCTCCAGACCTACACCGGCTTCCAGCGGTTCCACGCGGAAGCCTGGGTCGGCTCCGTGGTCTCGATTTCGATGCTACGCGAGATGGCGCCGGTCCTGACCGGCCTGATGGTGGCAGGGCGATCGGGAAGCGCGATGGCCGCCGAGATCGGCTCGATGCGGGTGACGGAGCAGATCGACGCCCTCGTTTCGCTCGCGACCGACCCTGTCCAGTACCTCTTCGTCCCGCGCGTCGTCGCGGGGATCGTCGTCCTGCCGATGCTCGTCGTCCTGGCGAACGGGTGCGGGATCCTCGGGGGTTACCTCGTTGCCGTGAGGCTCCTCGGCGCGAACCCGGTCGTCTACGCCGAGAACACCTTCCAGTTCCTCGACCTGAACGACCTCTGGTCGGGCCTGATCAAGGCGGCCGTGTTCGGCCTCCTGATCACGCTCATCGGCTGCCAGCAAGGGTTCGACACGAAGGGGGGCGCGGAGGGAGTGGGCCGCTCGACGACTGCGGCCGTCGTCCTCGGGTCGCTCGCAATTCTCGTGTCCGACTTCTTCCTGACGAAGGTGCTGTTCTGAGCACCGTCCCGCCCGCCTTTGCCATGGACGAGCCGCCTGAGATCCACCTCGCGGGCGTAGGGAAGCGCTTCGGGCCGAAGGTCGTTCTCGACAGGCTCGACCTGAGGATCGCGAGAGGCAGCTCGATCGTCGTCCTTGGCAAGTCGGGTGCCGGAAAGAGCGTTCTCCTCAAGCACCTGATCGGTCTCCTCGAGCCCGACATGGGAACGGTGGCGGTGCAAGGGGAGGATCTCTGGACCGCCTCCCGGTCGCGCCGCGACGAGATTCGGCGCCGTTTCGGCATGTCGTTTCAGGAGGGGGCGCTCTTCGACTCGATGACGGTCGGCGAGAACGTCGCCTTCCCCCTGAGGCGGCACACGCGGATGACCCCGGCGGAGGTGCGCGAGAGGGTGGTGGAGTGCCTCGCGCTCGTTCGCCTCCACGGCATCGAGGAGAAGCGCCCCGCGGAGCTCTCGGGCGGGATGCGGCGGCGCGTCGGTTTCGCGCGCGCCATCGCTCTGAAACCGGAGGTCCTCCTCTTCGACGAGCCGACGACCGGCCTGGATCCGATCACGACGGACGTGCTCACCCGCGTGATGGTGCGAATGAGGGACAGGCTGAGACCGACGATGATAACCATCACCCATGACCTGAAGGTGGCCTTCGCCGTGGCTGAGCGCGTGGCGTTCCTCGACGGCGGGAGGATCGTGGCCGACCAGCCGCCACAGGAGTTCGCTGACTCGAACGACCCGCGAGTGGCTGCGTTCGTTCGCGGCGACGCGAGCGAGGAGCCCGGGGTCGGCGGAAGCGAGGACGGATCGGAATGAACGCGACTGCCAAGGTCGGCCTGTTCGCGGTGGCCGCGCTGCTCGTCCTGGCCGCTCTCGTCCTCGAGATCGAGGACCTCTCGCTCCCGGGAAACGCCCGGCGGCCGACGGCCGAGGTGGCGTTCAAGGACGTCGCGGGGCTGGACGACAAGTCGGCCGTGAGGATCGCGGGCGTCAGGGTTGGCCGCATCGACGGTATCCGCCTCCTGCTGGACGGGACCGCCGTGGCGCGGCTCCTCTTCGACGTCGAAGTCGAGCTGAGGGACGGCGCCTACGGGCAGGTGAAGAACCTCGGTCTTCTCGGCGACAAGTACGTCGACCTCTACGCGGGCGACCCGGCGAAGCCCCGCCTTCCGGATGGCACCCGGATCCCCGGGAGCGTCCCGGTGGAGTTCGATCAGCTGACGAAGCTCGCGCAGGAGATCGGGCAAGACGTCAAGGAAATCAGCGGTGCCCTCTCCTCGTCGCTCGGAGGCAAGACCGGAGAGGCGAAGATCAACCGGATCGTCGACAACGTCGGCGCGCTCGCCGAGGAGCTCCGCGCCCTCGTCGCGGCAAACCGGGCAAACGTCGACGTGACGGTAGCGAACCTGAAGGAGTTCTCGGCTTCGATCCGGGAGACGCTCGCGAGGCTCGACCGAATCCTGGACGAGAACCGGACGGGCGTGAGGGGCTCGGTCGCGAACATCGAGGAGCTTTCGGAGAAGCTGAAGACCTCGGCCGACAACATCAGCTCGATCACGGGAAAGATCGACAAAGGCGAAGGGACCATCGGCAAGCTCGTGAACGACGAGACGTCCCACCGGAACCTGAACGAGGCGCTCACGTCGATCAAGACGGGCGTCGATGAGCTCCGGACGACGCTCACGCGGATCAACCGAATCGATCTCGATCTCGGCTTCTACGGCGAGTACGCGACTCGGACCGAGGAGTGGCGGGGCGCCTTCCGCGTCGATGTGACGCCTCGGGAAGGGAAGTTCTATCGTCTCGAGCTCCTCGGGCTGCCGAACGGACGCCGGGTCGACGAGACCTACCGCTACGAGACGAGCGTGGACGGCGGGTCGCCGAGCGTCGTGACGACGAAGGTGACGCGGACCGAGGACAAGTTCGGTCTCTCCGCCCAGCTCGGCCGCCGTTACAAGGACACGACCCTTCGCGCCGGGCTCATCGAGTCGCGCGGAGGCTTCGCGATCGACCAGCACCTCCTGAAGGACCGGTTGCAGCTGAGCGCAGAGGCCTGGGATTTCGGCCGCGACGACGGAGACGCTCAGGTGAAGCTCTACGGTCAGTGGCAGAGCCGCGGTGCAGTCTTCCTCCGGGCCGGCGTGACCGACGTCATCAACCCGGAGAGACGGTCCCTCTTCCTGGGTGCCGGGATTCGCTGGAAGGACGAGGACATCAAGACGCTCCTGCCGGCGGCGCTCGGGGCGCTCCGCTGATGGCGAAGCGGGTGGGGCGTATCCTCACCTGGGCCGGCGTGCGACGCGAGGAATCTGACCGCCTCGGGATAGGACGCTCCGCTCTTCAGCGCCGGTCGAAAAGCTGGAAACCGGCTGTCCGGTACGGCGACCTGCTGCCGAATAGCTGGCACAGCGGCCGGGCACGGCCTCCCTCCCTCGTCTCGCCGCCGGCAACGCTCTTCTCACGGCCAGGCGATGGTCGGCATGCGTTGCCGGTACCTGTCGCCCAGGCTTCGGCTGCCGAATACTGGGCATCGCTCGACTGGCACCACCTCCCTTGTCGCGACTCGCAGGATGTGTCCAACACTCCTAGGCTCAGATGTTTACGGACGTTCGGGGTCGCCAGGTGTTCTCGGGCATCTTCATTGCGATATCCGGTCGCGAGGCTATGACGATGCTCAAGATCACCGAGGAGCCGGGCACCGACGAGGTTCGAGTGAGACTCGAAGGGGATCTCACCGGAACGGGAGTCCAAGTCCTCGAGGCTTTCTGGTCGACGACGAATTCGTCCTCCGCCAGCGGTCGCGTCCTGTTTGACCTTACCGGGGTCTGCCGCGTGGACGACGCCGGCCGATTCCTACTCGCCCTGATTCACCAGACCGGGGTCCGACTGTGCGCCTCAGGGGTCGAGATGCGGGAGCTCGTCAGATCGATCGACCACGACTGGCCCGTGTTCCGCGTCGATGGGCCGGGCTGGCGAGCTGTGGGATCGCCAGTGAAGCCGCATCGATGAGCTTCCTCGCCGTCGCGGGCACGACGCGTTGCGGCCCCGCACCACAGGAATCGACCAGTGCCCGACTTGGGGGCGCTCGTCAGATCGGTCGACCGGCGCGGGCTCGTGCTCCCCGTCGATGGACCCGACTGAAGGGCGTCGGGTTCGCCAGTAGAGCCGTATCGATGACCCTGTTCGTCGCCGTGGGCACGATGCGCTGCGGTCCCGCTCCACGGAGCTCGAGCCGGCCGCTCATCATCGAACGTGCAAGCGCCAATAGGCAGGCGCCGGCGCCCCCGGGTCCGGTGTGTAACGGCCACGCGACGTCGGGCGTGGCGCCCACAGCCCCCGCTCCGGTGAACGGCGGGAGGGTGCGGTGAAGGAGTACCCGGCCTCCGCGGAAAGAGACGGTGCGGCCCGCCTCCTCGAAGCCGCCCGCGAGTGCCTGGCCGAGGGGCGCGGAGAAACAGTGAGCGTAAGGGAGCTCCTATCGGTCGCACGCGTCACCCGGCCGTTTCTCTACTACCACTTCGGTTCCAGAACGGGGCTTCTCCAGGCCGCCGACTGGAGCCTCACCGCCCAGGGAGAGGCCGCTCTGTGGCAAGCCGCGGCGCTCGAGGATTCGCTCGAGCAGCGGATCCGTCGAGTCTGCCGCGCGCAGGCGACGCGCCAGCGCATGCAGTCTCGCGCCATCGCGATCGTCGAGAGCCTCGTGTCCGAAGGAGTCGCGAGCGGCGATTTCGAGAACGTCGACACTCGGGGAGCGGCGCTTTCGCTCGTCGGTGCCGCCGCGGCCTCTCTGGACCTCAGCGCCCACACCTCCGCTTCAACCGCGGACGAGATCGACTCCGCCCTCGCCGTCGTCTTTCAGGGCCTGCTCCGCAACCCGAAGGGCGTAACCCCGATCGACGGAGGAAGCGAGCGGCGGGAGCTCGAGGTCCGACGCCGACGACTCAAGTCAGAAGGCCAGACAGGAAGAGTGAGAAAGAGATGAAGACCCGTCAGCGCTTCGCCATCGCCCTCCGCCCCGTTGCTGTGCTCATGGCAGCAGCTCTCGCCGTAGCTTGCCGAAAGCCCCCCGCCCGCCCGCCGCAGGGTCCGGCGGAGGTCGGCGTCGTGTCGGTGATCCCCGAGAAGGTCGTCCTGACGACCGAGCTCCCGGGCCGCACCTCGCCCTTCCTCGTCGCCGAGGTCCGCCCGCAGGTGAACGGCATCCTCCGCGAGCGGACGTTCGAGGAGGGGAGCGACGTGAAGGCGGGCGCGCTCCTCTACCAGATCGACCCGGCCCCGTACAAGGCCGCGTTCGAGCAGGCGAAGGCGTCGCTCGCGATGGCGGAGGCGAACCTCCCGGCCGCGCGCTCGCGCGCCGAGCGGATGAAGGGCCTCGTCGAGATCCACGCCGTCGGCCAGCAGGACTACGACGACGCGGTCGCGGCGCTCCAGCAGGCCGAGGCGAGCGTCGCCGCCGCGAAGGCGACGGTCGAGAGCGCCCGGATCAACCTCGCCTACACGCCGATCCGCGCCCCGATCTCGGGGCGGACGGGCCGGTCGAGCGTGACCGTCGGCGCACTCGTGACGGCCTACCAACCCGTCCCGCTCGCGACCGTCCAGCAGCTCGACCCGATCTACGTCGACGTGGCGCAGTCCTCGGCCGAGCTCCTGCGGCTCCAGAAGAGCTTCAAGGGGGGCGCGCTCACGAAGGACGCCTCCTGGAGCCGCGTGAAGCTGATCCTGGAGGACGGGACGCCCTACCCGCGCGAGGGGAAGCTGAAGTTCCGCGAGGCGACCGTCGACCCGGCGACCGGATCGGTCACGCTCCGGATGGTCTTCCCGAACCCCGACCACGTCCTTCTCCCCGGCATGTACGTCCGCGCCGTCGTCGAGGAAGGGGTCCTCTCCGACGCGCTCCTCGTCCCGCAGCAGGGGGTCGCCCGGACGCCGAAAGGGGAGCCGTACTCCCTCGTCGCCGGCAAGGACGGCAAGGTCGAGCAACGAATGCTGACGGTCGGCCGCGCGATGGGCGACCGGTGGCTCGTGACCGCGGGCCTCGCCGCGGGCGACCAGGTGATCGTCGAGGGGACCCAGCGCGTCCGTCCCGGCGCGGACGTGAAGGCCGTCCCCTTCGTCGCGACGGCGCCGGCCGCTCCGGGGCCGGACACGCCCGGGAGCCCGGCCGCTCCCGCCCCGGCGGCGAAGTAAGGGGCCGCCATGTCGTCCTTCTTCCTGAAGCGCCCGGTCTTCGCCTGGGTCATCGCGATCGCGATGATGCTGGGCGGGGCACTGGCGATCGTGAAGCTCCCGGTCTCCCAGTACCCGCCGATCGCCCCGCCCTCGATCACGATCCGCGCCCAGTACACGGGCGCGTCGGCGAAGACGGTCGAGGACAGCGTCATCCAGATCATCGAGTCGAAGATGACCGGCCTCGACTCGATGCTCTACATGAGCGCCGTCGCGGACGCCTCGGGCGCCGCGGAGGTGACCCTCACGTTCACGCCGGAGACCGACCCCGACCTCGCCTGGTCGAAGGTCCAGAACAAGCTCCAGCTCGCGCTCCCGTCCCTCCCCGACTCCGTCCAGAAGCAGGGGGTGACGGTCTCGAAGTCGACGCGCAACTACCTGATCATCGTCGGGCTGCTGTCCGAGGACGGGAGCATGACGCCCGCGGACCTCGGCGACTACGTCACCTCGCAGATCGAGTCGCCGATCGCGCGCGTGCCGGGCGTCGGCGAGGTGCAGGTCTTCGGCACCGGCTATTCGATGCGCCTCTGGCTCGACCCGGACAGGCTGACGAAGTTCGGGATGACGACCGACGACGTCGTCGCGGCCGTCAGGGCCTACAACGTCGAGGTCTCAGCCGGCCAGTTCGGCGGCGCGCCGGCCGTCCCGGGCCAGCGGCTCAACGCCTCGATCCTCGTCCAGTCGCTCCTCGTCACGCCGGAGGAGTTCGCGGCGATCCCTCTCCGAAACGATGCGGATGGCTCGGTCGTGCGAGTCAGCGACGTCGGCCGGACCGAGCTCGGGCCCGAGAGCCCGGACATCGAGATCTCCTACGGCGGCCTGCCGGCGACGGCCTTCGCGATCCGTCAGGAGGCGGGGGCGAACGCGCTCGACACCGTCGCGCGGATCAAGGCGAAGATGGACGAGCTCTCGAGGTACTTCCCGCCCGGGATGAAGGTCGTCTATCCGTTCGACACGACGCCCTTCGTCCGCGTGGCCATCAACGAGGTCGTGCGGACCCTCGTCGAGGCGATCGTCCTCGTCTTCCTCGTCATGTACCTCTTCCTCGGGAACTTCCGGGCCACGATCATCCCGACGATCGCGGTTCCGGTCGTCATCCTCGGGACGTTCGCGGTCCTCGGCCTCTTCGGTTACTCGATCAACATGCTGACGATGTTCGCCATGGTCCTGGCGATCGGGCTCCTCGTCGACGACGCGATCGTCGTCGTCGAGAACGTCGAGCGCGTGATGAGCGAGGAGGGGCTCTCCCCATACGAGGCGACGAAGAAGTCGATGGAGGAGATCTCGAGCGCGCTCGTCGGGATCGGCCTCGTCCTGGCCGCCGTCTTCGGGCCGATGATCTTCTTCCCCGGCTCGACCGGCGTCATCTACCGGCAGTTCTCCGTCACCGTCATCGCCTCGATGCTCCTCTCGGTCGTCGTGGCGTTGATCCTCACCCCCGTCCTCTGCGCGAGCCTCCTGAAGCCGGTCGCGAAGGGGCACGAGGCGGCCGAGACGGGATTCCGCCTCCTGCGGCCGTTCTTCCTCTGGTTCGACAAGGCCTTCTACCGGAGCCGCGATGCATACATGGCGTTCGTGCGGCACGTCCTCGGGAGGAGGGCGCGATACCTCCTCGTCTTCCTCGTCCTCGTCGGGCTGATGGGGCTCCTCTACCTGAGGATGCCGACGGGCTACCTGCCCGAAGAGGACCAGGGCTCGATCCTGACGATGGTCCAGCTCCCATCCGGCTCGACGCTCGAGCAGACGCGCGCGATCCAGAAGCAGGTCATGGACCACTACCTCGTCGACCAGAAGGAGGCGGTCGCCTCCTGCCTGGCGATCTCGGGGCAGGGGTTCTCCGGGCGCGGCCAGAACCAGGGGATGGTCTTCGTCAAGCTGAAGGACTGGGAGCTGCGGCAGAAACCGGAGCTGAAGGCGCCGGCCGTCGCGAACCGCGCGATGGGCGTCTTCTCGAGGATCCGGGGCGCGATGATCTACGCCTTCCCGCCTCCCGCCGTTATCGAGCTCGGCACCGCGACCGGCTTCGACCTGATGCTCCAGGACCGCGGCGGCTTTGGCCACGAGAAGCTCTCGGAGATCGAGGGTCAGCTCCTCGGTATGGCGGCGCAGGACAAGCGTCTCGCGCGCGTCCGTCCGAACGGCATGGCCGACGTCGCGCAGTACAAGGTGGACGTCGACTGGAACAAGGCGGGGGCGCTCGGCGTTCCCGTCAGCTCGATCCAGAGCTACCTCGCCGGGGCCTTTGGGAGCACCTACATCGGGAACTTCGTCCAGGGCGGGCGCGTCAAGCGCGTCTGGGCTCAGGCCGACGCGGAGTACCGGATGCTCCCGAGCGACCTCGACCGGCTCTTCTTCCGGAACCGGCAGGGGAAGCTCGTCCCGCTCTCGGCGGTCGCCTCCGGGCGCTGGGTCTACGGCCCGCCGCGCCTCGAGCGCTACAACAGCTTCCCCGCCCGGAACATCCAGGGCGAGCCCGCCCCGGGGCACAGCTCCGGCGAGGCGATGCTCGCGATGGAGGAGCTCATCGGCAAGCTTCCGAAGGGGGTCGGCCACGAGTGGACCGGCCTCTCCTACCAGCAGCGGATGTCGGAGTCGCAGGCCGGGGCGCTCTACGCCTTCTCGATCCTCGTCATCTTCCTCGTCCTCGCCGCCCTCTACGAGAGCTGGACGGTCCCGATCACGATCCTCCTCGTCCTGCCGCTCGGCGTCATCGGGGGAATCATCGGCAGCTCGATGCGCGGGATGGCGAACGACGTCTACTTCCAGATCGGCCTCCTGACCGTCCTCGGCCTGACGACGAAGAACGCGATCCTGATCGTCCAGTTCGCGAAGGGGTTCATGGAAGACGGGATGGGGCTCGTCGAGGCGACGCTCGAGGCCGCGAAGACGCGCCTCCGCCCGATCGTCATGACCTCCCTCGCGTTCGGCTTCGGCGTCCTGCCGCTCGTCCTGGCGAGCGGGGCCGGCGCCGGCGCCCAGAAGGCGATCGGCACGAGCGTCCTCGGCGGCATGGTCTCCGGGACGTTCCTCGCCGTCCTCTTCATCCCGCTCTTCTACGTCGTCGTCGTGAGCCTCTTCTCGAGGAAGAGGAAGCACGAGACGGCGGCGCCGCCCGAGACACCCGTCCCGGCGGAGGGGAACTGACATGAACCGCACGCGAACCCTTCTTTCCGCGGTCCTTCTTGCCGCGGCCGTCGGCCTTTCGGGCTGCTCGCTCGCCCCGAAGTACGAGCGGCCGCCGCTCCCCGTGGCGGACGCTTTCCCGGCGGAGGCCGCCCCGGCCCCCGCGGCCGAGGAGGCTCCCGAGGCCGCGGCCGCGCCCGCCGCGAAGGACGTCCCCTGGCAGGAGTTCTTCACCGACGCGCGCCTGAGGTCCGTCATCGACCTCGCGCTCGCGAACAACCGCGACCTCAGGGTCGCGACCCTCAACGTCCAGAAGGCGCAGGCGCTCTACCGGATCCAGCGCTCCGAGCTGAACCCGACGATCGGCGTCCAGGCGACCGGCGACCGCACCCGAATCCCCGAGAGCATCGGGAAGGACGGCGTGGCGAGCGTCTCCTCGACGTACACCGTCGGCCTGGGCCTCGCCTCCTGGGAGCTCGACCTCTTCGGGCGCCTCCGGAGCCTGAAGACGCGCGCCCTCGAGCAGTACCTCGCGACCGAGGAGGCCCGGCGCGGCGCGCAGACCTCGCTCGTCGCCGCCGTCGCCGGGAGCTGGCTCTCCCTTGCGGCCGACGAGGAGAACCTCGCCCTCTCGAAGGGGACGCTCGAGGCCCAGGGCTCGGCCTTCGAGCTGATCCGGAAGAGCCGCGAGGCGGGCGTCGCCTCCGACCTCGACCTCCGGCAGGCCGAGAGCCAGGTCGAGGCGGCCCGCGCGAGCGTCGCCGCCTACACGGGCGCGGCCGCGACCTCGAGGAACGCTCTCGAGCTCCTCGTCGGCGCGAAGGTGCCCGCCGAGCTCCTCCCCGACCGGCTCGTCGCCGTGACCGACCCGAAGGGGCTCTCGGCCGGCCTCCCGTCGGAGGTCCTCCTCCGGAGGCCCGACATCCTCGCCGCCGAGCACCAGCTCCGCGGCGCGAACGCGAACATCGGCGCCGCCCGCGCGGCGTTCTTCCCGCGGATCTCCCTCACGGCCGGTCTCGGGACGACGAGCGGCGACCTCGACGGACTCTTCAAGTCCGGGACGCGGATGTGGACCTTCGCGCCGCAGATCGTGTCGCCCCTCTTCGCGAGCGGCTCCCTCTTCGCGAACCTGAAGGTCTCGAAGGTCGACCGGGAGATCGCCGTGGCGACGTACGAGAAGTCGATCCAGGCCGCCTTCGCCGAGGTGAGCGACGCGCTCGCCCTCCGGACGACGCTCGTCGCCCAGCGGGAGGCGCAGGACGCGCTCGTCGTCGCCCTTGAGGAGACGCTCCGCCTCTCAGACGCGCGTTACAAGGGGGGGATCGACGCCTACCTGCCGGTCCTCTTCGCCCAGCAGTCGCTCTTCGGCGCGCAGCGCGCCGCCGTCGGCGTCCGGTTCGCCGAGCAGGCGAACCTCGTGACGCTCTACAAGGTGCTCGGCGGAGGGGTGTGATCTCGACGTTGTGGGCTGCCCTCGTCCTCGGATCTGCCGCGCTCGTGTGCGCGTCCGCTGCCCGTGAGCAATCGCCCGGAGATGTGCCAACGGACGCCGGAGCTTCCGGGCAACGTCCGGGTGGAACCCGTCGAGGGGATACCCGGACCCCTGTCCTTCGAGAGGCCGACCCTCGCATTCGTCCCGAAGGGGACGCTCCTGGTCACGACCGGGACGCGGGGCCTCTCCGGAATGACGCTCCCCGCCTCGGGGCTTGCGAGCGATGTCTCCGAACTCGGTATGGTTCGCGCCGACGTCGATTTCGGGAGTCGAAGCCAGGTCCGCATCCAGTGCGCGCTCCGTCAGCATCTACGAATCGACGCGGAGCGATTGCCCGTCCGATCTCAGGCCGCCGTGGCGTGCGGGACGTCACCGACATAAGCGCACTCTCCGTCGTCACGATCGCACAGGTCATGCCCGAGACGGGCTGGAGGCCTGACATAGCACAACGTGGCGAAGCGAGACTCCCGAGCACAGACGAACAGCGTGGCATCGGAACGAACACGACGGACGTCTTCCTTATCGCTCCGATGCTGAAGCAGCCAGGTGAGGTCTTCGTCGTAGCCGATGTCGGACTTGGAGTTCGGGCGGTGCGGGCGGACTCCCAGACACAGGACGACGTTCTCCCCTACGACGTGGCCGCGGCCCGGAAGGCCAGCCGTCGGCGGATGCTCTCGGACGAGCTCGTCGAGCGGAGGGCGTCGTCAGGCGGGCGCGTCGGCACGGGGGATCGATCGTCCCTCCTGGCGAGGACCGCCTGGGCGAGCAGACCGAACTCGGTGGGTCTGACGCTCTCTCTCGGGCTGCTTCGCGACGGGGTGGACCTCGGCGTCATGCTGGCCGTCTCGCACGGCTTCCGCGTCTACAACAGGGTGCGGGCAGACTGATGGGACACTGCACGAGTCGCCAAGCGGAAGTGACCCGTTCTCTCGTCGCAGCGATCCTCCTCGGAGCGTTGGGCGGATGCGCCACGACCCACCGGGCCTACCGGCCGTTGACGGAAGGGCTTCAGGTGACGGTGAGCGACCTCGGAAGCGACGAGGGCCGCCGTCGCGTCGGACGGACGTCGCTGGAGCGGCACGAGACCTTCACACTCGGAGTCGTCGAGTTCGACGACCAGGGCTACTTCTGGGATCGACGCCAGGCGGATGCCCTGGTCGAGGAGATCCGACGGGAGGCGGCGGGGCCGGGCCATCCCGCCGTGCTCATCACCGTGTTCGTACACGGATGGAGGCATACGGCCGATGTCTGCGACGCGAACATGTGCTGTTTCCGGGAGGCCCTCGGTCACTTCGCCAGGCAGCAGGCGGAGGTACTGGCGCTCGCTGGGGGAGGGCGGAGGCCGATGAAGGTCATTGGCGTGTTCATCGGCTGGAGAGGTTTGTCGAAGAGGATCTGGCCGCTCGAGCACATCTCCTTTCTTTCGAGGAAGAACGTCGCGATGAAGGTAGGCGCCGGGCACATGACGGAGCTCCTGACCCGCCTCGACCGGCTGAGAGAAGAGCTGAACGCGAAGGGCCGGGAGCGCTCGCGGCTCGTGATCGTCGGCCACAGCCTCGGCGCGACGGTGATTTACACGGCCGTCTCTGGAGTTCTCAAGAATCGGCTCGCCGAGGCGTACCCCGGTTACGATTCTCGGACGGGGGAAGCTCGCGTGATCCGCGGGTTCGGGGATCTCGTCATCCTCGTGAACCCCGCCCTCGATGCGGTCGCCTTCCATCCTCTCTGGGAGCTCGCGGAGCGGTTCACTGCGTTCGCGAGGACCCAGCCGCCCCTGGTCGTCGTCCTCGGATCGGAGACCGACAGCGCGACCGGGACCTACTTCGCGATCGGGCAGACCGTCGCGACGCTCTTCGAGCGAACGCGCGACCGAGATCAGCGCCGGGCGCTCCGCACGGCGGTAGGGAACCACGAGCCGTATGTCTCCTACCGCCTCGCAGCCCGTGGCGCGGCGATGGTAGGAGATCGCTCGGAGCCGAAGGTCGAAGGCTGTCGGTGCCGCCTCCAGTACGAGCCGGTTGCGATGCACGAGGTCGCCGAGCTCGAGCGCGCCGCCCGCTCCGCCGACGCGGCCGGCGCGGAGACGGAGACGCCCTGGGACGCGGCGCCTTGTGAGGCGTCTCGGGTGTTCGGACGGTCGGTCCTCACCTGTGTGAAGCCCGTCCTACGCCGGAACCCTATTCAAGTGGTCCGTGCGGCGCCGGAGGTGATGCATGAGCACGGCGGCTTCTACAACCCGCTCCTCGGGGACTTCATCCGTCGGATGGTGCTCGGGGGCGCATCGGGGCGGACGCCACACTGAGCCACTCGCGCGACCGCACTCGCACGTGAGGGCATCTGTGAGAGGAGAGTCAATGTCGCAGAGGGCGGTGGAACGGATCATTGGAAGGCTCGCAACCGACGAACAGGCTCGGTGCCGTTTCAGGACGAGCCCACGGGCGGCCGTCGAGGAGCTCGCGCTCGGAGCAGGCGATCTGAGTCCAGCGGAGACTGACGCGCTCCGCTCTCTCGACCTCGCTCTGCTCGAATGGTTCGCAGAGAGCCTGCCCCCTCGCCTCAGGAGTACTGGGGGGGCCGATGGAGTAGAAGGGGCCGGCGATGTGCTCGTAAGCGAGGGAGAGCCCGAGCACTAGGAGGCAGAGCGTCGGCAGCTCGCTCCACGGATGCTGCCGAGAGAACAAGAGCCAAAACGTCCCGGCGAGTGCCGCAGCGAGAGTCCACCCCGTCGTGCCGAGAATCGTCTGTCTCGAGCCGAGGACGGACAGCTCCCAGTCGATAGAGGCGAGCACCTCCTGTTTCTCGGTTGAGGTCGGGGAGGCCGCGGCCGGCTCGCTCACGTCGCTCGTCAGCTCGCCTTGGCGAGGAACGCGTCGATGGTGCGGATGAGGGCCTGCTGGTCGCGCCTTTGGTTTCGGGGACTTCCGGAGCGCCCGTGAGGACTCCGCCCGCTACTCCAGTCCACCTCAGCCCATAGGTACCTAGAATCACGTCGGCAACGATAACCCGGTGGTCGCCGCTTCATGCGCGTCGCATTCCGGCGGTGCCCTCCGGCCTCCCGCCGGAATGCGGCCGCGTCGCGACCGGGCTATATGCGCCAACCGGTTCAGGGGTAATGAGTTGGATGGCTGAACGGGCCCGGTTCATGCACGATCGCAATTCGATAATCGTCGACGACGCTCCACCATTCAATTCAAAAGGTTTACGGGCCGCGGCAACGCGGCTCTTCTTTCATCCGGTCCGCATTCCTGTCTACCGCAGTCTCGTGGTCGGGAATCCGAAGGCGGTTGCCACGTCGTGCGTCGAGAGAGACTTGCTGACCGTCGCCGTTCGCGAGCTCGGCGGCCCCGCTCGAGGCTCTGCCCACTTTCGCTGGGCCGATCGGGAACCTGAGGCCTCCGTCGATGCCTTGGGTACGAGGAGAGGCCTCCCGCCGCCGGATTCCTGCTCCACATCGGCCCGGGCGTTCGAGGACCTCGCAATGACTCAGGTAGCCGCTGAGGCCGGAGCGCAATCTCGAGCGCGGGAGCCTATCCCTCGCCTGATACGATTTCCGCGGAGGCCGATGTGACGGAATTGATCGAGCAGCACCAGGCGGCGCTCGCCGAACTCTGTCGACGGTTCGACGTCGATCGCCTCTACGTGTTCGGGTCGGCGGCCTCCGGCAATCTGCGGCCCTCCAGCGACGTCGATCTCGTCGTCTCCATGGCGGACCGCCTGCCGACCGGCACGTACGCGGACCGGTTCCTGGACTTCGCGGAGGCCGTCGAAGACCTTCTGGGTCGTCGGGTGGATCTGGTCTCCGAGGAAGCGATCCGGAACCCCTTCTTCCGTCGCGAAATCGAGGCGACCCGTCAGCTCGTGTATGGACAACCGCTCGAAGAAGCTGCTGTTTGACGTCGTCTCCGCGGGCCGGAGCATCACCGAGTGGTGCAGCGGTCGTTCGTACGGAGAGTACGAGGACGATCGGCAGCTTCGAAGGGCTGTCGAGAGGGAGTTCGAGGTGATCGGCGAGGCGCTCAACCGCCTGGAGCAGAGCGATCCTGGGACGGCTGCCGGGATCGACGATCTCCGTCGGATCGTGGGCTTTCGCAATCGGATCATCCACGGCTACGACACGATCGACGACGCGACGGTGTGGGGCGTCATCGAGGGCCGTCTTCCCAGGCTCATCGAGCAGGCGAGCGCTCTCCTCGAGATGGCCGGCGAGCGAGTCTGATCGTCGCGTCGGACGGAAATCGCGTCGAGGCCGGCGGCCCTGAAGCGGATGGTGGTCGTCCGCGCTCGGTCGGGACCTCTGCCGGCGAGCCGACCTGCGCGGGGAAGGAGCGATACAGGCGCCGTTTCGCCAGGCTGGCGGGCCGCCGCCCCGGAATGGAGAAGTCCGAGGGGGCCGGCAGGAATACGGCCCTTTCCTGCTCCCTGGGATCGTGAAGCTCGTTCTCCGTTTCCTGCTGTCTCGGACGCTGTCTCGGTGCGAGGAACGGGCAGGGAGGCGGCGGGCCCGCGCCCGCCCTGCCTTCAGAACGTCGCCGAGGCCCCGAAGGAGAAGCTCCTCCCGATGCCGGGGAAGCCGACCTCGCTCTCGTAGTCCTCGTCGAGGAGGTTGCGACCGGAGACCCAGAGACGGAGACCGTCGAGCACCTCCTGCGTCACTTTGCCGCCGAGGAGGACGCAGCCCTCGCTCTCCTTGACGGGGTCTTTCGGGTAGGCGGCGGACGGGAGGCTCGAGTACATCGAGCCGAGCCAGGCGGCGTCGAGGTCGACGCGCGTGCCGGTGGCGGCGGCCGACCAGGAGGCGAGGAAGCCCGCCTTGTGGCGGGGGACGTTCGTGACGTCGTCGGTGACGCGGACGGCGGTCCGGTCCTTCGCGTCGACGAAGGTGTAGTCGGCCCGGAGCGTGAGGCCGGGGAGGGGCGTCACCTCGAGGACCGTCTCGAACCCCGCCATCCTCACCTTCCCGACGTTCAGGTAGAGGTTCGTGGCGCTGGAGCCGTTGCGCGTGATCATGTCGCGCACGTCGTAGAGAAAGGCGCCGGCCTCGACGCGGACGTTCGCGCCGAGGGGATGCGAGACGCCCGCCGTCGCGTTGAGGCTCGTCTCCGAGGCGAGGGCCGTGTTGCCGCTCTTCGTGGAGTAGAGCTGGGAGAGGGTCGGGAAGCGGCTCTTGCGCGCGAGGGAGGCGTTGACGACGGTGCCGGAGGCGCTCCGCCAGACGAGCCCCGCCATCGGGTTGAGCTGTTCGTCGCTCGGTGTGGCGAGCCGGTCCTGCCGCACGAAGTCGCCCGTCGAGCCGTCGGTGACGTTCCGCTCGGCCCGCGAGACGTCGAACCAGTCGTACGAGACGCCGGCGACGGCGCTGAGCCGGCTCGACAGCGTGAAGGAGTCCTCGAGGCCGAGGGAGCCGGTGATCGAGGCCGACTCGGCGAACGGGAGGTAGGCGTCGTCGCGCTCGCGGTGGGTGTCGTCCTTCAGGTGGGCCGCGAGGCGGACGGTGCTCCAGGAGGCCGCGGCCCACTCCGCGACGAGCGAGCCGCCGGTGAGCGTGTCGTCGAAGCGGCTGATCGCGATCCGCTCGGAGTAGGTCTGGTCCCTGTACGACTCGTAGTCGTCGACGTGCTCGTGGTGGAACGCCTTCGCCTTGAGCGTCAGCCCCTTCGCGAGCTCGTGGCGTCCGTCGAGGTCGACGGCGACGTCGCGGTAGGTCGGGATGCGCGAGAACTGCGAGAAGGCGGGGCGCTTGAGGAAGACCTGGACGGCGTCCGTCGCGGGCGGAGCCCCCTTGTCGCGGTCGAAATAGCGGAGGTTGAGGAAGAGCGCCGTCTCCTTCGAGGGCTCCCAGCCGAGCTTCGCCCAGGCGTTGAGCTGCTTCGTGTCGGAGTTCTCGCGGCGGCCGCCGTCCTCGATCACGGCCGGGGTGTTCTTCGTCGGGTTCTTCTGCTGGATCGTCCCGGTCTTCGCCGTGAAGCCGCCGGCGACGGGCGTCCCTCCGCTCGTCTGCCCGGAGAGGTTCAGCCAGTAGCTCAGGGGGCCGCGCCGCGCGCCGTGCGTGGCGACGAAGCGACCGGTGGCGTAGTCGCCCCCCTCGACGAGGAGCTCGGTGAACGGCTTCGTCCCGGCCGTCCTGCTGATGATGTGGATCGTCCCGCCGAGGGCGTTCGCGCCTCCGAGGACGGAGGCGGCCCCCTTCGTCACCTCGATCCTCGCGATGTTGTCGGTCGGGATCTGGGCGAGGTCGAGCTTGCCGTAGTTCGCCTCGTAGTACGGTACGCCGTCGATGAGGACCTGGACGCGGCTCTGGTCGAAGCCGTGCAGGTAGACGGTCGGCTCGTTCTTCCGCCCCGTCGAGACGCGCAGGCCGGGCACGGCCGCGAGCGCCTCGGCGACGTTCCTCGCGCCGCGGGCGGCGATCTCGTCGGCCGTGACCGCGACGGTGAGGGCGGTCTCGTCGACGGGTGCCGCCTCGGCGGTCACGGTGACCCGGGCGAGGGCGTAGGCCTCCCAGCCGGCCGGGGGCTCCTCGGCGCGGGCGGCGAAAGGCACGAGCGCGGCGCAGGACGCCGCGAGGATGAGCGGGAGAAGGGGAGTCTTCACGGGGCCTCCAGTTCGGTCGCGGCGCGCGCTCGGTCCTTCCGGCTTCCGAAGGAAGCTGAGAGACTGGAGCGTCGCCGGAGAGATGTCGTGACGAGGGCGAAGCGGGGACCGACGGGTGGCGAGGCGCCGGAGCCGGCGCGGCTCAGGCCACGCCTCCGCGTCGTGCGCGGCGAGGAGGTCCTCCTCGGCCCGGGGATGGCCCGCCTCCTCGAGGAGATCGGCCGGACCGGGAGCCTGCGCCTCGCGGCGGACGAGATGGGGATGTCCTACATGCACGCGTGGCAGCTCGTCCGGACGATGAACGGCGCCTTCCGGGAGCCCCTCGTGACGCTGGAGCGAGGCGGAGCCGGGCACGGCGGCGCCCGTCTCACCGAGCGGGGGTCGGAGGTGCTGTCGCTCTACGGGGAGATGGAGGCCGGGGCGCGTCGCGCGGTGCAGGGCCCCTGGCGGCGCCTCCGGCGGCTTCTCTCCTGAGCCTTCGAGGGCCGGCGGCCCCGCAGGGAGGATCGTCAAACCGATCTATTTTACGAGATATATCGGACTGCCGGCGCCGACGGCGTCCGGCCGCGGCTCCACCCCCCCGCGGCTCCCGGGATCGGACGGACCGGCCGGCGCTCCCTTCGCACTCGATGGGGTAACCTCCCAAGTCGGGTGCGCGGCAGGGCATGCTGATCCCGACCGGCGTCGTCGAGAACGAGGTCCGGAGGACCCCCTGGGTCTCGGTCTCCCTCCTCTGCCTCCTCGTCGCCGTCTTCCTCGTCGGGGTCCGGGGCGGCTTCGGCGACCGGCAGCGCCGGCACCTCGGCGAGAAGATCGAGCAGGCGCTGGAGTACTGGGCCGAGCGGCCGTGGCTCCGGCCGCCCGCGGCGCTCGGCGAGCTCGTCGGGCCGGGGCTCGCGGCGGAGATCTCCGCGGAGATCTCCGAGCTGCGAGACGTCGCCGTCTCGAGACGGCTGGTCCCCATCTCCTACGTCGTCGCGGAGCAGCAGCGGCAGCTCGAGTCGCTCTTCGGCGAAGCGGCGAGGGCCGTGCGGAACAGGCGCGACCTCGGGCTCGCCTTCGTGCCGGCTCGGCCCGCCGTCGCCGGACTCTTCGGCCACATGTTCCTCCACGGGGACCTCTGGCACCTCCTCGGGAACCTCCTGATGCTCTTCATCACGGCGCCGTTCCTGGAGGACGTCTACGGGAGGGTCCTCTTCGGCGCGCTCTACGTCGTCGGCGGCCTCTTCGCCGCGGGCGCGCACGCGATCGCGACGATCTACCCCGAGGTGCCCCTCGTCGGCGCGTCCGGGGCGCTCGCGGTGGTGATGGGCGCCTTCCTCGTCCGGCTCGGCCGCTCCCACATCCGCTTCCTCTTCCTGCCGATCCTCTTCATCCCGACGCTGAGGTTCGGGTTCGCGCTGCCGGCCTTCGTCGTCCTCCCGCTCTGGTTCGTCGAGCAGGTCGTCTCGGCCCGTCTCGCTCCCGACGCCCCGATCGCCTGGTGGGCGCACATCGGCGGCTTCGCCTTCGGCGTCGCCGCCGCGCTCGCCGTGAGGCTCCTGCGGGTCGAGGAACGCTGGATCCACCCGGCGATCGAAGGGAAGATCGGGTGGGCGCAGGACCCGGCGCTCCTGAAGGCGAGCGACGCCCGCGCCGCCGGAGGCTTCGCGACGGCGCGGAACTCGGCGCGCGCGGTCCTTTCGAAGGAGCCCGGGAACGTCGACGCCTGGCGATCGCTGCTCGACACCGAGGTCGCCTCGGGCCGAAAGGCCGAGGCCGCGTCGGCGGCGACCCGCCTCGTCGAGAGGTACGTGGCGACGGAGGAGAACGACCTCGCCGTCGCGCTCGTCGACGAGGTCCGCGAGGCGCTCCTCGCGGAGCTCCCGGCGCGCTTCTTCCTCGCCGCCGCGACGGCGCGAGAGAGGTCGGGGGACGCCGAGGGGGCGTACTCCGAGCTCGAGGCCCTCGCGGCGACGCGGCCGGGCGACCCCGCGGCCGTCCGGGCCGCGATGAGGATGGCCGCCCTCGCCCGGGGGAGCGGACGGGAGGACGACGCCCTCGACCTCCTCGCCTGGGCGAAGGCCCACCCCGCCTGCGAGGCGGGGTACCGCGAGGCGGCCTCGCGCGCCGAGGCGGAGATCGCCGCCGCGACGGGCCGCCCCTTCGGAGGGGCGCGGTCGCTCCCGGCCCGCCGGTTCGCGGCCTGGGGAGGGCCCCGGACGCTCCCCGCGCACGCCGCCGGCTGAGCCCTCTCCGGACGCGCGAAGGCCGCCTCGCCCCGCGGGGAGGGCCAGGAGGCGCGATGCGCCGAGGCGAGCCGGGCGCTCGCGCCTGCGCCTAGTGTCGCGTCCCGCAAGTCACGTTAATTCGCAGGTCGGGCCTTCTTGAGAA